>Ga0129310_1000551_pt1 | contig 44220 bp, 45 predicted proteins | sample Go1ome_2_FD_94433 | JGI IMG/M metagenome (GOLD analysis project Ga0129310, IMG submission 94433) | Western lowland gorrila individual fecal microbial communities from Wisconsin, USA - Go1022A metagenome | ecosystem: Host-associated > Mammals > Digestive system > Large intestine > Fecal | place... | reverse complement strand
TAACCGGGTCGGAATCATGTCGGTTGACGCCCTTAAATTTAATTGCCACATCATTCACATAAATCACAGAATCCTTAATATGTATTTCCCGCACACCGATTCTGTCCGTAATGGTTTCATACTCTGTCTCCAGTACCAGCGTGTAAAGGTAAGGGCATTCAGGATTCCACAAATGCGGCTTGTGGATTGTCAATGTGACGCCATACTCATATCCGTTTTCCTCACTGCAAGCCGCAAGCTGCCCCTTTGCAACCAAATTGCTTTCTTCGTCATAGACAGTAATTTTAACGGGCACCGCCTCACCTAAAAATCCGGCCTTAATACTTAAAGTGGCAGAAGCATCTGCTATCTGCGTGGTGGTAAAAAAATCAAATAACAGTTCCTTGGGTCTCTTCAATAAATAGACATCACGAAAAATACCGCTCATACGGAATTTGTCCTGATCCTCCAGATAGGTGCCGTCACACCACTTCAAAACCAAAACAGCAAGCCTGTTACTTCCCTCTATCAGCTTATCCGTCACCTCGAACTCGCTGGTTGCATGAGACACCTGACTATAGCCTACATACTGTCCGTTCAACCATACATAAAAGCAGGAATCCACACCCTCAAAATTTAGGAAAGCTCTGGGTGCAGCCGTATCCATCTCATACTCAAAATCACAGATATATGCTCCACAGGGATTCTCACAGGGCACATAGGGTGGGTCAAGTGGTATGGGATATGCTACATTTGTATACTGGTGAGAGTCATAGCCTTCATTCTGCCATACTCCCGGCACGGGAATAGTATCGTAAGCCTCCACTGAATAGCCCGCCTCATAAAAGCTTTCCTGTAGGTCATAAATACTTGCATAATATCTAAATTTCCACATACCGCTTAAAAGCTTAAATCTGTCGGAATTCTGTCTTTTTTCCACCAAATCATCCATTCTTTTGGAAGCGGGAATGTAATACGCCCGGTTGGGCAAGGTGTTTTCGTGTAAAACATTTAAATTTTCATAGTAATTTGGAATAATCATAGCGCTCTTCTCCATTCATGGTGAATCATCATAACTAATTTATTCCATTATATTTGTCTAAAACCGTCCTGTCCATAGATTATCTTGCTTATTCAACCCTATCCTCGTATATCTTCGTTATCTGCCGTGACTTTTCCTTCACAAGCTCTCTTAAAAACTCCGGCTCCAACACCGGTCTTGTTGTTTACAGCAAAGCTCTGCTAAGCTCCGTAAGTAATTCCCCGTATTCCGTAATCACCTCATCATGATGCTCATGAATGTACTGATAGTCAGCATCTCTGGCTGCAAGCTCCAGCGCCTTTGCATGTTCTGATAATTTTTCTGCTCCAATGTTCAGTGAAGTACTTTTTAACGCATGCACATGAACCTGATAGTTTTTCCATGCCTCTTCGGCATATTCCTTCGCCAATACTTCTCTTTTATCTCCATGAATATATGTCTCAAGCATTTCCAAAAAGAAGGCTTCATCGTTCAAGCAATATCCCATTCCCACTTGTATATTCAGGGTTGGAAATCGTTCTTCAAGAGTCTTTGGCTTCGTAGCATCTGTATCCTGTTCTATGTATTCTTTCATTTCCACCAGTTCCCTTGGCAGATATTTACGAAGCATCTCCATCAATTCGTCTTCACGAATCGGCTTTGATAAATAATTTGTAAAACCGTCTTCAAGATACTTCTCCTTTGCACCCACTATTGCATTTGCTGTCAACACAATTACCGGGGTATCCACATTGAGATGCTCTTTTGACTGTTTCATTGCCTTCAATGTGTCAATTCCATCCAGCTCCGGCATCATGTGGTCAAGAAAAATAATGTCATACCTTTCCTGATAAATCATGCGCAGACATTCTTTTCCACTATACGCAATATCAACCCCAGCCTTTGTTTGTTTTAAATAGCTCTGGGCTACTTTTAAATTCATCTCTACGTCATCAACCAACAGAATTTTTGCCTTTGGCGCCAGCAGGATATGATGATTCATCTCTGATGAATGTATATATTGCTGATATTTCTGTGTAAAATCACCCAATGGTTCAGGATTTACAATCTGCTGTGGAATGATTGCAGTAAAAACAGAGCCTTTACCATACTCACTTGTGACATGGATTTCTCCACCCATCAATTCAACAAGATTCTTAGTAAGGCTAAGCCCTAAGCCTGTTCCCTGAATGTTGCGGTTTTTCTGCTCGTCAACTCTTGTAAAGTTCAGGAACAGCTTATCCATATCCGATTTCTTAATACCGATACCACTATCCTCTACTTCTACTTTTAAAAGAAGATGCTTTCCTTCCGTTTGCTCATACCACATACGAAGAATTACTTTTCCTTCATTTGTATATTTCACAGCGTTTGACAGAAAGTTATTGATAATCTGTCTGACATGAACCTCGTCACCAAAAAGAACTGATGGCATTTTTGAATCAATTTCCATAACAAAATCCAATTTTTTAGCATCTGCTCTGGTTTTGTTCATATTATAGCAGTCATTCAAAATCGAAAATAATTCATACTTCACCGGAATAATTTCCATCTTCCCGGATTCAATTTTAGATATATCCAAAATATCATTGACAATGGATAATAATGTCTGACTGGCACTTTGAATATTTTTTGCATACTCTCTGATTTCTTCTGCATCACAGGTATCACAATTCTTCAAGAGCATGGAATCCATACCTATGATTCCATTAATCGGCGTACGGATTTCATGGGACATATTCGCCAAGAATTGACTTTTTGCCTGATTTGCCGCATGTAATTGTTCATCCTGTTCCAAAATCTTCTTTCTTTGTTTTTCATACACATGTGTTTGATATTTAAAAATGGCACCTATGATGCAGGATACAACCACAATCGTCTGAATAATATCCTTTTCCATAAATCCATCCGGCATCTTAACCACCAGCTCCGGATGATAAACCCCTGCTATAATACAGCCAATCATTGCAGCCAGATTTAGAGCATACATACAATAACAGACAGCGCCTTTCAAAATAAGCCATGTGAAGATAAGCCCCAGCACAAACCAAATAGGCATACTGCTATACATGCCTCCGGAACAAAAATACATCCACGGAAAAATTACCATGTTTGCCATACTGGTAATCAATATGGTGGCCGCCTTTGTCTGATTGTGAAAAACAGATAAATATAATGAGAGGAACACCACCAGAAGCAATACTACCACAACCATAGCTGTTAAATAATCACCAAGTGCCACAGTAGCCGTTAAGGAAACCACACCTCCGATTAAAGCAGCGCTAAGAATCAAATTCAAAAGCCTGTGATGAATATCCAGTTCTTCACGAAACAATCTTTTCAGCACTTTTCCTATTATTGTCATGTCTTTTCTCCTCGTATAATGCACAGCAGCGCATATTTACTGCTTTATCGTCAGGTTTCTCCTTCAGTATATGTTCACCATCATGATATTCGTTATTTGAACATTCATTGCTTTTCAAATTCCATAATATTATACACGTTTGTGGTTGTATAAGTAAACTAGCCAAAAGGATAGACTTTTACTTAATTCTTTTCCAACATATTCTCTATGAATATACCATATCCTTTGGTCGGGTCATTTACCAAAACATGAGTGACTGCTCCAATAAGCTTTCCCTCTTGAATAATGGGCGCACCGCTCATTCCCTGCACAATTCCCCCTGTAAGCTGTAAAAGCTCAGAATCGGTAATCTTTAACTCTATACCTCGATTCACATTGTCATGATCCAAGTGCAGGGCTGTAATTTCCACATCATAATAATCCGTGGAATCATTCACCGTACAAAGAATCTGCGCCGCTCCCTTCTTGATTTCCTGCTTAAATGCAATGGGAAGAGGCTCCCTTGTGGCAAGTCCAAGAGCCTTCTGATTGCAGCTTCCAAAAATTCCCCTCTCACTGTTTTCCGTAATATCCCCTAAAATTCTATCATTTGAGTAAACTATCAAGCCTGTCATCTCACCCGGATTTCCACTTGTACCCTTCCGTATATCCACAATTTCCGTCTGATACAAAGTGCCGTCATCAAGATTCATAATGGTACTGGTATCCAAATCATTAATACCATGCCCCAATGCTCCAAAATTTCCTTCCGCATCAATATAAGTCATAGTGCCTACTCCCTGTGCATTATCCCTCACCCATGCGCCTATTTTGTATTTACCATTTTGGTTGCGCACAGGCTGTATTTTCACCTCCATACTCTCACCATTTCTCTCCACCGTAAGCACTATCTCTCTGCCACCACAATTCTCAATACTCTCAATAAATTCGTCCTTCTTGGAAACAGCTTCTCCATTCAATTTTTTAATATAATCGCCTGATTTTAAAATATATTTTGAGGGGGAGCATTTCACTCCCGCTTCATTCAGGAATTCCCCTTCACCAACCACAAGAATACCGTCCGTCTTTACATAAATTCCCACCGGAACACCTACGGGTATCAGCTCTTTATCCTCCACCACCTGTATGCCTACCTGCTTAAAGGGCAGAAAACCAAAAAGCCGAACCTCCATTTGATATTGCTCCAGTCCGCCTGCCCGCATTTTTACCGGCTGATTCAAATCTATGGTAATAGCATCTTTCGGAATGTTACTTGTGCCCTGTCTGCCTACACTGATAATTTCTGCCTTTGCCGGAACTCCAAGATGAAAGGACTGCTCCTCACCTGCTCTGACATAAATAGTGGACGGAATGCTGCTGTCAATATAATAATAGCCGGTTCCTCCCAACGCCGCACAGCTTAAAAACAGTGCCACCAACAGACAGCCTCTATATATGCGCAGTCTTTTCCTTCTGCGCTTCCAGCTGTCAAGCATAATTGCCATGTCCGCTCCCGCCTGCTTCTTTATTTCTTCATTTTTATCTGCAAAATTTCTCATCTCACATACTCCTGAATGCCCTGTGCTTAATTCCACGAAAATACGCATTCTTCAAGATAGAAGAATGCGTATTCCTTTGATACTACTTAGTATGTGAGACTTTTTAAATTTTACTTATTATCCATTTGTAATTTTTATGGAAATTTTACCTATGCCTTACAGGCAAGTGCCTTACTGCGCATTTCCCTTGCATTTTGAAGCGCTGCATCTGTCAGGCTGTCGCTACCCAAAAGTCTTGCCAGCTCAGCCAGACCTTCCTCCTCGTCCATACAATGAATATCCGTAATGGTATTATTCTCCGTACTGCTCTTCTCAATGACAAAATGTGTATCTGCCATTGCCGCAATCTGAGGCAGATGGGTAATACAAATTACCTGATGTGCCTTGGAAACCATATTCAGCTGCTCCGATACCTTCCATGCTGTTTTGCCGCTGATTCCCGCATCAATTTCATCAAAAATCAATGTGTCAATGGAGTCTCTTCCCGCAAGAACAGTCTTGATTGCCAGCATAATTCGGGATAATTCACCACCACTCGCCACCTGACTCAATGGCTTTCTCTCCTCACCGGGATTGGTGGAAATCAAAAACTCCACCTCATCATACCCCTTTTCGGTTATCTGCTTCTGCGGCGTAACCGCAATTTCAAAATCTACTGTGAGAAAATTCAGATGAATCAATGCCTCCTTCAGTTTTTCAGAAAGAATATCCGCATTTTCCCTTCTAATCAGAGACAGAACCTCACATGACGCCAAAAGCCTTTCTTGTGCCGCCGCAAGCTCCTTTTTTAAGCCTGCCATATAAAAATCATAATCCTGAAGCTTTTCTAACAGCTGTTTTCTGGATTCTCCGTAGCTTAAAACCTCTTCCAAGGTGCTGCCGTATTTTCCCTTTAAGTGATTCAGCGTATTCAGCCTGTCCTCAACCTGCCTAAAGCTCTCCTCATCAAACTCGCAGTCACTCATGTACTCTGCCAAATCACGATTATAATCGGCAAGAAGATTATCTACCTCGGTCAGCTGCTGCTCCAGCTCCTCCAGTCTGCTGTCATAGGCTGTGACGCTACGCAGAGCCCTGAGCGCTCTGCTTAACAGACTGCCTGCTCCCTCCTGTCCTTCATTGCCTGTATAGCCATAGCTTTCCACAAGACTTTCCGTTATTCGCTTGCTGTTTACCATACGCCTATAGCGCTGCTCCAGTTCCTCGTCCTCACCGGGTATAAGTCCGGCCTCTTCAATCTCCCGACACTCAAACTCTGCCAGAGACTGCTGGCGGGCAAGCTCCTGCCCGTCCATGGAATCCTCCTCTATTTTCCGTTCAAGCTCCCTGCATTCCTTGTAGGCAGCTGCCACCGCTGCCGCCGGCTCCCCATACGCTTCACCGCAGTAGGAGTCAAGAATTTCCATATGCTTTCTTTTATGAAGAAGCGACTGATGCTCATGCTGACCATGAATATCAATCAACACCTCTGCAAGCTCCTTTAACTGTTTGGCAGTGACTGTCTCCCCGTTAATTTTGCAAATGCTTTTTCCCACCTGCATTTTACGGCTGATAATAACCAATCCGTCCTCTGCCCCTTCCAAATCCATCTCCGTAAGCTTTGCAGCCACCTTATCGTCCTTACAGGAGAAAATAAGCTCAACCAGTGCACTGTCTGTTCCCTTTCTGAGCATCTCCTTTTCAAACTTCCCCCCCAGCGCCAGATTTATGGAGCCAATCAGAAGGGATTTCCCGGCGCCTGTCTCACCTGTCAGGATATTAAGTCCTTCACCAAATTCAATTTCTGTTTCTTCCATTAATGCCAAATTCTTTACATGTAAGCTTTGTAACATACTGTATCTCCCTGTGTACCTTCCCCGAAGTCAATTACCCCGCCGCAAGCAGCGGGGCATCAAATTTGAAACGCCCCAAGGGGCGGGGTATTGACCCCCGCGGCAGTCGTCAAGGTCATGCAAGCATGACTTTGACTCGTTGCTCGCGGGAATAAAATCATACGTCTCTGCCCGACGAGACGCTCTATTTCTCAAGCAGCATATGAATTTTATCCATTAGGTGCTGTGTTTCCTCCACAGTGCGCACTGCCACCATAATTGTATCATCACCTGCAATACAGCCAACTATTTCAGGAAACTTCATGGCATCTAATGCCATCGCCACAGCCATTGCCATACCCGACACCGTCTTTACCACAAGAATATTCTGTGCCATATCCATGGAGGCAAAGCCATCTCGAAGCACTCGGATATATTTATCCTCCATATGACCGTCGTCCTGCCTTAAGACAGCGTATTTCTGCCTGCCGTTCCCTGCCGGAACCTTAGAAAGCTTCAGTTCCCTAATATCTCTGGAAACGGTTGCCTGGGTTACCACAAATCCGGCAGCCTTTAAGTAACCCGCTAACTCCTCCTGAGTCTCCACATCATACTTTTCAATAATTTCTACTATTTTTCTATGTCTGGTTTTTTTCACCTGCTTATTCCTCCCAATACCCGTACTAGCTTTCCCTCATTTTTTTATGCAATACTTCAAGAAAGCTCTCTCTGTTGAGCTGTATAAATTCTGCACTCTCCTGAGACTTCACAATTCTTATCCTGTCTCCCGCCGAAAGAGCTATGGTATGATTGCCGTCAAAGCTTGCCTCCACAGTCTGTATCTGGCCCTCCTTGCCCTCGAAAATCTCTATTTCGATAACGTCCTGTGATGAAAGTACAATACTCCTCTGATTCAATGTGTGAGGACAAATCGGGGTCAGCATAATTAACTCTGCCTTAGGCTCTATAATCGGACCTCCGGCGGACAGATTGTAACCGGTTGAGCCTGTGGGCGTGGTAACAATCACTCCATCTGCATTATAATTATTTAAAAATTGTCCATTCACATAAATACGAAATCTGATAATCTGCAGGGAACCGCTTCTGGCTATCACAATATCATTTAATGCCCAGCCCTCCTTCTGTTCCCCCGACTGTAATAATATTCTGCCGTTTAACATCATACGGCACTCCTGCTCATAATCTCCCGCAATGAGTCTGTCCAAAGCCTCCTCTAAATTAACGAGCTCTATCTGGGTCATATAGCCTAAGGTTCCTAAGTTCACACCAATAATGGGAATATGCAGCGCCTTTGTCTCTCTTGCTGCCTGCAGCACAGTACCATCGCCGCCCAGAACAAGCATACAATCCACATCTGTGGGAATATCAGCCTCTTTCTCCTGTGAAGCCCTATCCTTCCAGTCAGCAGCCTCTATTTTCACAGAAACTCTCTGTCCCTTCTCCTCCAAGTAGTTACAGATATGCATTGTAGTACACAGTTCCTTATCCTTATGCTTATTGGTATAAATCAGAAAATGCTTCATTCTAAACTCCATTCCGATGCCTTTTATGTGGCACAGCCTTCATTTATGACAGCCTACAGGTTATGAGACTGTGCTACCGTCTCCCCAATCACTGCCTCCCACTCCTTGGTGTGAGACAGTCCGCAGCCCTCCTCTACAAGCCGCTTCAACGCTTCCTCTGCCTCATGCTCCGACAGCTGCCGCACTTCCTCCGCAGGCTCCTTCTCCTTCATCAGATGTACCAGATATTCTATATTTCCCTCAGGCCCCTTGATAGGCGAATACTCCAAATGCAACACCGAAAAACCGATGCTATCTGCATAATCTATAATTTTGTGAATTACCTCTTCATGAATTTTCGGTTCTCTTACCACACCATTTTTGCCTACATTTTCTCTTCCCGCCTCAAACTGCGGCTTAATCAGGCATACCATCTGCCCACCTTCCTTTAACAGGTTCCTTGCGGGTATCAATATTTTAGTAAGTGAAATAAAGGACACATCCACACTGGCAAAATCAAGCAAATCCGGAATATCTTCCCTTACCATATACCGGAAATTAGTCTGCTCCATGCACACTACCCGCGCATCATTTCGAAGCTTCCATGCAAGCTGTCCGTACCCCACATCTACGGAATATACCTTTGCAGCCCCGTTTTGCAGCATACAGTCGGTAAAACCGCCCGTGGAGGCTCCTATATCCATACAAATGCAGTCCTTCAAATCAAACTGCCACTTCTCCATTGCCTTCTCAAGCTTCAATCCCCCGCGGCTCACATACTTTAGGGAGCTGCCTCTGACCTCCAGCTTTATCTTACTCACATCAAAGGAGGTTCCTGCCTTATCCTCCTTCTGTCCATTCACATACACGCTGCCGGACATAATAATGGCTTTTGCCTTTTCTCTTGAAGGAGCATAGCCCTGATTTACCAAGATTACATCTAACCGTTCCTTCATCTGCACTCCTCCAGCCTTGCACAAATACGCTCCGCAATGCTCTCGGCATCAATGCCTACCTCCTGCTTTAGCAGTGACACATTTCCATGCTCTACATAAACATCAGGAATGCTGATATTCAGGTAAGCATTCTGCATTTTATAATCATTCATACACTCTAAGACTCTTTCACCATAGCCTCCACATGCAACATTCTCTTCCATAGAGACAATCAGCCTGTGGTCTATACATGCCTCCAGCACAGCCTCCTTGTCTATCGGCTTTGCAAAACGGGCATTTACAATACTCACCTGATGCCCCTTCGCCTTCAGAAGCTCCCTCACAAGCTCTGCCGTGCTGACCATACTGCCGATGGCAAACAATGCAATTTCACCCTCTCTGTAAATCCACTCTGCCTTGCCAAGCTCCACAGGTGCCCTATATTCCTTCAGACCATCATAGGCTGTGCCTCTGGGATAACGAATCGCTATAGGAGCATCTAAATTCACAGCAAATTTCAACATATCCGAAAGCTCCCATTTATTCTTGGGTGCGCATATATTCATGTTGGGAATTCCCGATAAATATGTGAAATCAAAAATGCCCTGATGTGTCTCTCCGTCACTTCCCACAAGACCGGCTCTGTCAATGGCAAAGACTACCGGAAGCTTCTGAATACACACATCATGTACAATCTGGTCATATGCTCTCTGCAAAAAGGAGGAATAAACTGCCACAATAGGCTTCATGCCTCCCGCTGCCAGCCCCGCCGCAAAGGTTACGGCATGCTCCTCTGCAATTCCCACATCAAAGAAGCGGTCAGGATACATATTATGAAAGCGCTTTAGCCCCGTGCCGTCCGGCATGGCAGCCGTAATTGCCACTATTTTCTCATCTCTTTGCCCCAGCTTACACATAACGGTGGAAAAAATATCCGTATAATTTGCCACATTTCGGGGCTTAGTGGGAAGCCCTGTCTCAATATCAAAGGGCTCTGCACCGTGAAATCTGGCGGGATGTCTCTCAGCCGGGGAATAGCCCTTACCTTTTTGTGTAATGGCATGTATAATCACGGCTCCCTTCACTCTTTTTGCCTCATTAATAACCCGTATCAGGCTCTCAATGTCATGTCCGTCCACGGGACCTAAATAGGTAAGCCCCATATCCTCAAAAAACATGCCCGGTATTACAAGCTGCTTTACACTGCTCTTGGCACGCCTGATACCGCTTATCATGCCGTTACCGCCCGGTGTATTTGCCAGCGCATTATAAATACCCTCCTTCAAATCCAAATAACCTGTAGCCGTCCTGATGTTATTCAAATATTTAGATACGCCGCCTACGTTTTCTGAAATGGACATATTGTTGTCATTGAGAACAATAATAAAATTCGTCTCCAGCTTAGAAGCATTGTTAAGTGCCTCATATGCCATGCCTCCGGTAAGGGAACCGTCTCCGATAACGGATACAACCGTATTTTTCTCTCCCTTAATATCTCTTGCCTTCACAAGTCCAAGCCCCGCAGAAATAGAGGTGGAGCTATGCCCTGTGTCAAAGGCATCACAATTACTTTCTTTTCTCTTTGGGAAACCACTCATGCCATGAAATTGGCGCAGACAATCAAAGCCCTCCCTGCGGCCTGTTAGAAGCTTATGCGTATAAGACTGGTGACCTACGTCCCAGATGATTTTATCCTCCGGCAGATTCAGTGCCAAATGAAGCGCCATGGTAAGCTCTACCGTTCCCAGATTAGAGCCTAAATGGCCTCCCGTTACACTGATTTTTTCGATTAAAAACTGACGGATTTCCTGAGCCAGAGCTGCTCTGTCCTCCACTGCAATCCTCTTTATATCATTTGCATTCTCAATCTTTTCCAGAAACATATACTTGTCCTCTTCTGCTGCGCCTTGGTATGTAACTACTTGCGTCGGTGAATCAGCTTTCTCACAAGCTCCTCCAAAAAACTATGCTCTCCGCTAAATCCGGTAATCGCCTGTAATGCCTCCTCTGAAAGTAGCTCCACATCTGCCTTGGACTTCTCCAAGCCATTAATTGTCACATAGGTCTGCTTGTGGTTTTGTGCATCACTTCCCACCTGCTTTCCCAGCTCCTCACTATCACCGATAACGTCCAAAATATCGTCCTGAATCTGAAATGCAATTCCGATATTGTAAGCACACCTTTCTATTAATGCAAGCTCCCTCTCCCCTGCTCCCGCAAGCACAGCTCCCACCAGCATGGCAGCCTGTATCAGCGCCGCTGTCTTATGCTCATGAATAAACAATAATTGCTCCGTGCTTAAGGCTTCCGTCTGTTCCTCCGCTTCTATGTCCGCAGTCTGCCCGCCTATCATGCCGTAAGCGCCTGCCTTTTTTGCAAGTATCTTCAGTGCTGCTGCTATCCGGCGCGTTGCCAAAATATCAGTATCGCTCACAAGGTCAAATGCCGTAAGTGCCGTCTCAAAAGCATAATTTAACAGACCATCTCCTGCCAAAATCCCCATGGCATCTCCATATACCCTCCATGTGGTCTGTCTGCCTCTTCGATATTCATCATTGTCCATAGCCGGCAAATCATCATGCACCAGGGAATAGGTATGAATCATTTCAATCGCCGCCATAAAGGGCTCTATCACCTGTTCCCTGCCTCCAAGCATCTGATATGTCTCCTTCATCAGCATAGGGCGAAGACGCTTTCCCCCTGCCAACAGACTGTAATTCATAGCCTCCAGCACTGTTTTCTGATAGCCGGTCTCCTCAGGCAGGTAGCGCCTAAGCAGAGCCTCTATTTCTAATGTTTTCTGACTTAACAAAACTTCAAATTTTTGTTCTTCCATTTTCCTACCGTCCTGCAATCCGCTGTACTATATTTCCCTTCCGGGCTTTTTATGACTAAAGCGCTTTGACCTTCCGATGCCTACAGGCTGTCAAGCTCCTCCAGGCTTCCCTGCTCACCAAGCTTCAATACCTTCTTTTCCACCCTGTCAATCTGCTCGTTACACTGCTTCAAAACCTTCATACCCTCGCTGTAGGCAGAAAAAGCCTCCTCCAAAGAAATATCCTCCTCCGAAAGCCTTTCCACCAAAGCATTAAGTCTCTCAAAATTCTCCTCTAAGCTCAACTGCTTCTCAGAAGCTCTGCTCATATTGTCTCTTCCTTTCCGATTTCCTTTACCTCAGTGCAAATCACACCATCTCTCACCCGTATGCTCAGCTCCTGCCCTAAACACACCTGAGAGACGGAGCGGATATTTGTTCCTGACTTATCCTCCACATAAGAAAAACCGCTATTCAGCTTTTCCAGAGGAGACAATCCCTTCATTTTCTCTATATACAATGCCAGCTCATGACGCTTTTTGCGAAGCAATGTCTGCATTTTTTCCCAAAGGCGCTCCTCCAGCTGCATACTATGCATTTTCCGCTCTCTGATGCGGCTTTCGGGGCTTAAATACTTAAGCTGCGTCTCATAATATCTGCACATTTCTCTCTTTGAGCGAAGCAGACGTTGAAGCTGCTTCTGAAAATCTCTCTCGTATTCGACAAGCATATTATCAAGCTCTCTGATATCTGTAACGGCCAGTTCTGCCGCTGCAGAAGGTGTAGGTGCCCGCAAATCCGAAACATAATCGATGATAGTAGTATCCGTTTCATGTCCAACCGCTGAAATAATGGGAACACGACAGTCAAAAACCGCCTGAGCCACCGTTCTCTCATTAAACGCCCACAAATCCTCAATGGAACCGCCGCCTCTGCCTACAATCATCACGTCCACCTTCATGGCTTCTAACGCCCTGATTCCCCGGACAATACTCTCTGCCGCAGCCTCCCCCTGTACAATGGCAGGATAAAGAATAATCTGAACATAAGGATTGCGCCTTGTGGCAATCTGAATAATATCCCGCACAGCCGCTCCCGTATCCGCCGTCACCACACCCAAGGTTTTAATAAATCTGGGGATAGGCTGCTTGTACTCCTGTGCAAACATACCGAGCTCTGCCAGTTCTCTCTTAAGCTGCTCATATTTCTCATAGAGAAGTCCCGCTCCGTCCAGCACAATCTGCTTTGCATATAGCTGATATTTGCCGTCACGCTCGAATACATCAACTGTACCGCCTACCACCACCTGCTGCCCCTCTGCCAGTCTGAAGGAAAGCCCTGTGCGATTTCCTGCAAACATCACACAGCTAATAGTACCCTTAGAATCCTTTAACGTAAAATAAATATGTCCAGAGGAGTGATATTTACAGTTGCTGACTTCTCCCTTCACGAAAAGCCCCTGCAACAGATAATCCTGCGTGAACATATTTTTGATATAGGAATTCAGTTGTCCTACAGTATAAACATTACGAATCTTAATCACCCAGCTTTACAATTTTTGCTAAAATGGCATTCACAAAGCCACCGGAATTGTCCTGACCATACTTCTTGGCAAGCTCCACTGCCTCGTTAATTGCCACGCTTCCCGGAACGTCCTCATCATAAAGTATCTCATATACCGCAAGACGAAGAATGGTCAGCTCCACCTTGCCCATACGGGAGGTGTCCCACCCCTCCGTATTCTGATTAATTAACTCATCAATCTCAACAAGCTTCTCTTGAATCTTCTCCACTCTGTCAGAGATATACAATGCATTCTTCTCACTTAAGGGTGCTTCGTCCTCCTCAGCTCCATAGCCGTTCCAAAACAGCTTAAGCTGCTCCGGCATGTCCTCCGGTGCATTAAATTCGATACGGAATAAAAGCTTAAAAACCTGCTCTCTCAGCTCATGTCGTCTCATAGTAATTTCCTATTTATCCTTTTTCATATTTACGCCTGCAATACGGATATTTACATCGCTGCAGGTTAATCCGGTCATATTTTCAATGGCAGCCTTTACCTTTGCCTGAACCTTTTGGCAGGTGGCAGGAATATTGTAGCCGTACTCCATGGTTACAGCCAAATCCACCTTCACATTCTGCTCTGTCACCTCGACCTTAACACCCTTGGTGAGATTCTTCACGCCCACCTTGCTCATCAGCTCATTGGTAATATTTCCTGCCATTGCACTGACACCCTCTACCTCAGTGGCAGCCAGGGACGCAATCATGGCCACAACATCATCGGCAATCTGTATGGCACCGATATTTTCATCTTCCTTTAAAATCACTGTATTCTTGTCTGTCTCTCTTTCCATGCTCTTACCTCACTTTTTGCATTGCACTTTCTTAATAGTATAACATTTTCCTATTCATTTGTCACCCAAAAAGTCAATGACAGCCATTTCTCGTCATGGCTATAGGCCACCTCGCTGTTGCCCACGTCCAAATAGTCAAAAATCTCATAATCCGTAATCAAGGCCTCCATGATTTCCTGAAAACAAGCTTCGTCTGCACATTTCATTGTAACAAAGGCTTTGTTATTCAGCCTTGCATTATCAAAAAGCCTCTTCATCTGCTCTCTGTCATAGGTGAAAAAGAGAGCGTCCTCCCGCACATAATAATTATCCTTTGTAGACACACATTCCGGCATGGGAACATAGGTGTTCAAAATATGTGTGCGAAGTAAATCCTTGGTGGTGATGCAAAGATAATCATAATTAATTTCAGGGAAGCCCTCTCTGGACAACGTATCGCTGTCTCTCTTATAATAGGCATCTCCCCATGTAGTATCCACATAATAAAAGCTTCCGTCCACAGAAACCAGATTCCATGCGTGTCCTTCTCCCGTATCCACACTTCCCTGCACCATGGTACATTCCACACCAAGACGATTTAGCAAATACTGGGTTGCCTTGGCATAGCCCTGACATACAGAGCTTTTATTCACAAAGACTGAGTAGATATTCTGATTGTCAGAGGCATTCAGGTCGTAATCGGTATTCACGATAATTGTCTCATACACATATTTCACCTTATCATAATCGGAAGCCTCCAGTGAGACAGCCTCAATAATCGGCTTCACTGCCTCCTCTATCTCATCTCTCCGCTTTCTCGCCGTATCTGCGTCCATACTGTAATTTCCCGCAAAATCAATGGATAAAAGCGTATCTCCCCTTGTGTATTTGGTGTAGGTATATCCGTCCACATAAAAATATTCCGGATGGTCGTTGAGCAGACACTGAAAAACCTTGTCAATATTCGTCTCGTCCAAGCCCGCTGTAATTCCCTGCTCCGACAGCTTTCCCTTCTCCTCCATACAGCCAACCAGATTTTCCATATCCTTATACCAAATCTGCTCTGGCTCGCTCAATCTGTCATAGGTAAAGCTTGATGCTGCTTCCATGGTAAAGCATAGTTCCTCATCATTCGATGCCTCAGCCGTCGATGCTGCTGCAGTAGCCTGCCGTACAGACGACTGCCCTTCATTGCCGCCCTGCTCCACAGCTACAGCCGCCGTCTGCGGAATCTCCTCAAGAATGGAAGTGTCCGTACAGCCGCTTAACAGAAATGCTGCATAAAATGACAGTAATATGACTGCTCCGCAAAATAAACCCTTCTTCATGGCTCTCCTCTATCAATTTTAATTACGGCTAAACTCGGCAAGCACCAATCCCGGATTGCGATCCAAGGTCATGCCTATACTCCAGGAATTTACAAACAAAAGCAATGGATTTCCCTTCATATCCTTCACCTTCTTCATATCGGAGGTTCCTGTCAGCTTGGCAATATCTATCTCCTCCTTATTCTCTATCCAGCGGATATGCTCATAGGGCAGATTCTCCAGACGGATTTCCACATTGTACTCATTCTCCAGACGGTATTTCAGCACATCAAACTGAAGCACACCCACAACGCCCACAATGATTTCCTCCAAACCACTGTTAAATTCCTGAAAAATTTGGATAGCACCCTCTTGGGCAATCTGCTCCACACCCTTTACAAACTGCTTTCTCTTCATGGTATCCACCTGTCTTACCCTTGCGAAATGCTCCGGTGCAAAGGTGGGAATCCCCTCATATTGGAATTTATCCTTAGGCATACACAGCGTATCTCCAATGGAAAAAATACCCGGATCAAACACACCGATAATATCTCCCGCATATGCCTCACTTAAAATCTTACGCTCATCAGCCATAATCTGCTGAGGCTGGGACAGACGCATCACCTTATTGCCCTGCACATGACGCACCTCCATTTGTGCATCAAATTTGCCGGAGCAGATACGCATAAATGCCACCCTGTCTCTGTGCGCCTTGTTCATGTTTGCCTGAATTTTAAATACAAAGGCACTGAATTCCTTTTCCGTAGGCTCAATCATGCCAATATCTGCCCTTCTGGGAAGAGGAGTGGTAGTCATGCTTAGGAAATGTTTTAAAAAGATTTCCACACCGAAATTGGTGAGAGCAGAGCCAAAGCAGACCGGTGTCAAATCACCCCTTCTCACTTCCTCCAAGTCAAACTCTGCGCTGGCACCGTCCAAAAGCTCAATTTCCTCTAAAAGCTTGTCCGCAGCCTCCCCGCCGATTACCTCTCTCAGGTGTGCCTCGTCCTTAATGGGAATCTCCGTAGCCGTTCCCTCCTTAGTACCCTTCTCGGTGTCGGAGTAGGCAATGACGCATTTTTTCTCCCTGTCATAAACACCCTTGAAGCCCTTGCCTGAGCCGATAGGCCAGTTGATGGGACAGGTGGCAATCCCCAACTCCTTCTCAATATCGTCCAAAAGCTCAAAGGTATCGTTGGCATCTCTGTCCATCTTGTTGATAAAGGTAAAAATAGGAATCTTGCGCATAACACAGACCTTAAAAAGCTTTCTGGTCTGCGCCTCCACACCCTTGGAGGCATCAATTACCATTACTGCCGAATCCGCTGCCATCAGGGTACGATAGGTATCCTCCGAGAAGTCCTGATGTCCGGGCGTGTCCAAAATATTAATGCAATAGCCGTCATACTCAAATTGTAAAACAGAGGAGGTAACGGAAATACCTCTTTCCTTTTCAATTTCCATCCAGTCCGACACGGCATGTCTGGCGGTTGCCTTTCCCTTTACGCTTCCCGCCAGATTGATGGCTCCTCCGTAGAGCAGGAACTTCTCTGTGAGAGTGGTTTTCCCTGCGTCCGGATGAGATATAATGGCAAAGGTACGGCGACGATTTATTTCTTCTGTATAGTTACTCACTGTTATTATTCCTCCATATGGATATTTATTCTGATATGCTAAGAAAGCATACTCTCCCCTGCAAACGCGGGTTCAATCCCGAAGTATTGTACCACAGTAGCCGCTATATCTGCAAAGGTTTTTCTCGTTCCCAGATTTTTAGGGGTTACGCCTTGTCCGTACATAATAAAAGGGGTGTATTCTCTGGTGTGGTCGGTAGTCTTCTGATAGGCAGGGTCACAGCCGTGATCCGCCGTAATCATCAATATATCCTCAGGACGCATTTTACCCATAAGCTCAGGCAGCTTCTCATCAAAAAAGCTGAGTGCCTTGGCATAGCCGTCCACATCTCTCCTATGTCCGTAAAGCATATCATAATCCACCAAATTGATAAAGCAAAGTCCCTCAAAGCCCTTGTCCAGATATTCCAGCGTGCGCTTAATGCCCTCTTCATTTCCGCTGGTGTAAACGCCTTCTGTAATTCCCTTTCCTGCAAAAATATCTTGAATCTTACCCACCGCAATCACGTCCAAGCCTTTATCGGAAAGCTGGTCAAGCATAGTGGTTTTCGGGGGTAACAGCGAATAATCGTGACGATGTGCTGTTCGTGTAAACTGCCCACTGCAGGGTCCGATAAAAGGACGTGCTATCACTCTTCCCACGCCATGCTCTCCCTGTAAAATATCTCTTGCAATATGGCAATATTCGTAAAGCTTATCAAGAGGTACAATCTCCTCATGAGCCGCTATTTGAAACACACTGTCCGCAGAGGTATAGACAATCAAATCCCCTGTTCTCATATGGGCGTCTCCATAATCCTGAATCACCTGCGTGCCGGAATAGGGCAGATTGCAAAGCACTCCCCTGCCTGTTCTTCTTGTAAACTCCTCTAAAACCTCCTTGGGAAAGCCATTCGGATAAGTGGGAAGCGGCTTTGGGGAATGAATTCCCGCAATCTCCCAATGTCCTATGGTAGTATCCTTTCCCCTGGAAGCCTCTGTCATTCGTGCAACTGCCGCCTTAGGGCTTTGTGGCTTAACGCCCACATTCACTCCATCTATGGTAAACAAACCCAATTCCCCCATGTTCGGCATATGAAAATACGGGCTTTTCGCCACGCTTCCCAGGGTATTTACATCAATATCTCCATAGCAGGCTGCGTCCGGCATCTGTCCGATACCAAAGCTGTCCAATACAATTAAAAACACTCTCTTCATATAGTCTGCTTCCTTCCGTATATTTTCCATTCTCATTGTATCATACTTCCCACAACATAGTATACTATTTTGTAATAATCTTCTTTCCCGCAAAGCAGAAATCTACAAAACATTTGATAACAATTCAGCCATAGGAAAATGATTGTACAGTTTGACCGTACAACCATTTCCACAGGGTAATCCCGGCATGGCAGAATTGTTATGTATCTATTGTACCACAGTACTGATAATAATATTTTCCGCAGCTATCTCAGTTTTTCTTTTCACAATATCTTCTATCTGTGCGCGCTGAGCGTCCGTAAGCTCCGATGCATTCACAACTACATCTACCGCATTCTCATTGATGCTGACTACCACATCGGAAAAGCCCTTAGCCTCCAGCAATATTTCTGCCGCCGTTTCCTTCTCCGCAATCTGAGTCATCTGTACCATACTGTTTACCGCATCCTGCTTTTGCTCATCTGTCAGCCCCGCACTATTGATAATCTCCAAAAGTGTCTCCTTGTTTTTAGCCCTTGTCTGCTCCTTTAAAAGCTTTGCATCAGAAAGCATTTCCACCCCCTGAGTAGAGGTAAACACTGCCTCTCCCGGAATTTCTCCCACATCAGGCGTAGCCTGCGCTATTCCTTCTGTCTCCATGCCCTCATCAAGATAATCCTCCATAATCACATCAACATCTGAATCAAGGCTCTCAATTTCCGTGAGATTTTCAGAAAGTAAATCCTCCTCGGACAAATCAAGCAGACCATCAAGCTTCACATTCTCGTCTATCACCCCAGCGGTATAATTGTCCGTTATCACTCCCCCCGAGTCCACTGCATCCACCTGTGCTCCGTCATTAACGGTCAGATATTCGTCCTCCAGATTGGCTCCCGCAAACTGCAAATATCCTGCAATTGCTATCATAATCGCAAGTGCGGTAATCATAAGCTGATTCTTCTTAATTAAATTTTTCACGGTACTCTCCCTTTTCCTTTTTACTACTTCATTGTATGAGCTGAAAAATAGATATATGCTATCTGCCACCCTCCATTTTTACAACCCTTACCTTATGTGCTTCTACCCCAAATAAAGCCTGTATAATCTCCGTAATATTCCTGTTGACGCTGCCGCTTCCGGCCCCCTCTGCCACCACCACCACCCCTTCCACTGTGGGAAGAAGTGTCTTTATCACATAAGGCTCACTGTCGCTGCCTGCGGTGCGGTACACAGTGCTTTCCTCTGATTGCAGTTGAGTGATAATACGCCTGCCACCCTCGGCATCCTCCTCGTTGGTATTGGAGCGGCTTACCGGCTCATCCTTTTCCACTATAAGCTCCTCTGATGCCTTCAAGGTAATCATTACCTCCACCCGCCCCACCCCTGCCATGTCCGACAACGTGGCTTTTAATTTTTCCTCCAAATATGCAATATATTCCTGCTGCCCACCGCTCTTCCAAAAGTCTGATGCTTCCTTCGTCTGCACGTCAAAGCTTCCCTTCCCATAGCCCTCCTGCCCTCCCGCCGTATCAGTCAGCGTCATGCCGCTTTCCCCCGCCTCCTTCTTCTCCGATTCCTTTGTCGGAAGTGCAATAATAAACAGCAAAACCCCTGTCAGCACCAGCACAATCAGATTATCACGCCGAAACCACTTTTTTATATTTTCATTCAGATTTTCCTTCAGCTTCATCTCTATCCCCTACCTTTACCCGTATCTTCTCCACTTCCCGCACCCTTCCTTCCCCCACACGGCTTTCCTCACCTATTACATTTTCCTTTTCCGCTCCAAAACCCATAGCTTCCCTATTTTCTTCTTTCTCCCCTTCACTCTCCTTCAATCTGTTCTGCACCTCCTCCAAGGTCATCCTCTCCAAGGTGTCCTCCGATAAAAATGCACTCTTTGCCGCCTTCTCTGCCGCCTCCTCCATACTCTGCTCAAACCACGTCACTCTCTGTTGGATTTGCAGACTCACATCTTCGGAAAACATTTTTGTAATGGGCAGAAAAATCTGAATCAGCAGCATAACGCTAACCAGCATTTTTAAATATTTTTCATAGGAACCGTTTGGTCTGAAATGCACGATTGTCTGGGCACATATCATAAAAATTCCCACCTGACAGATTGCCTGAAATAAACCCGACAGCATACTAAATCCTCCTATTGGCAGTTGCCGCCACCAGTGCTATGCTGATTAAAAACAAAAGCATTGCCGTTCCCACTGTACGGAATAAGAGCATTCCCGCCTCGCCCGTATGATTGGCACAGGCTGTAATTCTCTTATCACTGACAATACCCATAAATGCCGCTGCTGCTTTTAACATCGCAGCCGTAACAAAAATCTGTATTAGCGGTGCGGCACACAACACCAACAACAATATCAGTAAAACAACGCCCACACTATTCTTTATCACCACCGCAGAGCCAAGCACCAGCTCCATAACCCCCTCCGCCGCATTTCCGATACCGGGTATTGCCGAAATCGCCTTGCGCAGAGCAGAATGCTTCACGGAATCTACCGCAGGCGTTACCACCGCCTGAAAAAGACTGATGCCGCTCACAACCCCAACAGCAGCCTTCAACACCCAGCCGATGCATTTTTCCATAAGCTCCATAAGCAGTGTAAGCTTTTCCTCAATCCAAATTCCATTTACCACAGAAAGCATAACATAGCTATGTACAAGAGGCAGAACCACACCCAACAAAATACTCTCCACTCCATAAATCAATAGCAATGTAAGCTGATAAGCAGCGCTCACCGTAGCACCTCCCCCGGCAATTCCTACCGTTACAAGATAGGTGGGCAGAAGAAGCTTAATAAACAGAATAATGTTTTCAATAGCCTCCACCGCCGTTCTTGCCGTCTGTGAAAAGCATTTCAATAAAATCACGGACAGAAGCAGGTAGATAAAATAAAAGCTTAAATCGGCAAGCTGCTGCTTATCAAACATATCCATAAAATGTGACATCAGGGCAGAAACCACCCCCAGCACCAAAAGCCAGATAAATATATTTTTCATGCCCCCAAGCTGTGCCGTAATATGTGCCGCACTTCCCTGAAACAGCTGCACGACTGCCCCTATAATATCACCGGATACCAGCTGTGACAGCAACTGTGACAGGGAAAAGGTTTTCTCCGGAAACAAGGTATGTATTCCCTCCTCCAGCTTGTCCAGTCCATAATCCTGCCAAATACTATCCAATTCCACCATACTGCTCCTCCCTGCACCAATTATTACCCGCTGCCTTTCAAGCTGCTACATAAAGCTCTGTATCTGTTCAATTACAGCAAACAAAATGGGCAGCCCCGCACACATTACAGACAGCTTTCCCAAAATTTCAATCTGCTCTGCCACAGCCCCATAGCCTGCGTCCTTACAGATTCCCGCACTGAATTCGCAAATGTAGGTAATACCTATCACCTTAAGCAGTATAGATAAATACCCTTCCGCATTTCCCAAATACCTTCTGATTGTATCCACCTGCTGCATTACTGCCTCCACACGCCGCAAAACATAGCAAAATATGAGAATACTTAAAGCAAAACCTATGTACATACTGTATTCCGGCTTGCTTCCTTTAAATTGCAGCGCTAAAAGCACTCCCACTATTCCAAACACACCTACCTTGATGATTTCCGACATACTTATTTTTTCCCCTCCTACAGTGCAAATAGTGCCTGTATAGTCTGAAACAAATCATAAATATAGGGTACAATCCATGTCAGTACCAGCACAAGCCCTGCCAGACTGATTAAAAAGGCATGCTCCTCCCGCCCGCTGTGCTTTAATATCTGGCTCAATATGGTAACTAAAATTCCTACTGCCGCTATTTTAAAAATCAGACTTACTCCCATGCTTCCTCTCATTCCGCCCATAGCTCTATTGTGCCTTGTGACTTCCCACGCTATCTTCCTAAAGCAATACGATAACCAACAGCAGACCGCTCATTACCCCCAAGCCCACTGCCATTCTGCACTTTTCCATATTCTCCCTTTCAAGCTCCTCCACCCTGCGGCGCAGGTTGTCCTCACTTTGCTCAATGGCACAAAGCTGCATTCTTTCCTCTGTAAAGCTGTTTGGACTTACAAACCGTAAAAACTGCTCCTTATCCTTTTCCTCAATGGGCAGCTTTAAAAAACACTGCCGCAACGCATTGCTGAATATCACTTCAAATTTTTCTCCGGTGTTTTCCTTCATTCGGCAAAACACCTCCAAAAAGCTGCTTTTATACGGTTCCTTCATATGTGTGCTGACCCGCTTACAGCACTCCGGCAGCGTTGCCTTTCCATAACGTATTTCACTTTGCAGCATTTCCAAAATCTGCTGTAAATCCTTAAGCACCTGTACCTTGAGAACAAGCTGCTGTCTATACCACAGCCCCAGCCCAAGACACCCTCCCACTATCATAATCGTTCCTGCCAATCTCAGCATATGCCTCCTCCCCTCCGAAGCAATGTGTTATCCGGCACTGCCCCTGTCTTTTCCCAAGTATCAGAAAATATTCAAATATCCGCTCCCGCAGCAAATTCTCCACCCCAAATTTCCTGCATACATCTGCAAGCCCTCCTCCATGTATTGTAGCAATGATTTTAGTACCGCAGGCGGCTGCCATATGAAGTGCCTCCATGTCCTCTCTGCCCCCCAGCTCATCTATCGCTATCACCTGTGGTGCCATAGAACGCAAAAGCAGCATCATACCCAGACTCTTTGGGCAGGCGTCCAACACATCAGTGCGCATACCCACATCATTTTGAGGCTTTCCCATATAGGAGCCTGCTATTTCCGAGCGTTCATCTACCACCCCCACACACAAGCCCCTTCCATATGCATTTCCGTTAGAAATCTGCCGTATCATATCCCGAAGCAGGGTTGTCTTACCACAGCCCGGCGGCGAAATAATCAGGGTGTTTTTTAAGTCTCCGTTTATGTATAGTCCGGGAAGCACCTTATCTGCTGCTCCCTTTATCTCATGTGCAATTCGGATATTCATAAAAGAAATATGCTTCATAGTGCGTATACTGCCCGGCTTTTCCAAAACCACCTGGCCCGCAATTCCCACTCTGTGTCCTCCCGCTACTGTGATAAATCCCTGCCTTATCTCATCCTCAAAGGCATATAAGGAATAATTACATATATGCTGCAAAAACGCCTCCAAATCCTCCTCTGAAACGATATGTGCCTCCTCCGGCTTGTCCGTATAACAGCCTCTCTCATTCAAATAACGTTCCTCTCCCCGCTTAATGATAAATATAGGACAATTAACCCGCAGACGAATCTCCTGTAAGCTTTGTTCCTCCTCTGCAACCTGCCTCCAGAATTCCCGCCATTTTAAAGGGAAAAGCCCCAGTAAGCTATCAGACATATACCATTTCCACCTCCCTATGAAAATAAAATTTCTCTCTTCTCAATATATGAAGCCCTGTCCAAGATATGCCAAAAAAGTCTCACTGCCATGACTGTTATATTTTAAAAAAATTTTAAAATAACTATAGACAAATCAATATTTTCGTGCTAAGCTATATACATAAATCAGTAATCATTATTATTTTTATTATTAATATTTGAAACGGAGGGTCTGTTATGAGTACAAAAAATGCACAGGTTGATAATTTGGTAAATCTTTTAGATGGATATGCAGAAAAGGGCGGTCATCACTTGAATGTGAATGTTTTGAACAGAGACACGCTTTTGGACGCACAGAAGAATCCTGAGAAATATCCTCAGCTGACAATTCGTGTCAGCGGATACGCTGTAAACTTCATTAAGCTTACTCCCGAACAGCAGGCAGATGTTATCAGTCGTACCTTCCATGAGGCAATGTAATTTTATTTTTGCTTTTTCCTAATTTTATACTATATTATCCCCCAAATCAGGAGGAGCGGCATAATACCGCTCCTCCTCTTATTCTGTAGGGGTATGAGGGCAATGTCCTCCGCAATGCTTACAATCTCCTCCGCAGTGAAGTGACTTGCCGTTTCTTTTATCCCGAATCATACTCCTTATCACCAGTGCAACCACAGCTAATAATATGATTAACACAATTACAGTTCCCATGACCATGACCTCCTTCTTTATTTTGAAAGCAGCCAACTAATATTTTTGAAGTTAATATAAGCTAACCCAAATCCTTTGTCAAGGCCGGCCGTCTCTAAATTCTATTTGCCCTGACCGTAGGATTATGCTATACTTGTAAATATATTTTTTAGGTGATTACAGATAAAGAAATGGAGCATGGACATGAAGGTAAACGAATCCGCAGAAAACTATTTAGAGACTATTCTAATATTGAGCAAAACTCATCCGGTAGTACGCTCCGTAGATATTGCTGCCGAGCTTGGCTTTAAAAAATCCAGCGTCAGCGTTGCCATGAAAAATTTGCGCGAGAATGCGCATATTGTCATGTCCAAGGAGGGCTTTATCACTCTTACCCCTACCGGAAGAGAGATTGCAGAAATGATTTATGAACGCCATGAGCTGCTCTCCTCATGGCTTACCGGGCTGGGCGTTGACCCCGGTGTGGCTGCCGAGGACGCCTGCCGCATTGAACATGTTATCAGCAAGGAAAGCTTTGAGGCTTTAAAAAAGCATATAAATATCGGCTGATTCCCTACCATGTGGATATATTATGATACAGTCTGTAATAACCGCCTCCAAGCCGCTGCCCCTGAAGCTGTATGGCAAAATTCTCTACACCCAGCTTCTTGAGTGCTTCATCTACATAACCATTTCGGTAGCCTTCATTGTAATATGCCGCTTCAATATCCTTCCATAGGGATTCGGGAATCACATTAGAAAACTGCTGCAGACCGCTTCCAACCTCCGTCATTTGCTTTAGACAATCCTCATAATATTCCGTCATGGTTTCCATAACTTCCTCTTCTGTTATTCCTGCCTTTTTCAGGTTTTCTTCCTTCTCGGCATCTGTCTCATTAGCATCCTGATTACTTCCCGTAAAGCTTCCCTGCCATTCTAAAGGCTTTTGGGGATTGGGATTAATCAGACTCTGGGTACTGTCATCCTCTGTGTTGTTATTCCCGACATCGTTTTCTGCTGCCCTATCCTTGCATGCAGGCAGATATATAGACAGCCCCTTACGCATATGGGTTTCCGCAAACTCATCATCAGTCTTATTATAATAATCATAGGTGGCTGGGTTGGTGTCGTCCCATGTAACATCAACATTGTAATACGCATTTTCCAGACGGATAATATTCCATGCATGATCCTCCCCCGAATAGCCCGTGCAATAATAGCACGGAATGCCCAGCTGCTGCATCAGATACTGAAAAGCCCTTGCATAGCCTGCACAAACACTCTGTCCGTTCACCAATGCACTATAGGCACTTTGATTCATAGCAGACTGTGTGTTATACTCTACCCTCTGCATCAGCATATCATGCACATACTTTTCCTTTTCCTCGTCACTGCCAAGACTGCCTGCCCCCGACACAATTTCCTGCGCTTTTGACTGAAAGCTTCTCTTTGCCTCCTCAAGGCTGTTTGCCGTCTCATTATATTGTAGCGTTATCTCCATACACTGACCGTTTCTCAGATATTTGCAGGAATATCCTGTCTCCAGCCAGAAAAGCTCCGGATGGTCATTATACACCGCCTCAAAAACATTTTTCAACTGATTTACATTGACGGCTACCGCCGGAGAAAAAGCCGTCACAAGCTCTGTTGCATTGGCATAAATCTGCCGATACAGCCTCTGCATAGGCTCCGTCAGCATAGCGTAATAGGGATATTGCTCCCCGTCAAAGTGTAGATTTTCCCCCACATTCCCTGTTTCCAGTTCATCCTGCAGGGAACTGCCTTCCTCTTCCTCAACCTGCTCTGCGTCCTCTTTTATCTGCTCATAGCCGTTTTTACCGCTGACCTGTGATGGTGTAGTAACCTGCTCCTTAGAGGGTGTCACATAGATACTGTCACGAAGTGCAGACAACCCGTTTAAATCAATTCCGTTGTCTTCTCCCGTCTGCACAAGCACAGCGTCTCCCACTCCTGTACTACCGGACAAAATACCATTTCCACCCGTCTGTGAGTCTTCTCCCGTGCCGTACAGGGTCTGTGACAACGACTGTGTCAGCGCCGGATTAAAGGCACAAACTAACACTCCCACACAGCCAAGTATAAATAACATGATAATTAAATAGAATAAACGCTTTATAAATTTCAATCTGTTAATTCCTTTCCCGGCCTTGTCTTGAATTCTGAAACCATTCCTCCAGCAGATTCAAATTGTCGTCCGAATGCTCCACCTCTCTGGCATATCTATAAGCCAGCTCTACCCAATCATGCTTATCAATATCTTTATCGGATGAAATAAAGCGAAACATTACAAATTCCTGCACATAAACGACAGAAAAAACAGCAAACGCTGCCTTGCTGTAAATCCAGTCGTCATAGACTGCCCCACAAAAATAGGTGTACAGAAAAGACAGCAGCAAATTTTTCAAAAAAAGCTGCCAGTCTGCATAAAATCTGCCGCCGCATCCGTATTCCCGCAAAAATTCCCCTCGGATTTTCAGATAATGCTCCTCCCCTTTAGCATAAAGGGTATCCCACGCTCCCGTAAGCACACTGCTCCACTCGTCACGAAGTCTCTCCAGACGCTTTAGCACCTCGAAGCCCTCTCTCAGCCTGAGAAACCCTTCCCTTTCGCTAAGGAAGGAGTTCCTCACCTGCATTTCACCGATATCGGCTCCTGAAAATCTTACAATAATCTTCTCCATATCATAAAGTCTGCCCTCATCCACACAATCCTGCATCTGCGCTGCCATTTCCAGTATCAGATGCATCCGCTTCTCCATGGAACAGTCATTTGTTGAAATTGTAGACTCACCCTGCTTCATCTGCCCCTGCACAATTTGAAACAATACATTTCTGGCATCCTCCAGCTGTGTAAACAAAAGCACATCAAAATCATCAAATTCCTCATCAAGAGGGTCCTCTGCTTCGTCCTCTTCCTGTATCAATTCAAGCCCTTCTTCACAGTTCAAAATCATCTTAGCAGCCACCGGACAGGAAAGCGAAAGTGACATTTCTCGTAAGCCTTCAAATTCTTCAATATGTCTGGGATAACGACTGCAGGTCTCACATAGGTATTCCTCCCCCAGCTCAGTCACCATGTCGCAGAGGTTTTCTTGATTTAAAAGAGCACATCTGCCCTTATACTGCAAAAAGCAGCCCTCCTGCCAGTCTATGGAATTAGCAATCCTGCTGCCAAAACCGCCTTTCAACTGCGAATACCTATTAAGAGAATCATCATCTATCATAATCTGCCAGCCTGCGCAGCAGGTATCAGGGCATTTGTCAGCACTACAGCAAAACGCATCATAATAATGGGGTTTTACATATCTCATCTTTCGTTCCTTTATTAAGCTTCTTTATTTTCATTTTTTTCACACTACTATCCTATCACAAAAATCTTAGGAAGCAACCAATAAAATGTAACAGTTTAACCAGCCATTCATAAACTGCCATTCCTTTTACTCTCTAATTATGATAGAATATAGCTATTCATAGTCAAATGCCCTTTTTGCCATAATTGTGGCACTGCTCATCAATTTCAGCTATAAGGAGATATTTTATGAACCCTTCAAATACCACAACACCCTCAACAGGCAACCAATTTTACCGCAAGATTTTTCATCTTGTTCTACCTATCGTCATTCAAAATCTTTTAAGTGCTGCGGTAAACTCTGCTGACGTAGTAATGCTAAATTATGTAGGACAGTCCTCTATCTCTGCTGTTTCACTTGCCTCACAATATGCGAATATTCTTTTTTCTGTTTTTTACGGACTGGGAACAGGTGTCACAATGCTATGCTCCCAATATTATGGCAAAAAGGATATGCGCGCCATTGAAGTTGTAGAAGGAATCGCACTGCGCTTTTCTCTGGCGGGCAGTCTGTCCTTTACAGTCCTTTCTCTTGCCATTCCGCAGTACATGATGCGCCTGTTTACAAATGATGCCGAATTAATCACTATCGGCACCTCCTATCTGCGCTGCATGAGTGTGGCTTATCTGTGCTGGGGTATTATAGAGATTTATCTGTCCGTCTTAAGAAGCATTGGCAGGGTAACTATCTGTACCGTTTTGAATGTGATTACATTTTCATTCAATATTATTCTGAATGCCACCTTTATTTTCGGACTTTTCGGCGCACCAAGGCTTGGTGCCATGGGAGTTGCCATAGCCACCTCCCTCTCCCGCTTTGTTGAGCTTATGGGATGCCTGATTGTGTCTGCGTTTAGCAAGGACATCAAGCTGAGCTTCCGCTCTATCTTTATCCGCAACAAGCTTCTCTTCAAGGATTTTGTGCGGCTCTCCCTTCCTGCTCTGGGAAATGACATTGTGTGGGGGCTTGGCTTTTCCATGTATTCTGTCATTATCGGTCATTTGGGCACAGACGCAGTCGCCGCCAACTCCTTTGTGGTTGTAGTTCGCAACTTCGGCACCATACTCTGCTTTGGTATTGCCAGTGCCGGGACCATTCTGCTTGGAAACACACTGGGCGAAAACCGTTTGAAAGAGGCAAAGGCAGATTCCCGCCGCCTGATGAAGCTCACTGTGCTAAGCGGAATCATCGGCGGACTTATTGTTTTGGCTGCCAGTCCTTTTGTGCTTACCTACGCCAAGGAAAGCCTTACCGCCAACGCCCAGCATTATTTGAAATATATGCTGCTTATCAACACCTATTACATTATGGGAACTGCCGTAAACACCACCCTGATTGCAGGTGTTTTTCGCGCCGGCGGAGACAGTCGGTTCGGATTGTTCTGCGATACCATTGATATGTGGTGTTATGCAGTACCTCTTGGCTTTTTTGCCGCCTTTGTATTAAAGCTGCCTGTTCTTTGGGTCTATTTTCTGCTATGCACCGATGAATTTGTAAAATGGTCTTGGGTATTTAAACGCTATAAGAGCGAAAAATGGTTGAAAAATATCACCCGGGATAATTTATTCTAATTTGTTTTCCCGAATAGCGCAATATTTTCTAAGGAAAGTGCAAAGAAATTGCTTCACTTGTGTTATATAATTAATCTAAGAGTTGCTTATCAGCTTAAGTCTGGCAGCCAATATTAGGAGGCAAACGCTATGTCAAAGGAAAACACATCATCTTTTATCATCAAAAACGGATACAACACCTTCTTTACGGAGGCTTCTGCTTATTCCGGTGTCATAAAAATTGCGGACAAGGTGCGGGAGGATATTGAACGGGTAACGGGATATTACCCTCCTCAAACAGATAACCTGAACGCTTTAGGCAAATACCCTATCATCTATGGCACAGTGGGAAGAAGTGAGCTTCTCGCTTCTCTACAGGAGCGAAAGCTTATCTGTGTTGATGCTGTTGTTGGAAAACGGGAGGTTTTCTCCTTTCAGTTGGTTGAAAAGCCTTGGGAAGGCACAGAATGCGCTCTTGTTATTGCAGGAAGTGACAAACGGGGAACCATTTACGGATTATTCCACTTATCGGAATGTATGGGTGTTTCCCCTTTAGTAGACTGGTCCCATGTAATGCCCACAAGACGCCCCTCAGTTGTACTGACCGGGAAGGATAATCTCATCTCCAAGGAGCCCTCTGTAAAATATCGGGGTATTTTTATCAATGATGAATGGCCTGCCTTCGGAACATGGTGTAATCACCGCTTTGGAGGCTTCAATGCAGAATGCTACGCTCATGTATTTGAGCTTCTGCTTCGCTTGAAGGGGAATTATCTATGGCCTGCCATGTGGTCTGCCTGCTTCAGCATGGACGGTCCTGACCTTGAAAACGCCATTCTCGCCGATGAGCTTGGCATTGTAATGGGTACCTCCCACCATGAGCCCTGCATGAGAAACGGCGAGGAATACTCCAAGCTCAGGGGCAGGGATTCCATCTATGGAGATGCGTGGAACTTCCGCACCAATCCTCAAGGCATCACACGCTTTTGGGAGGACGGTTTGAAGCGCAACGGAAGCTTCGAGAATATTATTACCGTTGGTATGCGCGGTGAGCAGGACACTCCCATTTTAGGTGAAAACGCTACCTTAAAGGATAATATCGACCTGCTCCGTGATGTTATCAATACCCAAAACCGGCTGATTACCGAAAACTGCAACCCTAATTTAGATGAGGTGAAACGCCTCTTTGTTATTTTCACCGAGGTGGAAGCTTTCTTCTATGGGGATAAGGACACTCCCGGACTGATGAATGACCCGGTGTTAGATGGGGTTACTCTCATGCTCAGCGATGATAATTTCGGCAACCTAAGAAGTGTTCCCACCGCCAAAATGCGTGAGCATAAGGGCGGATATGGTCTGTACTATCATTTTGATTTTCACGGAGGAGCATATGCCTACGACTGGATGAATACCAATCATCTGCCTAAAATCTGGGATCAGCTCACCATGGCATATGACTACGGCATTCGCGATGTATGGGTAGTAAATATTGGAGATATCTGCTTTTTGGAATATCCCCTTACCTACTATTTTGAACTGGCGTATGACATGGAAAAATGGGGTTCTTCCCAACCCAATAAGACAAGTGAATTTACCCGAAGCTGGGTAAAAGAGCAATTTTCCGGTGCCTTTGCCCCCTCTGAGTTAGAGGACATTCAAAGCATTTTAGAGGGCTACACCAAAATAAATCATAACAGAAAGCCTGAAATTCTCCACCCCCATATTTATCACCCTGTTCACTTTTGGGAAACTGACAGGCTGCTTGCTGCCGCCAAAGAACTGACAGACAAAGCAGAGGCGCTGCTTACTAAATGCCCTGCATGGGCAACCCCTGCCTTTTATGAACTGGTCTATTACCCTGCCACTGCTTCTCTCAATCTGCTGAAAATGCAGCTGCTTGCAGGACGTAATCAGCTATATGCCTCTCAAAACCGCGTGGAGGCAAACCTTTTAGCCGATGAGATAGCTTCCTGTATCGCAAGGGACAGACAGCTGACTGACACCTTCCATCAGATTGACTGCGGCAGATGGTATGGAATGGCATTATCTGAACATGTAGGCTTCGTTTCATGGGTGGAAGAGGGCAATCTGTATCCTACAAGAACATATATTGAGCCTGCCAATAAGCCTAGAATTATTGTTGCGAAATCCGATTCCACACAATTTACCACCGGTCTTCCATGGACAGGTAAACCGCTTTCCATAACGGACTTCCTGCGCCCCGACATTTCCTCTGTAAAGGTAGATATCGCCTTGGCAAGCAGACAGCCTGTTTCCTATACGGTAGAGGCAGACTGTGACTGGATTTCTCTCTCCCATACGAAAGGCTGCGTAACATGTAAGGACACACTTACCATAACCATCGACAGAACCTTATTTACCGGCAAAGCAGAGGGAACCGTTTACATCAAAACGGAAAATGCTAAGATAACTCTGAATATAGACGCAGAAAATATAGCAGAAGAAATAAAAAATTCCATTCCGCCCATGACATTTCTTGAAACAGACCATTATATTGCCATGGAGGCTGAGCATTATGCTCATAAGCACGATACGGCAGAATATGCCTTTACGCGAATTGATGATTACGGAAGAACCCTTTCCGCAATGAAGGTTTTGCCTACAATGTACGAATTTGAACAGCTTGGAAATGCTCCCTGGCTGGAGTATTGCTTTATGACCTCTAGCGCCGGATACTACGAGTTGGAAATATATCTTGCTCCCTCCAACCCTCCCTACCGAGGTCAGAAATGGCTGTTAGGCTTACAGCTAAACGAAGAGATGCCCTTTGTAAAAAATGCCGTTGCTGATGACTATCGCTCGCTGGACTGCGGATATCCCGCATGGGTAAGCGGCGTGCGTGATAATATTCGTATTTCATCACACAAGCTTTTCTGTAAAAGGGGAATCAATACCCTGAGGCTGTATTCCGTAACCCCGGGACTGGTATTTGAAAAACTGGTGCTTCACCCCACAGAATATCAGCTTCCCAAGTCCTATCTTGGACCTAGCGAAAGCTTCTACTTTACATAAGTTTTTTATATTTGCCGGGGGAAACTCCTACATGCTTTGTGAAGCTTCTGATAAAATTCGCATAATCTGAGAAGCCCGATTCCATGCATGCCTGCGTAACACTTTTTCCTTCCAGCAGGCATGCCTTGGCCCGGCAGATTTTTTTGTCCAGCAGATAAGAGCGTATTGAAAGCCCTGTGGCACTTTTGAACTGTCTGCTTATATAATCATGACTTAAATAGAAATCCTGTGACAGCCTAGACAGGGTAATATCTTCTGTCAAATGTTCTTCAATATATGCCATTACATCACTAATCAGACTGGGCATAATATTCTCCGGCTTCCAGCCACAGCTGCCAAACACCCGATTGACAAATACCAAAAGCTTTGCAGTCTCAGCCGAAATCAGAATATCCTGCCCATATCCGGTGTTGTCCAATGCCTGCTGTAAGCTGTCAAACATAACTATGAACTGCTCTATTTCACCTTCTGTCAAATGCGCCAGATGAGCCTTCTCAGGATTTACTGAAAAACAATGCTTCAAATCAGTATTCACACTGGACAGCTTATCCACCAAAAAAGGCTTAATGTTAATACCATATCGTCTATAGGTATCTTCACTTAAACAAACGCTCCGATGTAGCTGCGAGGGCGCTACCAGCACCATATCACCACGCCTTAGCCTGTAGCAGTTCCTCTCTAAATAAAAGTCTGTATTTCCCTCTAAAAACAGATAAATTTCATATGCATCATGACGATGGTATGGAACCGCACCTTCCATACCATTCATAATGCTGTTTGCATGGTAAAAACAAATCACATCTTTTTCGATTGGGTGTAGCTGATATTTGTTTTCCGTTTTCATTACCTCTCACTTCTGATATCGTTTATTATTTCATCTGGAATTTCAAACTGTACACAGCCCATATACATAGGGGCTACATCTCCCTCGTTAAAACAGATAACCACATTATCCCTCTCATTTAAGTAGAATGCTGTCTCGTCTGTAATGCTTTGGAAATTCCATTCGGGAATATCCTCATCATCTAACCAGTAAAACTTATTTTCGTCCTGCGCCATCTGCTCTCTCATCTGTTCCTTGATGTTTTCGCTGATACGCTCCTTGTAGTCAGCGCCATCAATAAACAAATCTTCCAGTGCCAGCCTCTGCCCGTTCGTTAAGTCAATGGTGTAATAATAATCCCACTCGGCACCGCTTCCGGCTCCCTGGTAGCAAATCAGCTTAAGGGTAAAATATCTTTCCGTAGTGTTTAATACCTGAGAATCCACTAATATATCCTGATATCCCCATTCCTCGTCCAGATTATCCTCAAACTCCGACACAAGCTTTTCTGTTATCTCCTTAATTTCTGCATTAATCTCCTCTGCTGTTTGTTTTGCAGTGCTTACTACCAAAGTAGTATCTCCCTTTTCCTCCCCTGTACCCTCGCCGGATTGTAAAACCAGCTCAGGAACCTTGACATCTGCAAAATTTCTCTCACCATCATACTGATAATCCCTAACAGTTACAACCTCCACAAGATTTCCAATAATAGGAATACGGCTCATGGCATATGCAACCCTTTGGGAAGTATTCGGTAAGACAATAAAAGCAATTACTACGGCTGCTGCCAGCGAGGCACTTCTCTTTATCAGCAAATTTCTTCTAATCTGCCTTTTTTCCCTCTTTGCTTTTTCTATACTGCGGCGAACCCTCATTAATTGCATTTCAGACATTATAACTCCTTTATACGTTTTTTCCAACTCCTTTAATTTTTCATCTTGATTTTCCATTCATTTTCGCCTCCCTTATGCTGTTGCCGAATCGTCCTCAAGCTTTATTCTCAGCTTCTTTATAGTGCGATACAAACGGCTCTTTACTGTACTTAAATTCTCGTCCAAAATGGCTGCTATTTCCTCCAGCTTCATGTCCTCGAAATACCGAAGCTGAATCACCAGCCTGTCCTCTTTCTCAAGAGAATCCAATGCACGGGCTAAATCCAAATTCTCATAAGTATCCTCTCTTCCTGTCTCTGCCACCTCGTCGATGGAAGACATAGCCGGCTTTCTTAAGAAGCTGAAAATCTCATTCAGCATAATACGGTAAAGCCATGTTTCCACATATTGCTCCTGCCTTAATGTATCGCTGTTTAAAATCGCTTTATAGGCACCGTTCTGCACAATATCTCCCGCATCCGCCTCATTGTGTACATAGCTGTATGCAAGGCGGTAATACCGATTATAATTACTTAACAGTTTATCCTCTACAAGCTTTTCTTTTGCCTTTTTATTTGAAGTAAACAGCAAAATCTGCACCTCCTTTGTATTCTTATTTATTAGATGCTTTGAGAAAACAAAAAAGTTTCAAAAAAATCCCACTATCTACATTTTACGCAGATAGTGGGATAAAAACAATCATATTAATAATTTATTCCCTGAATTGCCAATCTTCCCTCTCTTACGCCAAAAACAATGTTAGGGGCTCCCGTATCCGTTAAGGAAAATCCTGCCCTGCTTGCCGATAAGCTATCTACATCTGCCGCAGCTATGGCATCTATTAATTCTTGTGTAAAAATTTTATCTTCACCCAGCGCTATAAAATCCTCTCTCGTCTCCACGCTGACCCCACCATCAGTAAAACCTATGTATAAGGGAAATGCCGCCAAATCTGCCAACGCCTCAAAATCCTTGTCTGCTACGACAGACTTAACCTCTTCACCAAATGCAGCCACTATTTTACTGTTTACACTAAAATTATCTACATTCCCAACCTGATATTTGTTCTTCTGCTTTTCCTCCGTTGTTGCAGCTGCCTCTTCCTGCCCTGCTTCTTCCATGACTTCTGTTTGCGTTCCCAGCGAAGCTTCTTCAGACCGACTCTCATTGTTTTCAGAAATGTCCTTGTGAGCGCCCTCCGTTTCCTTTCCACAAGCCATAATAGTAACACTCAGTAAACCTGCTGCCAGTAAAAGCACTATTCTTTTCATAATATTGTCTCCTTTCTACCATGCTTAATATTTAGACGCCCCACCTGTCTAAAAAGTTCCGAAAGGAATAATATTTCTCATATACTATGGTTCTTTTTTCCTTCTCTCTCCTCCTGATATGCCCATAACCGCTCATTCATCAGTTTCGCCTCTCTGGCTTCTCTTTTCCATGTAACAAAACATACCGTAAGATATACCCCGGCAATCACAATCAGCATACCAATTATTTGGAGCAAATTGTCCGAATCGAACCATTCAAACCAAAGCCCACAGCCCAGAACAATCACATTAACCAACAGATAATGGACTACATAAGCAATCATCAGTTGCTTTTTGCCTAATTCCCGATTCGCATACAGTATACTCCAAATGCTACACAAAAAAGAAACAACCAAAATCTGCCATATAATATTTGTGCCCAAATCGGTATTTGGGAAAAAAATGCTGATATAGGACGCTGTGCCAAATGAAACACAGGTTACAACACTGGTAAAAACCTCCCAAAAACTCTTCAATTTTTCCATCTTTCTCTCCTCCTACAATCCAAGCTTTTCTTTCAGAATCGAAGTATATTGTCTCGATATCACCAATTTTTCCCCATTCTTCATCATGGCTTCAAAGCGCCCGTTAAACGCCGGACTAAAGTGCTTTACCTTTGCCAGATTAATAATATAGGACTTGGATATCCTGAAAAAATCTGTTCCCTGAAACCGTTTCTCCAGCTCATATAGCTTATATTTTGTCTCGTAAACCTCTTTTTCAAGGTAAAGAAAGACCTTATTATCCACCGCCTCAAAATAGTAAACTTCCTTTGGTGCTATCTGCATAATGCTCCCCTCCCCGATGGCTGTCAGCTTCTCCTGCCCCTCCTTCAGAGCATAAATCATCTTTAAAATCTGTTCATCCATTTGATGGCAACGAATAATAATCTCATCCTCTTCTCCGTCCGCCCGGTCCATGATTGTTATTTTCATGCTCCCTCCTCATTTTCTGCTCCGCGTCCACAACTGCTATCTATCCCGAACCCTTCTCCTCTTGCTGATTAGCGTTGCTATCATAATTGCTATTATACCATAAGCAAGCAGAAAAAGAAGCTGAAATCCCAAAGACACCTCATTTCCATTTATCATAATCGTAACTCCCATGCTTTCCCGAAAAATATCTCCCGCCACCTCCGGCAGTCCCGCAAAGGTTTCCTCTATTGCCGCCTTGGTAAGAACCACTCTCATCATAGCAGCCCCGTGAAGCACAGGGAAACATTTAAGTACATTTCCTACATTCTCAGGCAATTGAGACATAGGCAGATAAATTGCCCCCACAAAGCCCACCAGTGTTCCGATAATTGTCAGCATGCCTGACCACGCACTATCACTGTGAATCGCCATTGCCAAAAGATATCCCAAGGAAGCATACACAAAAGCATTCAGGGCAATCATACCTACTATTTTAATTAATTCCATTGCTCCAAGCAGCTCATGCCCCTGTGCCACCATATAAACCTCCCCTGCCACAAGCGTAAGCACACACATTCCCACGGCAACAAGCCATGCGGAAAGCACATAACCCAGTGCCAGCTTAATCCGTTTTACCGGTGCCACATAAAAGCTCGCAAGGCGTCCTCTGGACTCGTCCTGTACCATCCCTCCCATAACTGTCAACGTGACTGTAACTGTATTGACAACCAGAATTCCCGCAAGCGTCCACATCTGAATTAAATATTCTGCATTTTTCTTATCCAGTGCAGCATCTCTTTCTCCTCCAAGTTCTTTCAACACCTCCACCACACCGTTACTGTTCAGACTCCCTAAAAAAATCACCATTAGTGCCAGCACAATCATCATAGACAAGACTGAAAAAAATACTGCTGAATAATCCCTGACAAACGTCAATACATTTCTTTTTACCAAATAATAAACCTCTCTCATCTCTATCCTCTCTTTTCAAAGCGCTCTACGCCTCAATCTTCTTACCCGTTACATTTAGAAAAACATCATCCATGGTACCTTGTATCATTTCAAAACCCCCGATTAGTTCTTTTACACTGTCAAGAATAGGGAGCGATGCCATACTGTCAGACACAGTGGTCACCACATATTCTTCTTTTTTCTGATAAAGCACTTGAAGCTTTTGTAATTGCTGCTCCAGCTCCTTAAGCTTGCCTTCCTTCGGAAGAAGCTTCAGCTTATCCTTCGCATGAGTTTCCTTCAGAGAGAAAGGGGTTCCGTACTCCTTTATCTGCCCTCCGTCAATCACCGCAATATGAGAAGCTCTTGCCGCCTCCTCCATATAATGAGTGGTCAGAAAAATCGTCATATTTTCCTCCTTGCGGAGCTTTGCCAGGCTTTCCCAAACTGCTTTTCTTGTTGCCGGGTCAAGACCCGTAGTAGGCTCATCAAGAAACATAATTTCCGGCGTATTCACAAGCGCCCTTGCAATCTCACAACGTCTCTTCTGTCCGCCTGAAAGCATTTTAAATCTTCTGCCATACACACTCTCAAGCTCTAAAATTTCACAGATTTTGGAAATATTTGCAGAAAGCTTTCTGTTGTTTTTCTCATACAGAGCTCCTCGAATAAACAGATTTTCCTTCACTGTAAGTCTATCATCCAGACAATTATTCTGATATACCACTCCAATCCGGCGACGTATCTCATCATCCTTATTTCCGACTCTGAAACCACAAACTTCCGCCTGACCCGCTGTGGGCTTTAAAATTGTACACAGCATATTGATAGTGGTTGATTTGCCAGCTCCGTTTACACCAAGAAACCCAAACAGCTCTCCTTTCTCCACCTGAAAGCTGATATCGTCCACTGCCCTCACTGCACCAAAATATTTTTTTAATCCCTCTACCTTAATAATCGGTTCCACGTTATCCTCCATTCCGCTGCGTTCCGTAAACGCTCCTTTTCGCTTAACTTAAGTCTCACAGATTTTGTATAACACAAAAAACAGCCCGCCACAATATCACTTGTGGTAAGCTGCTTTTTGTTCATGTAAGTTACTTTTACGAAAGGTAAGTTGCTCTCCCTTTCACAGTTCGCTGAATTTAGCTAAAAGTATCTGAACCTTTTCCTCCCCATGCCACTGTCTTAAAAGCTTTAGAATACCCTCCTGCTTTTCTGTCATAAATTCCTGAGTATAACTGCGCATACGCCCAATCTGACGCGAAGAAAACTTTTCCATTTCACAATCACTTTCAAGAACCTTCTGATAATAATCGTAATGCACCTGCATACCCTGCTTTAACTCAACCCAGTGCTTTGCTGCACTCGTATAGTCTTCCAATCGCAAATCCGCATGTAAAATATAACGGTAAATATCTCTGAAAAAACCTCGGCAATACGGCAGCAGCTCCTGTTTTCTGCAAAGGATGTGCATTACATCAATTCCCCATGTAGCAAATTCAATCGCCGTTTCCGGCAAATCATTCCAAGAAAGGTCTTCCACCTTCAGCACCTTTTTCATAGCCTCTGTGCCACTTTCAATAGAAGTAAGCTGTGCCAGAATACTTTCCCGCAAACGATTGGAGCTCACACTGGGAAGTCTCATAATATGGTCTCTTGCATCTGCAAAATTCCTATCATGAATATAAATCCACGAAAGTGCATAATGAGTTCGCTCCACCCATTCATTTTCACTGCAAAAACGAATCACCTGTGTGCCATAGCGAACTGCCTTATCTCTCATTTCCTGCCAAACTGCCTGTGCAGTGGCATCCCCACCAATATACCGACTCAGTTCGGCGGTTCTCTCAACCAAACAACATGCATACACATAATTAGCCGGAGAAAGCTCACATTTCTCAGACAGCATTTTACACTCCTGTATGGCAGCCTCTGCCGGTGAAGCTGCTTCACTTTCTATTCGCTCATAGCATCTTACAAGCTCAATATACTGTGCTTCATCCTGCTTGGTCTGTTCAACACCAAACAGCATATCAATGGATACCGCCAAAACATGCGATAACGGAACCAGCAGAGAGATATCAGGCATTCCTGCACCGGACTCCCAGCGGCTTACTGCCTGAGAGGTCACCCCAATCTGTGAAGCCAGTTCCTCTTGTGTGAGACCAATTTTCTTTCTTGCACTCTTGATATTGCTCCCTAATACGTTCATACAACAACACTCCTTTTGTTTGTTCGGCGCCGTATCTACAATATACCATAGCTCCATTCTCCAAACAATCAATTTGACATTGCATGCCTTGTAAGGAAGCGTTGGACATTTATTTACCTTTCCGCATTGATGATATCGGACCCGGTAATCATTGCATTTATCTCTTCCCCGAACCATCATAGGCATTATTTTCTACATAAGCCATCATCGTATTATTTCTCCAGATATGTCCAAAAACAAGCATTAATACGGCAACATATGCCAGTAAAGCCTCTCTTAATATGACTCCAGCCACAAATACTAAAGTGATGCATATACCAATAAAAACCATTATTGCTATATGTTCCTTCAGCCATTTTTTCTTATAGAATTCAATCTTATCCTTTAGAGAGAAACTACTTGCTTTGATTGCCTGTGTAAGATTCTCTTCAGCAGCCTTTTTGTACTCTTCCTCTGTCAGTCTCTTCCCGCTAAGTATTTCATTGATGCTAACATCAAACAAGTTACTCATAGAAAGCAGTGCATCTGCTGGGGGTAAATAGGTTCCCGTCTCCCAACGTGACACCGTTTTATTAGTCACACCTATTTTTTCTCCGAGCTGCTCCTGAGTAAGTCCCTGTTCTTTTCTAAGTTCAGCTATGAATTTTCCAATTCGTGATAAATCCATTTATGTCACCTCCGAAAAAAAACATAGCAAATCTATGCTTTTTTGTCTTTACCATAAACAGCGAAAGCGTTGGACATTCCTTATTTGATGCCACTTTCAACAGTAACTCTCTTCGTTAGGAGCCAGATAAACATATTTCAACTTGGTTCTATCCTTATTACATTCAAAAGAATGGTTTTTCTCCTTCTCTGATTCGCTTTTCAACAATATCCCGGATTTTACACAAGGACACCATTTTCATCGTATTCGCATGGTACTCTTTCCACAGCCGTTATGACCAACAAAAGCCGTAACTGTTCCCTCTTCCAATTTCAGATTTACGTCTTCAAAGACTACTCTCCCATTATATGATTTTCAGATGTCCTTTAGTTCAATCATACATTTATCTGCTTTCCTTTGCGTTTTCAATGCTCCATACTATGACGCGTTATAACAAATGTTTCTTTACCCACGATTTCATAAATATCTCTTCCTGCTTTCGCTTCAAAGTATTCTTTTAATCTTATATTTGAATCCCATTTTTCTTGCGGATATGAGCCGTACCTTCTTTTCACATCAGACATACGCTCCTCAATATCCAACACTCCCTCACTACCAGCCAAAGAATCGCATAATTGAATAAGTCTATCATAATCATCCATAATTACACCAGCTAAGGTAGTATTGATTAATTTCAGTTCCTCATCAGAAGTATCAAATTTACCAATGTACTCTTTTGTAGTTTGATTATTAAATGAATGTGTAAGGCAAATCTGTGCTACTTCATCATATCCCAATGACATCATATATGTATAACCATCTGAAACATGCCCTAAATGCCTAACACCAAACTTCCTTCCGATATCATGAAGTAAACCCAATATATATGATTTTTCAGCATCTAACGTCTCACACGCTTCCGCTATTTTTTCAGCACAATGTGCGGCAACACGACTATGATTTCCCCAAGGACCGGGATTACATTGTTCTGCTTCTTTTAATAATCTTTCTGCCTCTTCTCTTGTAGGTATCATATTCCTATTTACCTGCTCCAATTCTTGTTTTCCTTAATCCCTAAAAGTGAATTACGACTTCCACTCTTTTTTCAAAATTGCGTACTGTACGGTATCTTCATACAGTGGTGTACCATCCGGATTACTTACAAAAGAAACAAATTCTACGAATAATCCTTCCCGACGCATTCCAAGTTTTTCACAAAGATGCTGGCTTGATAGATTATAATCTTCAGTGTAGGCGTAAATTCGTCTGGCACCTTTCTCACTGAATAGGTAATCAAAGAATGCATGTGCTGCCTCATATGCATACCCCTTTCCTTGATATTCTCCGTTTAACATCCAGCAGGGACTGAATGTATCTAAGGGCGAAGCTGTATCATGCGGCTCACCTCGCTCTGGGAATGCATCAATCTCACCTATTACTTTATTGCTCTCTTTCAAAACAATGGCAAAATAGTATTCCGTTTCATTAACCCTTTTTTTCATTTCTTCCTTGGCTTCCTCAAGTGAATTCAGCTTCATACTTGCAAAACAATTCACTGCCGGTTCCCTTAAATATTCAAAAACATCCGATGCATCGCTTATTAAGAAAGGACGCAGCATTAATCTTTCAGTTTCAATAATCATATTTTGTCACCCTTTCATCAGGTTTATCTACCCTTACTCCAAATCTTCATAGGACAGAGGTAAATATCGTAGCTTATACTTCGTATCAGCCATATCAAGTGCTACTATAGCACCATCTGTTAACCTTGAGTATTTCTCACATCTGAAACTGGTCTAATCTGAATCATATGTTGTTTTTTGCTCTTCTGTGTCCTGTTTACCATATCAATCGGTAGTCCAAAAATCTTTTTACTTAATATTTGCTTATTAAAATAATTTCTGTATATATATTTTTTCTTCCGAACCCCATGGAGCAATTTTACAGTCTACTACATGAAATCCGTATTTTTCATATAAATTAATATGGTCGCTTACTATATACACTTTATCAAAACCAACAGACTTAAAATAATTCATTGCATAGAGGATTAATTGCTGACTTAGTCTATTTCCTCTATAAATCTCGTCTACAAACATATAACCAATATAAGACGTATAGTGAACATCTGGAATCAGTGCTAACAAGATTAACACATAATTTACCTGTTCTTATTACATTCTGCACCTGCGCAGGTTATCGTTTTAATTAAACCATTTACAAGGGATTGTTAAGAAATAGCCCGCATTTTCTTTAAATCCAATTTTCTCGTAAAATCCCTTTGCCATATCCGTTTGCACTAACCATTCCGAACTTTCACACGCATTTATACATCTTCGTACAAGTTCCTTTCCTATGCCTTTATGTTGATATTCCGGTAAAACCGCCAAATCATAAATGATTGAGCGAAAATGCAAATCACTTAAAACTCTAACACATCCTACTAATCGATTTTCAACCCATGCAGAAAAGACAAAGGTCGAATTAAGAAATCCAATATTAAAATTATCAAGCATTGCTTGTACTGTTATATCCTCTTTTGTATTATCCTCTTTAACCCAACCGACTGCATAAAATAACTGATAGAGTTCATTACAAGGTAAATCTTTTTGATTTCTATATTCTACTTGCATTTTGCAATCCTCCGCTAACTACTGAATTTACTACATCTTTTACTCATCTTCTTGCACTTCGGACACGAAATAGCCCGCTCTCTCAACTCATAGAATGCGTTCTTAGCCCCTGCTCGTGTAATTATTGTCTCCGATAAGGTTGCCTCGGCTGGAAGCCCTTTCACCACCTTACTTCTGGTCATGAACATACGAAAAGCTGTTGGCAAGTCCATACCGAGAGCCTTGTAAATCTCTGCCACCTCCTGTTTTATGCTTTATCTGCACGAAATTGAATCAAAACATGTTCTGACTTAATGCTTCCTCCTTCACTATGTTTTGTGTAGTTGATTCGTATGTGTTTGTAGTATTACTATATGTCAAAATCAGATATTTATCAATATAGTTATCAATACATTACAAATCCCAGCACTCCCACCACACCTCACTATCAAATACTTTTTTATTTACTTAAAGACTCCTTGCCCCTTGGGAGGGAAAAGAATTTTGCCAAACTCCCTTTTTGGGGAATTGGATTTTTTCCAAAACACCTAGACGACGATACCTATTTTGCAGCAATAGCTGCCTGTGGAGTTGACTGCTTTCGGAAAGATACAGTGCAAAATCTTTTTTCTACAATCATTTTGTATCATCGCCCCTACTGCCCTTCACTAACATATTTCATGAACCAATTCATGATACCATTCCTCTGCAAACTGCAGATTTGCCATAATATCATCTACACCGGATACTTGCAATATCCTGTTTAACTTTTCAACCTCTTCTTGCGGTATATGGTCCGATATATGTACCATATAATACCATACCTTTGTGGGAGTATACTTCATTCGCAAAGTAAAGACCAAGGGCTCCACAACATATTTCTGATAATATACAAACGCTTCCGGGTATAAGCCTCTCAAACAATATTTTTCCACTCTGCTTATTTGGCTGAATCTATACGCACTCTCCTTTTCCCAATACATCCGCTCATCTGCACCCACACCGGCATCATATTCTTTATACTGTATCGCTCCACATTTATCGAAAATCACTTTACATACATCTATCGTATCATTTTTTACAAAGGTGGTATCTGCTACATTGTGAAAATACGCATTAAAATCTACTACATGGTATTTATCGGAATTTACTACATGAAATACCAACTGTCGTTCCGAATCACAATTTCTGTTCTCGTAAATGCTGTCAATTTCAAATCGATTCTGTATTTTCTCAAAAACCTCATCTACCTTATCTTCATCGATTAATGCACACATATCTATGTCTGAATATTCATCTACTTTCCCTGTTGCGTCTGAGCCTTCCAGCCACAGAGCATAAATATCGCCATCATCTTTAAATAACTTTATCAGTGTTTCGATGATCTGTTCTCGTTTCATATTATCTCCTCCTCAAATGAATTTTTCGTAAACTCGTAAACTTCCTTCGG
>Ga0129310_1000549_pt1 | contig 44411 bp, 35 predicted proteins | sample Go1ome_2_FD_94433 | JGI IMG/M metagenome (GOLD analysis project Ga0129310, IMG submission 94433) | Western lowland gorrila individual fecal microbial communities from Wisconsin, USA - Go1022A metagenome | ecosystem: Host-associated > Mammals > Digestive system > Large intestine > Fecal | place... | reverse complement strand
CGTCGCTTACGGCGGCATTAACGTCGAGAACGACACCAAGCTCCGTAAGGAGCTGCGTGAGGCAGGCGTCGATTACATGGTCGTGAAGAACACCATGCTGCGTCTGGCTGTCAAGGGTACCTCTCTGGAGGGCCTGGCTGAGCAGTTCAAGGGCGATACCGCTATCGCTTTTGCTCACGAAGAGGATCCCATGTCCGCTGCCCGCATCCTGTGCAAGTACCAGGATGGCGATAAGTCCAAGAAGTTCGTCGTGAAGGCTGGCTTCATGGAAGGCAAGGTCATGGATGCAGCTGAGACCAACGCAATCGCAAAGCTGCCCAACCGCGAAGGCATGCTGTCCATGTTCGCAGGCGCCCTCACCAGCACTCTGTCTGGTCTGGCCGTTGCAATGCAGGCTTATGCCGACAAGCAGGAGGAGCCCGCTGCCTGATGGCTGCGTGACCGCTGCTTAAACAATTCTGAAATCAACAAACAAAACCATTGATATTGGAGGGTTACTACTATGGCTTCTGAGAAGATTACTGCCATCATCGACTCCGTTAAGGAGCTGTCCGTTCTGGAGCTGAAGGAACTGATCGACGCTTACTGCGAAGAGTTCGGTGTTTCCGCTGTTGCTGCTGCTGCTCCCGCTGCTGCTGGCGCTGCTGCTGCCGCTGAGGAAGAGAAGACCGAGTTCGACGTCATCCTGGCTGAGGCTGGCGCTACCAAGATGCAGGTCATCAAGCTGGTGAAGGAGATCACCGGTCTGGGCCTGAAGGAAGCTAAGGCTATCGTCGATGGCGCTCCCAAGGCTGTCAAGGAGAAGGTCTCCAAGGCTGAGGCTGAGGACATCCAGAAGAAGCTGACCGAGGCTGGCGCTAAGGTCGAGATCAAGTAATTGAACCTCTTCTGAGAGTCGTTCATTCTTGAACAATGAGGTGCCCGTACCGAAAGGTGCGGGCGCCTTTTTTGTTGTGCAAAATTATTAGCAGCCTCGCCCTCTCCGTCATTGCTGCCGCAATGCCACCTCTCCCAAAGGGAGAGGCCTTGGCATGGCGGCAAAGTTTCCGGCTCAAATGCAAAGTGTGCGGGAGAGCTGCCGAACAAAGTGAGGCTGAGAGGGCGAGCCCGTGATCCAAATGCAATTCGCCTTTTCTGCATTCAAAAACTATGCTATACTGTTCTCAACAGGAGGAACGGCAGAGCCTTTACCCCCTCTGCCGCAAAAAGAGAGCTATGGAATACCGCAACTGGAGCAAAAACGATATCCGCACTTCCCTTTTGGGCTACGGCTGTATGCGCTTTCCCACCAAGGCCGACGGCACCATTGATGAAGAGCGCGCCGAAGCGCTGCTGAACACCGCCAAGGCCGCCGGTGTCAACTACTTCGATACTGCCTATCCCTATCACAACGGCCAGAGTGAGCCCTTCGTGGGCCGGGTCATTGCCAAGTGGGACCGCAGCAGCTTTTATCTTGCCACCAAAATGCCGCTGTGGAACTGCAAGAGTCTGGACGATGCCAAGCGCATTTTTGAAGAGCAGTTCCAGCGGCTGGACGTTGACTATATCGACTTCTATCTGCTGCACTCCCTGCACAGAGCACGGTACGAAAAGGCAAAAGCCATGGGCCTTGTGGACTGGCTGTGGCAGCAGAAGGCTGCAGGACGCATCCGGAACTTTGGATTTTCCTGCCATGACAACTCTGCCGGGTTTGAGTATATTCTGCGCGACCAGCCGTGGGATTTCTGCCAGCTGCAGTACAACTATCTGGACCGTGACGACCGTGCCGAGGAGATCAGCGGCGACCGGGGCTATCAGCTGACCGAAGAATGCAGCGTACCCCTCATCATCATGGAGCCCATCAAGGGCGGCACGCTGGCATCTCTGCCTGCAGACGCCGCCGCGCCGCTGCACGCACTGCGTCCGGATGCCTCCGATGCCTCTTGGGCGCTGCGCTGGGTAGGCAGCCACAAAAACGTGCATGTTATCCTGTCCGGCATGAGCGCCGAGGAGCAGCTGACCGACAATCTGGCTACCTTCGGCCCTTTCCAGCCGCTCTCCCCCGCCGAAAATGCCGCTGTGGAAAGCGTAGCCGACGAGCTGCACCGCCGCATCAAGATCGGCTGCACCGGCTGCCGGTACTGTATGCCCTGCCCCATGGGGGTGGACATCCCGGACAATTTCAGCATCTGGAACAAGCTGGGCATGTTCGGGCAGAAGGATGCCATTAAGACCCAGTGGACCGAGCACTTCCCGGACAGCGAAAAGGCCCTGCACTGCGTGCGCTGCGGCAAATGTGAGGCAGTCTGCCCGCAGAAGCTGCCCATCCGCGATTCGCTGGCACAGCTGCAAAAGGAGCTGGATGCACTGTAAAAAGCAAGCCATGAGGTCCTATAGGATATCTCATAAACCGAGGGTGATCGTATGATAAAAATAGCTTTTTTTGACGTAGACGGGACCCTGCTCCAGCTGGGCAGTAAGGAGCCGTCCCCCAAAACTGTGCAGGCTTTACAGAAGCTACGGGCAAACGGGGTCTTGTTGTGCATGGCAACTGGCAGAGGCTATCTCTCCGTCCCGCATTTTGAGAGCGTTGACTTTGATATCTGGCTGACTTTCAACGGCTCTTATGTCCGCAGCAAGGATACTGTGCTCTTCAAAAACCCACTGGATGTTGACGACAAGTATCGAATTTTGCAAAATCTGAAACAGATGCACCGGGCGGCTGCCATCAGCAACGAGCACTTTATCGTGACGAACGGAACCGACCCGGATCTGGCACAGTATTTTTCCTTTGGCAGTGAGAAGCTGATGGTCTCCGATCGTTTCGATGCACTGTGCGAGGAGGAGATTTATCAGATCATGTGCTCCTGCAACAGCGCCGAATACGCGCAGATCTTACAGGGGACCCACGCCACACAGATCACCGCATGGTGGGACAAGGCAGTGGACATTATTCCACTCTCCTGTGGCAAAGGAAACGCCGTGAGAGCCATCTTGGCGCATTACGGCTTTTCAAAGGCAGAAGCCATTGCTTTTGGAGATGGTCGAAACGATATTGAGATGCTGGAAGCAGTTGGTACAGGCGTTGCCATGGGAAATGCGCTCAACGAGGTCAAGGCAAGGGCTGCTGTTATCTGCCGTTCCGTGGAAGAGGACGGCGTCTACCATTACTGCCTTGAAAACCACCTCATTTGAACGAAACATCTTTCATCTTCCGGCGTTTATTACAAAAGGCTGCTGCACAGCATTTGTGCAGCAGCCTTTTGAGGTTCTTATCGTCTTACCACAGCCGGATGACCTTGATGACGCCCTCCGCCTTATCGCGGGCCAGTTCCAGGTGATGCTGCAGAGAATCCGCAGCCAGATCCCAGTTGTCCGCCAGCGCGGCATCCAGAATTTCCAGATGCTCTTCACAGGTCTGCTCCTGATTGATCATGCTCACCTTGCCGGTCATGATACGGAACCGGGTGTTCAGGCCGGTGATGCGGTCGTAAGCCGAGCGCAGGTACTTATTGGGCAGGGTGCTCATGAGCAGTTCATGGAACGCGTCGTCCGACTCGCAGAAGTCGGTGATGCGGTCCGGGTGATGCATCAGCTCAGCAAACGCCTCCAACTGCTCCCGCGGGATGCTGCTGCCATAAGTACGCAGGGCATACGGCTCCACCAGCAAACGCATTTCAAACATGCTGTGCACGTCCTCTTCGGTGATGCCGGATACCATCAGGCCCTTTTTGGGCAGGATGGTGATGAGCCCCTCCTGCTCCAGACGGCCCAGAGCATCCCGCATGGGGGTGCGGCTGATGTTGCCCATTTCCGCGCAGAGCTTCTGCTCGTTCAGGAATTCATTGGGCCGGTACTCGCAGTTCAGGATCCTGGTCTTGAGGTACTGGTACGCCTGCAGCTTCAGGCTCAGTTTGGTCTGCGACTCCGTTTCTTTCATATTTTGCACAACTCCTATTCCCTTTTTCCTTTGCAATGAAAAAGGTTTCTTCTCCTATAATACTTTGGAGCGCATGCTTTTCTTCTTCAAAAGCACTCTTGTATTCTTGCTGCAATCCAAGTAGTATTCCAGTTCTATTATTTCATAACAGGGCAATTATTACAATACTTTTTTGCGAACTTTGGTGCGTTTTCCGTTTTTGCTAATTTTTATGTCTTATTTTTTGCTAAAATCAACAACGTTTTTTGTGCTTGTAGCCAATGCTGCTTCTTTTGGCCCGGTTCTTTTGCATCCAACACAAAAATATGCTACAATGAATAAAATAATGAAAAGGGTGTGGATCTCTCTTATGGCACGAAGCGACGGCTACAATACCAAGACCCGTCAACTGATTTTAGATTATCTCATCAACAACCGGCAGCACGCGGTGAGTGCTTCCAACATTCTGGAGCATCTGGAAGCGCAGGGCGCAAGCCCCAACCCCACCACGGTGTACCGCTATCTGGACAAGCTGGCCGGGGAGCAGCGCATCATGAAGTATGTAGCCGACAAGGGCGAAAAAGCCGTGTTCCAGTACGTGGACGAGGGCCGCCACTGCCGGGAGCATCTGCACCTCAAATGCGTGCAGTGCGGACGCATCTATCATCTGGACTGCCACTTTATGGACGAGGTGCGCGCCCATCTGATGGCAGAGCACGGCTTTACCCTGCAGTGCGAGGGCAGCGTTTTGTATGGTTTGTGCCGTCACTGTGCCCAAAAAGCGGAACAGTCCGACTCTGCTGGTCAAACCGCACAAAAATGTGCCTGCTGTGTTGACACGGACAAAAAGCCGTGATACAATGCAGGCAAGAAAAAGCGTTGACCGGGAAAAGTAAGGTTTCAATGTCCTCTTTCAGAGAGTGCGGGCAGCTGGGAGCCGCGCAGAGGACGAAGCCCGAACGAACACCCGTGAGCTTCCCCCTGAACCTGTTTGTGCAGCAGTAGGGGCAGACGTGCGCCGCTCGTTATCGCGGCAGTGCTTTCAACGGGGAGAGCGCACAAAAGTGACTGGCATGGTTTTATGCCGGTAATTTAGGTGGCACCACGGATACGGCAGCATATTCGTCCTAGCGATTGGGATGAATGAGCTGCCGTATTTTTTTATTGAAAAAAGAGGGGTAAGAAATATGTGTTGTGTTATGGGCTATACCGGGCACGATCTGAGTGCCGCCAAATTCAAGGAATACCTGCTGCGCACGGTCATGCGCGGCCCGGACGACCAGCGTGTGGTGGAAGGGCCTTTCGGTCTGATGGGCTTTGGCCGCCTTGCCATCATGGGCCTGACGCCGGAAGGCATGCAGCCGTTCTACCGCGGTGCCGACTGCGTGGTGTGCAACGGCGAGCTGTACGGCTTCCGCTTTGAAAAAGAAGTCCTGAAGCGCCGGGGCTACAAGTTCCAGTCGGACTGCGACTGTGAGATCCTGCTGCCACTGTACTATGAGTATGGTCTGGATATGTTCCGCCACATGGATTCCGAGTTCGCGCTCATCATGTACGATTCCCGCAAGGACCGGCTCATCGCCGCCCGCGACCCCATCGGTATCCGTCCGCTGTTCTACGGCTACTCCAAGTCCAGCCACCAGATTGCCTTCGCCTCCGAGATGCAGAACCTCATTGGCTGGTGCGACGACATCCGTCCCTTCCCCATCGGCAGCTACTACTGCGATGGCCGCTTCGTCCGCTATGAGGACATCGCCGATGTGCCCGCCCCCATGCAGGACGATATGGACACTGTGCTGCGGAACATCCGTGAAAAGCTGATCGCAGGCGTGGAGAAGCGTTTGGACGCAGATGCCCCGGTAGGCTTCCTGCTTTCCGGCGGTCTGGATTCCTCGCTGGTGTGCTCCATTGCCGCCAAGAAGCTGAACAAGCCCATCCGCACCTTTGCCATCGGCATGGACACCGATGCCATCGACCTGAAGTATGCGCGCCAGACCGCTGAATATCTGGGCAGCGAGCACCACGAGATCATCATCAACCGGGACATGGTCATCAACAGTCTGGAAGAGGTCATCCGCCTGCTGGGCACCTGGGACATCACCACCATCCGCGCCAGCATGGGCATGTACCTGCTGTGCAAGGCCATCCACGAGCAGACCGACGTCCGGGTGCTGCTGACCGGTGAGATCTCCGATGAGCTGTTCGGCTACAAGTACACCGACTACGCCCCCACCGCCGATGCCTTCCAGCAGGAGAGCCAGAAGCGCATCCGTGAGCTGTACATGTACGATGTGCTGCGGGCCGACCGCTGCATTTCCTCCAACAGCATCGAGGCCCGCGTGCCCTTTGGGGATCTGGATTTTGTGCGCTACGTCATGGCCATCGACCCGGAAAAGAAGTTGAACAGCTACGGCAAGGGCAAGTACCTGCTGCGCAAGGCCTTTGAGGGCGACTGGCTGCCGCCGGAGATCCTGTGGCGCGAGAAGGCCGCCTTCTCGGATGCCGTGGGCCACAGCATGGTGGATGATATCAAGGAGTATGCCGAGAGCCTTTACACCGACGAGGAGTTCCAGCTGCGCCGGGCAAATTATTCGGCCCACTGCATGCCGTTCACCAAGGAAAGCCTGTTCTACCGCGAAATTTTTGAGAAGTACTACCACGACCAGAGCCGCACCATCGTGGGCTTCTGGATGCCCAACAAGGCATGGCCGAACTGCAACGTCAACGACCCCTCTGCCCGCGTGCTGGCAAACTACGGCGCTTCCGGCGTGTAACGCCAGACCATTTTGAATGCGCTCCGCTTTGCTTTGCGCATCTTCAGAGGAAAAATTATTTTTATTTTCGGGATAGCGGAGCGTCTGCGGACGCTCCGCTATCCCATTTTCGCAGATGGGGACGTAACCGAAAACGACATTTGCAGCACTCGTTTCCTGCGGAAACAGTCGCGCAGCGGGGACTGAACCCTCTCAGGCTCACATTCGTTCGCCAGCTCCCCCGAAGGGGGAGCTTTTTGCTATCTGCCGGTCAGTAATAATAAAGCTCCCCCCTCGGGGGAGCTGGCATCGCGTAGCGATGACTGAGAGGGTTCCCTTCCCGTGAAAAAGTAGACCGGGAAAATCCGCAGATTTTCCCGGTCTACAAATACAAAATATTCTTTCCGCTATTCATGCCCAAAGCGAACGCGGCGGGCATTCTGATTTGTTACATCCTGATTTTTTGCGCCGCCCGGGCAATGGACGCCAGCAGTGCCACCAGACGCTTTTCGTCCATCTGACCGCAGTAGCTGGTGAAGGTGTAGTAGCAGCCCTGCACGCAGAAGGAAAGCACGATCTTGCGCACCACATCGGCATCAAACGAGGGGTCTCGCTCCGAGATGCATTTGCACATGGCCGCTTCCACCCGGTTGATGAACAGTCCCTGACGGGAGCCGGAAAACAGGATGCCGATCTCGGTCTGATTCCGGGTAAAGGCCCGGAACATTTCCCGGGTCAGCCACTCGGTGCGCTCGCTCACATCACTGGCGGTCAGCTGCGGCAGGCTTTCCACCACCTCCTCCACCATTTCGTCCTCCATGGCGTTGGCCAGCGCATAGATATCCTGATAATGGGCATAAAAGGTGGACTTATTGATGCAGGCCAGATCGCACAGCTCCTTGACCTTGATCTTTTCCAGCGGTTTCTGCGCCCGCAGCTCCATGAATGCCTGCTTGATGGCACGCTCCGTTTTTTCAATGCGAATATCCAGAAAATCCACCTCTTTTGCAATTATGTTGATTATCCAACCATTTTCCTGTTTTGCGGATAGACAAGGCCCTCAGCCTTTTTTATACTGGGTCTATCCACCACCCGCGTCACTCCTTGCGGTACAGGATGCCTTTTTCGTCCAGCGCCTGCCGGATGCGCTCAAAGCTGTCGGCATCCGGGCAGTGCAGTGTATGCAGGTGCACGCCGCCGGTCATGCGGCTCAGCAGGCTTTCCGGCGTATTTTTTGCCTGCTGGATAAAGTTGTCCACATCATAGCGGCTGGCAAGGTTCAGGTTGCCCCGCAGTTCACCATACAGGCTGTTCTCCACAGCCACATCCACCACGATGCCGCCCTGATCCACAATGGTGTACAGCTCGGTGCGCATCTCTTCCTCGGTGCTGTGCACGCAGGCCAGAATGCCCACGTAGCCCTTTTGGGCCGGATGCAGCTGATAGCCCCGGGGCGTTGCATCGATCTGTGTGCCGCCTGCCCGCAGCAGAGCCACATCCCCCACCACGATCTGACGGGATACCCCCAGCTGTGCCGCCAGGGCACTGGCACTGACCGGGGTCTCGGCCCCACTGAGCCGGTTCAGGATGGCTTCTCTGCGCTGCGCTGCGTTCATAGGTCTCAGGCTTCCTTTCCGCATTTCTGCATTCCTGCTCTATTGTAGCAAAACACGGCGGTTTGTGCAAGAAGGCAGCCCTTTATTCCAGCTGCAGGATGGTAGCATAATTGGAGGGCAGCTGCACCTTCATGCGGCCCCACTCCATGCTGGTCAGAACGGGCTGTGCGCCCACGGTATCCGCCAGCAGGTCAACGGCCCCGGAAGCCTCCACCGGCAGCTGGAATTCCAGCTGTGCGGGACTGTCGCCGTTGTTCAGCACCACAACGCAGGCCTTTCCATCCAGCACCCGGGCAAAGGCATAGCACTGGGTGGTGAGCTGCAGCTCCTTCACCTCGCCGTCGGTCAGCTCCGGCAGCTGGGCCTTCAGTCTGCCCAGTGCGGCATACACGCTGGTGACAGGGTTGGTGGTCTCAGCGTCCTTGAAGTCGGAAAGCTCCAGACAGGGACGCAGCGGCCAGTCGCTTCCCCACTCTTTTTTGCCCTCAATGCCAAATTCTGAGCCATAATAGATGGACGGAATGCCCCAAAGCGTATATACTAGAATTGCAATGTGACGGATGTGCTCCCGGTTGCGCAGCTTGTTGGGCAGCCGCTCCACATCGTGGTTGTCCGAGAACAGATACAGCCGGGTATCGTGGCACAGGCCCTGCAGACGGCGCATGGTGTGGGCGATCTCGAAATAGTTGTGGTCGTTGTGGCCGCTCCACAGGCCCTTGTGCAGCTCGTAGTTGGTCACCGAGTGCAGCATCTCCGGGTTTGCCCAGCGGCTGTAATCCCCGTGGATCACCTCGCCCATGAGCCAGAACTCGGGCTTTACCTCATTGGCAAGGCGGCGCAGCCCCCGCATGAAGTCAAAGTCCAGCACATCGGCGGCGTCCAGACGGATGCCGTCAATGTCAAATTCATCCACCCAGAAGCGGATGGTCTCGTAGTGGTAGTTCTGCACCTCCGGGTTGCGCTGGTTCAGCTTGACCAGCAGATTGTAGCCGCCCCAGTTGCCGTAGGAAAAGCCGTCGTTGTACTCGTTGTTGCCCCAGAAATTCACATCGCAGAACCAGTCCTTATAGCGGGCGTTCTCGCGGTTCGCCTTCAGGTCCTGGAACGCAAAGAAATCCCGGCCCACATGGTTGAACACGCCGTCCACGATCACCTTCTGGCCCCGGGCATGGCAGTCTGCCACAAAGTCCCGGAACTCCTCATTGGTGCCGATGCGGCGGTCTACCAGCCGGTAATCGATGGTGTCGTAGCCATGGGAGCCGCTCTCGAACAGCGGGCCGATATAAATGGCCGTGCAGCCAAGGTCCGCTGCGTGCTTCGCCCATGCGTTCAGCTTCTCGAATGCGCCGGGCACCGCCTGCCCGTCATTCTCATGTGCGCAGCCGCACAGCCCCAGAGGATAGATGTGATAGAATACCGCGTTGTCATACCAAGCCATTGTTCATACCGCTCCCATACAAAAAAATCAGCCGCCGCCCACTGCAGCGGCAGGAATAGTATAGCACAGAATCTGTAAAATATGTTAATCTTTGCCGATTTTTGTCAAGAATCGACAAGAATATCGGCCACTGTGTCCCATTTCGCCTTGTTTTTATTGGATATTTTGCCCAAACATCTGTATCACATGCAGTGCCGCCGGGCACTGCTCATCATAGAATGTAAGGAGATCTTTGCATGAATTACCCCGCCATTCCCCGTGAATTCTTCAATGGAGATTGCTTTGATGCCTACCGCATCCTTGGTGCCCATCCCTGCTCCGACAACGGCACCGAAGGGTGGCGCTTTGCGGTGTGGGCCCCCGGTGCCACAGCAGTGGAGGTCTGCGGCGGCTTCGACGGCTGGGAGGCAGGCGTGCCCATGGAAAAAGCCGATACCGGCGTGTGGAGCGCATTCGTCCCCGGCCTTGCAGAGGGCGACCTTTATAAATACCGGGTGCATGGTGCCGACGGCAGTGTGGTGATGCGCAGCGACCCCTACGCATTTTCCACCGAGCTGCGGCCGGGCACAGCCAGCCGTCTGACGAAGCTGGACTTCCACTTTGATGACAGTGCATGGATGGAGCGCCGCGACAAATGCCGCAACCGCCCGCTGAACATCTACGAGATGCACGTTGGCAGCTGGCGGCACAAGCCCGGCAGCAAGGAGGCCGATGGCTCAGACGGCTGGTACAACTATGAGGAGCTGGCCAAGGAGCTGATTCCCTGGCTGCTGGACCATCACTTTACCCATGTGGAGCTGCTGCCGCTGGCAGAGCACCCCTTTGACGGCAGCTGGGGCTACCAGACCACCGGCTATTTTTCCGTCACCAGCCGCTACGGCACCCCCGCCCAGTTTGCCGGCTTTGTCAACGCCTGCCACCGCATGGGCATCGGCGTCATCATGGACTTTGTGCCGGTGCACTTTGCCGCCAACGCCGACGCTCTGGCAAAGTTTGACGGCACCCACCTCTACGAGTACGACAGCGATGTGGGCCACAGCGAGTGGGGCACCTGCAACTTCAATTACTACCGCCGGGAGGTGTGCAGCTTTTTGAACAGTGCCGCCGCCCTGTGGATGGACGTGTACCACTGCGACGGCATCCGCATGGACGCCATTTCCCGCGCACTGTACTGGCAGGGAGACCCGAACCGCGGCGTGAACGAGGGGGCTGTGAACTTTCTGCGCAGCCTGAACCACGGCCTGAACGAGCGCTGGCCCACCGGCATCTACACCGCAGAGGACTCCACCAACTTTCTCAAGGTGACAGCTCCCACCCGCTACGACGGCGTGGGCTTCGACTACAAGTGGGACATGGGCTGGATGCATGACACGCTGGACTATTTTGCCACCCCCTTCGGTGAGCGTCCGAATGCCTACGGCAAGATTGTTTTCAGCATGCATTACTTCTACAACGAGCTGTATCTGCTGGCGCTGAGCCACGACGAGGTGGTGCACGGCAAAAAGACCATCATCGATAAGCTGTGGGGCACCTACGCGGAAAAATGCGCCCAACTGCGCACCCTGTATTTTTATATGTACATGCACCCGGGCAAGAAGCTGAACTTCATGGGCAACGAGATGGGACACTTCCGGGAGTGGGACGAAAAGCGGGAGCTGGACTGGGATCTGCTGAAATATCCCTTCCACGATGCTTTCCAGAAATACTTTGCCCACCTGAGCCGGGTCTACTCCACCGAGCCCGCCCTCTACGATGGCGAGTACAACCCCGACTGCTTTGAGTGGGTGGCCTGCGAGAGCCGCAGCGAGGGCGTGTACGCATGGCTGCGCAAGGGACAGGGCCAGAGCCTGCTGTGCATCATGAACACGCAGGATCACGCCCACAAAAAGTTCCCCCTCTACCTCCGGTTCCCCTGCGGTGCCGAGGAGGTGCTGAACACCGAGTCCCCCGAGTGGGGCGGTGCGCTCAAGGGACGTCGCAAGACCAGCCTGCACACCACCGACGGCGGCGTCTATGGCCGGGATTACACCCTCATCATCGACCTGCCCGCCATGGGGAGCTGCCTGCTGCGGCTGACCCCGGAAGCCCCGAACCCTGACGCCGCCCGCATTAGCGCTAACAAAGCCATGGCGCAAAAGCGCCGCAGCGCCCGCAGCACAAAGACCGCTTCAAATTCCAGTAAGTAATATTTGCTCCAAAATGTCCCGTATGCTTTGAAAGCTGCGGGACATTTTGCTGTTTTCCGCTCCCTGCGGCTGGACAGTGCAGGTTTTGCTTGCTATACTGTAGCTGTGATATTCTGCAACTGAGAGGTTTTTGGGGATGAATGGAATCGTTTCCCGTCTGTCTGTCCTTGGCAAGGTCTGGCTGGGCCTTGCTGCCGGGGCGCTGGCGCTTATCGTATTCGGTCTTGCCGCACCGGGCAGCGGCCTGTTTTTCCCGCTGCTGAGCCTGTGGTGCAATGCAGCGCTGTTTGCACTGGCGCTGCTGGTGCTGCGCCGGGCCGGTGTGGAGCTGGACCTGTTCCACAAGGCGGTGCTGGTGGGCGTCTGGGCTGTGGCGGCGCTCCACTTTTTCTGGGCGCTGGGCAACCGCACCTTCCTCTACCACTGGGACTATGTGAACTACATTTTAAAGCAGTATAACGCCGAAGCCGCCTTTGCCCAGAGCACAGGCGCAGGCTTCCGGTTCCTCCTCGATTCCATCACTGAGGACTACACCAACTTCATCCCCCTGTTCACCGAGTTCCCGTTCTGCCTGAGCGGCAAGACCGGTGACGACTACGCATTCTGTCAGCTGTTCAGCGTCCTGCCCAGCCTGCTGGTGCTGCTGGCAGGGCTTGTGTGCGAAGCCGGGCAGCTGCTGCAGGTGAAAAACACCCGCTGGTATTTTCTCATCGGCTTTTCCTGGTGCGTCACCTTCCCGTTCCTGCGCATGTCCGCCATGCTGGGCCAGCCGGACTGGTTCGGGCTCATCTTTGCCTTCATGCTCCTGCTGCTCACGCTGGACTACCGCTTTGACCACACCGACCTGCCCCGCTGTCTGCTGATCTTCGCCGCCACGGCGGGGGTCATCCTCACACGGCGGTGGTACTTATACTTTGTGGTGGGCTACTGCTTTGCCTACGTCCTGCTGCTGGTGGTATCCAGCGTTCGGCTGGCAAAAAGCGGCCAGCAGTCCCGGGCTGTGCACCGCCTCGTCCGGCTGGCCGTGTTCGGCCTGTGCGCCGCCGGGGCCATGGTGCTGCTTCTGCTGCCCATGGTGCGCAAGATCCTCGGCTTTGATTACGCCGGGCGCTACTCCTACTACAACTTCGGCGGCATCACGCTGGAGCTGGCCGCGCAGACCCTGCGCATCGGCCTGCTGAACTTCATCCTCATCGGGCTGGGGCTGTGGTTTGCCGCAAAACGCCGTCTGCCTGCCCTGCCCTGCCTTGCGGGTGTGGAGCTGCTCACGAGCCTTCTGCTGTTCACCCGGGTGCAGAACACCGGCTCCCACCAGATGCTGCTGTTCGTGCCGGGATGGCTGCTGCTGTTCCTCACCGGTTCTGCCGCACTGGCCGAGGGCATCCGGAAGCACCGGAAGCTCAAGCTTTTCTACTGGGCCTTCACGCTGGTGTTTGCCATGTCGGTGCGCTGTTCCCCGCTGACCACCGTGGCCCTGCCGGGCTTTGTGGTGGACCACTTTCCCCTCAAGGCGGTGTCGGAGTTCGTCCGGCTGGACAAGCTCACCTACGACCGCACCGACGCCGCCCAGATCCAGCGCGTGGACGACTGGATCGATGCCCACTGCGATGCGGATAAGGGCGAGTTCGCCTACATGATCCCCCACGACATGCTGTACAACTCGGACATGTTCCAGTATGCCGCCCTGCCGGACATCCAGCTGCAGGGCAAGCTGACCGCCGGCATCTCCATCCCGGGCACCCACGAGTTCCCGGTGCGGTTCTTTGAGGCGAAGTATGTGCTCACTGCAGAGCCCTTCCCCCAGACCTTTGTCAGCGGCGGCGAGCTCTCCGGCCGGTGGAACGCCCTCTTCTGCGCCGCGCGGGATGAGCACTTTACGCAGGCCGCCAGCTTTGACATGGGCAACGGCACCGTGTTCACCGTGTGGGAGCGCACCGAGCCTGCCGACCGGGCTGAGGTGGAATATTATCTGGATGCCTTCGCGCAGGAGGATGCCCTCTACCCCGAGATGTTCTCGCAGGTGGCAGAAAGCTGGCTTGCCGGGCATGGACTTTAAGCTGCCGTTTTCTCAGGCCGTCTGCGCCTGTACTTTGGAGATAAAAGGAGTCTTTTTCGATGGAACAGAATGCAAGCGCCCTGCCCAAGGTCACGCTGGGCCAGTACAAAGGGCTGGACTTTACCCGCCGGGTGCGCCCGGTGTCTGAAAAAGCCGTGGAGCTGGAGGCCTCAAACCTCACCCGCACCCATGCCCCCTTTGTACCGGTGGAGCTGCCCGCCGCACGCGGGATGCGTGTAACGCTGGATTTTGAGGGGTTTCTGGACGGAGTCCCCATCCCGGACAGCCGGATGGAAAATGTCACGGTGGTGCTGGGCACCGGCCAACTGATGCCCGCCGCCGAAAACGCAGTCTACGGCCATAAGGCAGGCGAGGATTTCCGGTTCGATTTCACCTACCCTGCCGAGTTCCGGGTGCCGGAGCTTTCCGGCAAAACGGCACAGTTCGCCATTGCCCTGCACACCGTGGAGCAAAAGCAGACCGTGCCGCTGGATGACGCCTTTGCCGGAACGCTGGGCTTTGACTCGGTGGATGCGCTGAAAGAGAGCATCCGCGAAAAGAAGCGCCGCTCCCACGAGGCCAACGCCGATCGCATTGCCGGTGCCGCCCTGCTGGACATGGCCGGGGCGAACCTGACGGCAGAGCTGAACGACGCTATTCTGGATCAGAATGCGGAGCGGGACATGAACGCCCTGCGCGACCGGCTGCGCCGCAGCAAGATGACCATGGAGCTGTACTGCAAGGCAGGCCAGACCACACCGGACGGGGTGCGTGCCGCCTTCCGCCGGGATGCGGAGCGCAAGATGCGCAGCATCCTTGCGGTGCGGGCCATTGCCGAAGCAGAGCAGATCACCGTGTCCAACGCCGAGGTGGACGCCGAATACGCCCGCCTTGCCAAGCTGCACGACACCCCGGAGCCTGAGATCCGCAAAGTGCTCAGCCGGGACGCTGTGGCCTCTGCCGTGACCACCCAGAAGGTGCAGCGCTTTCTGATCGAACATGCAAACATCACTTCTGTTGTGGAAGGGGAGTAAATTATGGGCTTTTTTACACGCACCGCGATGGATATGCTGATGAAAACTACCCATCCCGAGATCAACCGCCGCCAGTGCTGGAACCTGCATCCTCATCGCAAGCCCTGCACCGAGTGCAAGGATATCTGCCCCTATGGCGAACAGATCTTTACCCGCCCGAACCTCGTCAAGGACTGGGGCCCCTGCACCGAGTGCGGCCTGTGCGTTTCTGCCTGCCGCAGCGGCTGCATCATCCCTTCGCCGGAGCAGGTGCAGCGGGACACCTCTGCCGCCGATACCGACAATGACACCATCTGGATCGGCTGCGAAAAGTCCACCCGCAAAAATTCCATGGTGCGCGCCTGCATCTCTGCCCTCACATGGGAGACGCTGGCCTACCTTGCCCTGAACAAAAAGATCGTGCTGGATCTGACCCCCTGTGGTGAGTGTGAGAACGACCTGTGCGCCGCCCAGCTGCGCAAGGAGCTGACAAGGCTTGTGGATTTCTTTGGTCAGCCCATGTTCGAGGCACGGTTCACGCTGGCCTACGAGCAGGACGAAGCGCCCTATCACGTAAAGGAGCTGAGCCGCCGCGAAATGTTCGAGCAGGTGAGTCACGGCTCCAAGAGCGGCACCAAAAAGCTGCTGCAGCTGCTGCCCGGCCTGCGCAGCGAGGACGACGGCGGTGTGGATTTCCGTCTATTGCTGCACCAGCGCACAAAACAGCTGAAAGCGGCCATGGACACGCCGCTGAAGTACAGCTACTACCTGCCCAACTTCACCGACAAATGCTTTGGCTGCGGCAAGTGTGAAAAGTCCTGCCGCGCCGGTGCGCTGAAGCTGGAGGACCTGCCCGACGGCCAGACCCGCATCGTCATCACGCCGTGGAAGTGCAGCGAGTGCGAGGTGTGCGTGGCATCCTGCTCGAACCACGGCATCGACGGCATGAAGCTGCGCCAGCTGACCACCCTTGGCCCGGTGAGCATCTACAAATGCCGCAAGACCCTGTGCAAGGAATGCGGCAAGCCCATTGCGCCGGACAGTGCGGAGGGCGTGTGCACCGTGTGCCGCATCAAGGCACGCACCAAAAAGCGGCAGGAGGAAGCCGCCGCCCGGGCAAAGCAGCTGCGGGAGGAGCGGGAGGCCAAAAAGGCTGCCGAGGAGGCCGCAAAGGCAGCGGAGGAGGCCGGTGCCGCTGTTTCCGCCGAGACCGCAGCGGTCCCCGCCGAAGCCGCTGTTGCTGCTGCGCCTGCTGTGACCGGCTCCGTAATCACGGCTCTTACGCCGGAAAAAGCGGCTCCCGCCGTGCTGGACGCAGAGCCCGAAGCCGACGCGCCGAAAAACGATTGACGGCGCGTCGATTCAATGCTATACTGACCATAAAGCCGCCCTTTGTGCGGCAATGGACTGTTACAAAGGGGGTAACGGATGTGTGTTCCGTTACTCCCTTTTTTCAGAGCACACAAATGCTAGAGCTAGAAGAAAGAGGGATCACACTATGCGTCATTCCATTTCCCGCCGTCAGTTCCTGAAGGGCAGCGGTGCAGCCGCCCTTTCTGCTGCAGCTGCCGGTCTGCTGAGCAGCTGCGGCGGCTCCTCCGCTTCCAATGGCGGCAGCACCGGCGCTTCCGGCAGCAGCTCCACCTATACCGTGCTGTACTCCCGCCAGCCCGCCACCCTGAACTATCTGGTCTGCTCTGCCGACCCGGACCTCTACCACGGCACCCAGTGCATCGACACACTGGTGGAATACGACAACCGCGGCAAGATCCGGGAGGGCCTTGCCACTGCGTGGGAATGGGACGCTGACAGCCTGACCTGGACCTTCCACCTGCGGGATGAGAACTGGGTGGACTGCAATGGCGAGGTGCTGGGCCCTGTGACTGCGCAGGACTTTGTGGACGCGCTGGCCTATGTGCTGAACCCGGACTACGCTTCCTCCACTGCAAGCCTTGTCACCCCCTATGTGGCCGGTGCGGACGACTACTATAACTACTGCGTTTACCGCAACAACGCCAACAACGGCACCGTGGCCGAGGACGGCACCACCTACGCCATCGACGCAAACGGCACTGTGACGGCCACCGCTGCGGACGGCACTGCCACTGAGTATCCGGCTGTGGATTTCAGCGCCGTGGGGGTCAAGGCTGTGGACGAGCACACCCTGACCTACACCCTGAACTTTGATTTCCCGGGCTTTCTCAGCCTGTTGAGCTACGCCCCCTACGAGCCCGCCTACGGCCCGCTGCTGGAGGAGTTTGCCGACCAGTTCTGCACCAGTGCCGAGACCGCCTGCAGCTGCGGCGCGTTCTATCTGGCCGAGTACACCCCGCTGGAAAACTGGGTGATGAAGAAGAACCCCGAGAACTACGATGCCGACAGCGTTTATATCGATACGGTGCGCTACATCTACAATCAGGAAGAGCTCATCAGCGGCCCGGAGATGGTAAAGCGCGGCGAGATCGATCAGGCCACCATCAGCTCGGACATTCTGGACAGCTGGCTGGCCGATGACACCACCAAGGATATGGTATCCATGGAGCGCCCGGAGACCGGCAAGAGCTATTTCTACATCTTCAACTTCCTGCCCTACCGCCACGAATTTTCCAACTGGACCGTGACCGGCGTGGACGCTGAATATGAGCCGGACAACTGGGCCAAGGCCATCAATTCCACCAACTTCCGCAAGGCGTTCCTGTATGCCATCAATCCCTCTGTCACTCTGGCCGTCACTGCGCCCGAGGGCTACGAAAACTATAAGCTGCACACCATCACCCCGCCTTCCTTCTGCGCCAACAGCAAGGGCGTGGATTATACGGAATGCGGCGGGCTGGCAGGCCTGTCCGATTTCTTTGACGAAGCCACCGCCAAGCAGTACCGCGATGCCGCAGTGGAAGAACTGACGGCTGCCGGTGTCACCTTCCCCATCAAGGTGCAGTACCCCTACAACCCCGCCGTGGTGGACTGGGACAAGCAGTGTCAGGTGTTCAAGCAGCAGGTGGAGGGCGTGCTGAACGACGGCTTCGACTTTGTGAACATCATCATCACCCAGGGCTCCTCCGACAACTTCCTGAACGCGGTGCGCCGGGTGGGTGCCTACCAGCTGATGTCCTACTACTGGGGTGCCGATTACTCCGACCCCGAAACCGAGGTGTACCCCTTCTATCAGGAAGCCGGCGACCGCGGCACCTGCTACAGCTTCCTGCGCACCGGCGTGGAGGACGGCATCGTGACTGGCGAGACCGCCGAACTTGTGATGCAGTACATGTCTCTGGTGGAGAAGGCAAAGACCATCACCGAGGATCTGGATGCCCGGTATGATGCCTTTGCGGATGCCGAAGCCTTCCTCATCCAGAACGCGCTGGTCATCCCGCTGGGGATGCCAGTGCCGCCGTACATCGCCACCCGCCTGAACCTGTGGGAAGGCCAGTACGCTCCCACGGGCCTGTCCACCAACCGCCTGAAGGGCGTGCACATCCTCGACCATTACGTTTCCATGGAGGAGTACAACCAGAACCGCGACGCCCGGTAAAACGGTTTAAAATGCGCTCCGCGTTCGCTTTACGCATAAATAGCGGAAGAATTATTTTAATCAGAGCAATGCCGGACAGCCTGCGGGCTGTCCGGCATTGCATTTTCACGGGTAGAGTCGTGGAGGAAAGCGGCATTTGCAGCGCTGGTTTCCTGCGGAAACATCCGCGCTGCGGGGAGCGTCCTCACCCTCTCAGGGGAAGGTTTCATGCTGCTGACCGGCAGATAGGCATGCACGCGTTACCGTCCTAGCCCTCTCCGTCTGCTCACTGCGTTCGCATCCACCTCTCCCAAAGGGAGAGACCTTGGCAAAGAGATGAACTTTGCGTGGACTGCCAAGGGCTCCCCCTTTGAGGAAAGACTTCCCCCGGCCGGGACAGATTCTCCCCGGCCGGGGAGAAATGTCACCGTAGGTGACAAAGAGGGGAACGGATGTCACCGTAGGTGACAAAAAGGGGAATCTGGCATCGCGCAGCGGTGACTGAGAGGGCTGGGCCGCTGGCGGAGAGGGCAAGGTCGGTAAAGTGTGCATCTACTGTTTCCGGTCTACGACCCCACTGGTGAAAGCAGCGTTTGGAGTAGGTCGCGGTTGCACAGCAATAAAAGCCCCAGTGGGGCTTTTAAGCGGAGGAGCGGTCTGCGTTAGCAGATGGAGGGGCCTCGCCCCGACAAGTTCCCGCAGGCCGCGACAAACGCGAATTAAAAATATTTTTTCCGCTGAATATGGCCAGAGCGCAAGCAGAGGCCATTTTGAATCGTTTCTCACCCCATTTCCCCGCAAAAACTCACAAATCCCTTTCCAAACGTAAAAAATTGCGGTATTCTATAGGTATCTGTATTTCAATCGAAAAGTGAGGTGCACAGCGATGGTGCCATATCTCGCAAAACGCATCGGGCGCTCGATCCTGACCCTGTTCATCATCGTGACTCTGGTGTTCTGCCTGCTGCGGCTCATGCCGGTAGAGGGCTACTTTGCCAACTACGAAAAAATGACCGAGGCACAGATCCAGGCCGGGCTGCAGTCCATGGGTCTGCTGGACCCGCTGCCGGTGCAGATCGGCCATTTCTGGCGGGACGCACTGCACGGTGATCTGGGCGTGAGCCACATTTACAAGCTCAACGCTCCCGTGACCAAGATCCTTGCCCAGAAGCTGCCTATTTCCATCGAGATGGGTGTGCTGGCCATGCTGCTCAGCCTGATCTTCGGCATCCCGCTGGGCCTTGTCATGGGCCGGTGCAAGGGCCGCTGGCCGGATAAGCTGGGCACAGCCGTCATCGTGCTCATTCAGGCTGTGCCTGCCGCCGTGTACTTTTTGTATATTCAGATGTACGGCACCACCGCCATGGGCGTGGGCCTGCTGTTCGATGCCGCCAACTGGCGCTATTGGGTGCTGCCGGTGTGCAGCATGAGCCTTGCAAACCTTGCGTTCTACGCCATGTGGCTGCGCCGCTACATGGTGGACGAAAGCAACAAGGACTACGTAAAGCTGGCCCGGGCCAAGGGCGTGAGCGAGAGCGGCATTGCCCTGCATCACATCTTCCGCAACGCCATGGTGCCGCTGGTGCAATACATTCCCTCCGCATTCCTGAACACCGTCGTCGGCTCCATCTACATCGAGAGCCTGTACAGCATCCCGGGCATGGGCGGCCTGCTGGTTACCTGCGTGCAGCGCCACGACAACACCATGGTGCAGGGCATCGTGCTGCTGTATGCCTGCGTGGGCATCATCGGCCTGATTTTGGGCGATGTGCTCATGGTTCTCCTTGACCCCCGCATCCACTTTGGCAGGAAGGAAGGTGGCCGCTGATGCTCTCTTTTCTGAAACGTGAACACTCCCGGCTGCTGGAAGACAAGCTCAACGCCGCGCAGGCACAGCACACTGCCGGATGGGAAGCTCTGCCCGAAGACGAGCTGTTCACCCCCGCCGGGTTCAGCGAGGCGCAGGCCGAAGCCACTGCCAGCTCCAACTACAGCTACTGGGGCAGCACCTTCCGCGCCTTTTTCAAGAACAGGTTCGCGGTGGTCCTGCTGGTGGCACTGGCAGCTGTGGTGGCCTTTGCCTTCATCCAGCCCCACCTGCCCGGTCAGGCAGACCCGAACCTCTGCGCCGTGGACCCCGCCACCGGCATCCAGTACCGCAACATCGCCCCCGGACAGGACGGCTTTATCTGGGGTTCCAACTCCATCGGGCAGGACCTGTGGGCACGCATCTGGGCCGGTGCACGCACCAGCCTGACCATCGCCTTTTTCGTGGCCCTCATTGAAGCGGTGGTGGGCATCACCGCCGGTGTGCTGTGGGGCTATGTACGCGGGCTGGACCCCGTGTTCACCGAGCTGTACAACATCTTTGATAACATCCCCACCGCCATTGTGCTGATTCTGATCTCTTACGTGGCAACGCCCAGCATCTGGACCATGGTCCTTGGCATGGCCATCAAGGGCTGGATCGAAATGGCCCGCTTCATCCGCAACCAGATTCTCATCATCCGCGACCGGGATTATAATGTGGCGTCCCGCTGCCTCGGCACGCCCACTGTGCGCATCGTGCTGCGCAACCTGCTGCCCTATCTCGTCTCGGTCATCATGCTGCGCATGGCCCTCACCATCCCGGAAGCCATCGGCAATGAGGTGTTCATCACCTACATCGGCCTCGGGCTTTCGGTGGAGACGCCTTCGCTGGGCAATCTGGTCAACGATGGCCGCAAGGTGATGATGCAGGCCGGGCTGCGCTACCAGCTGCTGTACCCCACCCTCATCCTGAGCTTTGTCACCATTGCGTTCTATCTGATCGGCAACGCCTTCTCGGACGCCGCCGACCCGAAGAACCATCTGCAGTAAGGAGGGGATATCATGGAACATCATCCGCTCATTCTCTCCGCAAAAGATGTCAACATCCAGTTCGATCTGCGTGGAAAGATCCTGCACGCCATCCGGGGCATCGATCTCGACCTCTATCAGGGCGAGGTGCTCGCCATCGTGGGCGAGAGCGGCTCCGGCAAAAGCGTGTTCACCAAGAGCTTCATGGGCCTTCTGGACGCCAACGGCTCCATCACCGGGGGCACCATCGATTACTACGGCATGGCGGACGGCAAGCCGCTGCGCCTTTCTGACCTCAGGACCGAAAAGGACTGGCTGCGGGTACGCGGCCGGGAGATCGCCATGGTCATGCAGGACCCAATGACCAGCCTGAACCCGCTGAAGACCATCGGGGCACAGATCATGGAAGCCGTCACCCTGCATCAGGGCCTGAAGGGCGCTGCCGCAAGGGAAAAGACGCTGGGATACCTGCGGGATGTGGGCATCTCGGAGCCGGAAAAGCGGTTCCGGCAGTACCCGCACGAGTTCTCCGGCGGGATGCGCCAGCGGGTGGTGATCGCCATTGCAGCGGCCTGCAGCCCCAAAATTCTGATCTGCGACGAGCCCACCACTGCACTGGACGTGACCATTCAGGCCCAAATTTTGCAGCTGCTCAAAAAAATGCAGGTCAAGTACGATCTGACCATCCTGCTCATCACCCACGATCTGGGCGTGGTGGCCAACATTGCCGACCGGGTAGCCGTGATGTACGCCGGCGACATCGTGGAGATCGGCACTGCTGACGAAATTTATTACGATCCCCGCCACCCCTATACATGGGCACTGCTGTCCAGTATGCCCCAGATGGGCGTGAAGGGCGAGGACCTGTTCAACATCGTGGGCACACCGCCGAACCTGTTTACGGAGATCCGCGGCGACGCCTTTGCGCCCCGCAACCCGCAGGCACTCAAGATCGATTTCGTCAGGCGCCCGCCTTACTTTACCGTATCCCCCACCCACAAGGCCAAGACATGGCTGCTGGACCCCCGGGCACCCAGAGTCGAGCCGCCGGCTGCGGTGAAAATGCTGCGAGAGGAGGGGCTGTGACATGGCAGAAAAAGACAGACAGGTTCTGTTGGAAGTGGAGCATCTGAACGTGACTTATGGCTCCGGCCGCAGCACCTATCATGCCGTGCAGGACGCCAGCTTTAAAATTTATAAGGGCGAGACCTTCGGCCTTGTGGGCGAAAGCGGCAGCGGTAAGACCACCATCGGCCGGGCCATCCTGCGCATCCTGCCAACCTCCGGCGGTGACATCCTTTATAAAGGCCAGAAGATCAACGGCAGAATCTCCCACCAGCTGGACCGGCAGATCATCAAGGAGATCCAGATGATCTTTCAGGACCCGCAGTCCTCGCTGAACGAGCGCGCCAAGGTGAGCTACATCGTGGGCGAAGGCCTGCAGAACGTCCGGCCTGATCTTTCCACCGCCCAGCGGGAGGAAAAGGTGCGTCAGGCTCTGCTGGACGTGGGTCTGCTGCCGGAATTTGCCTCCCGCTTCCCCCACGAATTTTCCGGCGGACAGCGCCAGCGCATCGGCATTGCCCGGGCCCTGATCGTGGAGCCGGAGTTCATCGTTGCCGATGAGCCCATCAGCGCACTGGATATGTCCATCCGTGCACAGGTGCTGAACCTGCTGCGCCGCCTGCAGAAGGAACGCGGCATCACCTACCTGTTCATCGCCCACGATCTTTCCGTGATGCGCTACATCTCCGACCGCATCGCCGTCATCCACAAGGGCCGCATCGTGGAGCTGGCCGGGGCCGAAGAGTTGACAGCCCACGCCATCCACCCCTATACCCGCAGCCTGCTTTCCGCCATTCCCATGCCGGACCCCCGCCGGGAGCGGCAGAAAAAGCTGCTGGTGTACGACCCCGCCATGCACGACTACTCCAGAGAGGCCCCCCAGTGGCGCGAACTGCGGCCTGAGCATTTTGTACTGTGCAGCGCTGCCGAAGCCGAGCAGTGGCTGCCGCGCTGACCCCCGACATTTCGGGCTGAATCGTTGTTTTACGGTTCTTTTACGCAACATTCAAAGTTTATTTCTTGACATTCTCCGGCAGCTCCACTACAATAGAATCTGCATCATTGATTCTGATTTTTGAGTTATTAGCGTGTTCTGACCGGCGGCTTTCATCTTCTTTGCAAAGCTGTCGGCTTTTGGCAATAAAAAGAAGAAGGAAGAAAAGAGGACTTTATTCTATGACTACTGAACAGCGTGAACCGCTCTATGCGTCCACTGCGAAGCCCTGGCTGAAGTACTATGACCAGAAATACATCGACATGCCCCTGCCCAAGTGCAGCGCCTTTGAGTATCTCTGCCATCAGAACAAAAACCACCTGAGCGAGACCGCTCTGGAGTATTATGGCCGCAAATTCACCTTTGCAGACTTCTTTGTGAATGTCAAGAAAACTGCTGCCGCCTTCCGTGCTCTCGGCGTGAAAAAGGGCGACATCATCACCGTTGTCAGTGTGATGACCCCCGAGGTGATCTATGCCTTCTACGCTGCTGATATGGTCGGTGCAACGCTGAATCTGGTGGACCCGCGCTACAGCGTTGAGGGCATCCACGAGTACATCGAAGAGGTAGATTCCCGCCTGCTGATCTGCCTGAATGTGACCTATGAGCGCTGCCACAAGGCAGAAAAGCGCACCAATGTGGAGCGCGTTCTGGTCATCAGCCCCGCAGACTCTCTGCCGCTGCATCTGGCCGTCGGCTACAAGCTGACCAACCCCGATAAGAACCGCTACAAGTCCAATGTGATCCACTGGAAGGACTTTATTGCACAGGGCAAGGATCAGAGCATGAACGCCGAACCCTACGACCCGCAGCACGCCTGCGTGGTGGTGCACACCGGCGGCACCACCGGTTCGCCCAAGGGCGTTATGCTGACCGACGACTGCTTTAACTCTCTGGCCCACGAATTCATCGCCCAGAGCAACCTGTTCTGCCGCGGCCAGAAGCTGATGAACGTCATGCCTCCGTTCATTGCCTACGGCTATGCCTGCGGCGTGCACATGCCGCTGGTCATGGGCCTGCACGTCGTCATCATCCCCAATCTGGACCCCGACAAGCTGGGCGCACTGATCTGGAAGCACAAGCCCGAGCACATGTTCGGCGTTCCGGCCCACTACCAGCAGATGGCAGCTTCTCCGCTGCTCAAGAAGAAGAAGGATCTCTCCTTCATCCGCAACTATGCCGCCGGCGGCGACTCGCTGCCGCTGGGCGCTGAGCTGACTGTGAACGAGTTCCTGAAGGCGCACAACGTGGAATATCCGCTGGCCAAGGGCTACGGCATGACCGAGGTCGCCTCTGCCGCTACCGTTGCCGCCGGCAACGTGACCAAGCCCGGCAGCGTGGGCATTCCCATGCTGAACACGGTGGTGTCCATTTTTGAGCCTGGCACCGAGACCGAACTGCCCATCGGTGAGCGCGGCGAGATCTGCATCTGCACCCCCACCGTCATGAAGGGCTACTACAATAAGCCCGAGGAGACCGACATGATCCTGCGCCGCCATGCAGACGGCCAGATCTGGGCACACACCGGCGATGTCGGCTACATGGACGAGGACGGCTTTGTGTATCTGGATTCCCGCATCAAGCGCATGATCATCCGTCACGATGGCTTCAAGGTGTTCCCGTCTATGATCGAGAACGTCATCAGCCGCCACCCGGCCGTGCATCAGTGCTCGGTGGTGGGCTGCACCGATAAGGACCATGTGCAGGGCCGCCTGCCCTTCGTCTACGTGGTGCTGGACCCGGAAGGCGACAAGAAAAAGCGCCAGATCGTGCGGGAACTGCGCCAGCTGTGCAAGGAAGAGCTGCCGGAGTACGTGCAGCCGGTGAGCTACAAGTTCATCAGCGAAATGCCGATGACCCCCGTTGGCAAGGTGGACTACCGCAAGCTGGAGGAAGAGATCACTCCCCGCGATTATTGATCCTGAACTTCACTCTGTAATTTTTCAGACACCGAGCTCTCCCGAAAGGGAGAGCTTTTTTGTATGGGAGAAACCGCAGAATACGGGCGCAGCGATGACCGCAATTTTTTGAATTTTGTCAGTTGACAATTTTTACTTTCCATTTTATCATAGAGACAACAGCTGTGCCGCACAGGTACAGTCATTCCGGAAAGAAGGAATCTCAATGAAAAACAAAAAATTTGCCAGCTTTCTGGCCGCAGCAGCAACGCTTGTGCTGCTGGCCATGCCTGCATTTGCTGCCGCCGAAACGGCAGAGGTGCAGCAGGAGCAGACTGCAGCGCCTGCCGAGCAGGAGACCGCCCTGCCCGCCGATGCCCAGACAGCCGGCGAGCCGGAGCCGCAGCTCACCTATGTGGCGCTGGGCGACAGCATCACCTCTGGTGTCGGCCTTGCCGATATGAAATACAACATCGCCCAGATCGGCTACGATCTCCGGCCAAACTTCGAGGGCTACTCTTCCCAGTGCTATACCGCCCTTGTGGGCAAGGGCCTTGGGCTGGACCGCCAGCACGCCATCAATCTGGGCCTGCCCGGCCTGATGAGCCCTGACATGGTGGATATGGTGCAAAGCAGCGCCATGCCCAAGATGAATCAAGCTTCCGGCTCGTACTACGTCTACCCGGAATATCAGGAGTATCTGCGCAAGGCCGATATCATTTCCATCCAGATCGGCTCCAACGACGCGCTGGTGCCCTGCATCGTAGGTCTGGGCGAGGCCACCAACTGGAAGAGCGAGCAGCTGGCCGGGCTGATGGTCAGCGGTGCCCTGCGCGATTTCAACTTCCAGAAGCTGGGGCTCTTCCTCGAAGCGCTGAACCGTATGACCCTTACCTTTGACGAGAGCCGCGCCACCAACCGTCTGCTGTTCCGCGGCATGGATGAGATCTGCGATCAGGCCTATACCAATGTGACCAACAGCCTGCCGCAGATCGTGGCCAGTATCCGCGCACTGAACCCGGATGCCAAAATCGTGCTGCTGGGTTACACCAATCCGGTACCTCTGCTGCCCGCATGGAACCGCTATTTCAGCAAATTGAACCGCTTTGCCAAAGACCTTGCCGCACAGGAAGGCTTGATCTATGTGGACATTCCCCGCACCCAGACCGCTGCGGACGGCCACCCCACCGTCAAAGGCCACAAGTACATTGCACAGCAGATCCTGAATGCGCTCCAGTAATTCTTTATGACAAAAAACAGCCGGTCTCCGCACAGGAGGCCGGCTGTTTCTTTGTAGAATCCGTTTTCAGCTCAGGCGGCCGCTTTCCACCGAAAAGCTGATATCTGCCGCCGCCATGGTAGACTTGCGGTGGGAGACCAGCAGCACCGTTTTGTCTTTGCACTCTGCCCGCACAGCCTTGAGGATGACTCCCTCGTTCAGGCTGTCCAGATTGGAGGTAGGCTCGTCCAGCAGCAAAAACGGTGCATCGTGCAGGAACGCACGCGCCACACCGATACGCTGACGCTCGCCGCCGGAAAGGGCACCGCCCAGTTCCCCCACCGGGGTGTCATAGCCCTTGGGCAGGCTGCGGATGAAGCCATCCAGTGCAGCTTTTTTACAGGCCGCTTCCACCTCTTCCCGGGTGGCATCCCGCTTTGCAATGCGGATGTTGTTCTCGATGGTGTCATCGAACAGTTCGGTCTCCTGGGTCACAAGGCTCTCCTGCGCACGCAGGGCGGCGGTGTTCACCCGGCGGATATCCTGTTCTCCAAAGCGGATGCTGCCGCCGGACACATCCCAGAACCGCATCAGCAGCCGCAGGAAGGTAGACTTTCCGCTGCCAGAACGGCCCGTGATGCCCACGATCTTCTTTTCCGGAATGGTCAGGCTCAGGTCATGCAGGATCTCTTCCTCGGCATAGGCAAAACTCACATGCTCTGCCGCAGCACCCACAAAGGCGGTGTCTGTGCCGTCGGTCACATCCGCAGTGACAGGCTCTTCCTCCAGCAGGTCCAGAACACGGTCGGCGCTGGCGAACACCTGCGTCAGGCCCACGCCAAGGTTTGCCAGTGCCACCACCGGGCCAAAGGAGCTCAGAGCCGAAAGGGTGCACACCAGCACCCCCTCGGCACCCAGTCTGCCGCTCTGGTAAAGGCTCAGGCTGGTGCCCAGCACGGCCAGCACCGTGAGCAGGATCAAGGTATTGGTCAGGGCCACGGTCAGACCCTCGCGGTACTTGAGGGACTTCTGCTTTTCGCCCAGCGTCTCACTGTGGGCCGTGATGCCCTCGGCACGGGCTGCGGTGTCCTGATACTGCAGAGTATCCTTCAGGCCCCGCAGGCTTTCCAGCACATAGCTGTTGGTATCGGCCAGTGCCTGACGGTACTCCCGGGCGGCACAGTCGCCGCGCTTTGCGCTCCACACCGGCAGGGCCACGCCCACCAGCAGATAGCCCGCCAGCAGCACCAGTGCAGGCAGGATGTGCCAGCTGCCCACAAAGCCCGTCATGCCGATGACGCAGATGCACGCGATGCAGATGGGCGAAATGGTGTGGGCGTAGAACACCTCCAGCGCCTCGATGTCGGCCGTGATGAGCGAGATCAGGTCGCCGCGGTCACGGCCTTCCAGCTTTGCAGGGGTCAGGCGGCGCAGCGCCCCGAACACCTTATCACGGATCAGGGCCAGCAGCTTAAAGGCGATATAGTGGTTGGACGCCTGCTCTGCGTAGCGCAGAACGCCGCGCAGCAGCGCAAACACCAAAATGCAGGCAAAGGCCGTGCCCACGGTCCCCACCGGGCTTGCAAGCCCCAGCGCCCGCAGGATGCCAAAGCCGCCGAAGATCGTAATGAAGGTAGCGCAGAAATGGCCTGCCACCCCCATCACGATTGCTGCCAGCATAACGGGCAGCATGGGCTTTACCAGTACGATAAGCCGCCCCACAATGGCAAAGGGGCTGCGATGATTGCTCTTGTTCATGCTCAGGTATCCTCCTCTTCCAGTGTTTCCAGCTGCCGCTGTGCCAGATACAGGCGGCTGTAAGCCCCCTGCTTTGCCAGCAGCTCGGCGTGGGTGCCCTGCTCGATCACACGGCCATTGCTCATTGCATAGATGCAGTCGCTGTGCACCACGTTTGCCAGACGGTGGGAGATCAGGATGATCGTCTTTTTTCCGGCAAGGCTGTGGATAGCCCGCATGATGTCGTTCTCGCTCTCTGCATCCACGTTGGAGGTAGCCTCGTCGAAGAGGTAGATGGGCGTATCATGCAGCAGGGCGCGGGCCATGGCAAGGCGCTGGCGCTGACCGCCGGAAAGATTGCTGCCGCCCTCATGCAGGGCGGTCTGCAGGCCGTTCTGGCTGCGGCAGAAATCGGCCAGATTCACCTGTTCCAGTGCCTTCCACAGCTCTGTTTCGGAGGCATCCGGCTTTGCCATGCGCAGATTGCTCTCCACCGTACCTTTGAAGATGGCGGCGTTGTGGGGCACCAGCGTCAGGGTGCGCAGGCGCTGTTCCTGCTGCAGCTCCTGCACCGGCACGCCGCCCAGCGTCACGCTGCCGGTATAGCCGGTGCGGCTACCGGACAGCAGCGCTGCGATCGTACTTTTGCCGCAGCCGCTCTCGCCCACCAGCGAGACAAAGCTGCCCTGCGGGATGGTGAGGGATACATCGTTCAGAATGGTGCGGTCTTTCTCGTAGCCAAAGGTGACATGTTCCAGCTGCAGGGTGGTGTTTTCGCCGGGCAGGCGGTCGCCGTCGGCGGGCTCCTCCGCTGCCAGCAGCCGGAAGATCTTTTCTGCCGAAGCGGCGCCGTTCATGGCAATGTGGAAGTAGCTGCCCAGCAGCCGCAGTGGCAGGAAGAAGTCCGCCGCCAGCAGCACGATGGTCAATGTGGCGGTCAGGGTCAGCCGGCCTGCCGCAAACGCAGCCACTGCGCTGATGATGCCAAGGCCCGCACCGCCGTAGGCCATCAGGTCCATCAGTGTCACCGAGTTCAGCTGCATGGTGAGCACCTTCATGGTGATCCTGCGGAAGCGCTCAGCCTGCGCATTCATCTGCTCGTGCTTCCAGCCGTCTGCCTGATAGATCTTCAGGGTGGTCAGGCCCTGAATGTTTTCCAGAAAGCTGTCGCCAAGGGTGGTGTACTCGCCCCAGTAGTTCGCCAGCAGCTTTTTGGCAAACTTCTGCACCGCCACGATGGACATGGGGATCAGCGGCACGCAGCACAGCAGGATGATGGCAGACCGTGCGTGCACACCCACCAGCAGCGCGAACAGGGTAACAGGAGCCAGCAGGCTGTAGAACAGCTGGGGCAGGTACTTTGCAAAGTAGGTATCGATCTGCTCCACGCCTTCGCTGGCCAGCATCACCACCTCGCTGGTGGCCGCCGTCTCGGTGTAGTTGGGGCCAAGGCGGGCAAGCTTTGCGTAGATGCTGCTGCGCAGGGTGCGCTTGACGTTTTTGGACGCCCGGTCGCTCATGCCGGAGGCCAGCATGGTGCAGGCAAAGCGCAGCGGCACCGTAGCAAGGCACAGCACCAGCTGCTGCCACAGCAGGGCGCTGGTCAGGCTGCCCGCAAAGGCAGTACCGATAAGGCCCGCAACAGCCTTTACAAACACCACATTGCACAGCATTCCCAGCCACTGGAACAGCACATTCAGCTCCACATACCGCAGCGCACCGCGGTCAAAGGACAGCAATTTTTTGTTGATCACTGGGCTTTCTCCATTTCTGCGTCATCCGCCGCTGTTCCGAACAGACGCTCGTATTCGCCGGTAAAGATGCGCTCCGGCAGTGCACTGGTCATGGCCAGCGCCGCCGCAAAGCGTTCCTCCTCTGACAGCGGCTCGCCGACCGGCGGGAAATGGGTCAGGATCGTTTTCAGCTGCCGGTCCACCTGCTTTGCCACCCAGATGCCCCGGTCGGTCATATAGATCTTGCCGTAATGCTCCTTTACGATCATGCCATGCTCCATGAGCAGGTTCATGATGCGCACCACTGAGGGCTTGGTGACCCCCAGCTTTTCCGCAATGCTGCGGGAGCTGATATCCAGATGGGTCTGGGAGACCTCGTAGATCGCCAGCAGATAGCGCAGATGCGCCGACGTAAGTTCCATCCCGATCACTCTCTTTCGTTTTGATGTTACTCAAGGCTAACTTTTTTCTTTTGAAAAAAGGGCGCGAGCCGAAAGTTCCAGCCCGCGCCCCTTGCGGTTTTTATCGATCAGTGACAGCCGCTGCAGCCACCGCAATTTCCATTGCAGCCGCCCTCGCCGCAGCCACCGCAGCCGCCATGCTTGTGAGAGTGCCATGTGATCCAGCCCACACCGCCAAACACGATGACTGCCACAATGATCGTAGACAGATTAAAGTTTGCTGCCAGAAATTCCATCATAAAGCATCTCTCCTTTCAGCAGACGAAGCTTACTTGTTTGCAGTGATCTTGGAAACGTCGATCTTCACCTCGTTGTCGCCGGTGTACTTGTTGGGACGGACCAGCAGGTAAATAAAGCAAGCCAGAACCACAGCCGCCACGATGGTAAAGAAGTTGAAGCCAACCTCGCCGGTGATCAGGCCGCCCAACTGGTAAACCACCAGAGCTGCGCAGTAAGCCAGAGCACACATATAACCAATGGCGATGGCCGTCCATCTGCCGTTGTTCATCTCGCGCTTGATGGCGCCCATAGCAGCGAAGCAGGGAGCGCACAGCAGGTTGAAGATCATGAAAGCGTAAGCCGACAGAGCGGTGTAGTCCTGCGCAACAGCAGCCCAGATCTCATCGCCGTTCTCAGACAGCTCGCCGCCGAAGTGATACAGAACGCCGAAGGTGCCCACCACGTTCTCCTTTGCGATCAGGCCGGTGACGGAAGCAACGGTTGCCTTCCAGTTGCCGAAGCCCAGAGGTGCGAAGATCCAAGCGATCTTGGTTGCGATAGCAGCCAGCACGGAGTTGTCCTGATCCTCGACCATGCCAAAGACGCCGTTCTCGAAGCCGAAGCCCTGCAGGAACCACAGGATCACAGTGGAAGCCAGAATGACGGAGCCTGCGCGCTTGATGAAGGACCAGCCGCGCTCCCAGGTTGCACGGAACACGTTGCCCCATGCAGGCACATGGTATGCGGGCAGCTCCATCACGAAGGGAGCGGGATCACCTGCGAAGAGCTTGGTCTTCTTCAGGATCACGCCGGAGCAGATGATGGCTGCCAGACCGATGAAGTAAGCGGAAACAGCAACCAGAGAAGAGCCGCCGAACAGAGCACCTGCGATCAGGCCGATAATGGGCATCTTTGCGCCGCAGGGAATGAAGCAGGTGGTCATGATGGTCATGCGGCGGTCGCGCTCGTTCTCGATGGTACGGGAAGCCATGACGCCCGGGACGCCGCAGCCGGTGCCCACCAGAACAGGGATGAAGCTCTTACCGGACAGGCCGAACTTGCGGAAGATACGGTCCATGATGAAGGCGACACGGGACATATAGCCCACATCCTCCAGAATGGACAGCAGGAAGAACAGCACCAGCATCTGGGGAACGAAGCCCAGAACTGCGCCGACACCGGCAACGATGCCGTCCATGATCAGGCCGTACAGCCAGCCTGCCACGCCGATGCTCTCCAGGAAGCCGCCCAGAGCATTGGGAACGATCTCACCGAACAGGACATCGTTGGTCCAGTCGGTGGCAAAGGTACCGATGGCCCAGCCGCCGTCTGCAATGGAGGTGCCCATGGACAGGGAGTACATCAGGTACATGACCAGTGCGAAGATGGGCAGAGCCAGCACGCGGTTGGTCACGATCTGGTCGATCTTATCGGAAACGGTCAGGTGCGCCACGCGGGCCTTCTTCTTGACAGCCTTGCCGACCACGGTGTTGATGTATGCATAGCGCTGGTTGGTGATGATGCTCTCTGCATCGTCGTCCAGCTCGGTCTCGCAATCCTTGATGTGCTGATCGATGTGATCCATCAGGGCCTTGTCCAGCTTCAGCTCATCCTGCACCTTGTCGTCGCGCTCGAACAGCTTGACAGCGTACCAGCGCAGGAAGCGGTCATCCACCTTGCCCTGAATGGACTCTTCGATGTGGGCAATGGCGTGCTCCACGCTGCCGGTGAAGACATGGGGCAGCTCATCGCCGGCCTTGGCGGCCTTGGCGGCAGCCACAGCAGCTTTTGCAGCGGCCTCGGTGCCCTCGCCCTTCAGTGCGCTGATCTCCACAGCCTGACAGCCCAGCTCTGCGCTCAGCTTCTTCAGGTCGATCTTATCGCCGTTCTTGCGCACCAGATCGATCATGTTCACCGCCATGACCACCGGGATGCCCAGCTCGATCAGCTGGGTGGTCAGGTACAGGTTGCGCTCGATGTTGGTGCCGTCGATGATGTTCAGGATGGCGTCGGGCTTCTCCTTGACCAGATAGGTACGGGAGACGACCTCTTCCAGCGTGTACGGAGACAGCGAGTAGATGCCGGGCAGGTCCTGAATGATAACATCCTTATCGCCCTTCAGCTTGCCTTCCTTCTTTTCCACCGTAACGCCGGGCCAGTTGCCGACATACTGGTTGGAGCCGGTCAGATTGTTGAACAGGGTCGTTTTACCGCAGTTCGGGTTGCCGGCAAGTGCAATTTTAATGCTCATTGCTTAATCCTTCCTCCCTTTGGGATCAGACTACTTCGATCATTTCAGCATCGGCCTTGCGCACGCTCAGCTCGTAGTTGCGCACGGTCAGCTCCATGGGGTCGCCCAGAGGTGCCACCTTACGGACATAGATCTCGACACCCTTGGTGATACCCATGTCCATGATGCGGCGCTTGACCGGGCCTTCACCGTGCAGCTTTGCCACAGTAGCGGTCTCGCCGACCTTTACGTCTTTCAGAGTTTTCATTCTTAACCATCCTCCTCTGCTTGTCTTTATAGAGAGACTATTCCAGTTTCGGAGCAGCTCCCAAACAGCGCCAGGGCACTGTTCAGCCAATCATGATACGGTTTGCCATCGTCTTATCCAGCGCGATGCGGCTTTCCTTGACCTGCAGGATCAGGTTGCCTGCGATCTCGTTGACGACCGTTACCTCACTGCCCACCACAAAGCCCAGCTCTGCCAGATGCAGCCGGATCTCGTCCTTGCCGGTGATCTTTTTGATGGTGACGGTCTCCCCTGCTTTTGCCATTGTCAAAGGCATCATACTTCCGCTTCCCTTCCTGTTTGAATCTGGGATATCGCTGCGGTTAGTCAGCCGCAACTACCAGCGTGGATAGTTTACGCTTACTAACCTTTGATGTCAATAGTTTTTTCATGATTAAAAGTTAGTTCATATGAACAAACAATTTTTCTGCCCGAGTTTTTCCGTTTTTTCACCACAATCAACAACAACTAACTCAAATTATTGAGTCAAAGTTAGCCATTGTTTACATTTTCTCGTTCTTTTTTGGCGGCATCTTGTAAACTATCACAAGGCTTTTTCCCTACCCCTGCTGTGTTCTTTTGCAGCAAATGACACAGCCGCGCGGTACAGTGGTCATTCTGCACCGCGCGGCCGCGTGTCAAAAGGAGGATTTCTTCCCTGCCGGTGCGTGGACACCAGCAGGCGCCAGGATAAAAAGAGAGTATTTGAAAAGAGAATGACAACATCAAGCCGCCACGGCAAGGCGGAGAATGGGGGTTCCGCTGTGGAACAGCCGCAGATAGACAGCCGTGCATTTGCTCAGCTGGTCAAAGTGCTTCTGCGCTGCATCCGGGTCGCCGTAGGACTTCCAGCAGCCGCAGCAGGTAAAGTTCTTGCCGCGGTTCTCGATAAAGCCCACCACATCCCCCAGCGGATAGCCAAGAAACACCCCGATCTCATGGGGAAAATCCGCCGAGCAGCACAGCCGGCGGGAAAGCTGAGTGAGCATACCGCCCACATCCAGCGGTTCCCCCGCTTCCGGCAGACGGTATCCCTCCTGCCGCAGGAAGCTCTGCACCTTTTCGTCTGCCAGTACAGCAGACAGCCTGCTTTCGCGGTAGACGTACACAAGATACCGGTGGTTGCGCACGCAGCCTTTGAGCACCCGCACCCGCAGGCCCTTGGGCTCAAGCTGGACATTCCAGTTTTTCACGCGGCGTGCAAGGTCGGCGCAGTCGCGGGTCTCGTAGCGGAACAGGCCTGCCGGTTTCAGGCTGGCCAGCACCGGGGCACACTGTTCGATCATGACCGTTTCAAAATTGCGCTCCATGTCTGTGCCCTCCCGCCTTGTTTCTCCAGGCTATTGTTTCCCGGATGCACCGTGTTTATAAGTTAGATACTTCTAACCAAGATTTCAAAAAAGAAGCGGCTTTGCGCGGAGCAATCAAGGCTACGGCCTGCCGAGCGGTTTCTTGCGGTTAGTTATTTCTAACGTGACTGTATCTTACCACAGCCCGGGGGCATTGTCAACACTTTTTCCGAAAAAAGTTATTTGTAACAAACCATCATTTGCTTCGGCCTGTTTTTTGCGCATCCTACCGTTTTGAGGCACGGTATGGTATAATAAGGAAAACCCTCTCAGGCGCTAACGCGCCAGTTCCCCCTTCGGGGGAGCTCTTTATAGAGTCAGCGCATTCAAAAGCTCTCCCCTTCGGGAGAGTTGGCATTGCGCAGCAATGACTGAGAGGGTTCTATCTTATAAAAGGAGCACGTTTCCCATGGCGCAGAACATCACACCGGAAAGCCTGATCTCGATCCTCGCCGCCGCACTGGCCCAGAAGCCCACAAAGCCGCTGGTGCTGGCGCTGGATGGCCGCTGCGGCAGCGGCAAGACCACCCTTGCCGACGGGCTGACCCGGCAGTTCCCGGCCAGCATCGTCCTGCACACGGACGATTTCTATCTGCCGCCCGCCCAGCGTGTACGCAGCTGGGAAAAAACGCCCTGCGCCAACATGGACCTTGTCCGTCTGCGGGACGAAGCCCTGCGTCCGGCCTATGAGGGCCAGCCGGTGTTCTACCGCGCCTACTCCTGCCGGGCGGGCGCGTATCAGCCTGTGCAAGAGCTTGCCGCACAGCCGCTGGTCATTCTGGAGGGCAGCTACAGCCATCACCCGCTGTTGGCCGGGTATGAGACCCTGCAGGTCTTTGTCACCTGCTCAAGAGAAGAACAGACCCGCCGCCTGCAGGCACGGGAGGGTGAGCGGTACGCCAATTTTGCCGCCCGGTGGATCCCGCTGGAGGAGGGCTACTTTGCCCAGTACCGCATTGAGGAAACGACAGATCTTGCGGTGGATACGACCGCAGACGATGCCTGTGCAGGAATGATGTGTCGGTGAATGCAAAAAAGGCACAGTTGTGAACTGCGCCCCTGTGGCATCGCTATCCAGCAAATCAGCAAACAAAAAAAGACGGATATTCCGCAGCATCTCAGGTGCTGTAAGAATATCCGTCATGGTCGGAGCAGCGGGATTTGAACCCACGGCCTCCTCGTCCCGAACGAGGCGCGCTACCAACTGCGCTATGCCCCGAAAATACCGCAGCCAGTTGAGACTGCGGTTTTCTGGTTGGGGATGAGAGAATCGAACTCCCACAAGTAGAGTCAGAGTCTACCGCACTACCACTATGCAAATCCCCATTATTCTGTTTGTCTGCCGCGCCATGCGCTGCTGACAGGGAATATTATACTCGAAAGGGCCTTGCTTGTCAACCATTTTTTTATTTTTTCCGCAAAACTTTTCTCCCATCTGCTCTGCCCGCAAAAACAGTCCGTGGGACCGTGTAAATTTTTTGCACTTCTCTTGACACGGTGCCCCATCCGGAATAATCTTATACTATAAATAAGCGGGTTCCCGGGCAGACTGACTTTCGGAGCCGGAATGCACGGTGCTGAACAGCAAATGAAAGAGGGCTTTTGAATGAAAAAACGTGTTGGAATCCTGACCTCCGGCGGTGATTGTCCGGGTCTGAACGCCACCATCCGCGGCGTAGCCAAAGCGCTGTATGCCCGCATGGGCGAGAATGTGGAGATCGTGGGCATCCTGAACGGCTACAGCGGTCTCATCAACGGCGATTACAAAGAGATGTGTGAGGACGACTTCCGCGGCATCCTGACGCTGGGCGGCACCATTCTGGGCACCAAACGCACCCCCTTTAAAATGATGCGTGTGGTGGAGAACGACAACGTTGATAAAGTCGCCGCCATGAAAAAGACCTACAAGGAAGCCAAGCTGGACTGCCTGCTGTGTCTGGGCGGCAACGGCACCCACAAAACCGCAAACCTGCTCTCGCAGGAGGGCCTGAACATCATCGGCCTGCCCAAGACCATCGATAACGATATCTACGGCACCGACGTGACCTTCGGTTTCCACACCGCCGTGGACATTGCCACCGATGTCATCGACCGCATCCACACCACTGCCGGCAGCCACAGCCGCGTAATGTGCATCGAGATCATGGGCAACAAGGCCGGCTGGCTGACGCTGTACTCCGGCATTGCTGGCGGTGCCGACATCATCCTGCTGCCGGAACAGCCCTATGATATCGACCGTGTGTGCTCTGCCGTGGAACGCCGCGCCAAAAAGGGCTCCAACTTCTCCATCATCGCTGTGGCCGAGGGTGCCATCAACTGCGAGGAAGCCGGTATGAAGCGCAAGGAGTGGATGGCAAAGCGCGCCGAGGCAGGCTTTGGCACCACCGCCACCAACCGCATTGCACAGGCCGTGCAGAAAAAGACCGGCATGGAGACCCGTGTGTGCATCCCGGGCCACATGCAGCGCGGCGGCAGCCCCAGCGCCTACGACCGTGTTCTGGCTACCCAGTTCGGCAGCTATGCGGCAAAGCTGGTGGAGATCGAGCGCTACGGCGTGACCGTCGCCATGGTGAACGGTCACGTCACCCAGAACCGTCTTGCCGACATTGCAGGCAAGACCCGCAACGTGCCGGAGGGCTGCGAGCTGCTCACCGTCGCCCGCCGCATGGGCATCAGCCTGGGTTGATCACCATTTGAATGCTCTCCGCTTTGCTCTGAGCATTTTTAGCGGAATAATTTTTTTTTATTGGGGATTCCTGAAAATCTGCGGATTTTCAGGAATCTCTTTTTCACCGGAAGGGTCCCAACCGGCAGATGCTTCAAACACACTGAATGCCGTTTTCCGCTGCGCCCCCTCCCGTGAAAATGCAGATCCCGGCAGGCCGCAGCCTGCCGGGATCTGCTCTATTTAGGAATCATATTTCCGCTGAATATGGCCAGAGTGCAACGGCGGCCATTCAAAATCGTCTGCCTGACAAATCAAAGATCCGTCACATCATGCCGGGTAGGCTGGCCCTGTTCAAAGGCCACGGCGCTTTCCAGCACACCGCGCACCATGCTCTCCACATCCTCGTGGGTGTAGAAAGCCGTGTGGTCGGTCAGGATCACATTGGGCATGCTGCGCAGCACCGCCAGCTCCGGGTTCGGGATCACATCGCCCATGCGATTATAATAATACAGGCCGTTCTCGTTTTCCAGCACGTCCAGGCCCGCTGCGCCGATCTTGCCGCTTTCCAGCCCGGCGATCAGTGCATCACTGTCGATCAGCTTGCCGCGTGCGGTGTTGATGATGGTCACGCCCGGCTTCATGGTCTCAATGGCTTTGGCGTCGATGAGATGGTGGTTCTCCTCGGTGGCATTAGTGTGCAGGGTGATGACATCGCTTTCGGCCAGCAGGGTCTCCAGCGGCACATACTCTGCGATCTTCTTCACCTCTGCATGGGGGTACAGATCGTAGGCCAGCAGACGGCAGCCAAAGCCGGACAGATGCTGCAATACCGTGCGGCCAATGCGGCCGGTGCCGATCACGCCCACCGTGCAGGTGGAGATGTCACGGCCGATCTTTCCCTGCAGCGAGTAGTCCTGCGCTTCCCCGCGCTTGAGGATGTGGCCCGCCTTGCGCAGGCTCATCAGCATGAGCATAATGGCAAAGTTCGCAACGCCGTTTGGGGGATAATCCACATTGGCCACCTTCATCCCCAGCGCCCGGGCAGTCTCGCGGTCCACATGGTCGTAGCCGATGGAGCGGCAGCAGATGGACTTTACGCCCAGTTCATGGAAGCGCTTTACCATGGGCGCGCTCATATCGCAGGGCGTTACCGATACAGCGTCATAACCCCTTGCCAGCTCTGCATTTTCCAGTGTGGGATACTCCTGCGTATAGCCGAACTCGATATCCAGCTGCGGTGCCAGCCGCTGTGCAATGCTCAGCTCGTCATACGGACGCAGCGTGTAAAAAAAGACTTTTGTTGCCATAGAACTTCCCTCCCGGCTGATTTTGTCTTTATTTTAACACGTTTTGCGCGGACCGACGCATTTTTAGCAATGAATTATATTCATCTTTTGCATGAGGACGCATATTTCCATGCAGATGCTGCAAAAAGAGTTGTAAAAAATCGGAAAAGAGGGTATGATAGAAAGAGCAAGTCGTAGTATACATCACTGAAACATAAAAGGAGTGTGCCTTATGCGCGCTTATGAACGGCTTTTGAATTATGTCCGGGTGCACACCACCTCGGATGAGACCTCCGGCACTCACCCCTCCGCCGAGCGGGAGTTCGACCTTGCCCGCCAGCTGGTGGATGAGATGAAGTCTCTTGGCATGGAGGATGCCCATGTGGACGAGCACTGCTACGTCTACGGCACTCTGCCCGCCACCCCGGGCTGCGAGGACAAGCACGCGCTGGGGCTCATTGCCCACATGGACACCGCCGATGATGCCAGCGGCGAGAATGTGCAGCCCATCGTCTGGGAGAACTACAACGGCGGTGACGTGACCCTGCCTGCCACCGGCATGGTGATGAAGCCCTCCATGTTCCCCTTCCTCACCTCCATGAAGGGTGAGACTCTTATCACCTCGGACGGCACCACTCTGCTGGGTGCCGACGACAAGGCCGGCATTGCGGAGATCCTGACCGCCGTGGAGACCCTGCAGCAAAAGGGCCTGCCCCACGGCAGGCTGTGCGTAGCCTTTACGCCGGACGAGGAGATCGGCGAGGGCGCAGAGCTGTTTGACATCCCCGGTTTCGGCGCAGACTTTGCCTACACTGTGGACGGCGGCGATGCCGGTTCCATTGAGTACGAGAACTTCAACGCCGCTTCTGCCACCGTGACCATCCACGGCTTCTCGGTCCACCCCGGCACTGCCAAGGACACCATGATCAACGCTTCCAATGTGGCCATGGAGTTCCATCAGGCGCTGCCCATCACCGCCCGCCCCGAAACGACCGAGGGCCGACAGGGCTTCTATCATCTGTGCCAGATGTACGGCGATGTGACCACCGCAAAACTGGGCTATATCCTGCGCGACCACAGCGCCGCCAAGCTGCAGTTCAAAAAGGACAACATGCTGGACATTGCCGAGTTTTTGAACGGCAAGTACGGCGAAGGCACCGTTGAGGTGGAGATCAAGGACAGCTACCGCAACATGCTGGAAAAGATCAAGCCGCATTTCCATTTAGTAGAAACTGCGCGCAAGGCCACCCGCATGGCCGGGCTGGAACCGGAAGAGATCCCGGTGCGCGGCGGCACCGATGGCGCTATGCTGAGCTGGAAGGGCCTGCCCTGCCCGAACCTTGGCACCGGCGGCTTCAACTTCCACGGCGTGTGTGAGTGCATCACTGCCGAACGCATGGACCGCTGCACCGAGATCCTGCTGAACATCATTTCTCTGTACGCAGAGTGATTTTTTATTCTCAATATACAAAAAGTGGGTGCTGTTTTGGGATAGCACCCACTTTTTGTATACTCTGACGTTTGCCTTTACGACTCTTCACCTGAAAACGCAAATCAGGGCAGACCGCAGTCTGCCCTGATTTGCTCTATTCATGCCCAACACGCCAGCGGAGGGCATTCAAAATCGTTTAACCAACGTTGATATGCCCCACCGGCATGATCTTCCGCTTGTTATCGTCGGGCTTTGCCGTCAGGCTCATGGCCAGCGACACCGGGCCCACACGGCCCATGAACATGACCGCCATATACAAAGCTTTCGCACCCCGGTTCAGCTGGCTGGTAACGCCCACCGAAAGGCCCACCGTACCAAAGGCCGAGCAGGATTCAAAGATCGCGTCAATGATCGATACCGCCTCCGAAGTGTTGTAGTACACCACCACAGCCGAGCCAACCGCCGCCAGTCCGCCGAGCACGATAATGGTCAAAGCACGATAAACCGTCTTGGACTCGATGTGGTGCTCTGCGATCACACAATCGTCGCGGCCCTGAGCCACGCTGCGGATGGTCAGGATGATGACGGCAAAAGTGGTCACTTTCACACCGCCGCCGGTGGAACCGGGTGCCGCACCGATGAATTGCAGCACACTCATCAGCAGCTTGGTAATGGGCCCGCAGGCGGCAAGGTCGATGGTATTCATGCCTGCCGTACGGGTAGACACCGACTGGAACAGCGCCGCCATCAGCTTACCGGGCACAGAGAGCCCGCCCATGCTGGCAGGATTGTTCCACTCCATCAGCGCGATGAGCGCCGCGCCGCCGAGCCACAGGATCACCGAGAAGCTCAGCACCACCTTGGCCTGCAGAGACAAGCGGTGTTTTTTGTGGTACTCGCCGATCTCCACCCAGACCATAAAGCCCAGACCGCCGGAAATGATCATGAACATCACAACGGCCTGCACATAGTAGTTGTTCACATAGGGCACCAGCGAGGAATACTGTCCGAACCGGCCAAACAGGTCAAAGCCCGCGTTGCAGAAGGCCGAAATTGCCGTAAACACACTGATCCAGATGCCCTCCAGCCCAAACTGCGGCACAAAGACAAACAGCAGCAGCAGGATACCGATGCCCTCAAACAGCCCGGCCAGACCCACCACGATTTTCAGCACGTCCTTTGCCTGCGCGTATCCATCTGCTGAGACGCTCTCGCCCAGCAGCCGCAGGTCACGGAAGCCCATGCGCCGCCGCATGGCCAGCGCAAAAAAGCTGGTGAGCGTGACCAGACCAAGGCCGCCTACCTGAATGAGCAGCAGGATCACGGCCTGCCCGAAGAAGGTGAACTGCGTCCAGGTGTCCCGCACGATCAGGCCGGTAACGCAGGTGGCACTGGTGGCCGTGAACATGGCATCCAGCACATCCAGCCGCCCATGCCTGCTGGCAATGGGCAGGCTGAGCAGGAAGGTGCCCAGCGCGATCACGATGACAAAGCTCCCGCAGATGATCTGCGTAGGCGTATACATTCCCTTGCTCTTGCCCGCCGGGCGATAAAACAGCTTTTTCCTCTTTATCTTTTCCATAAGATCCTCCGCACGCGGCAAGGCCTGCCGCGGCTATTTCATTTCTCTTATAGCATACACCATTTTGCTTTACGGTTCAACTTGATTTTATCCGCAAAATGCTGTATTATAATAAGGCATCTGTCTCCGTAGCTCAGCTGGATAGAGCGTCCGCCTCCTAAGCGGAAGGCCGTGTGTTCGAATCACATCGGGGACGCCATTTTAAGAAAATGCGAAGGTCATTTTTCCATGGGAAAGACGATCTTCGCATTTTTCATTTTGAACCTATCACCAAAATCAGCCAGCGAATGCCATTAGCAGAATTTTCGGTTCCAGCTAATAAAATCGGGTTTCCAGCTAATGAAGCCCCATAAAGCACCTTTTGAACTCTGTTTTCCGGCTCTCTGCTAAAATTGGCAACCGCTTTCCTGTAAATCCATGTAAATACAAGATAATTTGTGTAAATCTATTTTCCACATTCCTGCCCAAAACCGTGCAAAACACTTTTCTCCATACATAGCGCGTTCACTCGCTGTTCTCTCGGAACAGAAAGAGGAACGCGCTTTTTCTGTTTTCGGGCTGAACTTCCCGAATCCACCAAAGGAGGGTTTACCGATGAAAAAAGTTCTGACCGTCACGATGGACGGTATGCACGCCTGGCAGACCTGCCGGTCACCAAATGCCGCGATGCGGCAGCGCTGGCAGCACAGCCCTTTGACGCCGTCGTGGATGCTTTGTATGGCACCGGGTTTCACGGCAGCCTTCGCCCGGCCGGGCTGGCTGCCTGTGCGCTGATGAATCGTCAGCGGGAAAGCGGCGCATTCGTGCTGGCCGTCGATCTGCCCAGCGGCATCAACACCGATACGGGTGAGGCCGCCGAGGGAGCCGTCCGCGCAGACCTGACCGTGACGTTTGGCAGCTGCAAGCCCCTGCACACAGCTCCAAGCTCCGCACCCTTCTGCGGTGAGATCGTCTGTGCCGACATCGGCATCCGGGACGAATGGCACCCGGCAGGTCTTGCACAGCTTTAAACGCGGAATTTTGCCCTTACAAAAAAGCACTTTCCCTTATATTTGCATTGCAAATAAGGGAAAGTGCTTTTGTCTTGCTCACTATGAGGTTACTATCGCAAAGGATACGGTCAACTCCCAATAGCGAAAAGATAATACGGCAACCTTCACTTTTTCAGCACTACGCACTCATAGGGGCGCAGCGTGTCGGCGGTGTCGGGGTAGTTACCCAGCAGTTTCTCGGCATCGGTCCAGCCTACGGGCAGGGGCTTGGCAATTTCCCGCTCCCGCAGGTTGCAGAGAACCAGCAGCTCCGTCTCGCCGTCGTACCGGCGATAGGCTAACAAATCCGCGTTGTCGGGGTACAAAAACTCGATTTTTCCCGCACTGATGACCGGCATTTTCTTGCGCAGGGCCACCAGCGTTTTGTAAAAGCTGCGGATGGAATCCGGGGCGTCCATTTGGGCAGCGGCGTTGATGGCCTTGTAGTTGTCCGCCAAACCAATCCACGGCGTACCGGTGGTAAACCCGGCGTTCTCGCTCGCGTCCCACTGCATCGGGGTGCGGCTGTCGTCGCGGCTGCGCTGGGCGATAATGTCCAGCGTCTCGGCCTCGGTCTTGTCCTGCTGGCGCAGAATCTTATAGTAGTTGCGGCTCTCGACGTCGCGGTACTGCTCGATTTTCGTGAAGTGCGGGTTCGTCATGCCCAGCTCCTCACCCTGATAAATGTACGGTGTGCCGCGCATAAAGTGGATGGCCACCGCCAGCATCTCGGCGCTTTCCTTCCAGTAGGTCGTGTCGCTGCCAAAGCGGCTGACCGCACGGGGCTGGTCGTGGTTGCACCAGAACAGCGCATTCCAGCCGCCGTGGGCCTGCATCCCCTCCTGCCAGGTCTGGAACAGTTTCTTCATGGCGAGGTAATCAGGCTCACTCAATTCCCACTTTTGCCCGTCCTTGTAGTCGACCTTCAGGTGGTGGAAATTGAAGCACATCGTCAGCTCGTGGTTGCCCGCAGCAGTGTATCCGATGCAGTTTTCCAACGAGGTGGAGGACATTTCGCCCACCGTCACCATGCCGTCGATGCCGCCATCCGCGACCAGCTCTTTCAGATATTTGTGGACATTGCGGCCATCGGTGTAGAAGCGACGGCCATCGCCCGCAAAGTCGTCCTCATACACTTCCGGTTTGGAAATCAGATTGACCACATCAAAGCGGAATCCCTTGATTCCCTTCGCCTTCCAGAAACGGAGGATGTCGGCCATTTCTTCCCGCACCGCCGGGTTCTCCCAGTTCAGGTCTGCCTGTGTCACATCGAACAGGTGCAGATACCACTTGCCCAGCTGCGGCACATACTGCCATGCCGGGCCACCGAACTTGGACACCCAGTTTGTGGGCAGATTGTCCGGGGTTCCGTTCTTAAAGATGTAGTAATCCTGATACTTTTTCTCACCGGCCAGTGCTTTTTTGAACCACTCATGCTCGGTGGAGGTGTGGTTGAACACCATGTCCAGCATCAGGCCGATGCCACGCCTGTCCGCCTCGCGGATAAGCTCCTCCAGATCCTCCATCGTGCCGTAGCGCGGGTCGACGGCACGGTAGTCGGCCACATCATAGCCGTTGTCGCGCTGCGGCGAGGGAAAGAACGGCGTCAGCCAGAGATAGTCAACGCCCAGGTCGGCGAGGTAGTCCAGTTTCGCAGTAACGCCCTTCAAATCGCCGAAGCCGTCACCGTTCGAGTCCATGAAGGATTTCGGGTAAATCTGGTAGACAACTTTATCTTTAAAATCATTCATGGTACACACCTCACAAAATCAGGCAACGCCTTTTTTCCTGCCGACGATGACGGTCAGCACAAAGGGGACGACGATGGCAATGACCATGCACAGCGCAAAGCTGAGCATATAGGCGGGCTGGATTGACAAAATACCAGGGATGCCGCCGACACCGATGGCGT
>Ga0129310_1000548_pt1 | contig 44468 bp, 40 predicted proteins | sample Go1ome_2_FD_94433 | JGI IMG/M metagenome (GOLD analysis project Ga0129310, IMG submission 94433) | Western lowland gorrila individual fecal microbial communities from Wisconsin, USA - Go1022A metagenome | ecosystem: Host-associated > Mammals > Digestive system > Large intestine > Fecal | place... | reverse complement strand
TCCCTCCTTATGGGGAGTTATATTTGTTACGCTTTCAGTATAACGAATGGTTTAAAACTGGCATAACAAAGTGGGGAATTTTCTCCGCCAAAAGTGGGTATTTTTATTATGCCATTCACAATTGGCTGGCTTATTTTATATAATACCATAAATCCTACAATAGAAAGCAATAAAGTTGCTGCTGTCGATATATCTGCATTGTCAAGATGAAAAGCCTCCCCACAAAACACCAAGGCGCCCACAGCAAACACATCTGCCATTCCCCCCGGAATAGCCTTCTTCATGACATTTGGCAAAAATCTTCCCTCGATTCTAGCCATATCCGGCTCAAGTGCCAGAAAAAATCCGGGAATCCCTATGGTAAACATAGTGATGAAAGATACCTGCGAAGGTTCCAATGGGTATGAAAACTTAAAGATTAACGACAAAATCGACAACATGAATGAGAAGATATTCTTGACGAAAAACAATCCTGCCGATCTTTGAATGTTGTTTACCACCCTCCTTCCTTCTAGCACAACAGATGGCATTTTTGAAAAATCATTATCCAGCAAAACTACCTGCGCAACTTGTGTGGCAGCCTCACTTCCAGAAGCCATAGCAACGCTACAGTCAGCATCTTTTAATGCAAGTACATCATTTACACCATCACCCGTCATAGCAACTGTATTTCCAAGTTTTTGAAGATAATGAACAATTTGTCTTTTCTGTTCCGGTGTAACACGACCAAAAACCGTATATTTCCTTAGTGCATCGATAAGCTGTTTATTGCTCTTTATCGTTGATGCATCAACATAGTTTTCCGAACCTTCAATCCCTGCTTCTTTCGCTATCTGCGATACTGTAAGCGGATTATCACCTGAAATGACCTTAATTTGAACATCCTGCTTTGCAAAATACCTGAAAGTCTGTTTTGCATTCTCCCTAATCGGATTTGCCAGGGTAATAAATGCCATGGGAATAACTTCTGATACAAGTTCTTTTCCGCTTAGTTCCCCTTTATATTCTCCGAATACCAACACTCTTTCCCCAGATAATGTAAGTTCCTCCACTTGATTTTGATAATTCTCATACTGACTTCTCAAAACAAACTCCGGTGCTCCCAATACATAATTACCTTCTGGGAATTCAACAGCACTATACTTGTAAGTAGGAGAAAATCCATATTTTCTTCTACAATGGCGATTGGTTGTCCTAACGAAATAGTCTTTCATAGCCTGCATGGTAATATTATCCGACTGCATAACAGATACAAAATCACTTATTAGTTCTTTCAATTTAGTGTCTGATACCAAATCCGTTCCAATTAAGTTTATCAATTTGCAGACCTTCATCTCATTCTTGGTAATAGTTCCTGTTTTGTCCACACATAAAACATTTACACGAGCCAATGTTTCAATGCTTTTCATATCATGCAACAGCACCTGATTTTGAGCCAATTTGACAGCACTTACTGCCATTGCAATTGTTGTAAGCAAATATAAGCCTTCCGGTATCATTCCAATAATAGCAGCTACCATAGATACAATGCTTTCTGAAAAGCCAGCGTTCTGATATAGATAACTTTGTACAAATAATGCTATTCCAATTGGAATAATAGCAATTCCTACAAAAAGCACTAGTTTATTGATCGATGCAATCATTTCTGACTGCTCTTTATGATTTATCCTTTTTGCTTCCATAGTAAGCTTGGATATGTAAGAATCCTCTCCAACAAGAATCAACCTTGCGTAACACTCACCGGATGACACTACACTTCCTGACATTAATCGATTACCAACAGATTTTACAATCTCATCTGATTCTCCTGTTAACAAAGCTTCATTTACACGTACTTCTCCATGAACGATTTCTGCATCAGCACAAATCTGATTTCCCGCCGAAAACATTACAATATCATCAATTACAAGTTCTTCAGAGGAAATTCTTCTTCTCTGTCCATTTCGAATAACATTTACATAAGGAGTATGAAGCATATTCATTTTGGAAATAACATTCTTGGCGCGTATTTCCTGAATAATTCCAATTAAGGTATTCGCAATGATAATTGGCAAGAAGGTAAGATTTCGATAAGAACCGGCAATAATAAGCAATATACTAAGTACGAGAAATATCAGATTGAAATATGTAAAAATATTGTCTTTCACTATTTGTTTATTGGTTTTTTCCGGACTCTCCACTGCACGATTGGTCCATCCTTTTTCAATTCTTTCCTGTACCAGAATATCATTTAAGCCTTCCTCGTATGAGACAGATACCCTCTCTATTGGTTTCCGCAAGAGTTCTTCTTCCTTCTCATGATGTCTATTTTTCATAAACGTTTTTCATCTCCATTTACGCATGTCTTTTCTGAACTTAAACCAAGGGTTTTCACTCCAATATGTGAGAAATAATCAAACCGACGCTGTTATTAACAACCTCGGCTTATCATGACTTAATCCATGTCAATTGAAATTCCTATACCTACTGCTCCAGGTCCTGTATGGGTACTTATACTTGCAGATAACGGATTAAAAAACAAATCTACTCCCGGAAAATTCATCTCCAGCATCTCGACCCACTGTGCAATCTCTTCCGGATTAAGTCTTGCACCTACACCCCCTACGTGAAGTTGATCTGGTCTTATACCTGGGAAACGATTCATCAAATCATTTTTGCAGGCACGTATCATTTTCTGCTCACACTTTTTCATAGTGCCACGAACCGTTGCATAAGAATCTAGTTTTTCACCTTGAATTGACAAAACTGGTTTTATTTTCAACACAGTTCCTATTGCAGCTGCTGCAGGTGTGATTCTACCACCCTTTCTTAGGAATTCTAATGTATTCACAGAAACATAAATGGTCGCATTATAAGCATCTTTTTCAAGTTTTTTACAGATTGCTTTTCCGTCACACCCTTGATCCGCATACTTTTTTGCTTTTATTACAGATGCCCTCATGGTTACAGATATTCTGTGATTATCAACTACATATACTTTCCCCTCATATTCCTAAGCTAATCCCTTTGCAGTCATACATGAACTACTTAATCCACTTGACATTGGAATATACACTATCTCGTCATACCTTTTCTCAAAGAGCGCTTCCCATGTATCTAAGACATCTGCCGGAGAGGGTTGAGATGTAGAAACATCCTTCCCGCTTGTTAATGCTTCATAAAACTCTTCCTCTGTCAAATTGTCCCCTTCAAAAAATACTTCTCCATCAATCAGGACCGGCATAGGCATCACATGAATTCCTATATTTTCTGCCTCCTCTTTTGATATTCCGCTATTTGTATCTGTTAATATTGCAACCTTCATGATGCAGTTCCTCCAACTATCATACAAGCATAGTCATTATCTATTACACATTGAATTTGTTATATAACAGTATTTTTGTTTATCTTTTTACTAACATATATCTTAACTAATATGGCCATTGCTATTACAGCACCTCTGATAATTACTACCACCCATAGCTGCCAGCTTAATGGATTAAAGATATATTTACCAACTAGTCCGTCTATAATGATATTCAGCGCAGCTCCACACATACTTCCCATAATAAAGCCTCCAAATTCTACACCAGAAGCGCCAAGATAAATACTTGCCATATCATAAGACACTACCCCCATAATCCGAATAATAAAACATGTAAAAAAGCTGTTATGGTTCTGAATTGAATCTATTTTGTTAACTATTAAATATTTTTGTTTAAATTCTTCAACAATATCTTTTCCAAGAAATCTACCAACTACATACAATGCGATATATTCTACAAATATACCCAGTCCACTTACCAATGCGGAAAAAGGAAATTCAAAAACCATTCCTGCAGCAATGTTTAATATAGCTGAAGGAAATACCATACTAATTCCCTTTAGTAAATACAACACAACAAATTGAAATACTGCAATGATTGGATTTGAGGAAACGAGTTTCACAATGTTTTCGGGTGATACCAATTCTGGATTTTTTTTCAGTTGTACTGCCACATATAGAATCACGTCAACTAATACAATCATAGATGTAATACGAACAAAACTGATAATCCTTTTCTGTTTTTTGTTAATATTACACCCCTCCCATAAAATACATCCTATTTAGCTAATTATTAATTATCCTATCGTATCGTTCTGCTGTAATAGTTGTTTCGTTTAGTTGATTGGTAAGATTTCTTGCTATTCTCAATCTTGACATGAATTTTCCATATTTTATTTATTCTCTTATTTTTAATCATATACTTTGCTTCATATAGAAAATCTGCAATTAAAAGAATAAACAGAACCATTATCATTATTTTTAAAATCACTGTATTTATGAACATCGCCCACTTCATAATCGATAAAAAAAGACTGTTCATAAAAATAGTTATCATCAATCCAAAACCTATGGATGTAAATACCGATGTATATTTACCAATATGTAATGGTAAAGAAGAATAATTCCACCATTCGATCTGGCAGTGCTTCTCTACAAAACTCCCTAATGCTATTTCACCAACAGAAACCAATACTGTCGAAGATAGAACATAATAGACAAACTGTGCAACTATATTCCTCGAATATAAATTTATCCATAGAAACCTTGGATGATCCGGTGTTCCAAGAATAAAGAATACGCCTATTATAGCTAATCCATACCCTAAAAGTCCCGGTAGCATCATTCCTCTGTTATCGAAATAACCATATCGTAATCCCACCCATACATTTTCAACAAAAAATCCCAAAAAAGAGGCAACAACGATAATAAATACGTATGGTATTATTCTGTTCAACATATCATATGCCATTTTCTGATGCTCCTTTTTATCTGTCTTACCACCATCTAGTTATCTTTCTTAGATATCTTTTTTCTCTTTTCACTCTTTCCAAAGATTATGCTATATATCTCAATCGCTTTATCTAAATCGCCCCATACCGATAATTTTTCTTCTGCATAAGCGTCAGATATTTCTATATCTCCATTTGCTAAATCAATTGCTGTCTCAAAATCTGTATTGATGATTAGATCTCTGTCATAATACTCAAATGGTTGTACCTCTATCTGTCCATCAGCAAATTCTACATACAAGGCACCCTCTGCCTCTCCAACAATATTTATCTGGATTGCAAAATGTTCTTCGATTGCAGATGCATCTACTTCTTCATAAAGTTTTCTGAGTTCCTCAACTAATTCCTGATATGTCATTCCATGATTCTCCTTATATTAATCTTCATAAATGAATTTATTGGTTATCTTTCTTTTTATAATTTTCATATGACTTTGGAACTACTTTCGTCTCCGCCCACAATTTATCAGCGTATGGCTCCCAGTTTCTTGCATATTTCTCACACTTTGTACATAAATGCTCTACCGTTTCCGGAGACTGCAAATCAGTTGATTTGGCTCCTGTCTCCTTCACAAGTCTTTGAAGAATCTCAGGATTCTCAAGCATAGGGCATGGTCTTAAGTGATTTTCATTGAATGGCTGATTGTTATGATATGCCATAAATAATGGCTGCTTTAATATTTCAAGCAAGCTGTGTGTCCTTATGTTTGCACCCGAATAGTGGATAAATACACACGGTTCTGCATCACCATTTGCATTGATATGGAAATAGTTTCTTCCACCGGCAATACATCCGCCAACGAACTCGCCATCATTCTGGAAGTCCATGGTAAACAAACCTTCCCCATTTTCCAGCTTACGAATCTCTCTGATTCGATCTTTGATATACATCCTCTGTTCAGGTGTAGGGAGAAGTTCCAGGGATGCTTCATTTCCAACAGGCATGTAGTGGAAATACATAGCATATCTGCATCCCTTATCTACCATAAGTTTTACGAATTCTTTACTGGTCACCGACTCACAATTCTTTGAAGTGTAGCAGATGGATGTACCGAAGATCAGTCCATTTTCCTTAAGTAACTCCATTGCATGCATAACCTTTCCATAGACACCTGCTCCTCTACGTAAGTCATTTACCTCAGGTGAACCCTCAAGACTAATTGCCAATGCTAGATTTCCGACTCTCTTCATTTCCTTACAAAAAGCTTCATCAACTAACGTACCATTTGTAAATGCAAGAAATTGACATTCGTGATGCTCCCCACACAACTTGATGATGTCATTTTTTCTCACTAATGGTTCCCCGCCTGTAAACATATAGAAATAGACACCTAATTCTTTTCCCTGTTTTACTACATTTGATAATTCATCATAGGAAAGATTCAGTTTATTTCCATATTCAGCAGCCCAGCAGCCGGTACAATGAAGATTGCAGGCACTGGTGGGATCCATTAAGATCAGCCATGGAATATTACAATTATGTACAGTTCTCATTTTACGAATTGTTTTTGTACCATGAAGCATAGCCTCAAAACCAAAATTCAAAATGGTTGTCTTTATTACATTCGGATCTAACTCATCCATTAAACGATTCAAATATTGATTCAGCGCACAGTCCTTGTTACAAGTCATTTCTCTTACTTTGTCATAATCTATGTCAAGCTTCTCACCTGACATATATTTTTCCATAAAGTCAATGAGCTTAATCATTTCCTTTTCTCTGTCTTTATCAATATTTTTGACCAATACATCAATTATTTTTGAAGCGGTTGCTCTAGCTGCTGTATGTCCTAAATTACTCATTTCTAATTCCTCCGTTTGTACTATTATTTATTAGTCAATATCAATAATATCTTTTTGCATATTCTTAATTGTTCTTACTGTATTTGTAACTACTACAAGATTCATTACTCCATCTAGGCAAATACCCAGACCAACCATTCTGACAATTAGATTGGTTGTTTTCATCGGAGAAAACAAAAGCAGTGCTCCAACAATTCCGGATGCTATAGCTGTTATCAAAATCCATTTCCATCTTTCAATTCCAAATCTCTTTGCCTCAAATGCTGTTTGAATTTTTAATGCTGCATCAACTAACATAAATATGCCTATACAAAATGCAAGAATTTCTACAATATGATCAGTTCGAAAAATCATCAAAGCTCCCAATATCATGGAAACGATACCCAATCCAAAATCAAATTGAAAGGCTAATTGAAACAGATCCTTTGTGAAATAGCTTGATATTTTTGCCAGTCCATATATCATGAAAAATACACCACAAATCTTACACAGGACATCTAACCCTAATCCTGGCCAAACCAATAATATTGCGCCACCAACAATACAGAATATTGTCATTACCACATACACATTCTTCGCTGTTTTTAAGTTCTTCATTTATTCTGCCTCCTTATGTGTATTGATAATAATCTAATTGTCTTTCTCTTTAAATAGACAAAAAAATAACAGTGTCCAAATTTTTGGGCACTGTTGTAAATATGTCTAGTTTTTACTTTTTTCTTTTTCTATTTGAGCAATTAACGCCTTGATTGTAGCTTGATAGGATACCGACATTCTATAAATTAATCGTTCCTGTGAATCCTGCATACCATGTTGTAACCATCGGAGCGTATTACCAATCATAGAATTACTATAGAAATGTGTTACAAATCTAATATCATCCTCCGATAAATTCGTCCCTATAACCTCTTTTCTCACATATTTCTCCACAAAATCCTCTGTAACATCATAAAAATATTTCAAAATCATATCTCTATTTTTTGAATTATAGAGGTGAAATACTGCCTTCTTATATTCAAAAACAAGGTGATACTTCTGCAAATATTCCTCATAAAAATTTTTGTATTCTTGTTTTAATGATTTTTCCGTTTCACTTTTAAGTAATTCCTCTAATACCTGATAAATATCGCTATAATAATAATAAAAGGTATTTCTATTAATCTCACACAATTCACAGATATCCTTTACTGTTATTTTATCAATTGGTTTTTCTTGCAACAACTTAAGTAGGCTATACATAATTGCCTGCTGAGTAAATTTAGCCATAACGACACCTCACTCTATTGAATAAGTCTGCTTATAATAAGGTACATTTATACAATAGAGGATACATCCCTCTATTTTTATATGATAACATTCAATTTACATATTTTCAAATATATTCTCTCAGGCAACTTGTTATGTTATTTCTGTCAATTTGACTTATTATTCAGTTATTGAAGAAATGTAAATACTTTCACTTGTTCTATTGCTATCTTCCTTAGTTCCTTACTCTGTATCTGTTGCAATATCATAGCCATCTTCATTACCTCAGAATCAATATCCTCATCTTGTTCTCCTACCAGATAAAATACAGATGTATCCAATATCTTCGTAATCTGCTTCAATATACTGACTTTTATATCAATCTTATCATTCTCACATGCAGAGATTGTAGACTTTTTTGTCAAAAGAGCCACTGCCAACTCATCCTGTGTGATTCCTAATTTTACTCTGCATTCTCTGATTCTCATTCCAATTGTCTTTTCCATCTTTCTCTCCATTTCCGGAGCAAAACGGAAAAAGACGCTAAAAAAGGAGTCGACAAAACGAATACCAATAAGACCGGTGACCATATACCACCTGGCTCTATTTCCGTTTTGTCGGCTCCTAATAGTTCTATGCTAATTCCAGAACATTACAAACCATACAAGCCATGCGCAACTCGAAGGCTTGTAGCTTTCTCGAATGTTCCCAGCGGGAATCGAACCCACAACTAGCGCTTAGGAGGCGCTTGTTATATCCATTTAACTATGAGAACAAATGCCGTATTTTCGGGCTTTTCAGCCACTTTGGTATCGGCAACCATATCTATGAATCCAATCACTTTTGTGATGAATTACCTTTATCTCTTATTCCGACATTCCAAGCAACGTTCCTTGAATCGAACTCCAAGTTATACCCTTTTTATTTCTCACGGGTCTAACCATGGTTGAACCTTAGGAGGCAAGTGCTCTATCCTCTGAGCTACGAGGACATTTTTAAAAACTTATATTTCCTCGGGGAAATTGATAAAGCCCTGTAGCCAGACAACTCCCTTGAAGCGTCTGCCCACCTGTGGTTCCCCAAACAAGTCTATTATATTGATACAGACGTCAAATGTCAATTCATTACAGCAAATTGTTAAAATATAAATTTCTTCGCCTGTCACTTGGTTGGTTGTCAGCTTCATGGCTACAATCTCTCCAAGCACAGAGTATTGGTCACATTCCACTCCATAAGGCATAAAATAAGTATCTACAATACTAAAAATATCCTCCTTCTGAATGCGGGAAGAAATAATGGAATAGGTATCCATATCCTCCAGAGTAAGAGTCTCTATGGCTTCCTCACTGCCCCTTCTGGCGGCGTCCAGCAGCTTATTACGCGCCTTTGATTTGCGTTGTACTATTTCCTTCTGCCTTTCGTCCTTTTTAATTGCCATCATAATACTCCCGCTGACAGAAAGACCGGACAGGGTCAAGGTAGTTCCCCTAATGGGAAGCTTCCCTGTAGCCTGTGCTTTTACATAGGTAATCATATTTCTAAGATAGAAAATCAAAGAAATTCCTACCTTCATATCATCACAAATTCCCGCATAGGAATCCTTTGCCGCATGACGCTCTACAGATACATCCTCCGTAGTAGTAATACCACTGCCGGTCAGATAAGGAAAATAGTAATCATAAATAAATTTGTCTTCCTCATCAAATTCACCACAGACCGCCACGCCCATATTATCGGCAAAATTTTTGCAAAATTCCCCCAGCATAATTCCTTCCTGATTCAACGTGTATGCACGCTTATCCGAATTCATTACCGTATCTGTCAAAAGCTCCTTTATTTTTTTTCGATCCGTATAATTGCTAAAGCCTATGGCACGCATATATTTATGCAAAAATCTCACCTTCTTTCCCGGCTTACATTAAGGCTCAAAGCCAATCATGAAAGCCTTAACCTATTTTCTCCTTACCGCCCATATAAGGACGAAGTGCTACCGGAATGTTGATGCTTCCGTCTTCATTCACATTATTCTCCAAAAATGCTATCAATCCTCTGGGGCTTGCAAGCACCGTATTATTTAAGGTATGCACATAGTAAGTACCATTTTCACCCTTAGTGCGGATTCCAAGACGTCTCGCCTGTGCATCGCCCAATGTAGAGCAGGAGCCTACCTCAAAATATTTCTTCTGTCTGGGACTCCATGCCTCAACATCGCAGGACTTCACCTTTAAATCTGCCAAATCTCCACTACAGCATTCCAAGGTACGCACAGGAATATCCAAGCTTCTGAAAAATTCTACGGTGTAGCTCCACATTTTATCATACCACTCCATAGATTCTTCCGGTTTACATAATACTACCATTTCCTGCTTCTCAAACTGATGTACACGATAAACCCCTCTCTCCTCAATACCGTGAGAGCCTACCTCCTTGCGGAAGCAGGGAGAATATGAGGTCATGGTAATGGGAAGACTGTTCTCATTGACAATCTGACCCTTAAATTTGCCAATCATGGAATGCTCAGAGGTACCAATCAGATACAAATCTTCTCCCTCAATTTTATACATCATAGCTTCCATCTCTGCAAAGCTCATTACACCGTTCACAACACTGCTCCGAATCATAAAAGGAGGAATACAGTAAATAAAGCCCTTGTCAATCATAAAATCTCTTGCATAACTAATCATAGCAGAATGAATTCTGGCAGCATCACCCATAAGATAATAGAAACCGTTACCGCTGGTTCTTCCTGCACTGTCCTTGTCAAGACCATTGATTCTATCCAAAATGTCTGCATGGTAAGGAACCTCAAAATCCGGCACTACAGGCTCACCATACTTTTGAATCTCAACATTCTCACTATCGTCCTTACCAATAGGTACGGAAGCATCTATTATGTTCGGAATTACCATCATAATTTTCGTGATTTTCTCCTGAAGCTGTGCCTCCATAGCCTCCAGCTCCTCAAGACGTTTTGCTCCTGCAGCAACCTCCGCTTTCTTTGCCTCTGCCTCTTCCTTTTTACCCTGCGCCATCAAACCGCCGATTTCCTTGGAAATGCGATTACGTGCTGCCCGAAGATCATCTGCCTCCTGCTTTACCTTTCTGCTCTCTACATCCAGAGCAATTACCTCGTCTACCAAAGGTAATTTCGCATCTTGAAATTTCTTCCTGATATTTTCCTTTACCAGCTCAGGGTTCTCTCTTAAAAATTTAATGTCAATCATGACTTCCTCCATTCTGCCACATGCTTGTGTCAATTTTCTTAATGTATTACTTAATCCAGTACCTTATCAATAAATATATTGTGGATTTTTAATAAGTCCTTTAGCCTTTCTTCCTTCACATCATTTCCATCTTTATCCCTTAAAATACGAATAACAGGTCTGTCCTGAAAATTCTTATTTTGGGAAACTACCACTGCAAGCTCGCCTTCATTTGTCACCACATGAGTACCTGCCGGATACACCGCTGTAAAATCCAAAAATATATCCACTATTTTAGCATCAAACAGCACATTTTTAAAGCCCTTTAAATACTCAATGGCTTCATAAACCTTAATCTGTTTACGGGTAATACCGCAAATCATTTCATCAAAGGCATCGCATACGTTAACAATTCTGCACTCTATGGGAATTTCTCTTGTACGAAGAGGAAATCCCGAACCGTCCAGTCTTTCGTGATGATATAAAATGATATTTTTGCTTATATTAGAAATCCAATCCTGATCCCGGAGAGAGGAATAACCATATACAGGATGCTTTTTATACTCCATCAGCTCCTTAGGATTAAGAGTTTCCACATCTGCCTTTGTAAAATCGATAGTAGTATAACGAAGACCAATATCATGAAGAAGACAGCCGACACCAATATCGTGTATCGTCTTTTCATCTAATTGCATTTTCAATGCTGTTAAAATGGCAAGTGAACAGATACTAATAGAATGTTCATAAATGTCAGTACTTCTCTCCTTAATATCAAAAATTTTTTCTACAACCTTGTCTTCCTCCAAAATTGTACAAATGATATTATCGGCTGCTTCACATAATTTTTCCAGTTCTTCATTATTTTTTCGATAGGTATGCCTCTCAAGAATATCCTTGACCTTCTCTATAACAGAATCCTTAATCTCTGATTTCAGAATAACAATCTCGTTAGATTGTTCCTTTTCTTTAATGAATACCTCTAAAATGCCAAGCTCGCTGAGTTTATCAATATAATCCTTCCGTATAACGGCACCCTCCGGCAGTACAATTTGATAATCCCATGTCATTAGAGGTCTTGCTAAAATCTCGCCACCCTGTAAATCCTCAATGTTTAATCTTATCATTCTATATCACCCATAGCGATTGACATTGCCTCTGCCTCTTCCTTTCCTAAGGATATGTCGCTTTGTCCGTTTTTTATTTCCTTTGTATAGGAATAGCACCCCTCGGTGCTGTGTACGGAATTAATAATAAAGCCATTATTATTTTCATCTAATAATGCCAGACAAAAGCTCAGCTGTCCTCCCATTTGACTAAAGGCATCATACTTTACCAAACCCATTTTCTGATATGCAGACTCCATATTCTTATAGAGGAGACGGATATCCTTTTTATTTTTTTCTGTGCTGGTCTTGAGAAATTGATTGTCCTCAAATAAGGCTGCTATATCCTTCTCCAAGCTTTTGCCGTCCTTGCCCAAAAGAAATTTATCAAGTCTTCTGTTAAGCTTTCCTACTTTTTTAATCTGTACAATCAGCACAACCATTACAATCAGCAGAATCAAAATGACTACTGCCATACCAATCAACAGATAACCCAAATCAAAGTCCCCAAATCCGATTTGACTTAAAAACAAACTATTATTCGTATTCAAAATAACTCTCCTTCGTACTCTCAATCATCAGTTTCCAATCATATCAAGCAGCCTGTCCAAATCCTCATGACTGTAAAATTCTATCTCTATCTTTCCGGCGCCTTCACCCTTTGAAGCTACAGTAACCTTTGTGCTGAGCTTTTGCTTTAGCTTCTCTTCAATGTCAAGATAAATTGCCTGCAATGTCTTATCGTCCATTTTTTTAGGCTTAACGGGTTTATGCAGATTTTTTACAAGCTTTTCAACATCACGTACACTGAGCTTTTCATCAAAAATTTTCTGTGCCAGATTATACTGCTCCTGTGCATCTTCTACTGCAAGCAATGCTCTGGCATGTCCGGTACTAATCATCTCATCAATAACCATTTGCTGTACTTCATCGCTGAGCTTTAGTAAGCGAATAGAATTAGTGACCGCAGCACGGCTCTTGGATACACGCTCGGCTACCTCGTCCTGCTTTAAATTAAATTCTGTCAAAAGACGCTTATATGCTTGCGCCTCTTCAATGGGATTCAAATCCTCTCTCTGAATATTTTCTATCAGTGAAATCTCCACAATCTCCTGCTCAGTATAATTGCGAATAATAACAGGAACCTCTTTTAATCCTGCCAGCTTTGCAGCACGCCATCTTCGCTCACCTGCAATAATTTCATAATAAGTCTTTCTGTCTTGAACCAAAATAGGCTGTAACAAACCAAATTGTTTAATGGAATCTGCCAACTCCTGCAATGCATCTTCATCAAAGTTTTTACGGGGCTGCTCCCTATTCGGCTCAACCATTGTTATTTTCACTATTGTCTCAGGTCCGTTATTTTTCTCTACAACAGGTGCCTTTTCTTCTTTTTTTGACTTTGCCTCACCGGCTGCGTTTGGAATTAATAAATCAAGACCCTTACCCAATCCTCTTGCTGCCATACCTTTTTCTCTCCTTACCTTTACTAATTGTTTTTCTTTCTTTGATTATTTATCACCCTGTATAACTTCCTCTGCCAGCTCCATATATGCTTCCGCTCCAGCCGACTTTGCATCATACATATTGATAGGCATTCCATAACTGGGTGCCTCTGCTAATCTGATATTTCTTGGAATCAAAGTCTTATAAATATGCTGGTTTAAATTATCCTTAACATTTTCTACTACCTGCATAGATAAATTGGTACGGGAATCATACATGGTAAACACCACACCCTCCATTTCAAGATTGGGATTCAATCTTTCCTTTACCAAATTTACCGTATGAATTAACTGACTAAGCCCCTCCAAAGCATAATACTCACACTGAATCGGTACAATCACACTGTCTGCCGTAGTCATAGCATTAATTGTCAGCATATTTAGAGAAGGAGGACAATCTATAATAATATAATCATAATCATCTCTGACATAATCTACTTCTCCCTTTAATATGTACTCCTTTTTATCTACTCCTATTAACTCAATTTCAGCTGCTGCTAAATTTACATTAGAGGGAACAACAGCCACATTAGTAATACTGGGTATAATACAATCTCTTATAGAACATTCTCCCAGCATTAACTCATAGATTGTGTTATCTAAATCATTTTTATCAATGCCAAATCCACTGGTAGTATTACCCTGCGGATCAGTGTCAATAACCAATACCTTTTTACCTTTTGCAGCCAATGATGCTGATAAATTAATGGAAGTTGTAGTCTTACCTACACCACCCTTTTGATTTGCTATAGCAATAATTTTTCCCATATTTTCATTTCGCCTTTCCTGTGTTTCGCTTTTCAATTATAACACTGTTTTTCTAATATATCCATATAAAATTAAAGAAATTGCTGAACTGTTACAAACTGCTTAAGGTTTCACGTTTTTTATAGAAGGTTTCACGCTAAAACTCACAATATCTAGGGTTTAAATGTTTCACGTGAAACATTATCTTGTGTCCACCTGCATTATAAAACGGAATGTTTCACGTGAAACATTCCGTTTTATAATTGTAATATTAAAAAAGCTTAATAATATCATTCTTTATAGCAAATACCGCTGCCTGTGTTCTATCAACTACTTCTATTTTTTTGAAAATACTGGTTATATGGTTCTTTACAGTTCTTTCACTAATATCTAATTTTTCAGCTATATCTCGGTTAAACATACCATTTGCAACACATACCAAAACTTCTAATTCTCGCTTTGTTAGTGCATCAATTTTATCTTTATCATTATCGCGTGAAACCAGTTTATTATTTAATGCAGGTATTAAATTAGGCTGAATATAAGTTTCACCGCTCATAATAGTATTGATAGCTTTCTTAAGCTCAACCGATTCGGAATCCTTTAAAATATACCCGTCTGCCCCAATATCTACTGCTCTTAAAAGATACTCCACTTCATTATGTACTGTTAAAATCAAAACCTTAACCTTTATGTTTTTCTTTTTAATCTCTTCCAATACATCAATTCCATTTTTCTTAGGCATATTAATATCCAGTAATAATATATCGGGCTTGGACTGTGTGATTTTTTCTAAGCACTCTATACCGTCACTAGCCTCGTCAACTACTTCTATAGTACCGTCAAATTCCAATAACTGACGTATACCTTCTCTCATTAAAATATGGTCATCTGCTAACATTACTTTAATACTCATATTGTTTTCTCCTTTTTCTATAAATTCAAATTCAGAGGAATCTCAATATGCACATTTGTACCACAATCTATTTCAGAATAAATACTAATCTTTCCCCCAAGCAAATTAATTCTTTCTTTCATTATTGAAATACCAAAATGCTTTTCCTTAATACTATTCAACCCTTCACAAGCAAAACCTTTACCATTATCTTGAATATCTATTATAAGTATATCATTATTCTGTTTGCAATGAAAAAGAATTTTATCTGCTTCAGCATGCTTATTGATATTTACGAAGCATTCCTGCACTACCCGGTAAACAGTAATCATAACCAAATTATTTTCACATGAAACATCATCTATATCAATATCCATATCATAGGTTTTATTTTCATTTATAACTGTAATTAATCTTTCAAAAGCAGCCTTTAATCCCAAATCATCAAAGGCCATTGGACGAATGTCATATATAGTATTTCTTATTTCATCAATAATAGATTTTAAATTCTTTTTTACTACTGCTAATTCCAGCTTTGCCTTTACAGGGTCATCATCAATATACATACTACACAATTCTATTTTATGTACCAAATGTGCTAAATTCTGTAAAGAGGTATCATGTAAATCTCTGGCTATTCTTTGTCTGTCCTCTTCCTGAATATTTAAAACAGCTAAATTTTTATTATTCAAATTATCGTAATTGTTCAAATCCATAATTTCCTTTAAAAGAACATATGTTCTATACTACAATATCTTATCAACTTATATGATATACTAAAAATAAAAATATGTAAAACACAAATCAATAATTTATTTGTATCTTTTCTTCTTTTTGTTTATAATGTAATTAAAGTCTTTTAACATTTAAGGAAAGGATACAAGCTATATGAATCAAAGGAGTAAGACGATTCTTTTTTTAACAGCCTTAGCCACCACTACTATACATGTTATCAATCGTATTGAGTATTCACATGCAACAATTAAGAATGTTCTATGCTCTACAGATAACAAATATTATGAATGGCGTTTTGGAAAAATCAGATATACCAAAAAAGGAAGTGGAAATCCCATATTACTCCTTCATGATTTGACTGTAGGAAGCTCCTCCTATGAATTTTCTAAAATTGTAAATTCGCTTTCTGAAAAGCATGAGGTTTACTGCATGGATTTTCTTGGATACGGATTATCAGACAAACCTGACATGACATTTACCAATTATCTCTTTGTTCAAATGGTATCAGACTTTATAAAAAATATCATTGGTAAAAAGACAGATATTATTGCTACCGGAGATGCTTTTCCTATTGCGCTTATGGTCTGCCATAATGAAAATGATTTGATTCGCAGCTTAATCGGAATCAATCCTCAAAGCCTGTACCAGCTGAATCAAATTCCCTCCAAGCAGACAAAAATGTTAAAGCTTTTAATGGACACTCCTATTTTAGGAACCTTTATTTTTAACATGCATACAAATAAAGCTGCATTTACTAAGCTATTTGAAAGTGAATATTTTTATAATCCCTATAATATAGAGGAAAGAGATATTCTTTCTTATGTAGAAGCGGCACACACGCCTGATTATCATTCCAAGCACACCTTTGCCAGCTACTTGGGAAGATATACAAATGCTAATATCATTCATGCATTAAAGGATATTAATAATAGTATTTATATCATTGCTGGAAAGGATAAAAGCGACATTACCAATATTGTTGATAACTATATTTACTATAACAGTGCCATTGAGGTCTCTTACATTTCTCAAACAAAACAGCTTCCTCATCTAGAAAAGCCCGATGATGTGCTGACTACCTTAAACATGTATTTATAATGGTTCTTTCCCAGGAAGCCCAGCCTTTCTGGGAAATTTTTTTGGTGTTTCTTGAACCTTATCAATTATAAAAAGATTCCGATAAATATCCGAATCAGGAAGCTTAAATTCAATCTGACCATTTATGCTTCCACCCAAAAGCTTGATAGCATTTCCTGCTGCTGCCGCTTCCTCTGTTACCTTTTCTGATTTATAGGAAATAAATTGTCCTCCCACCTTTACAAAAGGTAAACAATACTCTGATAATGTAGAAAGATTGGCAACAGCTCTTGATACACATAAATCAAAGCTCTCACGCAGCTTACCGGGCTTTGCAAAATCCTCCGCTCTTCCGTGAACCGTCTCCACTCCGCTTAATCCAAGCTGCTCAATCACCTCATTTAAAAACTGTATTCTTTTATTTAAGGAATCCAGTAATGTAATTTTCAGCTCAGGAAAAGCAATCTTTAGTGCCAGTCCCGGAAAACCTGCGCCGGTACCCACATCAATTACAGTTGACTCCTTACTCACATCATATGCCTTTATTAAAGAAACACTGTCAACAAAATGCTTTTTCATGACATCGTCATATTCCGTGATAGCAGTGAGATTCATTACCTCATTCCACTCTGCCAACATTTCGTAATATTGCAAAAACTGCTCTATCTGACATTCCGAAAGAGTAACACCCATCTTTTTTAAATCATTTTCAAATTGAGTCGTACTATATTTATTTTCCAAGGCTGCTATCCTTTCTAAACAAATTTTTACCTTAGTTTCTTTGATTATAATGGTCTAAATAAATTAAAAGCACGGATATATCCGCAGGGGATACACCTGAAATACGGGATGCCTGACCGACGGAAACGGGTTTAAATTGTTTCAGCTTCTGTCTTGCTTCTATTCGCAGAGAGGGTACAGAATCATAATTTAAATCCGGAGGAATTCTCTTTTTCTCCATTTTTTTGTACTGTTCTACCTGACGTTTCTGCCTGATAATATAGCCTTCATATTTTATTTCAATCTCAACCTGCTCAATTACAGCCTTAGGAAGGGAAGGTTGTCCGCAGCATTCTATTGCAAAGGCTTCTCGCTCCTTATCAATCTCTCCAATATCCTCATAGCTAAGCTCAGGACGACAAATTAATTCTGCCAAGGAAGCAGCTGTTTTTAAAGAGGAGCTGCCATGTGCCTGCAAAAAAGCCTGAATTTCCTTATTGGCACCTACACTTGTTTTCTTAAGTCGCTCTATTTCCTTATGAATAAGTTCTTCTTTCAACAGCAGAGCATCATATTCCTCTTTACTAATCAAACCAATTTCATAACCCTTTTTACGAAGCCGCAAATCTGCATTATCCTGACGAAGCAAAAGACGATATTCCGCTCTTGAAGTCATCATTCGATAAGGCTCTCTGTTATCCTTTGTCACCAAATCATCAATAAGCACACCGATATAGCTTTCGGAGCGATCCATCACCAAGGGCTCCCTGCCCAAAATTGACATTGCTGCATTAATACCGGCAACTAATCCCTGACATGCAGCTTCTTCATAACCACTGCTTCCGTTAAATTGACCACCGCTAAACAGGCCCTCAACATTTTTAAATTCCAAGGAAGGATAAAGCTGTCTTGCGTTAATACAATCATATTCAATAGCATAAGCATTTCTTACAATCTTACAATTTTCAAGACCCGGCACCGTGCGATACATAGCAAGCTGCACATCCTCCGGAAGGGAAGAAGACATACCTCCAACATACATTTCATGAGTATGTAAGCCTTCCGGTTCGATAAAAACCTGATGTCTCTCCTTTTCAGCGAATTTCACTACCTTATCCTCAATGGAAGGACAATATCTAGGTCCTGTTCCCTCAATAATTCCCGCATAAATAGGTGAACGGTCAAGATTATTGCGAATAATCTCATGAGTTTTCTCATTGGTATAGGTCAGCCAGCAGGAAGCCTGCTCCTTTTGTATGCTTTCAGGGTCAGTTGAAAATGAAAACGGCACAATTCTCTCATCTCCAAGCTGTTCCTCCATCTTTGAATAATCTATTGTCCTTCCGTCCATTCTGGCAGGAGTACCTGTCTTAAATCGGCGCATTTCAATGCCCATATTTTTCAAGGAATCCGTTAAATAATTTGCTGCCTGCAATCCGTTAGGTCCTGTGTAAGTTATCGCTTCTCCGCAAAGACATCTTGCCCTCAGATATGTGCCTGTGCAAAGTACAACCGCCTTACATTCATAAACAGAACCTGTAAAGGTCTTTACACCTGTAATACGTTTTTTTACCTGAAAATCATTATCCTGAGCAGTTATGTTCTCTTTCTGAGATTGAGTCACCTCTTCCCACAAAAGCTCACAAACCTCAGCCTGCTTAATCGTTAAATGCTCCTGATTTTCCAAAACCTTTCGCATAGCACGGGAGTATTCCGCCTTGTCCGCCTGCGCACGAAGGGAATGTACCGCAGGACCCTTTGAAACATTCAGCATTTTTGACTGGATAAAGGTTTTATCAATATTTTTACCCATTTCTCCACCAAGAGCGTCCAATTCTCTAACCAGATGACCCTTCGAAGAACCTCCCACATTGGGATTACAGGGCATAAGTGCAATACTGTCTACACTTACTGTAAAAATAACTGTCTCCAGCCCCAACCTTGCACAGGCAAGTGCAGCCTCACAGCCTGCATGTCCGGCACCTACCACACACACATCTACCTTTTCTTTTATTCCGTTTTCCTTTATTACTGTTACCTCAGACATCTTTTCCTCATTTCCGCAATATAACATCTTTTCCTTACAATAAACAGGAACATTCGCCTATCTAACCTTATTTTCCCATGCAAAACTTAGAGAAAATCTCTTCCACCAAATCATCGTCCACTTCTTCTCCTATAATAAATCCCAGCGAAGAATAAGCGCTCATCAAATCTATAGAATAGAAATCCTCCGGCATACCTGTCTCTATACTTTTCTTTACCATAATTAGACTGTCATAAGCATTTTGTAGGGCTTCCTTATGACGCATATTGGTAATAATAATCTCATTATTACTCTTAAGCTCACCTTGAAAAAACATTTCCTTAATGGTATTTTCAAAAACATCAATACCTGAATTATCTTTAGTAGAGGTAGGAATCATAGCAATCTGTTTATGCTTCGGAAGCATTTTTTCCATAAGCTCCCTTAAATTTTTCTCCTCTACAACAGGTGCCAAATCTGATTTATTCAATAAAACAATGGTATTTTTATCGCCAATCAAAGAAATAATTTCTCTGTCACTCTCATCAAGCTCCACCGAAGCATCTACCACATAAAGAATTAAATCCGCATCAGCAGCGTATTGCTTAGCTTTTTCCACACCTATTTTTTCCACTGTGTCTTCGGTCTTATGGATACCTGCAGTATCTATAATATTCAACCCTATTCCATGCAGCTTAATTGATTCCTGAAGCACATCTCTTGTTGTACCGGCAATACCCGTTACAATAGCTCTCTCTTCTCCTACTAAAATGTTAAGCAAGGAAGATTTCCCGGCATTTGGCTTTCCCACAATAACCGTGGAAATTCCCTCCTTTATCAGCCTGCCGTTATCAGCAGTATCTAACAACTTTTTTATGCTTTTAAGCAGCATATCCGTCTTTTCATTAAGCCCTTCCGGATACCCCTCCAGACTAATATGCTCAGGGTCATCAAGAGCGGATTCTATAAAAGCAATTTCGTAAATAATTTGTTCTCTAAGTCTCTTAATTTCAGCAGATAAGCTTCCCTTTAGCTGATTAACCGATGAAGTAAGTGCAAATTCATTTTGAGAATGAATAATATCAATCACAGCCTCCGCCTTGGATAAATCAATTCTTCCGTTTAAAAAAGCCCTCTTAGTAAATTCTCCCGGCTCCGCTATTCTGGCACCATGCCTTAAAACACTCTCCAAAATCTTCTGCATTACCAGAACACCGCCATGACAATTAATTTCCACAGTATCCTCGGTAGTATAGCTTCTCGGTGCCTTCATTATGGCAACCATAACCTCATCTATAATATGCCTTTGCCAATCCTCGGGCAAAACAGTTTCATTACTGTCAATATCCACAATATACCCATAATGAATGGTATGACTATCCACATTTTGAAGCTTTCTTTTTCCACTTTTGCTGCAAAAAACAGAATTAGCAACAGAAATTGCTTCACTTCCGCTGATTCTGATAATACCGATTCCCGAATCCGATAAAGCTGTTGCTATTGCCGCTATCGTGTCATTTTTTTGCATATTCATAGATCATTCCTCTCAATATCCATTTACACTAAATGTCTATTTTGCATCAAAAACTCTTCCTGTAGGAACAAGCGTATCCTCATCTCCCGCATAGCCAGTCTGAATATACTCCACCATATGATCTTCACCAAGATATTTGTAAAGCAAATATCTTCTCTCCCGGTAATCGCCCTCCTTGTACTCAAAACAATTATCGGAAAAAGCACCATCCATCAGCTTATAATATGCACCCACAAGATCCTCAAAGGAAATAGGTGCGCCGGATATTTTCATATCGTGTCTTTCATTAAGTCCTTTAACAAACAGGATTGGGTGCTGCCTTCCATTTTGATTTTCATCACGCTGAGGAATTTTTACAGCATCACCTGAGGTATTATACCCATGGTCAGACAATACCAAAATAATTGAATTGTCATATACCCCTGCTTCCTTAAGCTTATTCAGATAAGCCATAGTAACCGTCATAGATGATTCAATACAGGTGTAATAATCTGCATCTTCTATTTCATTCATATATTGGTCATACTTAAAGGGAACATGGGCACCCATAAGATGAATCAACTTAAACCTCTTATCATCAACATAGGTAATCTCATCATTTTGTACGTCCTCATAGAAAGCACCGTTGCTCCATACAAATAATTCCTCGTCCTTTGAACCTAACTCCTGATATTTAATACTTTCAGGGTTGAACCAGCAATAAGGCTTTAAAAAATAGGGAGCATACTTTATTCCTACCATTTTAAGAATACGCTTGTTAAATAAATCTCCGTCCCAAAGAGTAGATTTTGTATATGTCATATTAGAAAACTCACCGTCCATGACACCTACTTCAAATTGAAGCTCATCATCATAAAAGCTTAGTGAATACCCCTGTTCCTCCAGATAATTGAAAAAAGGAGAATCTCTATATACTCTTAAGAGATAATCCTCATAAGGCTCCTCATTCTCAAACCACTCTCCTGAAATCATAAGGGGAAGAGAATGGTCTGTGTATGCATATCCTGACATAGCATTATTATAAAATGTGAAATCAGCCATAGCTTCCTCATATTCCGGATGCTTCTCCCACACCTGCCAAAAGCATTCTTCATCAATGGCATCTAACAATAAAATAATAAAATTAGTATCCTTGGACATCTCAAATTGGTCGTTCTTTGTAAACTTAACAAATTGCTTTGGTTTTAACAGCCCTCCGTTGATACCAAGTACTGTAAGTGTGCTTCCCAGCATCAAAAGAAAAAATACACTTGCAAAAGAAACCAATGTCCTAAACTTCTTTGTTTTCAATATCATAAGAAGTCCCAATATTACTATTGCAATAATTATCCAAATTATAATGCACCTTATATTTTCAGAACGGTAAAGACTCCAATTCACCTCAGTTCCGTCAAAAGGAGGAAGGCCCTTTACCATATAATTTCCCTGTATATAACAGGCAATAAAGCATGTAAAATAGCAATACAATGCAGCGTTATAGATAAACTCTCCCAAAAAATAAGCTATAATAAATCCAATCAGACTAAGTACCAAAAAAAAGGCAAAATCCTTAATCAAAAAAGGAAATAATAAATAGGCATCATACCAAAATTCATCAGTATTACTAAGATAAATCTCATAGGGAGCAAAAAGGAAAATCATAAAGCATGCCGTTACTGATACAAAAATAGCCGGCTTCATATTTGAAATCATTTTACCCTTATTCCATCTTTTCTTTATCCATGTACCCATATTAATCTCCATTCCGCAGACGCTTTAGTGTCGAAGGAATCGCGAGCCAAATATCATATTTAACTCTGCGATAAAAGCTTATTCAATGCTTTTAAAAGCTTCCTATTATCTTCCCTTGTCCGCACAGCCAGACGGATATACTGCCCTTTATCCGCAGATATTTTGCCGGACAAATCCTTAATAAATAAATTATATCTCAACAATAGAATCCTCGTAAGTTCTCTTGCACTCATTCCATTTGTAATTTCTACTAAAAAATAATTTGCCTGAGAAGGAATTACATGAAGACCCTTCACTTTCCTTAGTTCCTCCAGCATCTCATGACGTACGGTCCTAAGCTTATCTAAAGCCCATTCATATTCCTTATTGTATTTTTCCATTATCTGCATATAAAATTCAGCAAAAGAATTAATATTCCAGATTGCTGCGTCTTTTTTTATCATATCAATTAATTCCTTATCCATAGAAAATAAAACACCCAGCCTTATTCCTGGAATTCCATAGGACTTGGAAATAGATTTTACAACCACCAAATTAGGATATGAACATAAAATATCTTCATTAATCAATGTATTGTCTTTCTCCTCTGCAAAATCTACAAAGGATTCGTCCAATATAAATTTGATATTTCTTTCCTTACACCATTCAGCCAAAATCATTAATTCAGACTTTGTCAAATAATTACCGCTGGGATTATCAGGATTTATTAAAATAAGATTTTTAATGTCACTATTTTCAAAGAATTGCATTAAATCCTCTGCGGAATAAGAAAAATCTTTATTTTCCGGTACAAAAATCTCACACAGCTCCTTATTATATCTGTTTGGGTATTCCTCAAAGGTAGGGCGTACCATGCCTAATTTTCCCTCTAAATGAACCATCAGATATTTAATCAATTCTGCGGCACCGTTACCCACCACAATATGTTCACTATGAACACCAAAATTTTTGGCAGCAAGCAGGCTGTTGACTCCCATACCTGATGGATACTGAGTCAATAACACTTCAAAATTAGACTTTATCTCTTCCATCAGCTTTTTAGGAGGATAATAAGGATTTACCAGATAACAAAAATCCAATAATCTTGGATATCTCCAATAGCCACCATATCTAGACTGAATAGCGTTTACTCTTTCTTCATCACTATCGGAAAACATAGAGGAAGCAATATCTAAATCCTGAATATCATCTATTTCATACCACATTTCACCGTTTAGCTTCTTTGCCTTAATCACAGGCTCGTCCAGCATAGTAATAACCCTTAAAACCTGCTCGTAATATTCATTATTACCTAAAGCCTTAGAATAAGCGTCCAAAAAAGGAACATAATAATTTTCCGAGAAGCTTCTGCTGAATTTATAGATATTAACGGTTTTATAATATTCAGATATATCCGAAAAAACAAACTTTTTACCTGATACAAAATCTTCAATAGAATCATCTTCACCTATTTTTATGCAGGTTCCGCTCATCCAGCTTTCATACTTATCAACCAAAGCCAAGGTATCCCTAGAATCCTCTATTAAATTCTTAATTACTGCGTCCTCAAATATAATATCCGACTCCAGCAGAAGAGTATCCTCCTTCAACAAATACTCCTTTGCAAGCATCAGGGAATAAATATTATTTGTTTTATAATAAATAGGGTTTTCCACATAACAAACAGGTGTATCTATATCAAAGGAAGAAATATAATCCTTTAATTTTTGTCCCTCATATCCTACAACAATTACAATTCTCGATAAATGGAACTTCTCCAACTGATGCAGTACTCTGTCAATCAAAGCAACGCCGTTTACCTTTACCATGCATTTTGTATTATCCTTTGTAAGATCCTTCAATCTTTTTCCCATACCTGCTGCTAAAATAATCGCCTGCATCTTAAGTATCTTTCCTTCCTTACTGTTATTTAAGCACTTTACCTATTATTTCATTCTGATTGATTAAGCCTATTTCAGTATAACGGCTGTCTTTACTTTCTTTTATATTATCACCCAATACAAAATAATTTGCTTCTCTAAGAACAATAGGCTCTTTGGCAATTCCGGCAAAGTCAATTATCTCCTGCCATTCCTTTTTTGCTTCTCCGTTTATATACAAAACTCCATTATTAATATAAACAGAATCTCCCGGAATGGCAACAATTCTTTTTACTAAAAAACCATTTATGTTATCCTTTTTAATTGCAATAACATCTCCATAATTATAGTTTTTTGAATGTTTGTCCAATATTAAAAATTGCCCGCTATGATAAGCAGGCTCCATGGACTCTCCCTGTAAAAGCATCAGCTGATACCAAAATGAAGAAATATACCATGTAATAAAAAGAATAACCAATGCTACCCACAATAAAGGTTTACTTTTTATAAACCTCAATATCATCTGATTCCACTTCTTTGTTTTTGTTTTCATCAATTTCAAACTTATCATTTAACTTTTTCTTAGCTCTTCTCCAATAAATACCAACAGCAGCGCCTATTGCAATCACAGCTCCGGACACAGCCTGAATTACATAGGTCATAACAGAAGGGTCAATATAAGCAAAGCCGTTTGCGCCAAATAAAAGCATTCCCGCAACAGAAGCATATAAAGCAAATCCCAATACAGCTGCAGAGCTTTTTACAACCTTTTTTAAATTAATTTTCTTTTCATTTCTCATACTAATTATTTCTCCTATTCTTTATTTTCTCCTGTAACGAGCTTATAATATATTGTGCACCTATCTCAGCACTATTACCTAAATTATACACATATTCCTCCACAAAGGAATGAATACGGCTCTTATAGGATAACTGCATTTTAAGAAGCTCGTCTATTTTTTCAGGAACCTTATTAATTTCATCTAAATTCAGAGAACAACCTATTTCCTCTCTTAACAGGATATTTAGTGGAACCGTATCAATTTTTTGATATTCCGGATTCATTATTTTCATAGGCGTATTAATAAATAATACAGGCTTTTCCGTAGTATAAGCATATTCATAAGCTATTCCTGACCAGTCTGTCAGCATGATATCAGCTTCAAATACCGTACTGTTAGATGAAAAATCTGTTTGAATTTCTATATTCTTCTCTTCCTTATACTTATTTTTTAAAGCCTCAATTAACTCTCTCTTAAATTTTACATGCTGAGGGTGAGGACGCACAATAATATGGTAAGGTCTGTTTTTCAAGGAATCTAATATTTCTTCAAGACAAGTATCAACAATATTATCCTGCTGCCATGAAGGTGCAATCAATATTGTTATATCCTTGTTTTTTTCAGAAACAGCATTATAATTCTCCTTCATATCATCTAATAGGGAATATCCCCACTCAATGAGCTTTTTCCTCGGAAGGTTATATACCTTTTCTGTTTTTTCGATTTCTTCCTTTTGGTGTTTTCCTACACAGAAAACTGTATCATAATGATTCATGGAACCTGTCCTCATGGTAAGATTCAGGCTATCCATTCCGTGAGGAATATAAATATATTCTATATCATCTCTTACATAGCTTCTTTTTATATGAAAATTCTCAAGGTCCGGCATTGTCATAATCACAATATCTGCGTCCATCTTCATCATCAATGTAATCAGACGTTTTTCACCTATATAATAAGCCTTCAGATGATTATTTTCCTTTTCAAGCTCAAACACTCTATCTTCAGGGTCACTTGTAATGTAGTGAACCACAATATTTGTGTTTTTCAATAAATATTCGATAATTCCACGATAATATTTATAAAAACCACTGCCCTCCGAATAAAAAACAATATGCTTGTTTACAATAGTAAAAAATCTCTTATAATCTGACTTTTCTCTCTTTGCAAAAGTGTTTCCCATTAATTTTTTCTTACTTTTACCTATGCCCTCTAATTCATTCAGCTTTTCTTTACTATCATTCAATTTTTCATAATCAACATATTTTTTGGGATTAATTGCAATATTCAATAAATAAAGCTGAACTACAGCAAAAAGATTACTGGCGGTCCAATAAAGTGCTACACCAACAGGAACAAACCAGCCAAGATATAAAGACAGGGCTACTGAAAAAATTAATACACTATATTTATTAAATTTTGATTGTTCCATCTGTAAAACATTTGCAGCGTTCTGACAAACACCAAGAATCCATGCGGAAATACCGGCAATAATGGGAGAAAATATTAACATTCCTCCATTTTCAGAAGGTACAAGACTCAAATCTATTCCATAAAAACCCATGGAAATTTCTGTATCCCTAATACCTGCTTTTATGGCTTCTATTACACCCATAAGAAGTAAAATCTGAATTATCATGGGTATAATAGAAGCAAGCGGGTTGTATTTTTCTCTTTTGAATATCTTAGTTTGTTCTTCTGCAATTAAATCCTTGTCACCAAAAAACCGTACCTTCATGTAATTAATTTCAGGCTGCATCTTAACCATTTTAATGGAATTCTTCTGTACCCATATGGATACAGGCAATAATATAATCTTACTTAATAAAGTAAAAAGAATTATCGCAAATCCATAATTATGGAATATAAAATAGCAACCGTTCATTACCCATGTCAGTACATTTACAAGAATTTTCATGAAAGACCTCTTAATACTATTTCTTTAATGTAACAACCACTCTTCTGAAAGGCTCATCACCCTCACTGTGTGTAGAAACATATTTATCATTCTGTAATGCAGAATGAATAATACGTCTCTCATAGGGATTCATAGGCTCCAAGGATACAGACCTCTTCGTTCTCTTAACCTTGTAGGAAATATTCTTTGCAAGATTTTCAAGAGTTTCTTTTCTTCTTTGTCTATAATTCTCAGTATCAACCTTTACTCGTATATAATTCTCAGAGTCCTTATTTACAACAAGTGATACCAAATACTGCAAGGAATCCAAGGTTTGTCCTCTTTTTCCTATAAGCACACCCATTTCATCGCCGCTTAAATCAATATCCATAGCTCTGTCAATATCATCATACTTTATATTGATAACTACATTCAGCTTCATTGCCTCAAATACATCATTTAAAAAGCTCTTGGCATTATCTTCTACAGAGCATTTTGCAGCTGCTTTAATAATAGCAGGCTTTGAACCAATACCTAAAAATCCGCTTGAACCTTCCTCAACCACCTGATAGTCCAACTTATCACTTGTTACACCCAGCTTTTTACAAGCCTCTGTAATTGCATCATTAACTGTTTTTGCAGATACTTCAATATATTCCATACCCTTATCCTCCATAATAAAGCAAAAATTCTGTTATTTATTATCCTTATTATTCTTTTCGTTATATTGCTTAACCATATTAGCCTTAGCCATCATACTTCCGGGCTTTGCATTACCCTTATTGTAATACTCTGTAGCCTGCTTCATAGCCTTTTCTCTCTCCTCCTCAGTCATTCCTGAGGTATTAGTTACTTTGCTCTGAATATTTCTGGTATTCATATTGGCATAAGCATTCATTCTCTCCTGATTTGCTTTCAGCTTTTCCATTTTTTTGGCACTTTTTGCAGAATTTTTCTTAATTATTTCTTCAAAATCCATTTTATCAATGTGCTTATTTATCACAATCTGCTGAATACTTCTCACAATACTACCTGCTACCCAGTATAAACCCATACCGGAAGGTAATGAGAAGCAAAACCATGCTGAAATAAGAGGCATAATCATGTTCATGGTTTTCATGGAGGAAGCCATAGAAGCTGCCGTATCATTCTGATTAGAGGTATCCTGCTGGGGCATAAGCTTTACATTAATCCACTGGGTTACAGCAGACAAAATAGGAATCAGCAACGCACCTATTACCAACAGCCAAGCACCGTTTTGAATAGCCTGACCAATAATATGCTGAGGTGAATTTCCTATATTCAAGCCTAAGAAATTATTATAAGTATCAATCAGTCCGCGAGTACTTTCATTACTTAAAATAAGCTCTCCCTGTTGAATAGGATAAGTAAGATTGCTTAAATCATAATGCTGCGCCACAGTTGCCATATCCGTGGTAGAAAGCTTATTTAATACATCAATTACACTATTAATACTCTTCTCAGAGGTGTCGGTAATATTTTTTCCATACATTGCTACAGTATTGGAAATACTATCTATTCCCGATTCCTTAAGAAATGCTCCGTTGTCAACAGACATAATCTTTTCCGCAAGCACTCTGAAGGTATTACCAATCTTTGTAACATAGGCAGGTATTGCATAAATAACACGATACAGTGAAAACAGAATAGGCATCTGAATTAACAAATATAAACAGCTGCCTGTAGGAGAAACACCATACTTTGCATACACAGCCTGAGTCTCCTGTGTCATTGCCATCTGAGATTCATTATCTTTTTTATTTTTATACTTCGCCTGTATTGCCTGAATCTCAGGCTGCATTTTTGCAGAAAGCTTAGAAAACTTCTGCTGCTTAATGGTAAGTGGCATCATCAAAAGGTTTACTATAATAGTGAAAAGAATGATGGCCAAACCAATATTAGGAATACCTATAAAGTCAATGACAGTAAAGATACCCTCCATAATTTTACCGAGAACCCACGCAATCTGTCCGATTAAAAAGGTAGAATCCTGAGTTAATAAAATTCCGTTCATTTATCCTCCTGGCATTGCCATATCAAGCTATGGAACAGGGTCATATCCTCCCTTTGAGAAAGGATTACACCTAAGTATTCTCCAAATCGCCATAAGTCCTCCCTTTAAAGCACCATACTTTTGTATTGCCTCAAGCCCATATTGTGAACAACATGGATAATAAGGGCATTTGGTACTTTTCATGGGAGAAATATATTTTTGATAAAATTTGATAATGGCAATAAATAGTTTTTTCATAGTTATACCAACCGGTGAAGCTTTGCAAGATGCAACAGTGCGCTTTCTATTTCACTATAACCTGCCATAGCGGCACTTGCTCTTGCAATGATTACAATATCCAAACCACTATTGAATACACCCTCTTGTAATCTATAGCTTTCTCTTACTAATCTTGTTACACGATGTCTTACAACACTATTTCCGACTTTTTTACTCACGCTGATTCCTATTCTGTTCTTGTCCAAGCCATTTTCCATAATATACATAATCAAATATTTGTTAGCATATGATTTACCGTTCTTATAAACAGATTGGAATTGGTGATTCTTTTTTAACGATTCTGAAAACTGCATTTACTCCTCCTAATCTAAGAAGAGAAAAAGGTCACATTACTGTGACCTATGCGGATAATTTCTTTCTTCCTTTTGCACGTCTTGCTGCTAAAACTTTTCTTCCGCCGGGAGTACTCATTCTGGCTCTGAAACCATGAACCTTAGAACGTGAACGCTTTTTGGGCTGAAATGTCATCTTCATGGAAAGGCACCTCCTTCTCTTAAACCTTTTATAATAAAGGTAAACAAATTTTTTAATTAACAGGCACAGTAAATCAATGCCTTTTATTAGGAAAATAGCATATTGATTGTATAAGAAAAGCCGCTTAATGTCAAGCAAAAATCAATAAAAATGCTGAAAAATAAGGAAACGAGATACTATTAATATATTTAAAAAATTTTCTAAAAAAGTTATCCACAGGGATATACACATATTTTTACTAATAATAAATTATCCACACTATGTTAATAAAATGTGGATAATTTTAATATTCAGAGTATAATTTTGTGTAATTCATGTTCAAAAATCTCATTTTTTACGTAAATTACTATATTTCTAAATATGCTATACTTATCCACTTTTACACATTACTATCCACACCTCCTATTGAACATATTATTTATAAACATACTTATCAACATTATGTGGATAACTTTATCCATAGCTTGTTCAAAACTTGCATTTGAAATATTTAGGAAACTATTATACAATTAGTTAGTGTGGTGAATTATCTGTTAATATGGAAGGAATCAATAATATGGCTAATATAAAAGAAAACTGGTTAGAAATAAAAGAAACTGTCAGAAGAGAATACAATCTTTCCGATATTTCCTATCATACATGGATAGAGCCTTTGGAATTTTATAATATAGAGAATGACACTGTCAATATTATTATACCTTCAGATCAGGCTCATGCTCTCAACTATATTTCTTCCAAATATAAAAGCTTTTTTCAGGTAACCATTACCGAAATGTTCAATCATGATTATGACATCAGCTTCATTTTAGAAAAAGATGTTAAACAGCAGAATCCTGTTGAAAAGGAGCTTGTAAGTAATAATTCTTTTTACAATATTAACTATGAAAATGCTAACTTAAATCCAAAATACAGATTTGATACCTTTGTTGTAGGAAGTAATAATAAGTTTGCACATTCTGCGTCCTTAGCTGTTGCCGAATCTCCGGGCGAAGCATATAATCCTCTTTATTTATATGGAGGACCCGGACTGGGCAAAACTCACCTGATGCATTCCATCGGACATTTTATATTAAAAAATAATCCGGACATGAAGGTTCTATATGTTACCAGTGAAGAATTTACCAACGAGGTGATTGAATCTATCCGTAGCGGTAATGCAGCCTCCATGACAAAGCTTCGTGAAAAATACAGAACAGTAGATGTTCTTATGGTAGATGATGTACAGTTTATAATAGGAAAGGAAAGTACCCAAGAGGAATTCTTCCATACCTTTAATGTTCTTCATTCAGCAAGAAAACAGATTATTTTATCCTCCGATAAACCTCCTAAGGAAATGGAAACCTTGGAGGAACGCTTCCGTTCCCGTTTTGAGTGGGGATTAATAGCTGATATACAGCCTCCGGATTATGAGACACGTATGGCAATTCTGCGCAAAAATGCAGAGACCTGTGATAAACAGATTGATGAAGAAATCATCAAATATATTGCTACTAATATTAAATCAAATATCCGTGAGCTTGAAGGTGCCTTTAACAAAATTATAGCCTTCGCAAAGCTCAATAAAGTAGATCTTACTCTTTCTCTGGCTGAGGAAGCATTAAAGGATGTTATATATCCAAATAAATCAAAGGAGGTTACTCCTACTCTCATAATTAATATAGTATCAGAGCATTTTGGAGTAAGGGTTGAGGATATTACCTCCAAAAAAAGAAATTCTGAATTTGTACTGCCTCGTCAGGTTATTATGTATCTGTGCAGAGAACTGACTGATACGTCCTTTACAGATATAGGTAAGATATTAGGCAAAAAAGACCATACCACTATTATGCATGGCTATAATAAAATTACAGCAGAGCTTGTGGGCAATGAAGAATTGAAAAACAAAATAGACATTATTAAGAAAAAAATCAATCCCTCTTAATCCACATTTTTATGTGGTTAAGCTGTTGATAAGCCTTTATTATCTGTTGAAATCTTTTTTTGGGAAAATAAGCCTTTCCTTGACCTTGTGAATAACTTTTAACTTATACCTAAATTATTATGCAAGAATTCACAGGATTTGCATTCCATTTTTTCCCGAATAATAGTATAATAAAAGTAGTTTTGCACATATCAACAGCTATTACTAATTATATTACTGAATTCTTTATATATTTATATTATATGGGCTTTCAAAACCGGCACATAAATTATGAAGGGAGTTATACACACATGAAATTAGTATGTTCCAAATCAAATCTTTTAAATGGTTTACAGATTGTATCTAAGGCTGTTCCCAACAAGACTACGATGTCTATTCTTGAATGTATCCTTGTAGATGCTACCAAAAATATCATTACATTAACTGCTAATGATATGGAGCTTGGTATAGAAACTACCATAGAGGGTAATATTGTTGAAAAGGGTATTATTGCTTTAGATGCAAAAATCTTTTTAGAAATAGTAAGAAAGCTTCCTGACAGTGACATCACTATAGAGACAGATTCCTCATATAAGACAATTATTACCTGTGAAAAAGCAAAATTCACTATCATTGGTAAGTCCGGAGAGGATTTTTCATATCTGCCGGTAATAGAAAGAGAAAATCAAATTATTATCAGCCAGTTTACTCTAAAAGAGGTTGTGAGACAAACTATATTCTCCATTTCCGATAATGACAATAATAAGCTGATGACAGGTGAGCTTTTTGATATTAACGGTGATGAGTTAAAGGTAGTTTCCCTTGACGGACATCGTATTTCTATTCGTAAGATTCAGTTAAAAAATAATTATGACAGTATAAAGGTAGTTGTTCCCGGAAAGACCTTAAATGAGGTGAGTAAGATTCTGCCGGGTGATGCGGAAAGTGATGTTACTATTTCTTTTACTGCAAAGCATATTGTCTTTGAATTTGACAATACTGTTGTAGTTTCCAGACTGATTGAGGGAGAATATTTTAGAATTGAACAAATGCTCTCCAGTGATTATGAGACAAAGGTTAAGGTAAATAAAAAGGAATTATTAAATTGTATTGACAGAGCTACTCTTCTTGTAAAGGAAGGAGATAAAAAGCCCATTATTATCAATATTACAGATGAAAGCATGGAGCTTAAAATTAATTCCATCTTAGGCAGCATGAATGAGGATATTGATATTGAGAAGCAGGGTAAGGATTTGATGATTGGCTTTAATCCCAAATTTTTAATCGATGCTCTTCGTGTAATTGATGATGAAGAGGTTGATTTATATATGGTGAATCCAAAGGCTCCATGCTTTATCAAGAATGAAGAGGAAAGCTATATTTATCTGATTCTTCCCGTCAATTTCACAACTGTGAATTAAGCAGTTATGAAATTGACGTGTAATTGTTACAACTGTTAGTTAAAATGGTTGTAAAGTTGACTTAAAATCCGCAGAATAGGGAGAATAACTTAATATGCAGACAATTCATTTAAGAGAGGATTTTATTAAGCTTGGTCAAGCCTTAAAGCTTGCCGGACTTGTAGAATCGGGAGTAGATGCCAAGTTTGTGATTCAAGACGGACTGGTTAAGGTGAACGGTCAAATTGAAACACGCCGGGGCAAAAAATTGATTGCCGGTGATATGATAGAGTATGATGGACAGACCATCAGGGTAGAGGCATAAGGTTATATGATTATCAAGTCAATAGAGCTGGCAGATTACAGAAATTATGATTCTCTCAGAATGGAATTTTGTGAGGGAACTAATATTCTTTATGGTGATAATGCTCAGGGTAAAACAAATATATTAGAGGCTATTTATGTTGCTTCTACTACAAAGTCTCATAAGGGAAGTAAGGATAAGGAAATTGTAAATTTCAATAAGGAAGAGGCTCATATCAGAACTTATATTGAAAAAGAAGGCGTTAATACCCGGATAGATATGCATCTTCGTAAGAGTAAGTCAAAGGGCATAGCCATCGATGGTCAAAAAATTAAAAAAGCAGCAGACCTGTTAGGACTTTGTAATGTTGTATTTTTTTCTCCTGAGGATTTAGGAATTATTAAAAACGGCCCTTCAGAGCGTCGAAGATTTGTAGATATGGAGCTTTGCCAGTTGGATAGCTTTTATCTTTATAATCTGAACAATTACAACAAAATAGTCAATCAACGTAATAAGCTTTTAAAGGATATGTATATGAATCCCCAGTTGAAGGAAACCTTAAACATTTGGGATATGCAGCTTGTTTCCTATGGAAGTAAGCTGATAGAGCGTCGCAGGCTGTTTGTGGATCAGCTCAATGAGATTATATATGATATACATAAAAAGCTTTCCGGTGGAAGAGAAGAATTAAGTATTAAATATGAGCCGGACGTGGAAATTGATGAATTTGAAAAAAAATTAAAATACAGTCAGGATAGGGATATAAAAGCAAAAATGACTTCTGTAGGACCTCACAGAGATGATTTTTGCTTTTTAGTGGAGAATACGGATATCCGTAAATTTGGTTCTCAGGGTCAACAGAGAACAGCTGCCTTATCCTTGAAGCTTTCAGAGATAGAGCTTGTAAAGAAAATAACTAAGGATACTCCTATTCTTTTGTTAGATGACGTGTTGTCAGAGCTTGACAGTAACAGACAAAATTATCTGTTAAACAGCATAGGAGATATTCAGACAATCATTACATGTACCGGTTTAGAGGAATTTGTAAATAACAGATTTGAGATAGACCGTGTATTTAAGGTTTGTAATGGTGAAGTTACCTGTATGAGTAATCAGGAGGAATCCTGACAGGTGTTATAACAGCTGTTTAAGGACAGCAGAATGTGAGGAAATCATGAGCGAAGAGACCATGAATAATACAACCGTTGAGCACGAATATGGAGCGGATCAGATTCAAATATTAGAGGGTTTGGAAGCAGTCAGAAAAAGACCGGGTATGTATATAGGTACTACCTCCAGCAGAGGTCTTCATCATTTAGTATATGAAATAGTTGACAATGCAGTAGATGAGGCATTGGCAGGCTATTGTGATACGATTGATGTTACCATAAATGAGGATAATTCCATTACCGTTGTGGATAATGGACGAGGTATACCTGTAGGAATTAATCATAAAGCGGGTATTCCTGCGGTTGAGGTTGTATTTACCATTCTTCATGCCGGAGGTAAATTTGGCGGTGGAGGCTATAAGGTTTCAGGAGGTCTTCATGGTGTAGGTGCTTCTGTTGTAAATGCTTTATCGGATTGGCTTGAGGTAGAAATCTGTCAGGATGGTAAGGTTTACAAGCAGCGCTATGAGAGAGGTCATGTGTGTTATTCCTTAAAGGTTATAGGTACTTGCCCTGTAGAGCAGACAGGTACGAAGGTTACATTTCTTCCTGATGCTTCTATTTTTACTGAGACTACTGTCTATGAGTATGATGTGTTAAAGAGAAGACTTCGCGAAATGGCTTTTCTTACAAAAGGACTTCGTATTATTTTAAGAGACAGCCGGGTAGAGGAGGAAATAACATCAGACAATGAAAACTCTCAGATAAATGAGCTTTTAGAGAGAGCAAAAAATGATGCTGAGGAATTAAGAACATCAGAAGAAAATAATACACAAAATGAAGTATTAGAGGAATATGCCAATACCTCTGTAGGTGCTGATAAGGCTAAAATGGGTGGAAAAATAGGTAAATCCCATATGATTACTTTGGAAAACGGCAAGAAACAGAAGGTAATAGAGTTCTACTATGAAGGCGGTATCAAGGAGTTTGTTAATTACCTGAACAAAAGCAAAACCCCTATTTATGATAATATTCTTTATTTTGAAGGTGAAAAGAATAATGTGTATGTGGAGGTTTCCTTCCAGCATAATGATTCTTACAACGAAAGTGTATTCAGCTTTGTAAATAACATTAATACGCCTGAGGGAGGTACTCATTTACAGGGCTTTAGAAATGCAATTACGAAAACCTTTAATGATTATGCAAGAAATGCTAAGCTTTTAAAGGACAATGAACCCAATCTTTCCGGTGAGGATATAAGGGAAGGACTTACTGCTATTGTAAGTGTTAAAATTGAAGACCCGCAGTTTGAAGGTCAGACTAAGCAGAAGCTTGGAAACAGTGAAGCGAGAGGAGCTGTTGATAGCATTGTCAGCGAGCAGCTTACCTATTTCTTAGAGTTAAATCCTACAGTTGCCAAGTCTATTTGTGAGAAATCTATTTTGGCACAGAGAGCAAGAGAAGCAGCAAGAAAGGCGAGAGATTTAACAAGAAGAAAGACTGCTTTAGATGGTATGGCTCTTCCCGGTAAACTGGCAGACTGTTCCGATAAGGACCCTAAGAATTGTGAAATTTACATTGTAGAGGGAGATTCTGCGGGAGGAAGCGCAAAAACGGCACGTTCCCGTGCAACGCAGGCTATTCTTCCCCTTCGCGGTAAGATTTTAAATGTGGAGAAGGCAAGACTTGATAAAATTTATGCCAATGCGGAGATAAAGGCTATGATTACCGCTTTTGGTACAGGAATTCATGAGGATTTTGATATCAGCAAGCTTCGTTATAATAAGATTATTATTATGACTGATGCGGACGTAGATGGTGCGCATATCAGTACTCTTTTACTTACATTTCTTTATCGGTTTATGCCGGATTTGATTAAGGAGGGTCATGTATTTTTAGCAAAACCCCCTCTATATAAGCTGGAAAAAAATAAAAAAGTATGGTATGCCTACAGTGATGAGGAGCTGGACGATATTTTGAAGGAGGTAGGACGCGACCAAAACAATAAGATTCAGCGTTATAAAGGACTTGGAGAGATGGATGCAGAACAGCTTTGGGAGACTACCATGGATCCTGAAAAGAGAATTCTGCTTCGCGTAAATTACGAGGAGGACATGGAATCGGAGTTAGATTTGACCTTTACTACTCTTATGGGTGATAAGGTTGAACCGAGACGAGAGTTTATCGAGGAAAATGCCAGATTTGTAAAGAATTTGGATATCTAATTAAAAAATAAGTCTGATGTTTAATAAATAATGTGATGTGTGAATAACACAGAAATGAGGAAATATGAACGACGATATTTTTGATAAGAATCCCGAAGTGGAAGTAGATAAAATCCATGAGGTAGATTTAAAGGAAAGGATGGAGACCTTTTACATTGATTATGCCATGAGCGTTATTGCATCTCGTGCGCTCCCTGATGTAAGAGACGGTTTAAAGCCTGTACAGCGTCGTGTACTTTATTCCATGATTGAATTAAATAACGGTCCTGACAAGCCTCACCGTAAAAGTGCCCGTATTGTAGGTGATACTATGGGTAAATACCACCCTCATGGTGACAGCTCTATTTATGGCGCTTTGGTAAATATGGCACAGGATTGGTCCACAAGATATCCTTTGGTAGACGGACATGGTAACTTTGGTTCTATGGACGGTGACGGCGCAGCAGCGATGCGTTATACAGAGGCGAGACTTTCCAAGATATCTATGGAGCTTTTGGCAGACATTAATAAGGACACTGTAGATTTTGTACCGAATTTTGACGATACGGAAAAGGAGCCTGTTGTACTTCCCAGCCGTTATCCCAATCTTTTGGTAAATGGTACTACCGGTATTGCGGTAGGTATGGCGACCAACATTCCACCTCATAATCTTCGTGAGGTAGTAAGTGCTGTTGCAAAAATTATTGATAATCGTATTGAAGAAAACAGAGACACTACTATAGAGGAGATTCTTTCTATTGTAAAAGCACCGGATTTTCCTACCGGAGGCTTGATTATGGGAACCAGAGGCTGTGAAGAGGCTTATCGCACAGGTCGTGGTAAAATAAGAGTTCGTGCTGTCACTGATATTGAGACTTTACCTAATGGGAAAAGCCAGATTGTTGCCACAGAGCTTCCCTATATGGTAAATAAAGCAAATCTTATTATTAAGATTGCAGAGCTGGTCAAGCTGAAAAAAATAGATGGAATTACGGATATACGCGATGAATCTAACAGAGAAGGAGTTCGCGTAGTGATTGAGCTTCGCAGAGATGCCAATGCCAATGTGATTTTGAATCAATTATTTAAGCATACACAGTTACAGGATACCTTTGGTGTAATTATGCTTGCTTTGGTAAATAATGAGCCTAAGATTATGAATCTTTTGGAGATGTTGACTCATTATATCAGACATCAGGAAGAGGTTGTCACCAGAAGAACAAAATATGATTTAAACAAGGCAGAGGAAAGAGACCATATTTTACAGGGTCTTTTAAAGGCACTTGATTTTATTGATGAGGTTATTTCCATTATCCGTAGCAGCCAAAATGCGCAGGTTGCCAAAGAAAGATTAATGGAGCGTTTTGAACTTTCTGATGTGCAGGCGCAGGCAATTGTAGATATGCGTCTTAGAGCTCTTACCGGTTTGGAAAGAGAAAAGCTGGAGAACGAGCATAAGGAACTGGAGATTAGAATTGGTGAATTAAAGGCTATTTTAGCAGATGAAAAACTGCTCCTTGGCGTTATCAAGGAGGAGATTACAGTAATTGCCGACAAGTATGGTGATGACAGAAGAAGTAAGATAGGCTTCGATGAATTTGATATATCTATGGAGGATTTAATTCCCAGAGAAAATACGGTAATAGCCATGACAAGCCTTGGCTATATTAAACGTATGACTGTAGATAATTTTAAAGCGCAGAATCGTGGCGGTAAAGGAATTAAAGGTATGCAGACCATAGAGGACGATTACATAGAGGATTTACTGATGACTACCAATCATCATTATCTGAATTTCTTTACAAACTTTGGAAGAGTGTATCGTCTAAAGGCATATGAGATTCCCGAAGCAGGCAGAACGGCAAGAGGTACTGCAATTATTAATCTGCTACAGCTTTCTGCCGGTGAAAAGATTACTGCTATGATTCCCATTAAGGAATATGATGAAAGTAAAAATCTCTTTATGGTAACAAAAAGGGGTATTGTAAAGAAAACCTCTCTTGTGGAGTTTTGCAATGTTCGTAAAAATGGCTTGGCAGCTATTAATTTAAAGGACGATGATGAATTAATAGAGGTAAAAACCACACAGCCTGACAGCGAGATTTTTCTTGTTACCAAGCAAGGTATGTGTATTCGTTTTAAAGAAACGGATGTGCGTGCAACGGGAAGAGCTTCTATGGGTGTAATCGGTATGACTCTTTCTCCCGGAGATGAAATTGTTGGTATGCAGCTGCAAAGTCAGGGCGATTCTCTTCTGATTGTGTCAGAGCTTGGCATGGGCAAGCGTACCTATTTAGAGGAATTTACTGTTCAGAAAAGAGGCGGTAAGGGTGTAAAGTGCTACAAGATTACCGAAAAAACAGGTGATGTTGTAGGAGTTAAGGCTGTTACAGATGATAATGAAATTATGATGATAACCACAGAGGGTATTATTATTCAGCTTCGTATGCAGGATATTTCTACCTTGGGCAGAATTACCTCAGGAGTAAAGATGATTAATCTGAATGAAGGTGTAAAGGTTGCTCAGATTGCCAAGGTTAGAGAAAAGATATCTAATGGTGATAAGGAATTTGATAATGTGGACGATGCCTTGGAGGAGCTTCCCGATGATGAAGAGGAAGAAGTAACCTTACCAAAAGAAGAAGACGAGGAAGAGTAAAATGTCAGTTCAATCAGTCAGAAATTATTTAAAACAATTTAATCTTGATGAAAAGGTGGAGGAATTTACACAGTCCAGTGCTACTGTGGAGCTGGCTGCCAAGGCAGCCGGCGTGATTCCTGCCATGATTGCCAAGACTTTATCTTTTAAGGTAGAGGATTATGCTGTATTAATTGTCACAAGTGGGGATACTAAAGTAGATAATCATAAGTATAAAGAAAAATTTGGTACAAAAGCAAAAATGCTTACGCCGGAGGAGGTTGTAGAATATACGGGTCATGCAATCGGAGGGGTTTGTCCCTATGACAATCCTCCCGGAAAATGTAAGGTATATTTAGATGAATCCATGAAGCGTTTTGATATGGCACTTCCTGCAGCAGGAAGCGCAAACAGCTGTGTACGTCTGACAATTAGCGAGCTTGAGTGTTCCTGTCCGGATGCAGAGTGGATTGACGTATGTAAGGAAATTGTCAATGCATAATTGATAATAATTGATAAAAAAATATTATAAAGAGCTTTAAAAATTGTATTTTTTTAACTGGAAATTTAAAAATAATTATGATAGAATGTGACGTAGTTTTAAGACGAGATCGATGAAGATACTTTATTTTCATAAGTCTCGTCTTGTTTTACGAGAAAGAGAGGCGTTTTAGAATGGAAGCTTATGCTATATTTAAGGATCTTGCCATTATTGTTATTTTTGCAAAAATATTTGGTATTTTGGCAAGAAAATGTAAGGCACCGCAGGTTGTTGGTGAAATCATTGCAGGTTTACTCATAGGACCAAGTGTATTAGGATTTGTAGAACAGTCAGATTTTCTGATTCAAATGGCAGAGATTGGAGTTGTTCTCTTAATGTTTTCAGCCGGTTTGGAAACCAATCTGAAGGATTTGTTAAGTACAGGTCCTATTGCGTTTCTGATTGCATGTGCCGGTGTATTTGTTCCCTTAGCAGGCGGTACTTTATTATATATGGGATTTTACGGAGCTGCACCATGGGGTTCGGAGGAGTTTTTTAAGGCAGTATTTATCGGTGTTATTATGACAGCTACCAGTGTAAGTATTACGGTACAATCCCTAAAGGAGCTTGGAAAGCTGAAGGGAAAGGTAGGAACTACCATTTTAAGTGCTGCTATTATTGATGATGTTATAGGAATTATTGTATTGACCTTTGTAATAGGCTTTAAAAATCCTGATTCTAATCCGGGTAAAGTAGTAATATCTACAATATTATTCTTTATATTTGCGATAGTAGTTGGATATCTATTGTTTAAGCTATTTAAGAAGATAGATAACAGATATCCTCATACCAGAAGAATTCCTATTTTAGGATTGGCACTTTGCTTTACTTTTTCTTATATTGCTGAGGCATGGTTTGGAATTGCTGATATTACCGGTGCTTATGTGGCAGGTATTATTCTTTGTTCTATTCATGATTCAGAATATATTGCAGAAAAGATGGATATAAATTCTTATATGATATTCGGACCCATATTTTTTGCAAGTATTGGTTTGAAGACAAATATTGACAATGTAAGTGGAAATCTTCTTATTTTTTCAGTATGCTTTGTGATTGTTGCTTTAATCACTAAGATTATAGGCTGTGGATTAATGGCAAAAATATGTAGATTCAGATTTGCAGATTCCATGAAAATAGGTGTGGGAATGATGACCCGGGGAGAGGTAGCTTTGATTGTATCACAGAAGGGCTTGTCTGTAGGTCTGCTTACACCGGAATATTTTACAGCTGTTATTTTGCTGATTATAGTGTCCAGTATTACTACACCTATTATTTTGAAAATAATGTATTCTAAGGATAAGAATGCAGAACCTGTAGAAAATTAAATTAATACTATATGTAGAAAAAACATATAAAAATAACGAGTAAACAGCAGATATTTTATGCATAAAGTAGAATATCTGCTGTTTATTTTTTAAAATGTAGAAATATATAACAAAAATATGAAATATAATATCGATATATTTGTATATAATAGCAATATCAGTTATTTACATTTATTGATAAGACGTGATAATATTGCTTTACGAAGGGAGGTATTTCTATGAGAAAAAAACTAAGAGGAATGCTGTTGTCGTTGGCAATGTGTGCACAGCTGGCAATGCCATGCGTTGAGGTAAGTGCCGCTCAGACTATTTACGACAATGCAACCGGTACACAAGATGGTTACAATTACGAATTGTGGAAGGATTATGGAACCACAAGTATGACGTTGAATAGCGGGGGTACTTTCAGCTGTCAGTGGAGTAACATCGGAAATGCACTGTTTAGAAAAGGCATCAAATTTGATTGCACAAAAACATATCAGCAAATAGGAAATATAGCAGTTGAATATGGCTGTAATTATCAGCCATCCGGTAATTCCTATCTGTGCGTCTATGGGTGGACAAAGAATCCGCTTGTGGAATACTATATTGTGGACAGCTGGGGCAGCTGGCGTCCACCCGGAGCATCATCTAAAGGAACGATTACAGTTGATGGAGGAACATATGATGTATATGAAACTACCAGAGTAAATCAGCCTTCTATTGAAGGAACTGCAACCTTTAAGCAATACTGGAGTGTGCGCACTTCCAAAAGAACCAGTGGAACTATTTCTGTGACTGAGCATTTTAAAGCTTGGGAAAGAATGGGAATGAGTATGGGTAAGCTCTATGAAACTGCACTTACGGTAGAGGGTTATCAAAGCAGCGGGTCTGCCAATGTATATAAAAATACAATCAGTGTTGGCGGCAGCTCAAGCGGTGGAGGCAGTACGGGTACTACTACAGGTAATAAGGTAGAATGTGAAAGCATGACAATTACCGGACAGTATGCCGGAACAATCAGCTCTCCCTTCAATGGAGTAGCATTGTATGCCAACAATGAATCCTGTAAGTATACTCAGTATTTTTCAAACAGCACTCATAGCTTTACTCTTAGAGGCTGCTCTAATAATTCCAATATGGCAAAGGTGGATTTATTAATTGGAGGTCAGAAAAAAGGAACATTTTATTATGGCAATCAGTATCCCGCAGAGTATACTATTGAAAATGTTTCCCATGGAACAGGTAATCAGGAAATACAGCTTATTATTAGTTCAGATGACGGAAGCTGGGATGCTTATATTGATTATCTTTTGATTAATTGATTATTAACTTAAGAGAATGCGGTCTGGTAAGATATCAGGCTGCATTCTTTTAATTATATAGTATATTATCTTGTATTATTACATATAAATATAAAAAATAATATATTATTTTTGTTTAAAATATATATTGAAAAATTGAAAGTGCTTACATTATGTGAAATATTGAATATAAAATAATAAATTAAATAATTTAAAAATATACTATTTACACAAAACAAAAATTATGGTAATGTAATTCAGTAAAGGAGGTATTTTCTGTGAGAAGAAAATTAAAAGGAATGTTGTTGGCACTTGTAATGTGTGTACAGCTTGTACTGCCGTCTGCTGAGGTACATGCAGCACAGACAATTTACAACAACACAACGGGTAACGAAGACGGTTACGATTACGAATTGTGGAAAGATTATGGTACCACAAGTATGACACTAAATGGGGGAGGTACATTTAGTTGTCAGTGGAGTAATATCGGTAATGCCTTATTCAGAAAAGGCATTAAATTTGATTCCACTAAAACTTATCAGCAGATAGGGAATATTTCGATAGATTACGGATGTAACTATCAGCCTGACGGCAACTCTTACTTATGTGTCTATGGATGGACAAAAGACCCTCTTGTAGAATACTATATTGTAGAGAGTTGGGGAACATGGCGTCCGCCCGGAGCAACATCTAAAGGAACAATAACGGTTGATGGCGGTACATATGATGTATATGAGACAACCCGCGTAAATCAGCCATCTATTGAAGGTGATACAACCTTCCAGCAGTATTGGAGTGTAAGAACTTCAAAGAGAACCAGTGGAACCATATCCGTATCTGAGCATTTTAAAGCTTGGGAAAGTATGGGAATGACAATGGGTAAATTATATGAAGCAGCTCTTAACGTTGAAGGATATCAGAGCAATGGTTCTGCTGACGTTTACAAAAATGATATTACCGTGGGAGGAAGCAGTTCAGGAGGAAGTACAAGTGGTACTATCTCTACAGGTGATAAAATTGAATGTGAGGATATGACAATTACCGGACAGTATGCCGGAAAGATCAATTCTCCTTTTGATGGAGTTGCATTGTACGCAAATAATGAATCCTGTAAATTTACACAGTATTTTGCAAATGGAAGTCACAGCTTTACCTTGAGAGGATGCTCCAACAATTCGAATATGGCAAGGGTGGACTTAAAAATAGGTGGAGAGACCAAGGGAACCTTCTACTTTGGAGATGAGTATCCCGCAGAGTACACCATTGATAACGTAAGCCACGGAACCGGAAATCAGGAAAT
>Ga0129310_1000546_pt1 | contig 44502 bp, 53 predicted proteins | sample Go1ome_2_FD_94433 | JGI IMG/M metagenome (GOLD analysis project Ga0129310, IMG submission 94433) | Western lowland gorrila individual fecal microbial communities from Wisconsin, USA - Go1022A metagenome | ecosystem: Host-associated > Mammals > Digestive system > Large intestine > Fecal | place... | reverse complement strand
TCACGATGTTCACCTTTTCATGGCTTAAATTCGTTAAGAAGCGAGGCACATCGATATACCTGTTAAGGGTATATGTCATGCCTTCTATTTTGTGTATTCATTGCACCTTCCTGCTTTGGCACTGTTTGTAATTTTAACGTGTTTACTGGAATAGAACAGCAGATGATAGTACCCTAAGAAAACCCTTGCTAAGCCTCGGTGCTTAATGAGTTCAAGCCGTAAGGCGAAGAAGGAATTTAGCATCCGCTAGGCTTAGCTAGGAGCGAGAGCGGGTTTTCGTGGGTACTATCTCTGATGTGGCTATTAAGTACAGTAAAGGCGGAATGATTCGACAACAGCCGGAGGGGCATGACACTTTTGCGTCCGGGCCATTAAGTCGGACAGAGCAAAAGTCGTTATGACCGCAGGCTGTATTTCGAGAACCCACTGACATAACGACTTTCATTTCCAAATATTTAGGGAGATAGGCAACTCGGAAAATCAGAATTTGCACCGCCTACAAATCCATTACCCCATAATGCACCTTGGAATACTTTCCCCCCATAATTTTCTTAAACCCTAATCTGTCAAATTCCTCACTGCCATTGGCTTCTTTCATCACAACTCTGCTTCTGGCCACCCGTTTGGCTTCCTCCACCGCCTCCATCGACAAGGCTGCATGATTGGCTACACTGCGCAATGGAGAGATTCCATTACTGGCAGTTAAGGGCTTCCGAAACATGGGATCAAAATACACCACATCATAGGCATTATCCGGCTGTTGCCGCAAATAGTCCAAATAATCCATATTGACTACCTCTATACGGCGCATAGCCCCATAAAGGGGATAATTTCCCGGCAGAAAATGCTGTAAACCATGACCAGTAACCGCTGCAATCAAGGGACTGCTTTCAACTCCAACTACACGGCCTTTTTCCCCCACGCCAAAGCTGGCCACAATAGCATCTGCTCCAAAGCCCAAGGTACAATCCAGGACAGACATACCCTCCTGCAGCCCCATAGCCTCTGACATATGGTCCTTTTCCCCCTTGCGAAGATTCTTTACCCGCAGTTGGGACATATTGGGGTGAAAAAACATTTCCCCGGCACTGCTATTCAGCTTCAGCTCATGAGGATACGCCACCAGCACTGCCTCCACAGCATATTTCTCCATCAGCTTGCCCACAGATTCCTTATGCCGTTCCACATAATCTATTTGAAGCCTTGCTGATAGCTCCTGCGCCAAAGCCACACTTTCCTCGCGACATTTTCTTTCCGTTGTAACAATTGCTTTCACCAACCAGCAAAGCTCCCTTCTCCTTGGCTAAAATCCTGTTCTTTTAAACATTTTGGCCAGCTCATCACTGCTAAATTTAATAATCGTAGGCCTGCCATGAGGACAGGTATAAGGCATAGCTGTATCATTCAGCTCCTGCAGCAATATTTCCATCTGACGATAATTCAGCTTGAAGCCAGCCTTAATAGCTGCCTTACAGGCGGTAGTAGCCAAAACAGCCTGTCTTAGCTCTGCTGCCGTAGGTCTGTGCAGCTCCTCCATAGAAGCCAGCACCTCTCGAATAAATTTCTCTGCCTGACCGCTAGGTACATCAGCAGGCACCTCCATTAAGCGGAATTGATTAGGCCCGCTAGGCTCCAAACCAAAGCCAAGACCAGCTAACAGCTCCAGATTTTCCTCAATAATCTGACTTTCATGGGTACTAAAATCCAAAATCAAATGTACCAGCAGCTGCTGACTAGGAATATGCTCCGCCTGAGCAGAAAATCTATCAAAAAGCACCCTTTCATGGGCTGCATGCTGATCCACAATATAGAGGCTATCTCCGTCCTGAGCAATAATATAGGTATCATCCACCTGGCCAATAGGAATCATACCTGCTGTTGGCAATTTTTCCTCTTCATCAACTACTGATTGTACCGATTTTACTGATTTATCCTGGGCCAGAGCTGTCGCCCCCTCCTGCCAGGTCATAGCAGGCTTTTCTTCCCTAAGAGGGAAGTTCATAACCGGTTTGGTTCTATTATCTGTTTCATAAACTGGCTGATGAATATTTTCTACTTTCGGTTTGGCAGTCGGCCAATTATTAACCGGCTGACCAAAATTTAGTTCCTGTAGTCCCTTTTCCACATGCTGCTGTACATGGTCGGCCTGGGCAGCCAGCTGACCTAGCTGTCCCGCCTGTCCCTTAGGCCGTACTGCATCCAGCACAGCCTTGTACACCGCCTTAAAAATCCTGCTCTCATCTTCGAATTTCATTTCCGTCTTTTGCGGATGAACATTAACGTCAATAGTGTGCTGAGGCACCTCTATATTAAGTGCTATCAAAGGATAACCGCTCTTGGGAATCAAGGCGTGATAGGCATTATCTATAGCCTTAGCAATAGCCCGGCTGGCAATAATTCGTCCATTTACAATAAATGTCTGCCAACTGCGGCTGCTGCGAATAACTGATGGCTTGGATACAAAGCCCCACAGCTTAATATCCTCATCCTCAAATTCCAAAGGCAAGAGCGACTGGCCTACAGAAGCCCCATAAAGACTTTGCAGGGTTTCTTTCAAATCCCCCCGCCCAGGGGTAGCAAGAGAAGATTTATTATTATTTATCAGCTTAAAGGCAATCTCTGGATGAGAAATCGCCAGCTTGATAATAAATTCATTAATCCTGCCAGATTCAGTATTGTTGGTTTTCAGGAATTTTTTGCGAGCTGGAGTATTGAAAAACAAATCCTCCACTCGAATGGTGGTGCCAAGATTACAGCCTGCCGCCCCTATCTCTGTAGTTTTGCCACCAGTGATTTTTATTTCCGTCCCCAGCTCTGCTCCAGCCTGTCTGGTCTGAAGGGTAAATCTGGAAACAGAGGCAATACTGGGCAAAGCCTCTCCACGAAAGCCCAGGGTAGCAATAGCCTGCAAATCATCTACCTGAACAATTTTGCTGGTAGCATGACGCAAAATGGCCTTTTCTGCATCCTCCCGGCTCATGCCGATACCATTGTCTGACACCCGCATAAAGCTGGTGCCCCCAGCCATAATCTCCACCTCAATACGATCTGCTTTAGCATCAATGGCATTTTCTACCAGCTCCTTAATTACAGAAGCAGGCCGTTCTACTACCTCGCCAGCGGCGATTTTGTTAATGGTATTATCATCCAAGACATGAACAAAGCTCATCCTAGACCAGCCTCCTTCTTCGCCTGCTGCTGCAGCTTGTACAGCTCATTCATAGCCTCCAATGGTGTCATGGTCATAACATCCAGTTTAAGCAAATCCTCAGTAAGAGTATTGCCAAAAAGGGAGCCCATACCATTTTCCTGTTCCTGAGCAGGCTGAGCTTTTTCCTGCTGTACTCTTGCCACCTCTGCTACAGTCTCCAAGCCGTTTTCCTCCAAGCTGGACAAAATCTTTTCAGCCCGGTTGGTAACAGCCTTGGGCAGTCCAGCCAGACGAGCCACATGAATACCATAGGATTTATCTGCTGCCCCAGCAATAATCCGCCGCAGGAAGGTAATATCTCCCCCCTTATCCTTAACAGCAATACAGAAATTCTTGATTTTTGCATTTTCCAAATCCGTCAGCTCATGATAATGGGTAGCAAAAAGAGTTTTGGCATGAATCTTGGCCTCCATATGCTCAATAACGGCTCTGGCAATGCTCATACCATCAAAGGTACTGGTACCACGACCTATTTCATCCAAAATAACCAGACTATTGGAGGTAGCGTATTTGAGAATCTGAGCCACCTCGTTCATTTCCACCATAAAGGTACTCTGACCACTAACCAAATCATCACTAGCACCTATGCGGGTAAAAATTCTGTCCACAGGAGAAATATAGGCCTCCCTGGCAGGTACAAAGCTGCCAATCTGAGCCATAAGCACCAGCAAAGCTGTCTGCCGCATATAGGTAGATTTACCAGCCATATTAGGGCCGGTAATCAGCATAATCTCACAATCATTGTGATTCAATTTGGTATCGTTAGGCACAAACAGCTCCCGCTGAAGCAGCCGCTCCACCAAAGGATGCCGTCCTTCTCGAATATCAATCTGGCCATTAGCAGTCAAAACTGGACGGACATAATTATAATTATCTGCTGCCTCCGCCAAGGCTGTAAGCACATCCAATACAGCTATCTGACGGGCAGTATTCTGTATATCTCCTAGCTGAGCCTTAATGGTATCCCGCAGCTCCACAAAAAGATTATACTCTATGGTAACAATTTTTTCCTGTGCCCCCAGAATCTTGGTTTCAAATTCCTTTAGCTCCTGGGTAATATACCGCTCTGCATTGGCCAAGGTCTGCTTGCGGACATAATGCTCCGGCACTTTATCTGTACCGCTGTTCCGCACCTCAATATAGTAGCCAAATACCTTGTTGTAGCCAATCTTCAAATAGCGGATACCAGTTTTTTCCTTTTCCTGCTCCTCCATAGCCTGCAATAACTGCTTGCTGTTGTGGGCAATTTGACGGTATTGATCCAGCTCCTCATTGTAGCCATCCTTAATAATGCCACCCTCCCGAATAGTCAGGGCCGGATCATCTACAATGGCCTGCTCCAGCAAATCAGCCAATTCATCATAAAGATGTATCTCCCTATGACAACCTTGCAAAAGGCCAGCTTGACACTGCTCCAAGCTGCTGCGGATAGCTGGCAAGGCCTGAAAGGAGCTGCGGAGAGCTACCAAATCTCTAGCGTTGGCACTACCTACCTCTATGCGGGTAAGGAGGCGTTCAAAATCATAGATATTTTTGCAAGCCTCCTGCAGCTTCTGGCGCAGGAGGAAATTTTCCTTTAGCTCCCCCACAGCATCCAACCGTTTGTTAATAGAAGCTATATTCATCAAAGGATATTCCAGCCATTTTCTTAGCAATCGAGTCCCCATGGCAGTATGAGTAAAATCCAATACCGCAAAGAGAGTGCCTTTTTTGCCTCCATCCCGCAGATTTCTGGTAATTTCCAGATTTCGCAGGGTATAGGTATCCACCACCAGATTGTCTGCATAATCCAGCTTGGTAAGCTGAGACAACTGGGACAAATCCGTCATAACTGTGTTGTGGAGATATTCCAACAGGGTAGCTACCGCAATTTCCCCAGCCCCCTTTTCGGGCCGATTATTAATATCAAAATGCTGAACAATAAGATTGTCAATCTCCTTGGCTGGTTCAGCAATTTCCGTAAAAATACAATGCTCCAGCCTTAGCTTAACAAATTTCTCCAGCTCCTGCCTCTGACTAAGCTGGCCCAAAATCAGAATCTCTGGCAACATTAATCTATACAGCTCATCGCAAAGAACCTGCAGGCTGTCACTGCCCTTGTAGATACCATAAAAGCACTCACCAGTGGAAATATCTGCCCCAGCCAGCACCAGCTCCTTGTCCTGCTCATAGATTAGAGCAATATAATTATTCTGAGCTGATTTCAGAGCTCCCTCCTCCAAAATGGTGCCGGGAGTAACTACCTTGACTACCTCTCTTTTGGTTAAGCCCTTGGCCTTGGGATCTCCTATCTGCTCTGCTATAGCCACTCGATAGCCCTTGGCTACCAGCTTGGCCAGGTAGCCATCTACAGCATGATAGGGCACACCACACATGGGATTTTTATTTACATCGCCACTTCGGCTGGTGAGAGTCAGCCCCAGCTCTCGAGAAACCACCGCTGCATCCTCAAAGAACATTTCATAGAAATCCCCCAAACGAAAGAAAAGAATCTCCTTGGGATGCTTCTGCTTGATTTCCATGTATTGCTTTTGCATAGGGGTAAGTTCCATAATATCTCCTGTTCTATCTGAATCTATTTTCAGAGCAATCTATTTTCAGGCTTCCAAAGTCCCCTTCAATATCCAGGTCTGGGCCTGCTGTATCTTTACCTTAACCAAATCTCCTGGCTTTTCCTTGCCAGTATACTGCCAAAGCACCAGCTTGTTGGTATCTGTACGGCCATTCCACACCGTTTCATCCGTATGACTTGGCCCCTCTACCATAACCTCCAGAGTCCGGCCCACCAACTGCTGGTTGATTTCCAGACTAATGCTGTTCTGCAGCTCCATCAGTCGGTTCAAACGCTGATGCTTAACTGCATCCTCCACCTGATTGTCCATTTCTGCTGCTGGTGTACCAGACCGCTTAGAATAAATAAAGGTGTAGGCCTGGTCATAACGAATTTCCTCAATAAAGGCCATAAGCTGCTGGAAATCCTCCTCGGTTTCCCCTGGAAAACCTACGATTAAATCCGTAGTAAGACTGGACTCTGGCACAGCAGCCCGGATACGAGCGACCAAATTCCGATACTGCTCCACCGTATAAACTCGATTCATAGCCTTGAGAATCCGATTACTGCCGTACTGCACTGGCAAATGAAAATGTCGGCAGATATGCTTGCTGTTTTTGATGACCTCAATAACCTCATTGCTAAGATCCTTTGGATGGGAAGTCATATAGCGTACCCGCTGAATGCCCTCTACCTGGTCTACCATCTCCAAAAGCTGGGCAAAGGTGGCCTTTTGATGATCTTTGCCATAGGAGTTTACATTCTGTCCCAGCAAAGTAACCTCCTTGTAGCCCTGAGCCACAGCCTCCTGTACCTCCCGCACAATATCCTCTGGCAGTCTGCTGCGCTCCCGGCCTCTTACATAAGGAACTATGCAATAGGTGCAGAAGTTGTTACAGCCATACATAATAGGAATCCAGGCGGAAAGGGCTGTATTACGCTGAATGGCCACATCCTCCGGCATTTCGCTTTCCCGCAGTTCTGTGTCCACCACATGCTTTACATTGGCAGCCTCCAACTTCTGGATAGTGCTAACCACCTCATGAATTTTATTGGTGCCCAGTACGAAATCAATATGTGGTGCACGCTTGATTAGCTTTTCCCCTTCCTTCTGAGCCATACAGCCGGTAATGCCTAGAATCAAATCCGGATTACGGCGCTTTAGGGCCTTGATTTCTCCGATTTTGCCGTATACCTTATCCTCTGCTGTTTCCCGAACACAGCATGTATTAATAATAATCAAATCAGCCTGATCCATCTCTTCCACAGACTGATAGCCCAGCTTTGCCAGCTCTCCCTCCATGCGCTCTGCATCACTGAAGTTCATCTGACAACCGTAGGTTAAAAATTTTACGTGTTTTTTGCTCATTTATCCTTTGCTCATCCTTTATATTTGTTGTACATTATATTTAAAGCTGATATACTATTTTACACTAAAAAGGGCAAAAATGGAATACCAGAACAAGGGGGAATTGGCTTATGACAACAGGGATAATTGCAGAATACAACCCATTTCACAATGGACATAAATATATGCTAAAACAAATCAGGGAGCAATTCCCCCAGGAACCAATTATTATTTGTCTTAGCGGCAGCATTACCCAGCGGGGAGAAATGGCACTGCTGGACAAATGGACCAGAGCCAAATTAGCTGTTCTGGGAGGAGCCAATCTGGTTATTGAACTGCCTGCTGTTTTTGCCTGTCGTAGTGCCGAAGCCTTTGGCCAAGGAGGAACTGCATTACTAACTGCCACGGGTGTAGTGGATAGACTGGCCTTTGGTACAGAATATCCTGATCTAGCCCAACTGGAAAAGGTGGCTTCCTTTGAGCCAGATGTATATTCTGGGGAACTGCAACAGCTATTACAACAGGGCTTGTCCTATGGAACTGCTATTACCAAGCTGATGAGTGAAAAGCTCCATTTGCCAGAAGCCATGCTTTATGAGCCTAATACCATTTTGGCTTTGGAATATCTGCGAAGCCTTGGAAAACTGCAAAAGCAGGGACAGCCTGTCCCTAAGCCTTGGACTGTTAGACGGCAAGGAGCAGGACATGGAGATACTCTCCCCAAAGGGAAATTTGCCAGCGGTACTACTCTGAGACAAATGACCGCTAATAGCTCGGACAAAAATTCTCTAAAGAAAGACCTTGAACCTCTAGTTCCTCCTGCTGTCTGTCAGGCTATTGTATCCTGTACAAGCTATCCAGACAAGGCAAAAATCTATCAGTTGCTACGCTACAAACTGCTTAGTACCGCTCCCCAGGGGCTTCAACAAATCCTTGGCATAAGTGAAGGACTAGAGCAAGCCATGTTACAAGCCATCAATTTCCCTAGTTATGATGAATTTGTCCATCACCTAACCAGTCGTCGTTATCCCTCCACCAGAATCCAGCGCTTGATTAGCCATTTAATGCTATCTATGAACAAGGAGCTAGTGGCGAAAATGGATAATGCTGGCCCTCTCTATCTGCGGGTTTTGGCTATGGACAGCACTGGACGACAATTATTACGGCAAATAAAAAACAGAGGCAAATTGCCTCTGTTAAATAAAGCAGCTTCTCTAGTAAATCGCCGTGATTTGCTTCATCCGGAAGCCATGAACCTGGCCCAGCAAATGCTGGCAATGGATATAGCTGCCACCAATCTACGGAGTCTTGCTCTTGGCGAAACAGCCTCCCTATATGAGGACTATCTCCACTCTCCCTGCTATATAGAAAAATGAACCTTCCCATACCTAATAGGAGATTCTAACTTCAATCCACCGGTACTTATCCAGCGTAAAAATTCAAGGTAAATTTGCTGGATAAGCCCTCTGGCTGCTGCTTTAGCTCCATATTGCCAATTTGTACCAAGGGAGCCCCCTTATCCAGCTGTCGCAGAAATTCCAACAGCGGAAAATAATCTCCCTGCAATCTTACCTTAACGGGCTGTATTTGCAGCTTGCCTAAAGGCTTGCTATCCATAGGCATTAGCTCCTGCAATTCCAGCCCGGAATTTCTTGCTGTCTGCTGTACATAGGCTAACAGTTCTGCCATTTGAATATTCCTTGGCAAAAGCTTTTCTGCCATTTGCCGCTGCTTGGCTACTTCCATTTGATAAACCTCCAAATTGGTATGATCCATTTGCAGCTTATTCAAGGCCGCTACTCGTGTAGTGGCTTTTTCTATGGCCTGCCTTTGCTCCTGATAGGCTTCCATCTGTTGATGGCCATACCAGATACCCATCCCTAAGAGGAAAGCTAGGAAAATCGTGGAGGCCATAAATATCCGCCATGCTCTTAACATTTATAACATCCTCCCCTTTAGCTGAAAATCCACCATGCCATCCTGACCTCTGTCCGCTGTATCCAAAACCATGACTTGCTCCCCTTGCTGTGCTTCCTCTTCTTCCTTTGGTGATAATTTATCCAGCAGTTGGGCAATCTGATTATAGGCAGCCGCCCGGCCCTGCAGCTGAACCTGTCCATCCTCCTGCAGCTTCACGCCTGTTAACCAAATACCATCCTCCATACTACTGCCCAATCTTACCAGCACACTATAAGCAGGTTTGCTGCTGCCATGAATATCTGCCAGCAGCTTGTTCCGCCCAGCAATAGCTTCCTTATCAGCCTCTATGGCCTCCTGCCGCTTAGCCACATCCTCCAACAGCTGAAGCTCATGAACCTTCACGGCCAGCTCTTCCTTAGCCTGATAATCAGTATACCAACCCAGAGCCAAGGCAAATACACCAACCCCAGCGGCTGCTCCCCACAGCAGCTTAGCTGCCTTAAGCCAATGCCATTGATATTTATAGGTATCTATATCCCCCAGAATCAGCCCCTGCTTATGTAAGCCACAAATAGCAGCATAAAATGCCTCCTGCATACCTGTAGGCCAGCTTTTCCATTCCTCTGGCAATTTTACATTATCTGGCACTTCCCCTGGACAAATCAATATCCCCTGAACAATATCAAAAAATTCCCGGCAAACCTTTGATTTCTCTGCCATAGCTTTTTTGCTAATGCCACCTATACGCATATTACCATCAGCCAGCTCTGTATAGCTCCACCAATAAGGCTCCTGCCAAGCAGTAGCAGAAACAAAATCCAATTTTACAGCCTGAGTCAATTCCTTGACCTCCAACTCAGGAAAGAATTTTTCATAAAAATATACATCCTGCTGGGACAGACCCAGACAACAAATAGCATTTCTCTGCTGACTGCTATCAGCCAAAAGGCAGGCCTTTTCCAGCAATTCCTCCTGAGCTATATCCTCTGTTATTTGATTTTGCCATATTATTTCATAGTCCTCTCCCTCTTTTTCTGCCACCATAATCATATAAACACTATTTTCTCTTTGTTGTATGCCCAGATAAGCTATATCCTGCCTGCGGAACCAATTCCCTATTTTTGCCATGCCCATTTTAACCAATTCCCTCCAAGATTACCTTTTCTCTTGCTTCATCTATATGAAGCCGCCATCTTAGACCAAAAACATTCTCCATTCGTACATCTTCGCTGTTGCGAATTTCTCCCAGAAGCCAAAGACTGTTATTGCGGGAAATATACCTTACCTGATAATGCCAAGGCCCCATATCACCTTCATCCATAAGCTCCGGGTACTCATTAACTCTATGATATAGCTCTCTAGCTCTAGGAAAATCCCCCTGCAGCTGCAACAGTTCCCTGTCCATAAGTCCCTCTGTTAGCAGCTGCATTTTGTAGCCCTGCCGTTCCACCACACTGACCTCGGTTTCCTTGTTGCTAAAGATATACAGCATGGCTGATACAAACAGCATAACGCTTAGCATCCAGATACCCAGCAAAGTCATACTGCCTCTTTCCCAATCCTGCATTATACCGTTGCACCTTCCTCCTCCACTATAGGGGTTAAGCCATAACCATAGCTATAAAATACCCTTTCCAAAGCAAATCTATGACCTGTTTTTTGATTAAGTCCGGCAATAGATACCTTTACCCGTTTTTCGTCTAACAGCTTAATGGACAAGTGCTCCAGATATACATCTGTTAAGTCCGTAGCACCAATCATGGGCTGGGTATTTTTGTTAATCCAATAACTTCCATCCTGGCGACGGCGTATTCTATACCTTTGCCAATAATCCTCATGATTATATTGCTCCATTCGCAGATAATGACGGCGTATGTAGAAGGTATAATCATCCTCATTATCCTGCTCCAGCCTCCATTCACCACTATAACGGATGTCCCGGCCGATTTCCTCCATAGGAATCCTCACCTGTTGGATAAGCTCCCAATCCCCCAAGAAATCATAATAGCGGCTAGCTGCCATAGCAAAGAGATTCAGCATAGCTGCAGTTAGCAGCAGCATCAGAGGCAGAGTCACCATCAGCTCCAGCATGGAAAAACCAGCTTCATATTTCTGTGGCCGGCATATCCTTTGCAAATTCAATCTCCTGCTGCCCCCTTCTATTCTGCCATTGCACCTTTACCTTATAATGCACAAGTAAATCATTATCTCCCTGCTGTCTTTGGGAAATAATGGTATATTCATGCTGGTTAGCCGTTACCTGCCGTGTATTTAGTCTGGCCGGATTGTCCTCCAGACAGATAATATCCAGCTGTTCCCTAGCCAATAAATCTGCTGTAATATTCCCCTCCAAATCAGACATATAGGTACTTTGCACCTGTATGTACAGCAGCACTCCAGCCAGCGCAGCCATAACAGCCATAGCTCCTAGCAGATCAAAGAAAAAATATCCCTTTTCATCTACACTCATCCAGTTTCCACCCTGGCCCTTCCTACTGTATCAATAATGATTCTCTCCTCATAGTCACCCTTCCAAATTCTTATGGTGGCCCCCACAGATTGTCCTCGGCGATTAAATCTGATATACCTTTGGTTACTTTTGATTCTTACCTGATGACCTGCATTGTAGGGATGCCATGTGTGATAGCTGGTTTTAATATTATAACGATTAGTTGCCACATAAAGCCTAGGTGCATGTTCCCGAATAGCATTGGTATAATCCCATTGGTGGGCCCAGGTCTGGGTATAACGTATAGTATTCATTAAACGCAAGGTTTCATATTTCACATACAGCTTATCCATATTAACCAGCTTAGGCAGAGCCGCACTGCATATTATCATCATAATCCCAGTACATACCAAAAGCTCCAGCATACTATGACCTGCTTCATCTAAGACATCCTTATATACCACCCTATCAGCTCCTGTCCCCAAAGCAGCGTTATATATGCCCCACAGGCCATAAATGGACCTAAAGGCAGTATGCGCCGCCGCCATTTTCCATAAATAAAATAATATAGATATTCTCTCAAAGCTGCTGCCAAGCCTAGTGCAAAGGTTAGAACAAAGGTCAGCAAGGCTCCCTGACAACCTAGAAATATGCCCAAGGCTGCCCCATAGCAAACATCCCCAAAACCAATTTGACCAGTGGCAATATACAACAAAAAAAACATTCCTCCTAGACAAATCATTCCCCCGAAAGCCTGATACCAATGATAATCTGGCAAAAATATTGCCAATCCCACAGTCAGCAGGCCTCCCCATATAAGCATGGATATGGTAAGCCTATGATAAAGCTTGCCATATCTGCCATCCAGATAGGCTGCTGGCACCATAGCCATAACTCCTCCTAGGGCCATATAGATTCTATTATCGTCCCACAATACCACTGTTGCTCCCACCACAGCTATGATTATAAGGGACAATATTCTATATTTATCCAGCCTTAGCTGCTCTCCTATGATTTCCCAATCTGTGCCCATCCACAGCCTCCCCTTATTTTTAACTTAGGATGCCTTGGCATCTCCCTTACCAAATTTATCCAAGGTATGTCCTTGCAGCTCCGCCTCATCTCCTGAATCAGCTATGGTATATTCCGTAGCTGTAATAGCTTCTATACCGCTATCCTTTAATATACATTTGCCAGTAGGAGGTTTAAGCTGATCAGAATGAGTTATGTATTCTGACAAATCATTGGCAATATCATCAGGATTACTGCCGTTTTGCAGCTGATACATGGTAATGGCTGCATCTATGGCCTGTAAATCAGCTTGAATTTTGGCCGTATTGGCCATGGCTACAGCATTGTTATACTTAGGCACGGCAAAGGAAACAATTACCCCCACAATTCCCACGTAAATCAACAGCTCCAGCATGGAAAAGCCTTCCTCTGCCTTTTTTAACCAAAATAAATACTTTTTCATTTTATTACCTCCCCTAAAACAATGTCATCATATCCAAGATAGGCAAAATCGTACTCATAACAATTCCTCCTACCACTAAACCAAGCAATAGGATAATCACCGGCTCCACCATAGTGGAAAGCCTATCCATACTGCCATTGGCTTCCTGCTGGCAGATTTCCCCCATATAAGCCAGCATACCAGCCAACTCACCGCTTTTCTCACCTGCCCCTACCACAGTCATTTCCATGTGGGAATATACCCCTGCCACGCTCATGGCTCCAGATAGGCTGCTGCCTTGAGCAAGCTGACGATTCATGGATTTGTATTTAAATTGCAAATACAGATTTTGGCATATATTTTCCAATAGCTCCAAACTGCGGCGTATAGAAATACCGCTATTTATCAACATAGCCATAGTATTAAAGAACACCGCCTGTTCCCGCTGACGGCATAACCTGCCTAGCAAGGGCATTCCCAGTCTAAGGCGGTCAAGAAATATACCACCTTTATGGGTATGATAGATTCTATATATAACGCCCCCTACTAGCAGAAAAACAACCATTCCCTGCCCTAGGTACAGGGTAAGATTATCCCCCAGCTTCAACAACATGGTAGTAATCCAGGGCAGCTGAGCATCAAAGCCGGCAAATACGGTGGCAAATACTGGCAGTACTTGATAAAGCAATAACAGCATCAAAACGCCACTAACACTGCAAAGAAACATGGGATAAATCATAATCCCTTTAAGCTTTTCCTTGCTATCATGGTTTTTTTTTAGAATTTCATGCAGCTTGGCCAGCACCTGGGGTAGATTACCGGACAATTCACCAGCTCTCACTACGGATACCATAAAATCCGAAAAATATCCCTTGCTCATTTGCATGGCCGTTGATAAGGCATAGCCCTTGGCCAGATTGTCCTTAAGCATCCCCTTGACATCTTCTCGATTCCCCATAGAGATATCTACTGCCTGCATGGTGGGAATACCAGCCTCCAGCATTACAGCCATTTGCTTGCAAAAATTAATGCGAAATTTTTCTAAATTATTTTTTTGCTGGGGCAGCCAGCTTCGCCTTACCTTAATAGGTACTATCTGCTGTCTTCGCAGCTCTGTCATGGCCTCCTTAACGGAATCAGCTTGAATATAGCCCTTTTCTCTGCTGCCAGCCTTGTTCATTCCCTCATAAGTGTATTTATGCATATCCTCACCCTGCTTTGCTTCCTATAACCACATTTTTCTTGAGCAAATTACTACGGCGTAATTTTTCCTCTGCCAAGGCCATAGTCTGCATACCTTCCCCTACACCAGCCTCCATAATATTGTAAAGCTGATCATATTTGCCGCTGCGAATAATATTCCGCACTGCCCCATTAGCCTTTAGACATTCCAAGGCACATTCCTTCAAGCCTCGCCGTCCTGGCAACAGTTTCTGAGTGCAGATTCCCACCAGAGATGAGGCCAAAAGTGATTTTGCCATAGACTGCTTTTCTGTAGGATACATGCTAATCAGTCTTTCTACTGCCTCTATAACACTGCCTGCATGCATAGTGGCAATAACATAATGACCAGATACAGCGGCATTCAACACCGCCTGAACGGTTTCCACATCCCGCATCTCCGATACCATGATAATATCAGGAGCTTGTCGCATAGCATTTTCCACGGCTTGACCGTAGGAGAAAAAATCCACCTCCTTTTCCAGCTGGCTAACCAAGCTAGTCTCTGAGGGCAGCTCATATTCTACCGGGTCCTCCAAGGTAAGAATATGTAGACTGCTGCCGCGATTCAGTTCATCCAGCAAGGCTGCCACAGTGGTGCTTTTGCCTGCTCCCGTCGCTCCTGTTATCAACAATAAGCCCTGACGATAATCTACAAACTGGCCTACCATACCAGCCTGGCCCAAATTGTCCAGTTGGGGAATTTGCATAGGCATTACCCGGATAGCCATAGCCATCCGGCCTTTTTTACTATAGCAATGAACCCGATAGCGCCAGGAATTAATTCTAATGGTTAGATTGGCATTTTCCCCATCCACAATCTTTTCCTGTATGCGTTGGGGAAAATATTGCTTCACAAAGGTAAAGATATTTTCTCCATTAGGTACATACTGCTTCAAAGGAGATAAAACCTCTCCTCGACGCCAAAACACCGGCTCATTAGCGGTAACATGTACATCTGTAATTCCTGCCTCTGAGGCACAACGCAAAATTCTTTCCAAATCCCTAATACTAACACACATTCCTACCCTTCCCCTCTAAAATATATTCATCAGCTCCTCCAGCTGAATCTCCCCTGCCAATGCCTTGGCAATACCATCCTCCCTCATGGTGCTAAGCAAACAATCTGGTGATATAAGACTTGCCCCAACTTCCTTGTCCTTTGGCTCCTCTGACAGTTCCTCACTAAAGCAAAGGATTTCGTGGATGGCTATACGGCCAATAAAACCTGTATGACCACATTGAGGACACCCTTGTGGATTGTGATGATAATAAATATCCTCTGGCCTATATGCCTCTCCTAGGAAATGTGCCTCCCTGCTATTCTGCTGTACCTGATAGGGAAGCCTGCATACTGGACACAGCCGCCGCAATAATCTTTGGCCCACAATAGCCCTAACAGCCGCCCGGATAATATAAGGGCGTATCCCCATATCCAGCAGCCTATATACAGTTTTCACCGCCCCAGGAGTGTGGATGGTGCCATAAATTCTGCGACCTGTAAGAGCAGCACTAATCAGTGTTTCCGCCACCTGGCTGCTGCGGATTTCTCCCACTGCCAGGCAGTCAAAATCCTGTCTTAGAACAGCCTCCAGAGCCTTTTCAAAGGTAAAGGCAATCTTCTCGTTAACCTGTATCTGATTAATTCCCTCTATTCTGTATTCCACCGGGTCCTCAATGGAAATAATATTATTACCCTCCTGATTCAGCATACTGAGAATCGCATATAGGGTGGTGGTTTTGCCGGAATTAACCGGGCCAGCAATCAGAATAGCGCCATGACCACTGGTGCATTTGTGCTTCAACAGTTCCAGATTCCTCTCTGACAAATCCAGCTGAGCCAAGCCCTTGAAATTGTCCTTATTGTTTAACAGCCGCAGAACTATTTTTTCCCCAGTAATCATAGGCACCACTGACATCCGTACATCCAAGGAATTTTCCTGCTTTCCCCCAAAGGAAAAACGGCCATCCTGAGGTAGGCGATGCTCCGCTATATCCAAGCCACAGATAAGTTTGAAACGGGAAACCAAATTCCCATATAGCTCCAAGGGCATATGGGCAAAAAGCACCCTCATTTCTCCCTTTACCCTCATGCGGATGCGCACTTCCTCCTCTAGTGGCTCAAAATGAATATCACTGGCTCGCTCATGCAAAGCTGTCTGGAGGATAAACTCCAATAGCTCTGTTAGAGGTGTTCTCTCCCGCTGTAAAGCAGCTGGTTCCTCCCTAACCAAGGGCAGCAGTTCCTCATCCATATTGTGTCTTGCCCTGGTTATTAACTGAAAATATTTCTCCTGTACTTCCATTATGGCCTCCTTTATATAATATTAATATATTATTAACTCTATATAGTATTATATATTAAATGCTTCGTTATTTTACCGAATTTTATAAAGTTTACCCACCACAATAATACCATATCAGAATTTTTTTGCAAGGATTTTTTCTGATTTTTTGCCAAAAAAAATCAGCCTCCTAGGCTGAGTGAACATAAAAAGGCGGCAGCCTTAACAAAAATTTTGTCAGGCTATACCGCCAAATTGATATGATTATTGATTTTCCAAGCACTTCCGCAAAGCCTGAGCCATTGGCTCTGTAGGCAGCTGGTGTCCTGTCCAGATGCGGAAAGCCTCTGCTCCCTGACCTACCAGCATATCCTCTCCGTTGAGAGTCTGACAGCCATGCTCTCTGGCCATACGCAAAAACATGGTTTCTGCGGGGGTATAGATAATATCATATACAAAGATTCCCGCTGGTACTGCTGCCCAATCTATTGGTGGCATGGTAAGAGTATTCGGCTCCATGCCCAGGGGTGTAGAATTAATCAACAGCTGGGATTTTATCAGCATACGGCGAAATTCCCAGCTTTGCCAATCCATAACCTGAATCTGCATATAAGGCCGAAAGTAATCTGCCACAGCCTGAGCCTTGACCACATTGCGAACACCAATGGTTAGGGAGGCAACTCCCTCCTTGATTAGGCCCCAGATAATAGCTCTGGCTGCTCCGCCAGCTCCCAACAGCACAGCATGCTTGCCAGCAGGAGAAAAACCGTGATTGTGCATACCCTGCAAAAAGCCTACTACATCTGTATTGTAGCCAGTCATAAAGCCATCCTGTATGGCTACAGCATTTACGGCACCAATAACCCTGGCATCCTCATCTATAGCATCCAGGAAGGGCATAATCGCCTGCTTGTGAGGAATGGTAACATTGAAGCCCTGAAAGCCCAAGGTTTTCAGCCCTGTTACAGCCTGAGCCAAATCCTCTTCCTCCACAGGCATAGCTATATAGACACAATCCAGACCTGCAGCCTGAATCCCTGCATTTTGCATGGCAGGAGATAGAGAATGACCAATTGGGTGGCCTATAACGCCAAAATTTTTTGTCTGACCTGTTATCATTCTAAATTTCTCCTTAGTCCTTGGCTATTTTGGCATCCGTCTTGGCTTGGAATTTCTCCTTAAAGACAATAAATCTTTCATGGGTGCCTGCACCGATTTCGCCAGCCTGATCCCTAGCTGTAACCCGGAAGGATATTTTGCGCCCTTCCACAGCTGTAATCTCCGCGGTTGCCACTACCTCCATGCCTATGGGAGTAGCGGCAGTATGGGCAATATTCAGTGCCGTTCCCACTGTGGTGCTGCCCTCCTCCACCAGAGAATCCATTAAATCAGAGGCAGCCTTTTCCATCAGACAACACATAGCTGGTGTAGCAAAAACCCGCAGGGAGCCGCTGCCCATAGTGCTGGCAATATTTGCCTCAGTTACCTGAGTTCTAGCCTCGTTAACAAGACCTACCTTTATTTCCTTTGCCATATTAACCACCAAATACCTCAGTGAAATAAATAACTGTTACAGTATCATCCATGGAAATACGCTTCTTGTAGATACGCTCAAAATCTGCAATTAATTCCTCACGGGAATTGATTTCAGGATTCTGCTGTCCCAAATCTTCAGAAGTAAGATTTTCCATGGTCTTAACCCGTACCTTGTCCAGATAGGCTGTATACAGATGCTTTTTAGGTGTAAACTTCTTGCCGGAAGTAATCCAAACAATAGAGCCCTCTGGGTACTTATCGCTAACATCCCCCAGACGTACTGTGCACTTCTTTTTCCGTGCTACAATCAGTTTTTCGTGCTTCTCGGCCTGAAAATTCAGTGACATCATTTTTATCAAGTCCTTCCATATGCAGTATTGGTGATTTATTACTGAAAAAAAGCAAATCAATTCAGTTTCTATCATTTTAGCACACTATCATACTAAAATAAATATTATGGCCAAAAAATATTATTTGACTTGAAGCCTGCTTTAGGTGTTAAACTTAAATTGTGTATTAATCGAGGAGGTTGTTAAAATGAGTAAAAAGGTTCTTGTTATCTCCACCAGCTTGCGACGCCACAGCAATTCCCATGCCTTGGCAGAGGAATTTGCCAAAGGTGCTAAGGAGGCTGGCCATCAGGTGGAATTAATCAGCTTGATTGGCAGACAGATTGAATATTGTGTAGGCTGTCTTTCCTGCCAGCGGACTGGCCAATGCGTTATTGAGGATGATGCTAATCTCATTGCAGAAAAAATGCTAAATGCTGATGTGATTTGTTATGCTACGCCTATTTATTACTATGAAATGGCTGGGCAGATGAAAACTCTGCTGGATAGAATGAATCCTCTTTTTTCTGCGGACTACAAATTCAGAGATGTTTATATGCTGTCCACAGCAGCAGATGATGGCCCTCATGTGGCAGATAGAGCTGTTAACGGTCTGGAGGGCTGGATAGAGTGCTTTGCCAAGGCAGAGCTGGCTGGCAGTCTCTTTGCTGGCGGGGTTACAGGCCCAGGGGAAATCGCCAACCACCCAGCTATTGCCAAAGCCTATGACATGGGAAAAAATATCTGATAAATCCCCCATAATTTATTTTAAGAAAACAGGCCCTAGAGAATCCATAACATTCTCTAGGGCCTGTCATAATTAGTGGTGTCAGTTTTACTTAATAAGACGAATAACTCCTGCCAGCATAAACAGCTTCAGTGCTCCATCAATAATTGCCATATCCATAACACATACCTCCGTAATAATAAAATTCCGTAACCATACAAAATACACATGGTATACATCTATGAAAATTGCTGTGTGGTTTGTATTCATAATCCCCTATGTATTAATTGTGTACTTTGTATTCATTTGTGTACATTATACGGCTTTGTCTTATATCTGTGAACAGACCTTAGTCCCATATTGAGGTATTCCATTATAGAAGTTTAGTATGCATAATTTAGCAAAAAAGGTATAGTTTTCTTTATATTGTTTCTATGTTATTTTGTTATTCTTTATATTTGTTGTTGTATATAACCATCTACAAGGCTGACAATGGCTCTGGAAAGCTGATTCAAGGATTGAATATGAACATAGCTATGACCAAATAGCCGCCTGGCTAAGGCTGGCTGAAAGGGTACTACAGTCTGGATAATTCCTGCTAGGCGAGCCCCTTCCTTTCTCAATCCCTGCAAAGATGTTTCCGTATCAGCAATAGCTGCTTCTTCCGTATACTGCTTCAATGATTTCACCCCTGCCATAGGCAGGCCCTTTTCATCACTGGGCATCATATCTGTCAGCATAAATATCAAAGAATTACTCAAATCATTGCCTAAATATTGACCAAGGATATTCAAGGCTAGACCGTCTCTATTCCAGCCTCTGGCCTCATAATTCCATATACCGGATACATCCTGCTCCTTGGCCTTTAGCACCTGCAAAACAGTATAACTGCCTATGGTGGAATAGGATAGCACGGTAGTAGGAATACCACACCGCCTCATGCTTTCTGCGATAACATAGCTCTGGGCACTAAGCTGTTTTTGCTGACTATGCCTAGAATAGGAACCATCCAATAACAGCACTACAGAAAATTCCTGATATTGCTCTGGCAAAGGACGACGAAAAATACGCTCGTCCCCATTGATAATTCCCTGCCAGGCCAAATCTGCTGCCAGCTTTCCCTGGCCTGCTCTAGCACTGTAGCTTCCCTTAGCCAGTTGGAGAGAGTTCTGCAAGCCATGAGATAAATCCTCTATAATCCGTCTATATTTCCGTCCCTGCTGAAGAAAATGGCCATAGTTATCCCTATAGGCTTCTCCCTTAGTAGCTGTCCCAGCTAAATAAATATGACTATAGCGATGATTCCCCACACATACCTGCTGCTCTATCTCTAGCCTTCTGCTTTCACCCAAGGCCCCCACTGGATAAATAGCCTTGATTTCTGCCAGCTCCTTAGCCGCTGATTTGCTGCCTATCCCGGGCAGATACCAATTCTTTTCCTGTTTTCTTCTCTCTTCTTCCTGAGACATTAAAGCAGATTTTTCCCGCAGTCGACCTGCCTGCGTTTGAGATGCGCCCTTACCCTGATGCTCCATAGGCATAATCCGTCGCAAAATTTGGCTTAAACCAGCCCCTAGCATCAAATGCCAGTGGCCAGGCTGCCAAAGAAGCTGTGGCTTTAGCAGAAAATATTTTTTTATCATCTGTTGAAAATTTTCCTTTAGCTCCGGCAAATTCTGCTCCTGCTGAAAATAAAGACCTTTATAAAGGCCCTTTTCCCAAGGATTCAGCAAGCCATTATTTTTCCCTTGTATCTCCAAGCACCGGGCCTTTTTCAAGCTATGAGACAGCTCCTGCCGCATCATCAAATACTGCATACTATCCTCATGACTATCATCCAGATAATCTGCAGCCCATGCCTGCCGCAAGTTCTCCAAGGTTAGCATATTCCCATAAGAACGCTGATAGGTGGCATGTTCCAGTCCCAACCAAAACATATCCACCAGCACTGCTCCCAGCCAGCAATGGCCCAGATACATAAGGTAGTCATCCAGTTCCTGAGCACCATAATGACCATAGGCAAAGCCCATAATGGTATTAAAGTATAAATCTGGACTGCCATCCTTCAGGTAAGCAACAAATCCCGGTACTAGGGTATAGTCTCCTGCAGCTGTCCAAATCATATTTAATGCCCGCCGCTCTACACTGCCTCTAGCTGTTCCCATATTTTCTGCCGACATCTGTTACCACCTCGCTTTAATACAATTACAGGGGAAAATGCTTATTAATCCTTGCCAATGCGCAAATCCAGCAAATCTTGTATAATCTGCCGTTCGTCCTCGTTGAATACCTTGTTTACCAAGCCCATTTGTAGAGCAGAACACAAGCCCAAGCCTTGCTGATAAATTCCCAAGGCTCCTAATAGCCCTCGTAAATCCACAGACTTGCTGGATATTTCTCCCTGCTGATATTTTAGCTGTAAATCCATAAATAGAGCAATAACGCTGCTGCGAATTTTGTCTGACAAATGACCGTATTGCTTTTCTAATAAATTAGCCAGCATATGCTCATTGGCAGGTGGCAAAGCAATCACCGCAAATCTTGAAGCCAAGGCCTCATTTAGCTCTCTAGTACCAGCATAGCCATAATTCATGGTGGCAATAAATCTGGTAGCTGAGTGCATTTTGAGGCGGCCGTAGCCGGGAATATCCAAGATACGACGAAAATCCAACATAGAATGCAGGGCCGCCAAGGCTTCGTTTCGAGCCATATTGATTTCATCTAAAATACAAAAGCCACCTTGACTAGCACATTCATAAACAGGACCAGGCCGAAATTGCACCTGTCCATCTCGAAATGTATCTGAACCCAGCATCATAGCTGCATCCATATTTACATGAAAGGAAACATTCCAATCTCCCCTGCCAAAGCAATAAGCCAAATTCTCAGCTAATACATTCTTACCTGTGGCCTTGGCTCCTACCAGCAGAAGATTTTCCCCTGCCAAAAGTGCTCCTAGAGCCTGCTCCCATATTTCCTTGCCATAGTATTGAAATCCTGGCGCCAAAAGCGGCCTATCCTGATTGCTCCAGGGATAGGCCGCCTTATATGCTTCCAGGCTATCTATGAGACAGGGAGCAATCCCTTGTTCCTGCAAAAAAGTCAACATAAACAGCCCCTTTTTTTATATGTTTTTACCTAATTCAGCCATTTGAAAAAGTCCATCTTCAGCAGTGCCCTGCTGCTCAGTTATTGCCTCTCCATCCTGACGGATACGGCGTCTGCCCCTAGGACTCTTTACAGCAATATTGGCCTGAACCTTGTTTTCCTCGGACTGATCCTCTCCTGCCAGACTGGCCTGATAAATCCCCCGAATTGGCTTATATACAGCCTTCACCTTCTGGTACAGCTCGCCACCCTTTTTACGGCCTAAAGACTGCAAAAGACGATGATAGAACTGCATCTTGGTTTCGGAATCCTCCAAAGCCTCACAGATATCCTCAGCCTGCTTGTATACCAAAGGAATTTTCTGAATCAGCTTAATATGATTTAATATTTTGGTACAAATAGACTGATGAGCCCGGCGCTTAATCTCCTCATCTGTCAAAACAGCTGCTTCTGCCTCACTTTCAGCCTCTGCTGTATTTTCCTCTGGCATCTGAGACGGCTCCTCTTCCTCTGCTGGAGCTATCTCCTGGTCCTCATCTGTAATTTCCAGCGCCTGAGCCGGCTCTGAAGCCTCCTCCTGCTGTGGAACAACGACTACCTCTGGCTCAACCTCTATGGCCTCCACAGGAGCCTCTAAAGGCTCTACAATCATGGCAGGCTGTGCTGCAGGTTGTTCTACAGTCTGTGACTGAACCTCTGGCATTTCCTCAGAAAATGTCTTATCCTCAACCTGATAATCGGAAGCTAAATCACCTAAATCCACAATAACTTCCTGATCGCTTTCATCAATCCCCAGGCCATCCTGATGCTTGATAGCTCCTTCAATGTCCCGACAACGATAGATATTATCACGGTTCTGCTTGCCAGCCATCTCAATAGCTGCATCATATCCCTTGTCACGACTAATGATATAATACTTTTCTTCGGCACTGTAATTACACATCAAAGCTGTAATCAGTTGGAAATCCAAAGCATTCTCCACTCCGTTAACAATCTTGTCGAAACAGATGGTTGCTGGACAATCCATCAGTTGGCGCACCACATCGATCTTTAGGGTATCAGCCTTGATACTGTAGAAAAGATGCAGTTTATCCTCCTGCTGCAGCTTTTGCACGCCCTTCAGGCCCTCGTTGTGTACGTTTTCATAGTCTATATAGTAATTTGCCACACTAGCACCTCACAAAAAAAATTTACTTACATACTATTTTACTCGTATTCATGTCAGTTTGCAAATATACATTTGAAAACTATTTTTATAATCAAAAAAAGCCCCCCCATTACTGGGAGAGCTCTTCTTATAGTTCGTACTGTATATTACCAGCTAGCCTTAGTTACGCCAGGAATGGCACCCTTGTAGCTCTGCTCTCTGAAACAAATACGGCACATATCGAACTTTCTGATATAACCGTGCGGACGACCGCAAATCTTACATCTGTTATACTGGCGAACAGGGAACTTAGGCTCCTTGCTCCACTTTTCAATCATTGCCTTCTTGGCCACAGTCAGTACCCCCTATCCTTATGCTTTGAAAGGCATGCCCATGAGCTTCAAGAGCTCGCGAGCTTCCTCATCGGTCTTTGCAGTGGTAACAACAACAATGTTCATACCACGGAGCTTATCAATCTTATCATACTCAATTTCAGGGAAAATGAGCTGCTCCTTCAAGCCGATTGCGTAGTTACCACGACCGTCGAAAGAATTGGCACTGATACCACGGAAGTCACGAACGCGAGGCAGTGCTACGTTCATGAACTTGTCCAGGAACTGATACATGCGAACACCACGCAGAGTAACCTTTGCGCCGATAGGCATGCCCTGACGAAGCTTCCAAGCAGCCAGAGACTTCTTAGCTCTGGTGAGGATTGGCTTCTGACCAGCAATAATGGTCAAATCGTTAACAGCAGCGTCGAGAGCCTTAGGGTTGCCTACAGCCTCGCCAACACCCATGTTAATGATGATCTTTGCGATTTTAGGGAGTTCCATAACATTCTTGTAGCCGAACTTTTCAGTCAATGCAGGAACAACCTCATTGATATACTTTTCCTGTAATCTATCCAACTAGATATCCTCCTTTCCTTTCTTATTTAGTCTGATCGATAACTTCGCCGCACTTCTTGCACGCACGAACATTTTTGCCGTTTACTTCCTTGTGAGCAACACGGGTAGCCTTGCCGCAAGCTGGGCAAACCAACATAACCTTTGCTGCAAACATAGGAGCCTCCTTGGTGATAATGCCACCCTGAGGAGCGCTCTGGTTAGGCTTAGTGTGACGCTTAATCTTGTTAACGCCCTCTACTACAACCTTACCCTTCTTTGGCAGAGCCTGGATAACCTTGCCCTGCTGGCCTTTATCTTTACCGGACAATACCAGAACGGTATCACCCTTCTTTACATGCAGTTTTGTAATTGCCAAAGTCGCACCTCCTCACATTAAAGAACTTCTGGAGCCAGAGATACAATCTTCATGAAATCTTTCTCACGAAGCTCTCTTGCTACTGGCCCAAAAATACGGGTACCCTTAGGAGTCTTATCCTCCTTGATAATAACGGCTGCATTCTCATCAAAGCGAATGTAGGAACCGTCATTGCGACGCAGGCCCTTCTTGCTACGAACTACTACGGCCTTAACAACGTCGCCCTTCTTAACGACGCCGCCAGGGGATGCAGATTTTACTGCAGCCACGATTATATCACCAATGTTAGCATACTTGCGATAAGAGCCGCCCAATACACGGATGCACATGATTTCCTTAGCACCGGTGTTGTCGCCAACATTGAGTAAAGTCTGTTGCTGAATCATCAGTTAACCTCCTCAACCAGAATTTCCCAACGGAAATTATCTTGCTTTCTCAACGATCTCTACAACTCTCCAACGCTTATCCTTGGACAGTGGGCGGGTTTCCATAAGGGAAACGATGTCGCCAACATGAGCCTCGTTATTTTCATCATGGGCCTTGAACTTTACAGTCTTCTTAACGGCCTTCTTATAAAGTGCATGCTGCTCGATATCCTCAACTGCTACAACAACAGTCTTGTCCATCTTGTCGCTTACTACCTTACCAACTTTAGTCTTGCGTTCATTTCTCTCGCTCATTAAGGAGCCTCCTTCCTAATACGTATCTTATTATGTCGAATCAAATCAAGCCTTAGCCTGCTCAGTCTGTACAGTCTTAATGCGGGCAATAGTCTTCTTTACTTCCTTGATACGCATTGGGTTCTCCAACTGACCAGTAGCCAGCTGGAAACGGAGGTTGAACAACTCCTCTTTGAGAGAAGCAAGTTTCTGGTTAAGTTCCTCAGCGCTCAAATCTCTAATCTCATTAACCTTCATTTACTTCACCGCCCTCTGCCTTTTCAGTCTCTTCGCGAGTTACAAACTTGCACTTGATTGGAAGCTTGTGAGCTGCAAGACGCATTGCTTCAGCTGCTACTTCCTTAGTCACGCCATCCATCTCGAAGAGAACGCGACCTGGCTTTACTACTGCTACCCAGTACTCAGGTGAGCCCTTACCGGAACCCATACGGGTCTCAGCTGGCTTTGCAGTTACAGGCTTGTCAGGGAAAATCTTGATCCAAACCTGACCACCACGCTTGATGTAACGGGTCATAGCAATACGGGCTGCCTCAATCTGACGGTTAGTAATCCAAGCTGGCTCCAGCGCAACAAGACCATAATCACCATGGGAAACCTTGTTACCGCGCTGTGCCTTACCCTTCATACGACCACGGAACTGCTTGCGATATTTAACTCTCTTTGGTAATAACATTAAGCTTCGCTCCCTTCAACAGCAGCAGTACGCTGCTTCTTCTCAGGAAGGACCTCACCCTTGAAGATCCAAACTTTAACGCCAATACGACCATAGGTAGTTGCTGCCTCGTAAGTACCATAGTCAATGTCTGCTCTCAGGGTGTGCAGAGGAATGGAACCCTCACGATAGGACTCGCTACGGGCAATTTCAGCACCGCCGAGACGGCCGCTAACCATAACCTTGATACCCTTTGCGCCCAGACGCATAGTGCGGCCTACAGCCTGCTTCATAGCACGACGGAAGGCAATACGACGCTCCAGGGACTCAGCAATGCTCTTTGCTACCAAAGTTGCATCCATATCTGGCTGCTTAATCTCTGCAATATTGATGTCAACATTGCAGTCGGTGAACTTCTTCAGTCCAGCCTTTACCTGCTCGATTCCGGAACCACCACGGCCGATAACCATGCCTGGCTTTGCAGTATGGATAGTCAGCTTCAGACGGTTCTTGGAACGCTCAGTCTCAATCTTGGAAACTCCGGCGCTCTGCAGAGTGTTCTGCAAATGCTCACGGATTTTAATATCTTCATGCAGATTTGCTGCAAAATCTTTGCCAGCATACCACTTAGCATCCCAAGTCTTTACGATGCCAAGTCTTATACCATGCGGATTTACTTTCTGACCCAAAGTTAATACCCTCCTTTATTAGTTTTCTTCTACTGCTACAGTGATGTGGGAAGTGCGCTTCAAAATCTTGAAAGCCTGACCACGGGAGCGTGGATGAATACGCTTCATAGTTGGTCCCTCATCTACGAAACAGGAAGATACATAGAGGTTATCAACGTTCATGTCGAAATTGTTCTCAGCGTTTGCTACTGCAGACTTGAGAACCTTATATATAGCTTCACTACCTACTTTTGGAGTGAACTTCAAAATCGCAAATGCATCAGCAACCTTCTTGCCACGAATGAGATTCATAACAACGCGAACCTTGCGAGGTGCAATGCGAACATTTTTAGCAACTGCTTTTGCTTCCACAGAGGAATCCTCCTTTCAAATCAACTTATCTAAGACCGGTCTTTCTCTCTTCACCGGCATGGCCCTTAAAAGTACGGGTTGGTGCAAACTCACCAAGCTTATGGCCAACCATGTCCTCAGTTACATAAACAGGAACATGCTTGCGACCATCGTGTACTGCGATAGTATGACCAACAAAAGTTGGCAGAATAGTGGAGCTTCTGGACCAGGTCTTTACAACCTTCTTGTCGTTAGCTTCGTTCAGGGCATCAATCTTCTTAGTTAAGCTTTCATGAACATAAGGTCCCTTTTTAACAGATCTTGACAATTTATTTCCTCCTTCCGGTGATTATCACTTATTTGGTACGGCCTTTAATGATTAACTTATCAGAAGCCTTCTTACGACGGGTCTTGGCACCCATAGCGCACTTACCCCATTTAGTAACAGGATGCTTGCGGCCAACTGGGGAACGACCCTCACCACCACCATGTGGATGGTCATTAGGGTTCATAGCAACGCCGCGGTTCTCTGGACGCTTACCCATCCAACGAGCACGACCTGCTTTACCAATAGTGATGTTCATGTGCTCAGCATTGCCAACTACGCCGATAGTTGCACGGCAGTTAACATGTACCTTGCGCATTTCACCGGATGGCATACGGAGAGTAGCATAGTCACCCTCAATAGCCATGAGCTGTGCATAAGCACCAGCGGAGCGAACCAGCTGAGCACCAGCACCGATCTTCAACTCAACGTTGTGGATCAGAGTACCAACTGGAATGTTCTTCAGTGGAAGAGCGTTACCTGGCTTAATGTCAGCCTCTGGGCCGGACATAACCTGGTCGCCAACCTTCAGACCGTTAGGAGCGATGATATAACGCTTCTCACCGTCTGCATAGTTCAAAAGTGCAATACGTGCACTGCGGTTTGGATCGTACTCGATAGTAGCAACCTTGGCTGGAATACCATCCTTGTTGCGCTTGAAATCAATGATACGATACAGACGCTTATGGCCGCCACCCTGATGGCGAACGGTCAATCTACCCTGCTGATTACGGCCACCGTTCTTCTTGAGACGCTCAACGAGGGATTTTTCAGGCTTATCAGTAGTAATCTCATCAAAAGACGCTACAGTCATGAAACGTCTACCTGCGGAATATGGTTTAAAACTCTTTATTGCCACTTAATTAACCTCCTTTTCCCTATTAAGCTTCAAAGAACTCGATAGTCTCGCCAGCAGCGAGCTTCACGATTGCTTTCTTGTAGTCAGAGCGCTTGCCGATGGAACGGCCCATGCGCTTTACCTTACCCTCAACGTTAACGGTATTTACAGATGCAACCTTTACGTTGAAGATCTGAGAAATTGCCTTAGCAATCTCAATCTTGTTGGCAGCCTTAGCTACCTCAAATACATATTTGCCCTCAGCCATGAGAGTAGTGCTCTTTTCAGTAATCAGAGGACGGATAATGATGTCGCGTGCTTCCATTATGCATATACCTCCTCAATACGAGCAATAGCATCCTTAGTGATGAACAGCTTGTTAGCGTTCAGGATGTCAAATACATTCAGGCCGATAGTGTTAATAGCCTTAACACCAGGGATATTACGGGAAGACTTATCAACATTCTCAACATAATCAGCTGTAATGATCAGAGCCTTCTTATCAACATCAAAGGTATTCAGCATCTCAACAACTGCCTTGGTCTTTGGAGCTGCGAAATCAATGCTGTCCAATACTACCAACTGGCCGTTGGCTACCTTGTCGGACAGTGCGCACTTGAGAGCAAGACGACGCTGCTTACGAGGCATGCTGAAGGAATAGGAGCGAGGAGCAGGACCAAATACAGTACCGCCACCTACCCAGATAGGGGAACGGGTGGAACCACTGCGTGCACGACCGGTACCCTTCTGCTTCCAAGGCTTACGGCCGCCGCCTCTTACCATACCACGAGTCTTGGTTGCATGATTGCCAAGACGCTGGGAAGCCAGCTGCATAACAACTGCCTGGTGCAGGAGGCCTGCATTCACTTCTACGCCAAAAATATTTTCATTCAATTCGATATCTCCAACCTGCTGGTTCTTGATATCATAAACTGCTACTGTAGGCATTATTTCTTATCCTCCTTCCGAATTAGTTTTTGCCCGGCTTAACGGTGCTCTTTACAACTACGAGGCCCTTCTTTGGACCAGGAATTGCGCCCTTGATGAGGAGCAGGTTGCGGTCAGCATCAACTCTAACAACAGTCAAACGCTGTACAGTAACCTTCTCGCTGCCCATATGACCTGGCAGCTTCTTGCCCTTCAATACACGGCCACCGTGACCACTGATCATCGCACCTGTAGAACCAGGCTCACGATGAGACTTGGAACCATGTCCCATTGGTCCACGTGCAAAATTATGACGCTTGATACCACCGGCAAAACCCTTGCCCTTGGAAGTACCAGTTACGTCAACTAATTCTCCGGCGGAAAATATGTCAACGCCGATGGTGTCACCAACGTTATATTCAGAAGCATTCTCCAAGCGCATCTCGCGAATGAACTTTACTGGAGCTACGCCAGCTTTTGCGAAATGACCCTTCATTGGGCTATTTACCTTGGATTCTTTGATTGCGCCGAAGCCAATCTGAATTGCATTATAACCATCATTTTCAACAGTCTTATTCTGGACAACAACATTGTTACCAGACTCAACAACTGTTACTGGAACGACCTGACCTTCTTCAGTAAAGATCTGAGTCATGCCCAGCTTTCTACCTAAAATTGCTTTAGCCATCATTCCACCTCCTATTACAATTTAAGTTCGATATCCACACCTGCTGGCAACTCAAGACGGGTGAGTGCATCTACAGTCTTGGAAGTTGGATCCAGCACGTCAATAAGGCGCTTGTGAGTTCTCATCTCGAACTGCTCACGGGAGTCCTTATTTACATGTGGGGAACGCAGAATAGTGTAAATCTGCTTCTCAGTTGGGAGTGGAATTGGGCCGGATACACTAGCGCCGGTTCTCTTGGCAGTCTCAACAATCTTTACTGCGCTCTGGTCCAGTGCTTTGTGATCATAAGCCTTTAAACGGATTCTGATTTTCTGCTGCTTAGACAATTTATTTTCCTCCTTCTCGTCCGGGCTCCAGGCCCAAACATTTCTCCGTAATAGTTCCCTTGATCAGGCCCATATGTCCTGTCAAGCCATCTACCACGTCATCGCATCAGGGGTACTTTTACTTAGAAGCACACCGCTTCTTATTGTAACATACACATATTATTTCCGTCAATAAAAATAATATAAAACCTTAATTATAAGGGCGACTAAGATAGCCGCCCTTATATTAAGGAAATAATTTACTTGGACTTTACCAAAAAGCGCAAATTAAGCGTCGATCTCGGTAACACGGCCAGCACCTACAGTATGACCACCCTCACGGATAGCGAAGCGCAGACCAGCCTCAATAGCGATTGGAGTGATGAGCTCTACAGACATCTCTACGTTATCGCCAGGCATAACCATCTCAGTACCCTCTGGCAGAGTTACAACACCGGTAACGTCAGTGGTACGGAAATAGAACTGAGGACGATAGTTGTTGAAGAATGGGGTATGACGGCCGCCTTCTTCCTTAGTCAGTACATAAACCTGACCCTTGAACTTGGTGTGTGGATGAATGGAACCTGGCTTTGCCAGAACCTGACCACGCTGAATCTCCTTACGGTCAATACCACGGAGCAGAGCACCGATGTTATCACCAGCCTGTGCACTTGGCAGCAGCTTGCGGAACATCTCGATACCAGTTACAACAGTGGTCTTAATCTCATCAGCGATACCAACGATCTCAACAGTATCGTTCAGGTTCAGCTGACCACGCTCTACACGGCCAGTAGCAACAGTACCACGACCAGTAATGGTGAATACGTCCTCTACAGGCATCAGGAATGGGAGATCAGTGTCACGGGTAGGAGTAGGAATGTACTCATCTACTGCATCCATCAGCTTCATGATGTTAGCCTTCTGCTCCTCGTCGCCATTCAGAGCGCCCAGAGCGGAACCAGCAATTACAGGAATGTCGTCGCCAGGGAAATCGTAGGAGCTCAGGAGCTCACGAACTTCCATCTCTACCAGCTCAAGCAGCTCAGGATCATCAACCTGGTCTACCTTGTTCAGGAATACAACCATAGCAGGAACGCCAACCTGGCGAGCCAGCAGGATGTGCTCACGAGTCTGAGGCATAGGACCATCAGCAGCGGAAACTACCAGGATAGCACCATCCATCTGAGCAGCACCAGTGATCATGTTCTTTACATAGTCAGCATGGCCTGGGCAGTCAACGTGAGCATAATGACGCTTGTCAGTCTCATACTCTACGTGTGCAGTGTTAATGGTAATACCACGCTCTCTCTCCTCTGGAGCCTTATCGATGTTAGCGTAGTCCTCAAACTGTGCCATACCCTTCTCGGACAGAACCTTAGTGATTGCTGCAGTCAGGGTAGTCTTACCATGGTCAACGTGACCGATAGTACCAATGTTTACATGTGGTTTAGTTCTTTCGAATGTAGCCTTTGCCATTTAGAAATTTCCTCCTTATTCACCTTTGTTTTTAGCAATGATGCCTTCTGCAATATTCTTAGGAACTTCCTCATAGTGAGAAACTTCCATGGAGTAGTTACCGCGGCCCTGAGTCTTGGAGCGCAGGTCGGTGGAATAACCGAACATGCCAGACAGAGGAACGAATGCATTGATTACCTGTGCACCGTTGCGGGCTTCCATACCTTCGATACGGCCGCGACGGGAGTTCAGGTCACCGATTACATCGCCCATGTACTCCTCAGGAACGATAACCTCTACCTTTACGATTGGCTCCAGAATAACAGGGTTAGCCTTGAGTGCACCGTTCTTGAATGCCATGGAACCGGCAACCTTGAACGCAGCCTCAGAGGAGTCAACCTCATGGTAGGAACCATCATATACGATAGCCTTTACATCAACAACAGGATAGCCGGCGAGAATACCGCCCTCCATAGCCTGCTTGATACCTGCTTCGATAGGGTTGATGAATTCCTTAGGAATAGCACCACCAACAACCTGATTCTCGAAGCTGAAGCCTTCACCAGGCTCCTGTGGAATGAGACGCAGCTTACAATGACCATACTGACCATGACCACCAGACTGACGCACGAACTTGCCTTCGCACTCAACTTCCTTGCGGATAGTCTCACGGTAAGCAACCTGTGGGTTACCTACTGCACAGTCAACCTTGAACTCACGAAGCATACGGTCAACGATAATCTCCAGATGGAGCTCGCCCATCCCGGAAATAATAGTCTGACCAGTTTCCTCATCAGTGCGAACGCGGAAGGTAGGATCCTCCTCAGCCAGCTTCTGAAGGGCAACGCCCATCTTCTCCTGGTCGTTCTTGGTCTTTGGCTCTACAGCTACGGAAATAACTGGATCTGGGAATTCCATGGACTCCAGAATGATTGGATGTGCCTCGTCGCAGAGGGTATCACCAGTGGTGGTATCCTTGAGACCAACAGCAGCAGCAATATCACCGCTATAAACGATGTCCAGCTCCTTACGGTTGTTAGCATGCATCTGGAGAATACGGCCGATACGCTCCTTCTTGCCCTTAGTGGAGTTAAATACATAAGAGCCGGAGGACAAAGTACCGGAGTATACACGGAAGAATGCCAGCTTACCAACGAATGGATCAGCCATAATCTTGAATGCCAGAGCAGCAAATGGCTCGCTGTCACTGGATGGACGATGATCCTCCTCACCAGTCTCAGGATTTACACCCTTGATTGGAGGGATATCGGTAGGAGCAGGCATGAAATCAACAATAGCGTCCAGCATAGGCTGTACACCCTTGTTACGATAAGAAGTACCGCAGGTTACAGGGCACATGGTGCAGGCAATAGTAGCCTTACGGATAGCGGTCTTGATCTCCTCCTCGGAAATCTCCTCGCCACCAAGATACTTCTCCATGAGGCTGTCATCAACTTCTGCTACAGCCTCCAGCAGTTTCTCACGATATTCCTCAGCGAGATCCTGCATATCCTCAGGAATAGCTACCTCATCAGCAACCTTGCCCAGGTCATCCTCATATACGATAGCTTCCATCTTTATGAGATCAATGATGCCCTGGAAGTCATCCTCAGCACCAATTGGCAGCTGGATTGCAACTGCATTGGCATTCAGACGCTCCTTCATCATCTTGATAACATTGTAGAAATCTGCACCAGTAATGTCCATCTTATTTACATAGGCCATACGTGGTACGCTGTATTTCTCAGCCTGACGCCATACGGTCTCAGTCTGAGGCTCAACGCCGCCGCGAGCAGTCAGAACTGCTACAGCACCGTCCAATACTCTCAGAGAACGCTCAACCTCTACAGTAAAGTCAACGTGACCTGGGGTATCAATGATGTTGATACGATGATTCTTCCAATGGCAGGTGGTAGCTGCGGAGGTAATGGTAATACCACGCTCCTGCTCCTGTGCCATCCAGTCCATGGTAGCAGCGCCTTCATGAACCTCACCGATCTTATGAGTGATACCTGTGTAGAAGAGGATACGCTCAGTAGTAGTAGTCTTACCGGCATCGATGTGAGCCATGATACCGATATTACGAGTTTTTTCCAAGGAATACTCTCTTGCCACTATTTATCGCTCCTTAATTACACAAACTATATTACCAACGATAATGAGCGAAAGCCTTGTTGGCCTCAGCCATCTTGTGAGTGTCTTCCTTCTTCTTAATGGAAGCGCCGGTGTTGTTAGCAGCATCCATCAGCTCGCCGGAAAGTCTCTCATCCATGGTCTTTTCGCCACGCAGACGTGCGTAGTTTACGATCCAGCGGATACCCAGAGTCATGCGGCGATCTGGACGAACCTCTACAGGAACCTGGTAGTTAGCACCACCTACACGGCGTGCACGAACCTCCAGTACAGGCATAACATTCTTCAATGCAGTCTCGAAAACCTCGAGAGGATCATTACCGGTCTTAGCACGGATGATCTCGAATGCATCATATACAACTCTCTCCGCAACGCCCTTCTTACCAGAAAGCATTACCTTATTGATGAACTTAGTGACGATCTTGGAGTGGTATACCGGATCCGGTAAAACGTCACGCTTAGGTACAGAACCTTTTCTTGGCATCTATTTTGCCTCCTTCCATAATCTTTCAGTGTCAGAAATTATTTCTTCTGCTTAGCGCGCTTAGCACCGTACTTGGATCTACCCTGCTTGCGGTCCTGAACACCTGCAGTATCCAGAGAACCACGAATGATGTGATAACGAACACCTGGTAAATCCTTTACACGTCCGCCTCTGATCAGAACAACGCTATGTTCCTGAAGATTATGGCCAATGCCAGGGATATATGCGGTTACTTCAATGCTATTAGTCAAACGAACACGGGCAACCTTACGGAGTGCGGAGTTTGGCTTCTTAGGAGTTGTGGTATAAACTCTTGTGCAAACGCCACGTTTCTGTGGGCAATTCTTTAATGCCGGTGCTGTGGATTTCTCCTGCATGCTCTCTCTGCTCTTGCGAACTAACTGATTAATTGTAGGCATACATGCACCTCCTTCCTTCAAAATGAGTATTTAGTATTTATTAAAACCGCCAACTTAGTCAGCAGGTTTTGACTTATTCTGCTGTTATTTCAAAACAGCAACTGCGGCAGCTCCTACTTCGATGGAACAGGTCTTTCCCAATTCCCCCATAGTATGAGCTATTTCCATATCTATGGATTTCTCCTCACAGAGGCTTCTCAGTGGCTGCACCACCCTGCCATCTGCATCTGAGGCCAGGAATACGCATAACACCTGATCCTTGTTGATGGCCTTGGTTACCTGCTTGACACCGATAACCCTCTGAGCCTTCTTCAAACTCTCCAGCGTCACACATCTCACTCCTTCGCCTGAAAACATCCATAACTTAGGCGCATTAGTATAATATCACCCCTCCAAACCTTTGTCAACCCCTTGTATATCAGCTTTTACATTGCACACCCTACCCGGTGTATCATAAATCTATGTTAGTACGTTTAAAGTGTGCCTTTGTATTTTCTATAGATACACTTTGTAACATTACGCGATAAATAATAAAAAAAGTCCTACCATATCCACCAACTGTAAACCAAATAAATTTAAAAAAATTTTTTCGGAAATAAAAACAGGAAGCGTTGCCTGAAGCTGCTCCCTGTTCATTATCTCACTAAAAAATTATTTCTTGCTCTTCTTCTTGCCCTTAGAAGCTTTCTTGACATTAACTGCATCCTTCAAAGCTTTACCTGGCTTAAAGGCAGGACTCTTGGCAGCAGGAATCTTAATCTCTTCCCCAGACTGTGGATTGCGGCCAGTACGGGCTGCTCTCTCCCTTACCTCAAAAGTACCAAAGCCAATAACCTGTACCTTATCCCCTGCAACGAGAGCCTCCTGAACGCTGGCAAAAATACCTGCAACAGCCTTCTCAGCATCCTTCTTGGTAATACCGGCTTTCTCAGCAACCTTAGCAATTAACTCAGACTTATTCATGTCATTTCCCCCTCAAAAAAGTTAAAAATTGCACGGGAATCTGCCGATATAGGCTTACTCCCTCGGTAATTGCTTTCAATATACCACAAACACTAGGATTTTGCAAAATTTAGCCACAATTTTTTCGGTTTTTTCCCCAATCTTTCCAAGTCAGTCTGTTATGGTATTTTTTGCTTCGTTCCAGTAGGCATCAAGCTGTTCCAGAGAGAAGCTGCTCCAATCTCCTCCCTGGGCATTAACCTGACCTTCCACATACTCAAAACGCTGACGGAATTTCTTACAACAAGCCAGCAAAGCCAGCTCGCTATCCACCTTGTAGAACCGGCTAAGATTTACCACAGAGAACAGTACATCTCCCAGTTCTTCCTCAATATGCCTCTGCTTGCCTTCCTTAACGGCCTGTTCCAATTCCTGCAGCTCTTCCTTGATTTTCTGCCACACAGGCTCTGGCTTCTGCCAGTCGAAGCCCACCTTGGAAGCCTTGGACTGCAATTTTTGAGCCGCCATCAGGGCAGGCAAATCCTTAGGCACTCCATCCAGGATATGCTTCCGCTCCTTTTTCTCCAGTTTCTTCATAGACTCCCAGCTAACTAAGGCTGCTCCAGCATCAGAAGCCTGCACCTGGCCAAAGACATGAGGATGACGGCGCACCAGCTTTTCCACCACGCCTTGAACCACATCCTCCATAGAGAATGCTCCCGCCTCCTCTGCCATACGGCCGTGGAATACTACCTGCATCAGCAGATCCCCCAGCTCCTCGCAAAGCAGGTCATAATCCTCCAAATCAATGGCCTCCAAAACCTCATAAGTTTCCTCAATGAGATTTTTGCGAATGCTTTCATGAGTCTGAGCAATATCCCAAGGACATCCCCCCGGCTCCCGCAGGGTTTTAATAATATCCTGCAAAGGCTGCAAATCAAACTCCTTTTTGCCAGGATAAGGCTTGATGTACAGACTGGTTAAATAATCTATATCAGGCTGTCTGTCCAACTCGTAGAGAGGAATCTCCCGTATGGATTCATCAGGCATTCCCAGCTTGTGAATATAGGTAATAGGATATTCATCTGGCAAGGCCTCCATCAGGCTCAGCTTGGCATCAGAAGCAATCTGCTGATTGTAAACCTGAGTTACCACCAGTCCAGTAGGCATATCCACAGGCAGCTGTTCAAAATCCTCTGCATCTATAATGGTAAGACCATCAATAGGATCTATGCCCAGCTTGCCATACAGCACTTCCACAAAACTCATGCCTGGCAGGATTTCCAACTGAATTTTATCCTGCAGCCCTGCCACCAATTCCCGAAGAAGCACCACAGTCTTTTCTGCCACCATTGGACTGCCCGGCACGGCATAAACTATATCCATGCCAGACAAAGCTTTGGTCACAATATCCTTGGCAATCTTCTCATAAAGATGGGCAAAATCCTCAGCTTCCTCGTAAAAGCTATCATAGGTGGCAAAGGTAATCCCCCTCTGCTGCAGCATAGGCACTGTAGGATGCTTGGCAGTACGCAGATAAAGATTCTTAGCCTCCTGCATCAACTCCCAACATTCCAAGGTAATATAGCCAAAATCTCCCGGCCCCAAACCGATAACCTTAATTGTATTCATGATTTTTCTCCTTAATAATTTACCTTATATAGATAGAGTCCCTGAGCAGGAGCTGTAGCCCCGGCCTGATTTCTATCCAGAGATTCCATAATTTCCTTGAACCTCTCCACACTGGTCCAGCCCAATCCCACATTGGCCAGAGTCCCCACCAGATTTCTTACCATATGATATAAAAACCCATTGGCAAAAAAGCTTAGTTCCACAATCCGTCCCTGCTGCTTCAAGCCAGCTTCATAAATCGTCCGTACCGGACTAACCGGCGGCCCTCCTGCTGCCCGAAAGGCACTAAAATCATGGGTGCCCTCAATCATACTAAGGCAAGCCTGCATGGACTTTACATCCAGTTCCTTCCTAATATTCCAGCTATAATTACGCTCAAAGGGATCTGGAATATACCCCTGCAAAATACGATAAATATAGGTTTTGCTTTTGGCACTATGCCTGGCAGAAAAATCCCTATCTGCCTCTGCTGCCTCCAACACTACAATATCTGGTGGCAAAATACTGTTTACCGCCCTTGGCAATCTATCTACAGGAATTCTGCCATCGGTAAAAAAATTCACTACCTGCCCCAAAGCATGAACTCCTGCATCCGTCCGCCCAGAGGCCGCCAGCTCAATAGTATCGCCACACACCTGCTGCAGCTTTTCCTCTAACACATTCTGCACCGCTATCTGAGGTGGATTCTGTCTCTGAAAGCCATTATATGCGGTTCCATCATAGGACACTGTCAACCTGATATTCCGTTTGCGGGCCTTCATTATTTCCTTATGCTCCGGCTTCATTCCATCCCCCTATAACATAAAATACGCTGTACCACAAATAATCATATATAGGCTCATAATTACAATAGCCCTGCCATCAACATTATGCATACGCATGGCCTTCATGCGGGTACGCCCCTCTCCTCCATGATAACATCTAGCCTCCATAGCCATAGCCAAATCATCAGCCCGGCGAAAAGCAGAAATAAACAAAGGCACCAGAATAGGAATCATGCTTTTCACCTTGGCCAGGAAATTTCCCTCACCAATATCTGAACCACGGGATTTCTGAGCCTTGATAATCTTATCAGTTTCCTCCATAAGAGTAGGAATGAATCTAAGGGCAATGGTCATCATCATGGCCAGCTCATGGGCTGGAAACCCAAAACGCTTCAAAGGTCTAAAGAGAGATTCCAAAGCATCTGTCAGCATTAAAGGCGAAGTGGTCAACATCAACAGAGAAGATACACCTATCAGCAGCACCAGCCGCAAACTGATAAGAAAACCTTTTACCAAGCCTTCATAGGTAATATTGAATATCCATAGCTTCGCCAGCACCTCACCAGGCACAGTAAAAAGCTGAATAACAAAGGTCAAAATCAAAATCCACCACAAAGGCTTAATGGATTTTACCACCATGCGAGGAGATACCCCGGAAAGGAAAACCAGCAAAACAGCCAAGGCTGTATTCAGTCCATAGCATATATTATTGTCAAAAAGGAAAATCCCTACGATATAGAAAAATAGCAGAATAATCTTGACTCTGGCATCCATGCGATGCAGTAATGAATCACCGGGGAAATACTGCCCCAAAGTAATATCTGTCAACATTTGCCAGCACCTCCTGCCTTTTTCTTAGCCAAGACCTGCCAAATAGCTTTGACTGCATCCTCCATATTATATACATCTGTAGCAACAGCTACACCCTCTGCCTTGAGAGCCTTGACTATAGCTGTCACTCTAGGCACCTCCAGCCCTGCCTGATGGATAAAATCCTCTCGGCTGAATACCTGGGCCGGAGTCCCCTCCAACAGTACCCGTCCATGTGCCATAATGATAACATGGTCGGCAAACTTTGCAATATCATCCATGCTATGGGAAACCATAATAACCGTATTGTTCTTTTTTTTGTGCAGTTTGACAATACCAGTCATCAGTTCCTCCCGCCCCACTGGATCCAAACCTGCCGTAGGCTCATCCAAAACCAGATAAGGAGTTTCCAAAGCCACTACCCCCGCAATGGCTACCCGACGCATCTGACCACCGCTAAGCTGAAAAGGAGAACGGTCTTTGTAGGTATCATAATCCAGCTTAACAAAATCCATAGCCGCCTTTACTCTTTGCTGGATTTCTTCCTCACTGCAGCCATAATTCCTTGGCCCAAAGGCGATATCCTTGGCCACCGTTTCCTCAAAAAGCTGATGCTCTGGATATTGGAACACCATACCCACAGAACGGCGAGCCTTTTTATTCTCAGGCTTTTTGCCTGTAACACTAACGCCATCCACCAGTACCTGTCCCTCAGCAGGCTCCAACAGACCATTAAGATGCTGAATCAAAGTTGATTTACCAGAGCCAGTATGCCCAGCAATAGCCGTAATCTTTCCCTGTGGAATAGTGAGATTCACATCATCCAAGGCCAAGCGCTCATAGGGAGTTCTAGGCATATATATATGTTTGAGATTTTTTATTTCAATTGACATAATGCTTCTATTAATGCCTCCTGACTGGTAATCGCCTTGGTTATGGCCAACCCCTTCTTTTGCAATCTATAGGCCAGCTCTGTAGCCACTGGCACATCCAGTCCCAGCTTTTTCATGGCCTCAATATTCTGGAAAATTTCCTCCGGCTTGCCTTCCTGAACCAGCTTTCCCTGCTTCATAACCAGCACCCTGTCAGAAAGAGCCGCCTCCTCCATAAAATGAGTAATATTAATAACCGTAATCCCCTGCTGTTGATTTAACCGCTGTACGGTGGAGATTACCTCCTGCCGTCCCACTGGGTCCAGCATGGCGGTTGGCTCATCCAGCACAAGACATTCCGTATTCATAGCCAATGCCCCGGCTATGGCAATTCTCTGTTTTTGACCGCCACTAAGCAAATGAGGGGCAAAATGACGGAATTCCTCCATATTTACCGCTTTCAGAGCAGCAGTTACCCGCCTGCGAATCTCATGAGGCTCCATGCCGATATTCTCTGGCCCAAAGCCTACATCATCCTCCACAATAGCAGCAATAATCTGGTTATCAGGGTTCTGAAAAACCATGCCCACCTTGCCACGAATATCCCAAAGATGCTTCTCATCCCCGGTGTCCATGCCCTCTACCAAGCACTGACCAGCAGTAGGCTGTAGGAGCGCATTAAAATGTTTGGCCAAGGTTGATTTACCGGAGCCATTAGTACCCAGAATGGTTACAAACTCTCCTTTGTGGATTTTTAGATTAATACCATCCAAAGCCTTGTATTCATTTTCCAGTCCCTTGTTGTACACATGGGATAGATTTTTACATTCAATAAAAGCCATAATATCCTCTTGGATTGACTGCTTCCCTGCAAACTGAATTGCAATTCGTCTACTGAAACCGCCAAATCATACTAAAAACTTCTCAAAACACACCACAGACTCTGTAGTTGCCAAAGGTGTGTTTATTTATTGTCAACCAACATTATACATACGTTAACCCAAAATATCAATAAAAGAAAATAACCGCCCCAAGCTTCCCATTTCTTGAGCGGTCAATTATAATTTTCTTGCTATCATCTATAGCCATAGGGTATAATGAACACAGTGCTACCATAACGGTAGGCGGTTAGCCCTCTGAGCGTTTTTGCGTTTTGGAGGGATTCTTACCCTCCAAAATGAGGCCGTAGGCTTAAGCGGTCATCCTACTTGGCAAGGATATTCACAAAAGAAAATAACCGCCCCATGAGTCCTAATCTTGAGCGGTTATTTTCAACCATTAAAGTTTGAGGGCTAACCGTCTATCGGTAGCACTTTCTTTATATTTATTATACTACAAACCTCAATAGTGTGCAATAAATTCTGATTTGATGAGGTGCCTATCTCTCCCTAGAGTTGTAAATGTAATTCGTTATGACAATATTTTCCGAAATACAGCCTGCGGTCATAACGACTTTTGCTCTGTCCGACTTAATGGCCCTATCTGAGGGATTATCCTAACGCACCAGTACCGCTTGTCGCTGAGCCAATTCACAGATTCCGTAATGAAAGAGAGTGCCACTGGGCCACTTTTGCTGCGCAAAAGCAGGAGTCTCCCGACGCAAAAGTGTCATACCCCTACGGCTGTTGCCGAATCATCAAGGCTTATCGATACTGCCAATCCCCAATAATTCTGCTATCTCCGTAGAAAATAGGTAATTGCAAACTGTGCCAAAGCAGGAAGGTGCAATGAATACACAAAATAGAAGGCATGACATATACTCTTCACAGGTATATCGATGTGCCTCGCTTCTTAACGAATTTAAACCATGAAAAGGTGAACATCGTGAAGCTTTTCATGCGATTAAATGAGTTTAGCAGCGTGAGGCACATCAATATAGCGCGAGCATGCCTAGAAGAGTATATGCCATGCCTACAGAAATTGTATATATGCCATTGTTAAAATTAGAAAACAGCTCTGCAAATCAAAATTTACCCAATAAGGTTCTTTATATCATCTTCCACATTACTAATGCCGGCTATACCAAAATTATCTACCAAAACTTTAACCACATTAGGAGATAAAAATGCTGGCAGAGTCGGGCCCAGATGTATATTCTTAACCCCCAGATGCAGCAGAGCCAATAAAACAATAACTGCTTTCTGCTCATACCAAGCAATATTATATACTACAGGCAATTCATTAATATCAGCTAACCCAAAAGCTTCTTTCAGCTTCAAGGCAATCAAAGCCAAGGAATAGGAATCATTGCACTGTCCCGCATCCAATACCCGTGGAATACCGCCAATATCTCCTAGGTCAAGCTTGATATATTTATATTTGGCACAACCAGCAGTAAGAATAACGGTATCCTTAGGCAAAGCCTTGGCAAATTCAGTATAGTAATCTCTAGATTTCATACGGCCATCGCAGCCAGCCATAACCACAAACTTGCGAATAGCCCCAGATTTTACAGCCTCTACCACCTTATCAGACAAGGCGAATACCTGCTCATGAGCAAAGCCCCCTACTATTTCGCCCTGCTCCAACTGAGTAGGCGCTGAACATTGCTTAGCCATTTGGATGACAGATGAAAAATCCTTATGTCCATTAGCATCTGTCTTTATATGTTTACAATCAGGAAAACCTACAGCATTAGCTGTAAATACCCGGTCTTTGTAAGAATCCTTTGGTGGCACCAGACAATTAGTAGTCATAACTATAGGTCCATTAAAAGCTTCAAACTCCTCTTTCTGCTTCCACCAGGCATTGCCGTAATTTCCCACAAAATGGTCATACTTCTTGAAAGCAGGATAATAATGAGCTGGTAGCATCTCTCCATGAGTATAAACATCTATCCCACTATCTTTGCTTTGCTCTAACAGCATTTCCAAATCCCGCAAATCATGGCCAGAAATCAAGATACCAGGTCTTTTGCCTGTGCCCAACTTTACCTTGGTAATCTCAGGGTGCCCATAGGATTCGGTATTGGCTTTATCTAAAAGAGACATAGCATCTACGCCCCATTTGCCAATTTCCAGCACCAAAGCAGTGAGATTTTCTCCGGTCAGATTATCCTCTACCAGCTTGGCAAGAGCCCTTTGCACGAAAGCGTCTATTTCATCACTACTATATCCCAAGGCATTGGCATGCTTCAGATAGGCACATAGCCCTTTCAAGCCATATAAAGCCAGTTCGCTTAGACTGCGTATATCCTCGTTAGGTGTAGATAAAACACCTACGGTAGAAGCCTTGGATAAGTAATCCTCCCTACTCCCCTGCCAAAGAGCAGCCTCTGGTAAGTTTTTTACTTCAGACATGGCTTTCAAAAGTTCAGATTTGGCTATAAGTGTTTTATCAATCTGTACTTTTATAGCCTCTTCATCAAAATTAGCATTGGTAATAGTAATAAATAAATTTTCTGTTATCAAATGACCAATTTCAGATGGGACAATTTTTCCTGCTGACTGCCATGCAGCAGCCACAGCCCCCAGTCCCTTGGTAACATAAACCAACAAATCCTGCACCGCGGCAACCTCTGGCTTTTTGCCACAAATCCCCATTACGGTACAACCTTTACAGCCCGCAGTTTCCTGACATTGAAAGCAAAACATTTTATTATCCATAAAAGCACATCCCTTCTTTACATAACTGATTTCATATATATTATGCCAAATAAGCCAGCCTTATGCTGTAACATTTGTTACAAAATTAAAATTTTTACCACCATCTGCAAAGGTTGAGGATATCAGATAAATCGTTATAAATATGATTCAAAAGCTTTTAAATCCACTATACTTATCATATTCCCCTGTATGTCCAAAATACCATCCCGCTGCATTTGACCTAATTCTCTTGACAAGGATGGCCTTGCCACAGATAGTTGTTCTGCCAGTTGTTCTCTACTACAGGACAATTGACAGCAGCCATTTTTACTTGGCTGTTGAAAAATATACCTCGCTATCTTTTCCCTAAGAGAACCGCTGCCAAGGACTTTCAATCTATTGTGCATAAAATACGCTTTGCCTGCTATAATTCGCAGTAAATTCTGCTGTATCTGTATGGTCAGTGGCATAACATCCTGATTGGTATCTCTAAAAAAACTGCTGCTGATTTCTAATATTGAACTATCTTCCAAAGCCATTGTATACATATCATATGCTTTGTGTCCCAAAAACAGATATACCTCTCCGAAAATATCTCCAGGCCTTGTAATCTCCCCCAAAACTAATTGCCGCCCCAGATATGTATCTTTAGCAATTTTTATTTGCCCTTCTATGAGCATATACAATTTTCTCGGCACATCTCCCTCATGAAAAATAAATTCCCCTTCATGATATTTCTCATAATCTACCTTGCTAGATTTGAGAAATTCCTCTATTTTTTCCCTATCCAGCTCCTGTGCCAAAACAGAATTCTGAAATAAATTTATGATATTTTTATCCTTAATCATAGACATGATCTCCACCTGATGTTTTTTCTTAAGTATAGCTTTTGTCTACCAACTTGGCAAAAATATTCACAAAATAAACTAGGATATACTCTATAAAACAGAACTTGACTAATATGTTTGTGCGAGCTAAAATATAAGTATAAAAAAGAGCGAACCACAATGATGGTCGCCGTTGCATGTTTTTAAGTAAATCTAAAAAGATCGACCGTCAAACAGTGCTAGTGACACTGATGGTCACAACATCTTACGAAGAAGCAGTCCAGGCCAGGGCTGCTTTTTTCGTGCTTGCTGCAAGATGTGGTCGATATGTGACCTACGCTAATCTAGTAAAATCAACGATAGTTCACCTGTGATAGTTAGCCAAATCAACACAGCCATCATCACAGTCACTACAAGAGTAACTAATGATATAAGAGCATATATTGCTACGGCTAATGCCTCATCACAGGCACTTCCCTTTTCTGGGAACACTATTATCGAAACCTCTACAGATAACATTTTCCATGCTATCATCTCCCTGTAAACAAAACTGCTAGGCAGAACATTTACTTATTTGCAGGGCGACCATCATTTG
>Ga0129310_1000544_pt1 | contig 44702 bp, 48 predicted proteins | sample Go1ome_2_FD_94433 | JGI IMG/M metagenome (GOLD analysis project Ga0129310, IMG submission 94433) | Western lowland gorrila individual fecal microbial communities from Wisconsin, USA - Go1022A metagenome | ecosystem: Host-associated > Mammals > Digestive system > Large intestine > Fecal | place... | reverse complement strand
AAATTCGCTAAAAATTCGTTTCCATTCGGTACAATCAATGCTATAATATTTTTATCAGTAAAGGAAATACACAGGAGGAGTACATCATGTTCAGAAAAATGCGTCGTGCTGAGAAGAAGGCCATTCCAAACGCAGAAACGATCAGGCTTTTGCAGGAATCCAAGCGCGGAGTGCTTGCGGTGGCAGGAGATGACGATTATCCTTACGCACTTCCGGTGAATTACTACTATGATGCAGCCGCCGGGAAGAAACACACAGTATTTCCTTGACGAAAATCGGGATTATGTCGTTCCGAAACGTAAAATGAAAGATGTGGTAACATATTTATAAAACAGCATGCATGAAAAATGGAGGGAAGAATCATGAGTAAAAAATTAGTCGCGTACTTTTCCGCAAGCGGCGTGACCGCCAAACTCGCAAAGAAGCTGGCTGAGGCGATCGATGCAGACTTGTTTGAGATCAAACCGGTAGAACCTTATTCGGAAGCAGATCAAAACTGGAAGAATCCGCTTGCCAGATGTAATAAAGAAAAAATCGGCAAGAAGGATGTACCGGTCAGCGGGATCGTTGAGAATATGGACGAATATGACACCGTATATCTGGGTTTTCCGATCTGGTACTGGGCTGCGCCGAACGTGGTAAACACGTTCGTAAAGCAATATGATTTTTCTCATAAAAAAGTCGTGTTGTTCGCCACATCCGGCGGCAGCGATATGGGAAAGACCGCTGAGAAACTGCAGCCATATCTAGGCAGCGAGGCTGAGATTATCGATGCCAAAGTTATGAATGAGAATCCAAGCCTCGAGGCACTGAAAGCCTGGGCGGTCTATTAAGAATTAAAAATTTCTGCCTGACCAACTGAGGGAGAACAAACCAATGAAGCAAATTGAGGTGCGGGGTGCCCGCGTACACAACTTAAAAAATATAGACGTCAACGTGCCTTTGAACCAAATTGTGGGGATTGCAGGCGTTTCCGGCTCGGGAAAATCTTCTCTGGCGCTGGGTGTGCTGTATGCGGATGGTTCCCGCCGCTATCTGGAGTCTTTGTCAACGCCACAAACGGACTAACGATGTCAAGATTTTGAAAGGATCATACATATGGCTTTTGATTACAAAAAAGAATATAAAGAATTTTATATGCCAAAACAGAAACCGGAGCTTGTAACCGTTCCAAGCATGAACTATATCGCAGTCAGAGGGCAGGGAGACCCAAACAAGGAAGATGGGGAATACAAGCTGGCCATCGGTCTTTTATATGCCATTGCCTTTACGATCAAGATGAGCAAAAAAGGAGACCACCAGATTGAGGGCTATTTCGACTATGTAGTGCCGCCGCTCGAGGGCTTCTGGTGGCAGGACGGTCTCAGCGGCATTGACTACGCGCATAAAGAGAATTTTCAGTGGATCTCGGTCATTCGCCTGCCGGACTTTGTGACAGAAAAAGATTTTGCGTGGGCAATCGAAGAAGCGACCGCAAAGAAAAAAACGGACTTTTCAAAAGTTGAATTTTTGACATATGACGAGGGGCTTTGCGTGCAGTGCATGCATGTCGGTCCTTATGACGATGAACCTGCTACCGTTGCGCAAATGCATGCATTTATGGAATCCCAAGGCTATGCTTTGGATATTACCCCGCAGCGCATGCACCATGAGATCTATCTGAGTGACGCCAGACGCACCGCCCCGGAGAAACTGAAAACGGTCATCCGGCATCCGATTAAAAAATAGAGATTTGTTACTGATGTAAGCCAATATGAAGTATGGAAGTTAAAAGATCTTTTTCCCGCTGCCGAGTTCAAAATGGTACTTGACAATACCAAGGTCCATTTTAGAGTAAAATCCAAGGCCGCGGGATATTTTTAAGCTGCCGTCCTCCAACAGTTCAAATCGAAATTTTTGCTGATTGGTCGCAGTCGGTGCCAGCATGGCCGCCCGCATGCCCTGCAGAAACCACTCCGGCAGATTTTCGCTGTAATTGCAAAGCTTTTCGATCGGCTTGTTCTTATGCGGCACACCTTGGGTTTTACCATAACCGAGAGAAATCACACAGATTTCTTTTTCATTTTTCAAAACAGACGCAGCGCTTTTGCCGTAGGTTAATGCCACCCAGCAGGTATTCAGACCCAGTTCCTGCGCTTTGAGCACTAACTGCTGCCCGCAGTATCCGAGCGTTTCCTCCAGCGAAGGGGATTTCGGTCCGACCAGAGCAATATAATTGCTGACGCCCTCAAACTTGCCGTAATGCGCCATGATGGATTTGAAACAAGCAGGATCATCATAGATGACCTGCATATGCAGTCCGTATTGCCGGTTGAGTGACTCCATCAAGCGTTCCAGTTCCGCACGCTTTTCCGGTTCGATGGCTTGATCTTTATACTGGCGCACACTGTGGCGCGCCTCCATGATTTCAAATGGTTGGATTGGTTTATACATAATGGATACCTCTTGTGATTTGGGAAGGCTAACCGCTTTCTCTTGTCCTCGTGATGCATATATTCTATCATATATGGAATATAATTAAAATATCGAATTTGTTTTATCATTTGAATGAAGTCACTGCCGCAAGATATTAACAATTTATAAACTATGGCATTTCTAGGATACATTCTGTAAAATTTATGGTAAAATATCTTCAGTAACATTATTTTATCCAAAAGGACTTCATATACGCATGAACAAGAATAAAAAAGATAAAATGGTTTCCGGCGCGCTGGCGTTTATCACACTGATGGGGATTGTCAGCCTGTTCTCTGATATGACGCATGAGGGCGCACGCAGCATTCTGGGGGAATATCTGAACCTGACCGGCGCTTCGGCGGCAACCATCGGCTTCGTATCCGGCATCGGCGAGCTTTGCGGCTATTCGCTCAGACTGCTGTCCGGATTCATTGCTGATAAAACAAAAAAATATTGGACCTTGGTTATCGTCGGATATACGATGCAGGTGCTGGCGATCCCGGCACTGGCGCTGATACCGCAAAACGGCTGGATTCTCGCCTGCGGTCTGGTCATTATGGAACGTATCGGTAAGGCAGTCAAGAAACCGGCCAAAAACACACTGGTCAGCTTCGCTGCCAGTGAAATCGGAACAGGCAAGGGCTTTGCCTATCAGGAGTTCTTAGACCAGCTGGGCGCCTTTTTAGGGCCGGTCATGCTGTTCGTCATCAGTCTGGTGAAGGGAACAGAGAACCTGTTCTCGACTTACCGTATCTGTTTCGCGGTGCTGGGGATTCCGGCGCTGATCACCATCGCGCTGGTGGTGTTGTCAAAGGTCAGGTATCCGCATCCGGAGATGTTTGAAAAAGCGGAGACCGAGCTGAATACGAAATTTGAATTTCGGGCATCGTTTGTGCTTTATATGATTGCCATCAGTCTGTTCGCCTTTGGCTTCGCGGATTTCACCTTGATCACGCTGCACGCGGCAAGGACGCATCTCTTCCCGAAGGCCTCGTTGAGCTTGTTATACGCGGCGGCGATGGCAGTAGACGCGTTCGCGGCGCTGTTCTTTGGCTGGCTCTTCGATAAAGTCGGACTAAAGGCTCTGATTTACTCGACGCTGTGCAGCGCTGGTTTTGCCTTTTTTGTTTTCCTCGGAAACACGCAATGGATGATCGGACTCGGCATTGTGCTTTGGGGCATCGGCATGGGCGCGCAGGAAAGCATTATGAAAGCGGCAACCAGTCAGATCATTCCGAAGCACATGAGAAGCACCGGCTTCGGTATCTTTGAGACCGGCTTCGGCATCGCGTGGTTCCTCGGCAGCTGGGTTTTAGGCATCCTGTATGACATCAGCCCGCGGTATCTCGTCATCGTATCCGCAGCCGCGCAGCTTTTGGCGATCGTATTCTACCTGCTGTGCATCCGGCAAAACAAAAAAGAGGAGGCTGTTTAATATGACAGATCAGATTATCATCAACAACGCACAAAGAGAAAAAGCAAAGTTCTTCCTTCGTATGCATCAGACCGAGGGCATGTTCGTGATCCCGAACGCATGGGATGCAGCAAGTGCTTATATCTACGAAAAGGCCGGCTTTGCGGCAGTCGCAACGACCAGCGCGGGAATTGCATACGCACTCGGTTATCCGGACGGCGAACAAGTATCCCTGGAAGATTTACTGTTCGTAGTCAAAAAGATCACCGGACGCGTACAAGTCCCTGTTTCGGTCGATTTTGAACGCGGCTACGCGGAAGAACCGGCACAGGTCAAGGAAAACGCGCGCAGACTGCTTGCGGCTGGTGCGGTGGGCTTCAATCTGGAGGATGGACAGGCAGACGGGAGGCTCAGCCCCTTGGAACTGCAGATCCAAAAGATTCAAGCGCTTTGCGAACTCAAAACAGAACTGGATCTGCCTTTTGTGATCAATGCCAGAACCTGTGCCTACTGGCTGAATATCGGCAGCGAGGAAGAAAAGCTTGCAGAAGCAGTACGCCGCGGCAACGCCTTTGCGGAAGCGGGTGCAGACTGCGTTTTCGTACCGGGAGCGATGAATCAAGAAACCGCAAGAGCGCTGGTCTCAGGTATCCATGCGCCGCTCAATCTGATTCTGAACGGTGTGTATCATGATTTTGCGGGACTTGCGAAGCTCGGTGTCCGCAGACTCAGTACCGGTTCCGGTCCGGTCAGATATCTCTGTGAAGAAACGATCAAAATGGCAGAAAACATTAAGAACGGCAATGCAGACGCTGTGCTGCAGAGCACCTTTTCTTATGCGAAAGCAAATGCATTTTTCCAAAAATGATGCTTTGAATTACAAAAATCTGACAAACAAGGAGACGCAAGCAGATGAAAGACTTAAAAGACACTTGTAAACTGGCAGTGGTGCATGTGCGCAAGCTACAGGTGGAGGACAAATAGGAAGGAACCATGGAAATCCGTATTCTCAAGTATTTTTTAACCGTAGCCAGAGAGCAGAACGTTACCAGAGCGGCCGAGGCACTGCATATCACGCAGCCGACACTTTCCAGACAGATCGCAGCACTAGAGGAAGAACTTGGCACACCACTTTTTAAGCGAAACAATAAAAAAATTACGTTAACCAAGGAAGGCATCCTGCTGAAACGTCGTGCTTTGGAAATTTTAGAACTGGAAGAAAAGACTGTAGAAGAAATCCAGAGCTGCCGCGAGTTAGTGGAGGGGAGTGTTACCATCGGCTGCGGAGAATATGAAGCGATTGAAACGCTGGCAGAAATCTGTGCCTCTTTTCGCAGCAAATATCCGAAAGTACAGCTGCATCTGCATACTGCCACCGCTGATGTGGTGCGCAACCGCATGACGCAGGGACTTGTGGATATCGGTCTGTTTATGGAGCCGATCAGCACAGAAGGCCTTGATTATGTGCGTCTGCCGGGGCAGGAAACCTGGGTTGTCAGCATGCGGCCGGACGATCTGCTTGCGCAAAAAACACAGATCACCAAAGAAGATCTCCTGGACAAGCCGCTGATCTTGCCGGAGCGGCCCAATATCCAGAGTGAACTTGCCAACTGGTTCGGTAAGGACTATGAACATCTGAACGTCGCCTTTGTCAGCAATCTGCATACCAATGCAGCGATCATGGCCAAGCATAGTCTGGGCTATCCGATCACAGTCAGAGGTACCATTCGTTTCTGGAAAGAAGACGCACTGGTCCATCGGGAGCTTTTTCCGAAGCTCAGCATGCCGACCGTCATCGTCTGGCGCAGAAACATTCCGTACTCCCAGGCGGTTCTCAAATTCATCGAAGAAATCAATGCCTTTCAGGCATGATTCTTGATATAAAATAAGCATTGGACAAGAAAAGGCATAACACAGTATAATCAGGGTGCAAAAGAGAAGATTGCATTCCGCACACTTTTTCATTGTATATTTTTTAGTGACGACCCGCCCGGCTGCTGCCGCAGCGTGTCATGAAGATAGGAGGTTCAACCATGAGTAAAAAATTAGTGGCATATTTCAGTGCAGAAGGAACAACCAGGAAGGTTGCAGCAGAGGTTGCAGAAGCAGCCGGCGCAGACTTATATGAAATCAAACCGGAAGTCGCTTACACCAAAGCCGATTTGAACTGGATGGATAAAAACGCAAGAAGCACCGTAGAAATGAACGATAAAGCATTTCGTCCGGCACTGGCTGACAAGGATGCACAGGTCGAGATTTACGATGAGATCCTGATCGGCTTCCCAATCTGGTGGTATGTCGCACCGACGATCATCAACACATTCCTGGAAAGCTATGATTTCAGCGGCAAAAAAGTCATTCTTTTTGCAACATCCGGCGGCAGCGGCTTCGGCAATACCGTTAAAGAACTGCAGGCGTCCGCACCAAATGCCGACATCAAAGAAGGCAGGCTCTTAAACGGTGCATCCAAAGCAACCATCGAACAATGGGTAAAATCCCTGTAAGAAAAGCAGGAGGATAAAACAATGGATAAAATCACACAGACAGCAGGCAGAAAAGACGAAGCCATGCGCGCCCACGCAAAATCTATGGTATTTCCGATCGGACAGCCGAACGATGCCTTTGCAAAATATTTTGTCGGACAGAGTTATCTCGCCCCGGTATCCACAGATCAAGTCGGTATCTTCAATGTAACTTTCGAACCGGGCTGCCGCAACAACTGGCATGTCCATCACGCATCCGAGGGCGGCGGACAGATTCTTGTCTGCGTAGCCGGCCGCGGTTATTATCAGGAATGGGGCAAAGAAGCCATCGAAATGAAGCCGGGAGACTGCATCAACATTCCACCGGAAGTAAAGCATTGGCACGGTGCAGCACCGGACGCATGGTTCTCTCATTTGGCAGTGGAAGTACCGGGTAAAGACGGATCCAACGAATGGTTGGAAGCAGTAACCGATGAACAGTACAGCAAGCTGAAATAGGAAAGATATAGGACAGGAGGACAGGGACAAATGAACATTATGATCGAATCCATGTAGCAGATGACCTTTCTTCCAAAATGACAATCAAAATCGAAAACGGCAAGGGCGATCGTCATGACCAGTCTTTGTCGATTTTTTTTGCTGTCATATCGACAGAACTTCTAAAAAATGATATACTAAATCTGTATGTAGTAAATGAAATAGGCAGTGTTATGAAACTATAGCAATAAAAAGGCATAGATAAACGGAGTAATGTATGATACGAATTTTAGATAAATCCATTGCCGACAAAATCGCGGCGGGTGAGGTGATCGAGCGGCCGGTCTCCATCGTCAAGGAACTGGTGGAAAACGCGCTTGACGCCGGCGCTTCCTCTGTTGTCGTGGAGATCAAGCATGGCGGCAAGTCCTATATCCGCGTGACCGATGACGGCTGCGGCATTCCGGCAGATCAAGTTGAAACGGCGTTTCTGCGTCACGCGACCAGCAAAATCGAGACCGCAGATGATTTGAATGCCATTGAAACGCTTGGCTTTCGCGGGGAGGCGCTGGCTTCGATCTGCGCAGTGACAAGATGTGAGCTTGTCACCAAATGCCCGGAGGCAAAGACAGGAACACGTCTCGTTCTCCATGGCGGCGAGATTGTCGCCAAAGAAGCGACCGGCTGTCCGGACGGCACCACCATCCTCATTACGGATCTGTTCTATAATACGCCCGCCAGACTCAAATTTATGAAAAGTGACGGCGCGGAAAGCGGTCTGATCATCGACTTTCTTTCGCAGATGGCGCTTGCCTATAAAGATGTAAAGTTTCGACTGATCAACAATGGCAAGGTGCTGTTCGCCACGACAGGAGACGGGAATCGCTTGAACAGCATCATTCGGATTTATAAAGATGTGGATGCCAAAAACATGGCGCCGCTTGCCTATCAAGAGGGCAGTATGGCATTGGAAGGCTATATTTCCACGCCTGCCTTCTCTAAAACCACGAGAGGCAGTCAGATTTTCTTCGTCAACGGCCGCGTGGTAAATAGTAAGGTCATGGAAAAAGGCGTCACGCTAGGCTATCAGGAAAGACTGTTTGAAGGGCGTTATCCGGTGGTCTATCTGTTTTTATCGACCGATCCCGCGGCGCTGGATGTCAATATTCATCCGAACAAGCGGGAAGTACGGTTTGACCATGAAAATGAAATCGCAGCATTTATTTCCCGGGGAATTGTGTCCGCACTGGCGACCGAAAGCGCGGTCGTGGACGCGGGCAATCTCTTTAACGGCAAGGAAGAACGGGCATTGTCCGGCACAAGGGTATACGAAAGAGTGTTCAGCGCGCTGCGCGAAAATACAGAGCCCGCAGCACAGATGCCGACCTCCGCACAAGATAAAAATATATTTAAATATAAGCAAGAAACGGAGACTCCCAAAGCAAAAGAAGAACAAGTTGACATAAAACAGATACTGTCAAGTATCAAAAATCCTGCGGATACATCGCCAAAAACATCGCCGCACGCATCACAGCCCGCGGCAGCAGAGATACCGCTTCGGCATGATACATCTGCGCAGCAAGCTGCTCCGTTTCGACGAGAGATTTCGGCAGAGAACATGACGCAGGCAAGCGCTGCCGCACCTCCGGCAGCAGCACAAACAACAAGTGAGAACGGGAATACGGATATGCACGCGGATTGCTCCCCGCATTTATCCGTAGAGCAGCCGAGCCTGCGGCCGTTTGATTTTAGCGCTCTGCGCGCCACAGGCGTGATTTTTAACACCTATATCACCGCCGTCGATGAAAAGAACTTTTATCTGCTCGATCAGCACGCGGCGCATGAGCGAATCTTTTACGAAAAGCTGGTCGGCGAGTATGAACAGAGTGAAAAGTCCAAGCAGATGCTGATGCTGCCGCTCTTGATCCATGTGTCTCTGGCGGCGCGGGAGGATCGCTTTGACTGGTTCGACGCGCTGAACAAGATGGGCTTTACCATGGAAGAATTCGGGGACGGAACTTATCGCGTCTCTGAAATCCCTATGTTTATGGAGTTGACCGAGGCAGAGGACTTTATCCGTCATTTTATCGACAATATCAAGGATTCTACCGATTTATCCAATCGCGTTGTCATCGACAAGCTGATTACGATGTCCTGCAAAGCGGCTGTCAAAGCCCATGATGCGTTGAAACCGGAGGAGATCACCGCCTTGCTGCACAACCTCGCCAAATGCCGGAATCCGTTTAGCTGCCCGCATGGCAGACCAACTTTCATCAAGCTGACGGAATATGAAATTGAGAAAATGTTCAAGCGTGTGTAATCGTTTCGGAATAATAAGAAAAGAAAACAGAAAAACGGAAAGGAAACAGCTTATGCGGCAGATCATTGTGATCGCGGGACCGACCGCCGTCGGCAAAACGAAATACGCCATCGCGATTGCGAAAGCGGTCGGCGGCGAGATCGTCTCCTGCGATTCCATGCAGCTTTACAAATATATGAATATCGGCAGTGCGAAACCGACCCAAGAAGAACAACATGAGGTCAAGCATTATCTGGTCGATCAAATCGACCCGAGAGAGCCTTTTTCGGTTGCGAAATACCGAGGGCTTGCAAAACAGGCGATTGAAGAGATTTTCCAAAGGGGAAAAGTGCCTGTCATCAGCGGCGGCACCGGGCTTTACCTCAACGCGCTGCTTTACGAAATGGATTTCAGCAACGCGCCGCAGGACACCGCGCTTCGCAAGAACCTGGAAGAAGAAGCGGAACTGTTTGGAAGCGCTTATCTGCACAAAAAACTGGAAGCAATCGACTCCAAAACAGCGGCGCGCATCCACCCAAACAACACCAAAAAATTGATTCGCGCGCTGGAAGGCGCAGCAAACGGAAATCCGATCACAGATTTTCAGCAGTGCAGGCAAAAATGTAAGGATTATGACGCGATTTTAATCGGATTGACACGAAATCGTGATGTTTTGTATGATAGAATCAATCAAAGAGTGGACATCATGGTCCGCGAGGGTCTTTTTAAAGAGGTTGAAAATCTTTTGGAGATGGGTCTTGCCGAAGAAGACATCTCGATGAAAGGCATCGGATATAAGGAAATCATCGGCTATTTTGACGGACTCTATACGGAAGATGAGGCCATCGACTTGATCAAAAAGAACAGCCGACATCTCGCCAAGCGGCAGCTGACCTGGTTTCGGCGTTATGAGGATATGACCTGGTTCGATTTGGACAAATTTCAAAATGACGAGGACGCGATACGGAGCATTTTATTATGGCTGAAAGAGAAATACGGATACACAACAAAAGTGACCGACCCGACAATGTAATCAAAAAGGAAAACGACATGTATTTGGAATGCGAAAAGCTGGAGGACGAGCTACCGCGATTTTTGCGCGGGTTTTTCTCGTATCTGAAGGGAAATGTGCTGCCTGCGACAAGGCTGGCTTATCTGCACGATATCATGTTTTTTTTCAAATATCTGATTGAAGAAACAGACCTGACGCAGGCGAAAACACCGGACAAGATCAAGCTTTCGGATTTGGAAGAGGTACAGGCGGTCGATGTCAATCTGTTTTTGGATTACTGCCGCAGATATAAAGTCGATACCGGAGACACCGTCTACGTTTACGAAAACTCCAACAAGTCTCTGGCACGTAAAAAATCCTCGGTATCGGTACTGTTCAAACAACTCTATCGCGACGAGCTGCTGGATAAGAATATTACCGATGGTTTCGACCCGATCCGCGTGCCGCGTCCCGGCGAACGGGAGATCAAGGCGCTGCAGGATGACGAGGTGATGCTTATGCTGGACGCGGTTTCCGCTGGCAGCGGATTGACCGAACGCGAGCATGCTTACTGGGAAAAAACGAAAAAGCGAGACAAAGCGATTTTGATCCTGTTTCTGACCTACGGGCTGCGGCTTTCGGAGTTACAGCAGCTGAATCTATCTTCGTTCAATTTTCACCGCGGAGAATTTATCATTTACCGTAAGCGCGGCAAGGAGTCTGTGATGCCGCTGAATCAGTCGGCAACCGCGGTGCTGCACGACTATATCGATAATGAACGCAATCTGATCAGTATTTCCCGCGACGAGGACAGCGACGCGCTGTTTTTGTCACTGCAGGGCAGACGCATGACGGAACGGCAGATTCGGGAACTGGTCAAAAAATATACCGCCATCGCGCTTCACACGACCAAACGCGCCGGCTACAGTCCGCATAAACTGCGCGCTACCGCCGCGACCAGCCTGATCGGACGCGGCAATTCCATCTTTGACGTTGCCGCGCTCTTAGATCACGAGCAGGTCACAACCACCCAGCTTTACGCGAGACAGAAGATCAACGTGAAAAGAGACCTGGTGAAGGATATGGAGTGGGAAGAGGAGCGTAAGAAATAAGCCCTCGGCTCACTTCTCAAAATAAACAGTTTCATCTGCTCGCGGCGGCGAAAATGGGCGGAAAATTCTGTCCAGCTCTGCTGTCAGAACTTTTCCAAGCACCATTTTCCAGCCTTGCTTGCGCGTGAAACTGTCCTTATTTCTCGAAAAGTTCGCGTACAGGCTTATTCCTTACGCTCTGCGTTTTTCACAGCAGGGAGAACAATCGTAGTATGGATTTTATCGATGCAAATTTGAAATTATATTTTAGAATAAAAATCAGGAGTAGATTATGAATCAATCAAAAACAAGGGAATTATTACAGAATGCGTTTCACATAGATGCGAAGGTGCTGGATGTGGTCGCGGAGGCGGAGAAGCAGATTGCGGGACAATTCGCGGCACTGGATGACATCATGGCGTACAATCAGTACAAGGTACTTGCCGCGTTCCAAAAGAACCGGATTCGGGACATGCACTTTGGCTGGACGACCGGTTACGGCTACGATGACGCCGGCAGAGACGCAATTGAGCAGGTTTTCGCGGATGTGTTTCATGCGGAGGCTGCGCTGGTCCGGACGACCTTCGTCAACGGTACTCATGCGCTGGCGACCACGCTGCTTGGCATTTTAAGACCGGGAGATGAGCTGCTCTACGCCACCGGGGAGCCTTATGACACGCTGCAGACGGTCATCGGCATCACCAACTATGAGAAGGGGAACGGTTCTCTTAAGGACTACGGCATTACCTTTAAACAGGTAGATTTATTGCCGGACGGCTCTATCGATATCGAGGGAGTCAAGGCAGCGATTACGGATAAAACGCGCATGGTTACCGCCCAGCGTGCGACCGGATATTCCTGGCGCAAGGCGATTTCCATCGATGAAATCGCTGCACTCATGGAAGCTGTGCAAGCAGTCAATCCAAGCAGTGTCAAGATGGTAGACAACTCCTACGGCGAGTTTTTGGATACCAAAGAACCGACGGATGTCGGCGCGGATGTCATGGCTTCCTCGTTAATCAAAAATCCGGGCGGCGGACTGGCACTCAGCGGCGCTTATATTGCAGGAAGACAGGACCTGATCGACCAGATTCAGTACCGCATGACCTGTCCGGGCATCGGCGGCGAATGCGGCTTGACCTATGGACAGACTCGTACCATGCTGCAAGGCTTGTTTATCGCGCCGAAGGTCACAAACGGGGCAGTCAAGGGTGCGATTCTCTGCGGCAAGGTCTTTGAACTGCTCGGTTTTGAAGTATCGCCGAAAGCGGAGGATTTACGTTCAGACATCGTGCAGGCAGTTAAATGCGGTGACGCGAAAAAGTTGATTTCTTTTTGTAAGGGCATTCAGGCGGCGGCACCGATCGATAGCTTTGTTTCACCGGTTCCGGGCGACATGCCGGGCTATGAGGATCAGGTCATCATGGCGGCCGGCGCCTTCGTACAGGGCTCTACCATTGAGCTTTCGGCAGACGCGCCGATGCGCGAGCCGTATATTGCTTACTTCCAAGGCGGGCTGACCTACGAGCACGCCAAATTTGGGGTAATCAAGGCAGCGGACACCTTGCTCAAGGATGGCTTACTGACCATAGAATAAAGAAATATAAGGATAAAAACAAACGGATCACAGGGGAATCGATCCAAAGATATACAGGGGACAAAACAATGGATGAGAACGAAAAAGGACGGAAGTTCAAAGAATTACAAGCAAAAAAACAGGAATTCGACCGCAAAGCTGAGCATGCCAGACAAGAACTGGACAGTAAGGCAGAGCACGCGAAGCAAAGTCTGAACGCCGGAGCGCAGAACTTAAAAAACGAAAAAGAGCAGAACGCCCGCAAATTGATCCTTTCCACCGTAAAAATTGCTGTGCTGGTGCTGCTCGTGATTGGCGTACCGTTATATCTGTACTTTTTTAAGATGGACTGGCTCCGAGGCTTTAAAGATATTGAATCGATCGTTGCGTTTCTGAATCAGTACAAAAGTCAGTCTACTTTGATCTACATCGGGTTTCAGATCGTGCAGATCGTCATCAGCGTCATTCCGGGACAGGTGTTCCAAATGGCCGCTGGCTACCTGTTCGGATTCTGGCCGGCGCTTTTATACGCGATGACCGGAGCTGTCATCGGGACCAGCGTTTCGTTCCTGCTGGCAAAGCTTCTGGGACGGGACTTCCTGCATCTTTTCTTTGGGGAAGAAAAGATGAGTTACTATATCGAACGACTGAATTCGCGGCAAGCCTATACGATCGTCTTTTTTCTCTATCTGATCCCGGGACTGCCAAAGGATATGATCAGTTACGCGGCCGGAGCCTCCGAAATGCGCTTTAAGCCATTCCTGCTGCTGTCGGCAGTGGGCAGACTGCCCGGTATGATCGGCTGCCTGCTGATGGGAACGATGGTGGAAAACGGAAATTACACCGGAGTCATCATTCTGGCGGTCCTTGCGGTAATCGCCTGCGGATTGTGTCTGTTTTATCGGAAAAAGATCAATGCCTGGCTCGACAAAATGCACAAGAAGATCGTAAAATAGGACATTTTTTGCAGGTCTATGATTCATAGAATTATTCTCTGGGTCATAGCTAGGCTTTTCGCTGACATTCTGCTATGCTGGAATCACAAAAGGGACAGGAGAGGAGAATTACTTTGATGAATGATAACAACCTTGCCGAAAAGATCGCAAAACTTCGAAAAGAAAAAGGACTGACCCAGTCGCAGCTTGCGGAAATGATCAATGTCAGCAACAAAACAATCTCTCGCTGGGAAACCGGGGAAGGCTATCCGGAGATCACGCTTGTCATGCCGCTGGCCAAAGCGCTCGGCGTGACGACCGATTATCTTTTATGCATCACGCAGGATCAAGAACAAGAACAAGAACAGACGCAGACGGCAGATACCGCAGCAGGCCGGGGCGTGCAGGAAACCCCACAGGCAAGCGGTCCGCACTGCTATACCGGGCAGACCGACGCCAAACCGCGTAAACACGCGGATCGCCCGGCAGAAAGATTTTCTTTCCGTCCGGCGCAGGCTGCTTCGCTGTTACCGTTCGCTGACGATCTTTAATAAGATCGGTGCCTAGACGGCTGTTTTGACTTTGCTGGTACCTTTGCTTGGTCTGGCGCTGCTGCCGCACGCAAGTCTTTTGATGCAGCTTTATCCGCTGGTGGTCATGGGTTTGCCGCAGGTCGGTCTGCTCAGTTTGATCCTCGGATTTATTTTAGGGCTCGTGGATCTTTATGACAAGCAGGTGAAGGCGGCGGTCGTCCTCGCGGTCACTAATCTCGCCGTCGGCATCGTTCTGCCGATCCTCCTTCTGCTGATCTCGAATCTGTTCATCAGCCTTGCTTTCAGACAGCTATCATAATAATATGAAAGAGCTCCCTCATATGTATTTTATTGAAAAGGCCAAAGCCGCGATCCGCAAACAGGGCGTCGATCCGGTCTCGAACCTGATCCGCGGAGGAACGGACGGCGCGACGCTGTCCGGCAGGGGATTACTGTGCCCGAATCTTGGAACCGGAACCTTTAACCACCACGGTGTGACCGAATTCGCCAACATCCGGCAGATGAAGCAGTGCGTGGAACTGATAAAAGATTTTTTGACCATTCAATAATTTCAAACAAGAAAGTTTGTTCGCATTTTTTAAACATTTGTTCGCAAAATCGCTTGACATCGAACATTTATTCTGCTATATTATAGAAAAGAACAAATGTTTCGAAAGGGGTGAAAACCTAATGAAAAAGACTTATCGAATTGCGAACAGATTCAGATTTACCGTATTTGTAGTATTAACGATCATTGTGATCACCACGGCATTCAACTTTACGTTAGGTTTCAATACAGCTGACAGTTTGACCATTCAAAATTACGCAGATATCGAAGTTTCGTACGGAGATACTTTGTGGTCGATTGCGCAGACGTATATGCCGGCAAATATGGACACACGCGAAGCAGTCTACGGTCTATGTAAGCTGAACGACATCCGCGCGGATCAATTATATGCCGGCATGACAATCCAGGTCCCAATTTATAACGAATGATGGGAAAAAGCGGGTAACCTTGCATTTGCAAAGATTTTCTGCTTTTTCAACGTTTGGGAATAGGTATAGTTATGTGCCATTTACAAAAAAAGTCGCTTAAAACGCAAAATAGAGTCTCACTTTTTTATGCACATTTGTAACCGGTAACTGCGGACTGATCTCGGCAGTTCCATGCGCAAAAGACTGATACCATATAAATATAAAAATGGATTACTTCGGTCAGCTTATCAAAGTATGCAGCTGAAATGGCGTTTATGTTACATAGGCAGTCAATCGTTCATAACTATTCCCAAAATTATGATTTTAGGAATAGTTGTAACAAGTACAAATGAGACCCCTTCTGTCAATTTTTTATCCTCTTATCTCTTTTTGTTTTCATTCTCATTCTCATTCTCATTTCCTTGTTGTATCTGTGCTCTGTCTTCCGCCTTGTAAGATATTTTTTTTCATGTTATAATACCTTAAAGATATTACAGTATTTTTTAGGTTTTTTAGGAGTTTTATATGGAGATCATTTTAGCTGCAGCATTGCTTCCCGCAATCATTCTTATGATATATGTTTACAAACAAGATACGGTTGAAAAAGAACCTATCGGCCTATTGCTCGCCTTGTTTGGTTTTGGTATGCTTTCCTGTATTCCTGCCAGCATTTTGGAGGAAGTCTTTACTGGCTTTCTTGATGCTTCCGCGCCGCAGGACAAAACAACCTACTATCTTATCATGTGTTTTGGCATTATCGCAATCGCCGAAGAAGGCTCCAAGCTATTCTTCTTAAAACGCAAAACCTGGCGCGATCCAAACTTCAACTATACCTTTGACGGTCTTGTATACGCGGTATTCATCGGTTTAGGCTTCGCGGGATTGGAAAATATTCTGTATGTCATGAATTTTGGTTTTGGGGTTGTAATCTCCAGAGGTCTGTTAGCAATTCCCGGTCACTGTACCTTCGCGGTGTTTATGGGGCTCTTCTACTCTCGCTCAAAATTCTTTGATACCTATGGTAAGCGCGGCAGAGCCAAATTGTCCATGTTTCTCGCCTTCTTTGTTCCGGTTTTATTACATGGATATTATGATTTCTGTCTGATGATGACAGACGATCGCCTCACCTACGCATTTTTGATCTTTGTCGTGATTGTTGATATTGCCGCATTTTTGACTGTGAAAAAACAATCTAAGGGCGATGATTACATATAAGTTATTCACGATTCTTCCCTCTTCCTGTTATCCACGCCTTCAAAAGAACAACGGCCAGTGAAAGACCGTTGTTCTTTTTTTGGATATATTGATATGTTTTATTTTGTCCTGCGCGTGCTTCGTTTTACGCGCTTAGATTCTACAAAGCGTATTACGCGCCGATTGACATCGTCTTGCTCAGTTTCTGCCACTGGGTCTTGAATCCAAGGCCTTTGTACAGGCTGGTAACCTTTACATATTCCACACCGTTTTTCTTTACGGTTGGAAGTGTTATGGATTTTTCCTTATAAGTGATTTTTGCTTTATTTTTTCCGCTTTCCTTTACGGTTGCGCTCAGCGCGTTGGTCATATCTTTTAACGGCGCGTATAATACCCCTTCTTTAAGATATGGCTTCTGGTTGAAGGTTACCGGTACACCCTGGAAGGAAACCATCGGTGTTTTGCTGTTTCTCTGATAAGTAACCTTGCCGCCTAAAACGGTAGTAAGAGCCTGGATGTTCATGAGTTCCCAATCAGGACAAGTCATGACGTCTCTGTCAATTACAACGAAGTCCGCAAGCTTGCCTGCTTCGAGGGAGCCTTTGATATTTTCACCGAACATCGAGTATGCGCCCCAGATGGTAAAGCTTCTGACAGCTTCTTCTCTGGTCATACACTGTTCCGGATACCAACCGCCCTCCGGATAACCTGCTCTGGTCGTTCTCGTAACCGCCGCGTAGAGTCCGTGGTATGGATTCAAAAGCTCAACTTGAGAGTCGGAACCATTCGGTAAAATACCACCCAGATCCAAGATCGTTCTCCAAGCGTAAGAGCTCTTGATACGTTCACTTCCCCATCTTTCTTCCGCAACCAAAAGATCGGAGGTCGCATGGATGGACTGCATACAAGGAAGGATGCCAAGTTCTACCGTTCTCTTGATATCTTCAGGAGTGACGCACTGATAGTGCTCGATACGCAGTCTGTGGTCTCTAGGATTTGCCTTAATCGCTGCTTCGTACGCGTTGATGACCTGGTGGTTTGCCCCGTCACCAATTGCGTGGATGGAAACCTGATATCCGCGGTCATAGGCGGTTTTTACCAATTCATTGAGTTCTTCATCTGTATAGATATATTCTCCGAGTCTTCCCGGGGCGTCGCTGTATTCTTTTAGCATCGCGGCACTTCTTCCGCCCATGGAACCATCAGCGAACGTTTTGATACACATAACATCCAGCATATTGTTCAAAAGACCAAGCTGCGGCTCATTCTTCAAGACATACTGCATGCCATCATCTTTCATACTGCTGACTCCGACTTCCGCATCAACTCTTACTTTCCATGTGCCGTCTTGAATCATCTCTTTATAAAGCTCGATATTCTTTGGAGACGTGCCTGCATCCATGATGCTGGTAAATCCATAAGAGACTAATTCTTTGGAGCACTCTTCGTAACTTTTTCTGACTTGTTCCTCTGTCTTTGGCGGAATAATACCGGAAATCGGATACATTGCGGTGTCCGTAAAGATACCGGTTGCCTCTCCGTTTTTATTGCGGTAAATATATCCGCCCTGTGGATTTGGTGTGTCGTTGGTAATGCCGGCAAGTTCGATTGCCTTGCTGTTAACCCAGCAAACGTGTCCGCACGCTCTGGATAAATATACCGGGTTGTTTGGTGCGACAGCATCCAGATCTTCTTTGGTAGGGAAATCGTTGTCTCCTTCCCAAATCGTATTGATCCAGCCGGTTCCACGAATCCATTCGCCCGGTTTTGCTTTTTCTGCGGCCTCTTTGACCTTTTGCAGGATTGTTTCTTTCGGAAGCCAGAACACATTCAGACCTACATGCATCCAGCCTGTGCCTTCCGCGTGCATATGGCTTTCAATCAGCCCCGGAAGAACCGTTTTCTTCTTCAGGTTATGTACCTTTGTTTTCTTTCCGATTAACTTTTTCGCGACACCATCTTTGCCGACATACATCAGCTTGTCACCTACAACAGCAAGCGCGGATGCTTTCGAGAAGTTATCATTCACCGTATAAATGTTTCCGTTGTACCAAACGCTGTCTGCCACCGGATAACCAGCGGTACGATACGCGAGGTTAGACCATTTTGTATAGACCTTTTCTCCGCCAATCATCTTCACGCCGCGAACTTTGTAATAGTATTTGCTGCCGAGCTTCAGATTCTTACTGTTTGTGTAGGAATCTTTTTCACCTTTTACCTGGATATAAGGTTTAGCATTTGTTTTAAAAGTTTTTTTCTCAGAACGGAGAATCTGGTAATAATCCATAGAGATTTCAGATTGTTTCCATGTCAGCTTAATTGCTGGTTTTTCCTTTTGCATAACAAGCTGCGTCGTAAGCTTGATGCTTGTAGCTTTCACATCTGCTTTCGTTACCTGTGGCGCAGTGCCCTCAACTGCAAAGCCGTAGGCCGAAAAAGCTGAAAATACCATTGCGAAAGCTACTGTCAAAACGAGTAACTTCTTTGCGCTTCTTTTCATGTTTCTTCTCCTTTTCATTTATGCAATGACAACTTCGACTTTAACTTTTATTTGCATTTCTGCATTCTGCTTCGCCTTATCTCCTCCTTGCTTGAAAATTCATATATATCAATTTATCCGATGTCGTTTGGAACAGCTCCTCAGAACCATAATAATATCCCAACTCCTCCAATGTTTTGACCAAGGTTCTCAATGCTTTTTTAGTTCTGCGAAAACCCTTGCTTACATTCCTTCTTGCATCTAGGTTGTCGTTATGCTCATCCATGGACGCTGTTTCTTCCGGTTTCGGAATCGCGTGATGGATGAAAATATAATGCTCCAAAAGTGTATCAATGCTTTTTTCAATTTGATACGCTTCTTTACCGTAATGCATATATAAAATCGCGCGGTATTTTTCCAAAAGCCGCATAACTTCCGCGGTTGATTCATCCAAATGTTTGGCAGCATCGACGGATTCATATTGTAGAAACTCTCTTCCGTATTCAAAACTGACTTCCATCTCACAAAGCAGATCTGTAAAGACGATATCAATTGCCTTGTTGTTCTTCGCAATTTCATTTTGTCGATACGCGAGAAACGTGATACAAGTAAGGAATATGAGCAAGATGAGCGAAACCAACAAGGTATTTCTTCTTGATTTACTTTTAGCATACTGCACATAATTTCTGGTTGATGTAATCAAAATGTCGTCAGAAAGCTCCATTTTCATTTCTTCGATGGAGTTTCCGTTCAAAATCTCTGTAACTGTTACATTTAAACATTCTGCCAGGGACAGCAACAGAGAAATATCCGGATAAGACAGCCCCGTTCCCATTTGCTGATCGCTTTATCTGTTACGCCAACCTTTTCTGCCAGAGCTTTTTGGGTCAGACCTTGCTCTTTTCTTTTTTCAGCGATAAATTTTCCTGTCTTATAAATATCCATACATGATACCCCTCGCTTGTGATAAATATACTTCTTTCTTTGAAAGATTACAATCGACCGTTGGTTTACTTTTTCGCGGCCATTGAATTTTCAATCTGTTTCGTTAGCAATATTTTTACCGATTCAGTTAGAAAAGTCAACTCTAAAAGCGAGAAACAGGATAGAATTTTGTTAAGCAGGAACAGGCAGGCAGAAAAAACGCGAGAGGACTCTATCGGTGGATGCCCCTCGCGTTTCACATAAATACAATTATAGATTTGTTTTTTTGCGTTTTTATGCAAATTTATGTACAGTTCCCTATTCTGCCAGCTTCAGATCTCCGTCTTTGACCCAACCGGCTTTGCGCAGGAAGAGATTGATCAGCGGACAAATGACAGCCGGAAGAATGACCGCAACCAAGGCTAATCCAATCCAGTCCACAGTGGTGATACCCGTTTTGAAGCCGGAAGCGATGTCATTGACCCAACCTGTGTAGACACCGATCGGACCTACCATACCACAGGTGCCCATGCCAGAAGAGATTGCCGGTCCGTTCATTTGCATCTGAAATATACAGGTCGCGATCGGCCCGGTAATTGCGGAGGTTAAGGTCGGCGCAATCCAGATACGCGGGTTCTTTACGATATTACCCATCTGCAGCATGGAAGTTCCGAGTCCCTGCGAGATCAAGCCGCCCCAGCGGTTTTCCTTAAAGGACATGACCGCGAAGCCGACCATCTGCGCGCAGCAGCCTGCCACAGCAGCACCGCCGGCCAGCCCGGTCAGCTGCAGCGCCGCACAGATTGCCGCGGATGAGATCGGCAAGGTCAATGCGACACCGACCAGAACGGAAACCAGAATTCCCATCAGGAACGGCTGTAAATCGGTTGCCCACATGATCAGACTGCCGACTTTCATAGCGGCAGCGCCAAGCGCGGGTGCCCACCACGCGGACAGAGCGACGCCGACACCAATCGTCACAAGCGGCGTCACCAAAATGTCGATCTTGGTTTCTTTTGAAACTGCTTTGCCAATCTCCGCCGCAAAAATCGCGACGAAAAGAACTGCCAAAGGACCACCGGCACCGCCAAGCGCGTTGGAAGCGAATCCGACGCTGATCAACGAGAACAGCACAAGCGGCGGGCAATGCAGTGCGTAACCGATGGCAACTGCCATCGCCGGTCCGCTCATCGCGGAAGCGAGTCCGCCGACCGTATAGGGAATATCGTTGATAGTTGCGACCGTCATCGTCAAAACACCGATATTCAGCTGTGTTCCCAGGGTGTTGATGATTGTACCGATCAATAAGCTGCAAAATAAGCCCTGCGCCATAGCGCCGAGCGCGTCAATGCCGTAACGCTTGACGGAAATGACGATATCTTTTTTAGCTAAAAATTCTTTCATGATTTCTTCTCCTGTTTTTTTCTCCTGATTTCTTCTCCTGTTTTCTTTTATCTCAAGCTATCCAGATAACTTTGTAAAATGACAACAGCAGCCTGTTTGTCAATTACTTTTTTTCTGTCTTTTCGCCGAACATCCGCCTCAATCAGAACCCGTTCTGCGATGACTGTCGTAAAGCGCTCATCCTGCCAGACGACTTCAATTCCTTTCATGCCACCGGAACGCATCTTGTTCTCCAACATCGTCCGGAATTCATAAACTTTTTCTGTTTGGATACTGTCAGAGCCGTCCAGATTTTTGTTTAAGCCAATCACGATAGTATCGCAGTCATACTCCTTGACCAGATCCAGAATCTTACCAGTATCCTTGCGGATGCCGACACGCTCTAAGGTCATGATCCCCTGCGCGGTGATGTTCAACGGATCTGAGACTGCGATGCCTACAGTTTTGTCTCCGACATCCAGTGCCATTTTTCTCATAATTTGTATGCCTTCTCCTTTATTATTTTGGTGGCAGTGTCAATGATCCTCTCTATGTTAAAAAACTGACACAGCATAAGAAAGAAGCGGACTGAATTGTCCGCTTCTAAGAGTCATTCTACATCGATGTATTCTCGGAGCATTTCCGCAATCAGTTCATCGCGATCAATGCCTTTGATGAGGGTCCTCGCATTATGATAACTGGTGATATAGGAAGGATCGCCGGAAATCAAATATCCCACGAGCTGATCGATCGGATTGTAATCCTTTTCTTTCAGCGCGCAATAAACATCTTCTAAAATCTGTTTGTGTGTTTTTTGCGTTTTGAACGCGTCAAACATAATTGTGTTCTTATCCATGTCCGAGTAACCTCCTTCTATCTATACATCTTTTTCCGCTAGCTCTATTCTATCATTTTATCAGAGATTCCGCAAGCGCAAATGCGTCTTTAATTTTCGACGGATCTTTTGCTCCGGCCTGCGCCATGTCCGCTTTACCGCCGCCTCCGCCGCCGCAGGCTGCCGCGATCTGTTTAATCATATTACCGGCGTGATAACCTTTGTCCAGTAAATCATCCGTGACAGATACCAGGAAGGTAACCTTCGGTCCGTTAACAGTCGCGAATACCATCACAATGCCCTTGTTTGCCGCCTTGATATCATCAGAAAGGTTTCTGAGATCCGCGATCTGGTAATCAGCGAATTCCTTACAGATAAGCTTGACACCATTGATTTGTTTAGCGCCTGCGACCATCGCGTCAGCTTCGCCGCCCATTGCGGCCTTTTTCATTTCTTCCAACTCTTTTTTGAGCGCTTTGAGTTCCTCTGCCATAGACTTCGCTTTATCCGCTAAGACAGTTTTATTGCATTTCAACGCCTCACAAACCTGTCCGAGGATATTCTCTGCCTGTTTCGCGGCCTGAAGAACGCCGGCACCGGTTACGGCCTCAATTCTTCTGACACCGGAAGCAACGCCGCCCTCAGAGATAATCTTAAACGCGCCGATCTCTCCGGTATTCTTTACATGCGTACCGCCGCAAAGCTCGATAGACCAATCTCCGGCATTGACCACTCTGACGGTCGAACCATATTTTTCGCCGAATAAAGCCATCGCGCCGGTTTTCTGCGCTTCTTCCAAACTCATTTCGGCGGTAGTTACTGGCAGGAAATTGTCGATCATTTCGTTGACGATAGCTTCGACCTTCGCGAGTTGTTCACTTGTCACCGCTTCGAAGTGGGAAAAGTCAAAACGAAGCATCGATTCGTTGACCATAGAGCCTGCCTGCTCCACGTGATTGCCGACCACTTCCTTAAGTGCCTTCTGTAACAGATGGGTCGCGGTATGGTTTCTGGCCGCCGCATTTCTCTTTTCAGGATCTACCGTAAGCAAGACCTCATCGCCGACATGAATGGAATTAGCTAAAACCATGACCGTATGATAAAAGATTCCATCTTTCTTTTCAACTTTTATAACTTCCGCGTCAAAGATTTTTTCATCGTCAGCCTCTGTAACGGTTGACATAAAACCTTTATCGCAAACCTGTCCGCCGCCTTCCGCGTAGAACGGTGTTTGATCTACAAGGACTACCGCTTTTTGTCCCTCACTGACAGAATCAGTCAGCTTTCCATCCGCAAGAATCGCTAAGATCTTGCCGGTATCCAGGAGCGTGTCGTATCCTGTAAAAACAGTCTTTGGAATATCGAGGTCAAGTTCATTTTTGTCCCAGCCCTCATCCTCATTGGATTTTCTGTTCTTACGCGCCAGCTCCTTCTGCGCCTGCATGTGCGTTTGGAAGCCTTCTTTGTCTGCGGTAAAGCCGTTTTCCGCTAAGATTTCCTCAGTCAGCTCCAACGGGAAGCCGAAAGTATCATAAAGCTTGAAAACGCTGGCTCCGTCCAAGACGGTTTTTCCTGTTTGTTTTAAGTCATCGATATATCCCGCGATGATTTCCTCACCTTTATCAATGGTGGCCGCAAAATTATCTTCCTCTACCTGAATAATCTTTTGGATGTACTCTTTCTTTTCAAGTAATTCCGGATAGGCTTCTCCCGAAACCTCAATGACACGATTTGATAAGGCGACCAGGAAGCTTCCCTCTATGCCGAGAATCCTGCCATGGCGCGCCGCCCTTCTAAGAAGTCTCCGCAGCACATAACCTCTGCCCTCGTTGGAAGGCATGATGCCATCCGCGATCATAAAAGTCATGGCTCTGAGGTGGTCAGTAATAATGCGGATGGAAACATCTGTTGGTTCCGCTCCGTCATGGTAGATTACGCCGGATTTTTCTACAACACCGTCGAGAATATATTTGATGGTATCGACATCGAAGATGGAATCTGTCCCCTGCATTACGCAGGCCATTCTCTCAAGTCCCATGCCGGTATCGATGTTCGGATGCGCTAAATTGGAATAAGATCCATCCTCTTCCTTGCTAAACTGCGTGAACACATGATTCCAGATTTCCAAGAAACGGTCGCAGTCGCAGCCCGGCTTGCAGTCCGGTTTACCGCAGCCGAATTCTTCCCCTCGGTCGTAAAATATCTCCGAGTCCGGTCCGCATGGGCCGAGTCCGATTTCCCAAAAGTTATCCTCTTTGCCAAGCCGCACGATATGGTCCGGATTCATGCCGAGTGATTTCCAGATGTTGATGGCTTCCTCATCATCCAAATAAACGGTTGCCCACAGCTTTTCCAGTGGAAAACCCAAATGCTGCGTCAAAAATTCCACGCCCCAGCTCAGAGATTCTTTTTTGAAGTAGTCACCAAAGCTGAAATTTCCAAGCATTTCAAAGAATGTACCATGACGCGCCGTATGGCCGACATTATCGATATCGCCGGTACGAATGCATTTTTGACAGGTACACATCCGCTTCTTTGGCGGTGTTTCCGTTCCGGCAAAATAGGCTTTGAGCGGCGCCATGCCGGAGTTAATGATGAGTATGGATTTGTCGTTTCGCGGAATCAAACTGGCTGATTTACCGACATAATGGTCTTTTGAAGCATAGAAGTCCAAAAATCGCCTTCTGATTTCGTTTAATCCTAGTCTTTCCATATATGAGATCCTCCTGAATTGCTATGTGAACTGTAGGAATTATGAAACAAATAATATTAAAATCATACCATAAATTGAACAAAAAGTCCATGAAAAACCATAGACTTTTGTTCAATCTTTTGTTCAATCTTTTGTTCTTTTTACATTTGATTTTTTAATGTTTTGGCCATCCCGCTCATATCATCGCGTACATGACAGAGCTCTTCTTTGACATCATCCATATGATGGAATGTGTCGCGAAATTCCTTTTTTAATTGGTTCTTCGCCCGCGGCTTCATCGACGCGTAGGTCATGACCGCAGCGGTTCCGACGGCCGCCATAATAACTGCGCCCGCAGCTTTATTCATCTCTCATCACTCCTCTCGATGCTATTATGTGAGAAGTTGCGATTTTTATGCGAAAAAAGCTTTTACTCGATAAAACCACCGCCAAGCAATTTGTCATCATCGTAAAAGACGATGGATTGTCCTGGCGTCATCGCACGCTGCGGCTTCGCGAAAACGGTTTTAATTTTATCACCTTCGACATGCAGTACGGCCTCAGACGGCGGTGCCGAATAGCGTACCTTCGCAAAAACGGTTTTGCCGTCGTAAGCGGCAGGGTTTCCGTCTGCAAAAATATGATTCGTTGATTGCACCTCACAGGCAAAAAGCTCCTCATTATCGCCGAGCACGACCTCGTTTCGCGCTGCGCGGATCTCCGTCACGAAAGCAGGTTTTCCGAGTGAGATTCCAAGACCCTTGCGTTGTCCGATGGTATAATGCAGAATACCTTTGTGTCTGCCGAGCACTCTGCCCTCTCGATCCACAAAATTACCGGGCGCGGAAGTTCCGCCCACGGCGGTGATATAGCTCACATAATTATCCTCCGGCTCGATAAAGCAGATTTCCTGACTGTCCTTTTTGTCAGCGTTGCTCAGCTTGCCGTCCCGCGCGACTTCACGTGTTTTTTCCTTGGAACGAAATTCCCCGATAGGAAAGATCAAGCGACTGAGCACGTCCTGCCCCAAGCGGTAGAGCATATACGACTGATCCTTCTGGTCATTGACCGCGCGGCGGATGTAGGAAAGCTGCCTGGTCTCGTCACGCAAAATCCGGCAGTAATGACCGGTCGCGATGTAATAGGCACCGATTTCGTCCGCGTGACGAATCAAGCGCTTAAATTTGATATTCGGGTTGCAGAGAACGCAAGGATTCGGGGTTCTTCCATGCAGATACTCCGTTATGAAGTTTTCGATGACGATCTCGCGAAAATCCGTCGATACATCTTCATAAATCAACGGAATGTTAAGCTGTTTCGCGACATCCTCCGCGGAAGCTCTGCCAGCCTCATTTTTTCCTTTGACGTCAAAATAGTAGCCGACGACCTCACAGCCCTTTTCTTTCAATAACAAAGCAGCGGTGGCACTGTCGACCCCGCCGCTTAATCCCAATAATACTTTATTCTTCCGCAGTTCCATGTTCCTCGTCATCCTCGTCCGCGTTCGGATCATATCCTTCAAGTGCCGCGTATTTCTTCCCATGCTTCATCGCGTAGTCGTAAATGGCGTTTTTTATTGCCTTATCCGCAAGGACAGAACAATGTACCTTGACCGGAGGAAGTCCGCCGAGCTCATCAATGATCATTTTGTTGGTAATCTCCAGCGCGTCCTCAACCTTTTTGCCAATAATCATCGAAGTTGCCATACTGGAGGATGCGATAGCGGAGCCGCAGCCAAAGGTCTTGAACTTCGCGTCTGTAATCACATCGTTCTCATCAACCTTGATCTGAATCTGCATCATATCTCCACAGACCGGACTGCCATAGATGCCCGTTCCGTCTGCGTCTTCCATTTCACCAACATTTTTGGGATTTAAGAAATGTTCCATTACTGTATCGTTATATAAAGCCATATTTTTACCAACCTTTCTGCGCGTTAATCGGAGACAATGCTCTTAATTTCTGTACAATTGTTTTTAAATGATCGACAACGTAATCAATATCTTCTTTTGTCGTAAAATCACCGACGGTGAATCGAACTGTTCCATGAATCATCTCAACCGGTACGCCGAGCGCGGTTAAAACGTGAGATGGCTCCAAAGACGCGGAGGAACATGCTGAACCGGTGGAGACGCTGATGCCAAACTGATTTAAGAGTAACAAAATCGATTCTCCTTCAATAAATTTGAAGGTAATATTGGCATTGCCGGGATGTCTGCCCTCCATCGTGCCGTTTAGTTCGGTGTCCGGAATCTCCTTGAGCACCCTGTCTACGAAGTAGTTTCTCAAACTGCTGCAATGCGCGACGTGTTCATCGAAATGTATTCTCGCGAGCTCTGCCGCTTTGCCAAAACCAACGATACCGGTTAAGTTTTCGGTACCTGCTCTGTGACCGCTTTCCTGCGCGCCGCCATGCAGATAATTGGAAATTCTGACTCCTTTGCGAATGTACAGCGCGCCTTCGCCCTTCGGCCCGTAAATTTTATGAGAGGACATCGACATCAAATCGATTCCCATGTCCTTCACATCGATCGGAACATTGCCGAGAGCCTGCACCGCGTCGATATGGAAGAGAATTTTATGCGCTTTGGCAATCTTCGCGATTTCCCTGATTGGCTGCACCGTTCCGATTTCATTATTGACCATCATGACGCTGATTAAGATGGTTTTGTCTGTAATCGCGTCCTCCAGTTCTTTGAGATTTACTCTGCCATCTTTGTCGATACCGACATAGGTAACATCAAAGCCATGCTTTTCGAGGAAAGCGCAGGAGTGCAGGATTGCGTGATGCTCAATTTTTGTTGTGATGATATGATTGCCTTTTTCCTTTAATTTATCACAAGCGCCAAAAAGTGCCCAGTTGTCGGACTCTGTTCCGCCGGCTGTAAAAAAGACTTCCTTCGGATCAGCGTGAATCAATGCCGCGACCTGCTCTCTGGCATGCGTGACGGCAGCTTTCGCTTCCAGTCCTGTATCATATAAGCTCGAAGGATTGCCGAATTTTTCTGTAAAATACGGCAGCATTTCTTTTAAGACTTCTTCTTTGACGGGTGTCGTTGCTGAATAGTCTAAGTATACGTTTCTCATGACATTTGCTCCTTTGATTATCATCCTGTTTATATTCTGCATGGCAGCGTGGCTGACCATGAGGTATGTCTGTTTTGGGGTTCGAAGTTTCCGAATCCATCTGATCTTTTAAAAAGATGATTAACAGAACTATTATACCAAAAAAAGCAAGATTTCAAACAGTAGAATCTAAAAAAACTGCACTAATTTATAGGATTTTTCGACTTTTTCAACAATCACACTGTAATATGAGATCGTTTCCTGTAAAGGATGTTCGTTTTCCTCGGTAGGCGCGCCCAAAGTGATCCATTTGACGCGTACGAGCGCGGTTATCACATCTTCATCGCGGTAAGTCACCTTCGGAACAGAAACATGATAGGATGCAACAACCTCGATATCAGTTTGAAAATAATCGTGAAACGCCTGTAAATCCTCGTGAAGCAGGCGGCCGCTCTCCACCTTGGACAAAGCGGCCACCGCGTCTTTTTCGAGCAGAGTTCCGTTAAAAAACGCATTCATGATCTCAATTCTCTGTTCCACCAGATTTCGAATCAACGCATTCTGATCGGTACCGGAAACTAACATGATCTGCATAGCCAAAATCAAAAAAACAAGCAAAAGTTTTTTGAATATCTGTCTTTTCATCTTCTTCTGATCGCGTATCTGTATCAATGCCGCGACTTCCCCCTTTTAAGCTGATAAGAACAGTATATAAACACAAGGACGAGAAATTTGTCATTTTCTCGTCCCAAATCTTGCTTTATATCGTAAATTTTTCGGCTGCTTCCGCGATTATTTGAGTTTATTCTCGCTTTCCGCCAATGTTTCCTCCAAGGCTTCCACTTCTTCTTCGATCTTTTCGACTTCCTGTTTATCCTCATCGATGATTTCGATGTTTTCCAGCTGCGCGCGAAGATTTGCCTTGAAGGCATCGATGTATGCCCGATAAAGCACTTTTTGCTCTGCTTGTTCTTCCGCGGTTAAACCTTCTGCCTTCTTCTTTTTTGCAAGCTCGTTGATACGCGCGATCTGTTCTTTTGTTACCATGTTATACACCTCTCCCATCCAAAATTTTTACTTGTCTTGGGTCAGCTTTGCCGCGGCCTCGCCACGGCACTCGCCCTGTAAGGATATTATACCACTTTTATTCAATATTTCCCATGAAATTCTGAATTTCTTTTTCGTTACGCGCTTTTTTCTTTTCTCATTCATCCTTTTTCGAAAGTCAAAAACCCATTGCAATGTAGCGCAATGGGCTTTTGCGGGAAAGAAAGAAAAAATTATCCGACTTTACGTTCCAAACGCAGCTTGTCGTCGATGATTGCGATAAATTCGCTGTTGGTCGGTTTTCCCTTGTCATTTTGAATTGTATAACCAAACAGATTATTTAAGGTTTCGAGCTTGCCGCGATTCCATGCGAGCTCGATGGCATGGCGAATCGCGCGCTCCACGCGGCTTGGCGTTGTGCCGTTCATGGCGGCGATGGTCGGGTAAAGCTCTTTGGTGACTGCGCTCAGCAAATCCATGTTGGAGACGACCAGCGTAATGGCGTCACGCATGTACTGGTAACCTTTGATATGCGCCGGAACACCAATCTCGTGAATCAGGTTCGTGATATCAACCTCCAAGTCATTGGCTGCCAGGGAATCCTTCAAAACCAAAGACTTACTCAAATTCCCCTGCGCGGCATCGTGGATAAAGAATTCGCGCCCGTTGTCCTGCAGCTGATGAATTCGCTTAATCAACATACTCATATTGACGGGCTTTACCAAATAGTACTGTGCACCCAGCTGCATAGCTTTTTGGATGATGGAATCCTGCCCTACTGCTGAGGTCATGATGACACGCGGATATTTAGGCAGTTCCAGAGTATTCAAAGCTTCCAATACGCCGAAGCCGTCCAAATGCGGCATAATCAGGTCCAAAACCAAAACATCCGGACATCTGCCCTGTTTGATTGCTTCTATTCCCTCCCTGCCGTCATTAGCTACAAAGCAAAGCTCCATATTGCTCTGCTTCCTCAGCTGTTCTGTTACGAGATCGCAAAAGTCTTTGTTATCGTCCACAACACCAATCGTAATCTTTTTCATAATTTCCTCCTCTACGTTCACATTCACACTTCTTTTTTTCTTTTTCTGCCTCACACACACGTTCGAATTTACCGTTTCCGGTCATATCCTCAAATTAATTGTAGTATATTGTCAACCCATCGGGGAAAGTTTTTTGAAACAATTTGTTACAGATTTCGGGAATAAAAACGCGAAAAACTCGCTATACATTACTTTTTTGACATGTAAAAGCAATCTGTGCTGCGGCACAGGCGTCTTCCAAGCATCCGGACTCTGCGGTAGAATCAAAAAGACTTTCAGCAAAACTAGTCTGCCTCATCACACATTTTTACCATCCAATCCGCAAAGATGGCGTAACCCTTGGCAGGATCATTGACAAAGACATGGGTTACCGCGCCGATCAGGCGGTTATTCTGAATAATCGGACTTCCGCTCATTCCCTGCACGATACCGCCGCTGTACGCGAGCAAGCGGCTGTCTGTTACCTTAATCTCCATGCTTTTGCTTTCCGGCTTATCTTGTCTGTTAATTTTAGTAATCTCAATCTCAAATTTTTCAACCCTGTTTCCGTCAATTGTTGTCAAAATACAGGCCTTTCCTTTTTCTATCTGGTCACGATGTCCCAAAACAATCGGTTCCGCTTCAGCAAAAAGCCGTAAATCAGTTCCCTTCGCGTAAACACCAAAGGAGGAGTTCTTTTTTACCGTACCGAAGGGCTGTTCGTTTCCGTAAAACACCCCGCGAATCTCTCCCGGCTTGCCGACGCTGCCTTCCTTGATGGACTTGACTTCGGTCGGCAGCAGCTCGCCGTCTCCGGCACCGAGCAGCGTTCCCGTCTGCGCTTCGTAAATCCCATGTCCCAAGGCGGCAAAGGTATTCGTGCGAGGATCGTAAAAGCTCAAGGTTCCGATGCCCGCGATCTTTTCTTTGACCCACAATCCAATCTTATAGGAACCGCTGAGATTATCCTTGACCGGTCTGATTGAAAGCTTCAAATTTTCTTCTTTACGTCTGAGTGTAAGTTCAAGATCTTTCGCGCCGGCGGTGTGAATGATATCGGAAACCTCTGAGGCGTAGTTTACCGCGATTCCGTCTATCCGCGTAATGATATCTCCGATCTGTAAGCCTGCCTCGTAAGCCGGACTGACAATCCCATCCGCGGTTTCGATTTCTTCGAGACCGACAACCAGAACTCCTTTTACATTCATTTTGATGCCTACCGACTGTCCACAGGGTATCAGTACGCGCTCGCTAATGACCTGCACTGTTTCTTTGGCTTCCCTGTAATGATCTACACAAAAGCCGATGCCACCAATCGCGGTCAGAACCGCGCAGAACAAAACAAACGCTTTTTTGATATTTTTTTTCATTTTTTTGCCCAAACCTAACTCTCAAAATCCTGCAGCAGAACAGCCAAATCTTCTTGGCTGTCGATACGCCAGCCTGCGTCAAAGTGTTCCTGATCCTCCGTCCCGAGCACTTCGTAAACGATCCGCGTGTCCTCAAGTTCAATCATGCTGCCATCACCGCTCACAAAGAAGACCTTGATTTTGCCGTCCGCATGCTTTACTAGATAATATGAAGCTTGTGGATCGGGCATGTTATCTTTTTGTTCTTTTCCTTCCGGTCCTTCCGGAAAAAATTCATCTTCCCCTTCCTCTGAATCCTTTGCGTTCTCAGTATTCTCTGTTAATTGCGTATCCTCCGCGTTCTCCGTATCATCCTCTGCTTGCCGCGCATCAGAGGAGCGCGGTGTTTTGGCTTCTTCCTCACTCTCCTTGTGCAGCGCGGCACTCGATAAGTCCACAGGCTGCTCCTTTGGTGTCTCCCGCGGCCATAAGAGCGCGAGTACCAAAAAGCACAGCGTGGCCACAATGGTCACATATAAAAAAGTCTGATAATTCTTTTTCTTCTGTGTAAACATTTCATCACCTCACAGCTATGATTTACCTGTTTGGGAAAAAATATACTTACACTAAAAGAAAAACAACTTAAGAAACACATAAATACTCTCGAATGTTTTCAAAAGTTTTATTTCCGATCCCGGAAACATTTTTAATATCCTCGATGTTTTGAAACGGTCCTGTCGTTTCCCGATATTCAAGAATTCGCTCTGCTTTGGATGGGCCGATGCCGGGAATCATCTGCAGAGTCGCGGCGTCAGCGAGGTTGATATTGATCTTCCCATCGTTTGCCTTTGCCTGCGAACGGTACTGTGATGCGGAAGCATCGCCTTGCTGCTGCGCGCCCTGATTTGTTTCCTCATAAGAAAGAATGCGTATTTTTTGTCCGTCTCTAACAGTTTCCGCGCGGTTGATGACATTGATGTCCGCCTGCGCGGTTAAGCCGCCCGCCTGCGCAATCACCTCAAAGAGCCTGCTTCCGTTCTTGACACGATAGACATCCGGTTTGGCAACTTCCCCGCAAATATCGACATAAATATCGCCTTGCTCCGGTATATTCTCCGCCCCCTTCGTTTCGGAACCTGCAAGTTCTGCCTGCTGAGTTTCTGTCGGCTGGTTCTCCGCGGCTGTCTGCGCGTCTTCCATATGAACCTGCTCTGAATCCTGCGCGTTGCCATAAAACCAAAAAAACAAAACAGCGGCCAGTACCAAGCATGGTAAGGCAACTGTTTTGATCTGATCTCGATGCTGCTGTAAAAAATGTTTCGCGTTTTCAACGCGCAGCATGCGTTTGAGTGAAACAAAAGTCTGATACTTCAACATGAATATACATCCTCCTTTGACATAATATTACATCATATAGTAGGAGGATGTCAATACTAAAATTGTAACTTGTTTACAAAGTTTGTATTTCTTCTCTCGACTTCAATCATATTCCTCGGCGTGGAGATTTGAGCGAACGCACAAAAGCTCGCGATGACAAGCTCCGGACTGCAGTTAGATTGACTTCCGCAGTCCAGCAAAGCCTCGAGGACAGCAAAATCTCCGGCCTTAGAGATTTCGACACGACGTATCATGTTTTTGATATTGACCGGTTCTTCTTTTTTGGTCTTTTTCATCCGTTTCATGGCAAGGATTTCATCTTGCAGCAGATATTTTTTTAGATCCTCTTGCAGCTGCGGCTCTGATTTTTCCGTTAAGATCCATATCCTGTATTCCGCGCTATCCGCGGCAGCCGCTAAAGATTTGACCTCCGGCGGCAGTTCATAGCAAGCGCTGATCTCGATACCCTGCGGCATTTTACCCTGCATGGCGCGGAGAATCTCTGCTGTCTGATGCGGACGATCAGTCTCAAATTCAATCAGCTCGTTTCGTCCCGCGTAACCAAGAGAAAGCGGCTGCGCGAAACCCATCTTCGGATGCGGATTGAAACCCTGAGAATAAGCGAGTCCCAGCTTCGCTTTTTTGAACGCGCGTTTAAACATGCGCAAAAGATCCAAATGCGAGGTATATTTAACATATCCGGTCTTGGAAAACCTGATCACATATTTATTTGTCATAGATACCCTCCATCGGGCAAACCACCCTTTGATTCATGCCGCAGCCGACACAGCCGTAACGGCAGTCGCGCGTAGTTTGAGCCGCGAGCGCTTTCTCCGCTTCCCGTTTAAGAAAATTTTTTGAAATCCCGCTGTCAATGATATCCCATGGCAGGATTTCATCGTAGGAGCGCTGTCTCGTCGTATAAAAATTCACATCAATCCCGCTTTTCGTGAAGGCGGTTTCCCAACCCTGCCGGTTAAAATACTCCGTCCAGCCATCCAGTCTGCAGCCTGCGCGAAAAGCCTCATACAGGAGTTTCCCGCATCTGCGGTCACCTCTGGCGAATACAGCCTCATACACGCTGGTTTTATTGTCGTGGTAGTTAAAGCTGACACCCTTCAGTTTTTTTAGACGTTCTGCCAGATAATTATGCTTTTCCTCGAACATCTCCGGTGTATCCTGTGCCATCCACTGAAACGGGGTATGCGCCTTCGGAACAAAATTGGAAACGCTGACCGTTAAACTGAAGCGGCCGCTTTTGGGTCCGTTGATCTTGTAATTAAGCTCGCGGATGTTTTTTGCGATTTCGACAATCCCATCGAGATCCGCGTAGGTTTCCGTCGGCAAACCAATCATAAAATACAGCTTGATATGCTTCCAGCCAAGTTCCAACGCCTGTTCTATCGATTGATAGATATCGGCCTCTGTCACACCCTTGTTAATGACATCACGCAGCCTCTGCGTGCCGGCCTCCGGCGCGTAAGTTAAGCCCGATTTTTTGTACTCCTGGATACGATTCAGTACATCAAAGGCGAATTTGTCAATTCTTAAAGACGGCAGAGATAAAGAAACATTCTCTCTTTTGGTATAATCGATCAGTTCCATGGTGAGTGCTTCAAAGCAGGAGTGGTCGCTGGTTGAAAGTGAGAGCAGCGAAAGCTCATCGTTTCCGGTATTTTGGAGCTGCGCTTCCGCCAGCTGCATAATTTTATCCTTGGAACGCTCCCGTACAGGGCGATAGATCATGCCAGCCTGACAAAAACGGCAGCCACGCGTACAGCCGCGAAAGGTTTCCACAACAGAGCGATCGTGTACTGCCTCCACGATTGGAATGATCGGTTCCACAGGAAAATCGACACTTTCGATTTCCGGCAGAATCGCGCGTCTTACGGGTAATGGAGCTGCCTCATATAGTTTACATAATTCTTTTATCGTTCCATCTTCCGCGTAAACCGGCGCATAGAAGCGTGGAACATAGACGCCATCCAGCTTACAGGCCTCTTTGAGGAAGGCTTCCTTTGTCGTTATGCCTTTCTGCTTGCATTCGATGTATTTTTGAACCAGCTCCGGCAGTGCTTTCTCTCCGTCGCCTACCAAAAATAAATCGACAAAATCCACGAGTGGTTCCGGATTAAAGGAGCAAGGACCTCCGGCAATGACCAATGGGAATTTTTCGTCTCGTTCATGCGCGTGGACAGGAATTCCCGCAAGATCCAGCATGTTCAAAATCGTCGTAAAGGACATCTCGTACTGCAGCGTAAAGCCGACAAAATCCATTTCTGTAAGCGGTGTTTTTGTCTCGAGTGTCATCAGCGGGACTTGTTCCGCGCGCATCAGCGCTTCCATATCCCCCGCGGGCGCGAAGACACGTTCACAATATATGTTTTCGTGCTTGTTCAGCTGATGATATAAAATCTGCAGTCCCAGATATGACATGCCGATTTCATAAAGATCCGGAAATGCGAACGCGAAGCGTGCTTCTATCTGCCGCAGGTCTTTTTGCGCGGAAAACAGCTCGCCGCCGATATAGCGTCCCGGCTTTTCCACTCTTTTTAGTAGCGTATCCAGCTGATATTGTGTGTTTATTTCTTTCATATTCATCTTTCCGTCGTTTCTTGTTTTGGGCAAAAGAGGCTGTCGATGGATTGGCCTAAGACCGCTTCCATTTCGTCAAGCAGCTGCCGCGTTTGCGCCTTCGCTTGCAGAATCTTTTCTTTGGCCATCGCCTGATTTTCATTTTTGTGCAGGATATAGTCAAAGCGCTTGTCCAGCCCCACATATTGATCCTCAATCACCAAACGATCTGCCAGACAGACCAGATCGCAGGCAGTCAGCTTGTCCATATGCGCTGCCAAAGGATAGTGCATATGATGACGTATAATATCGGCTTCGTCCTGATAACCGAGTTCCTGCAGAATATCCGCGGCAACCGCGCCATGATCCTCCTGAATTCTCGCGATATCATGTGCCAGCCCGGCGCTTCGAAGCAGTGAGAGGTCAAACTGATATCCTTTTTGATTCAAAGCCGCGCCAATGGTCACTGCGGTATCCGCGACGGCCTTACAGTGCGCGATCACGTGCGGCGGCGTCTTGCACCGCGCGTATAACTGATTTACTTCAGTTTCTGTAATTCTCTTCTTTGTCATAGTAAAAATCTTTTCCGCATGTTTTATCATAATATCCGATGACATCGCCTTTTTTTACCGCGTCGTTTTGAACAACCGTTACGCGGCAAAGATTTCCGCAAGTGGATATCTGTTTTTCGTGTTGAATTTTCACAATCATACCAAGATTTTTGTCAATTCCCGATGTTAAAACGATTCCGTCCGCAGGTGCGTAGACCGGCCGCGTGGTTTTTGACTCTGCAGCCCTGCGTATGCTCGACATCTCGTCAGCAGAGTTTGCAGAGTCAGCAGAGTTTGCCCGCGCCACTGCGTTTGCGATTGCCAAAGGTGTTTTTTTTATTTTTCGACAAAATCCGGAAGCAAATCGCTTCCAATCATCTTCCGTGTAATGCGTTTCAAGCTGTCGCTGCACTGTGGCTTGTGCTTTCTGCACCTGTTCATTAGGTAAAAAGGAAATGCCTTTCGCGCACACAAACACCAGACAGCAGAGTACGCACTGCGTGATTATTTTTTCTCTAGGATTCATGACGTTTGCCTCCCATCTCTCACAGTTTATGAGATGAGCGCAAAAAATATCACAGCAGACGTTATTCCTCCCAATACTCCATATCGTAGTCCTCAATGCGAATCGTGTCGCCCTCTGAGAGACCAAGCTCCTTCAGGCGGTCGATCGCCCCGTTCTTTTCGATATATTTGTACAAATAGCGAAGGGAACCCATATCGTTGAAATTCGTTGAATGAAAGATCTTCGAAAGCTGTTTTCCTTCCAAGGTATAGACATCATCCACCTCATCGTACCCACAGATGATTTCACGATAATTTGGATCCCGTTCCTCACTCTCAAAGTCAAAGTATTCTATATCCTCCTGCTGCGCGGCAGGGTCAGCTTCAACTTTGCGTAATTCCACCAATGCAGCCTCTAAAATCTCCTTAACACCCAGATTTAACGGCGCTGACATCGGAAATACCGGATAACCAAGCTTTTCTACATGCGCTTTGAACGCGAGATAGCGCGGGTCATCTTCTTCGATCATATCAATCTTGTTTGCCGCGACAAGCTGTGGCTTTTTGAGAATGCGCGGACTGTAGCGTTCGAGTTCCTTGTTGATCTTGTCGAAATCTTCAATTGGATCTCGTCCCTCACTGCCGGACACATCGACGACATGAATCAAAACCTTGGTCCTTTCGATATGTTTTAGGAATTTAAAGCCCATACCGAGTCCTTCGCTGGCTCCTTCGATGATTCCGGCAATGTCCGCCATCACAAAGCTGGTGTCGTGAATTTTTACGACACCCAAATTCGGATCGATTGTCGTGAAGTGATAGTTCGCGATTTTGGGCTGCGCACTGGTCGCGACAGCTAAAAGTGAGGACTTACCGACATTTGGGAAACCCACCAGACCAACATCCGCGATCAGTTTTAATTCGAGTATTACACTCCGTTCTTTGGCAGGTCCTCCGGCTTCCGCGAAATTCGGTGCTTGTCTGACAGAATTCTTAAAGTTGGTATTCCCGCGTCCGCCGCGTCCGCCTTTGGCTGCCACAAAGCTCTCACCGTCTTCTACGAGATCCTTCATCACAAGTCCGGTTTCTTCATCGATGACGACCGTTCCCATCGGAACCTTGATGATGAGATTTTCTCCTGCCTTGCCGAAACGTTTCTTTTTCATGCCGTTCTGGCCGTTTTCTGCTTCATATTTCTTTTTGTATTTAAAGTCCATCAGGGTTCTGAGATTACGATCCGCTTGAAAAATGACATCTCCGCCGCGTCCGCCGTCTCCGCCGTCCGGACCTCCCTCCGGTACAAACGGTTCGCGTCTGAAGGTAACCGCGCCGTCTCCGCCTTTTCCGGATTTGATAAATATTTTCGCTCGATCTACAAACATCTTCTGACCTCCTTTCCGGTCATTGTTCTCATATCATTGTTTAAAACAATGAAAATTATCGACAAAAAGACCCTGTGCATCCGGAGATGTACAGGGTCCATCACTCTAAATTAAGCTTCTTTTGGATATACGCTTACTTGCTTACGGCTCTTGTCCTTTCTTTCGAACTTAACCGCTCCGTCAATTTTAGCGAATAATGTATCATCTCCACCGATACCAACATTGTTACCAGGGTGGAACTTGGTTCCTCTCTGTCTTACCAGAATGCTGCCAGCGCTTACGAACTGACCGTCGCCAGCCTTAAGTCCAAGACGTTTCGACTCGGAATCGCGACCGTTCTTAGAGCTACCTACACCTTTTTTACTTGCCATAAAAAGTACCTCCTAACTATATCAGATTATTACTTTAACGCTGCTTCAATCGTTTCGATGATAACTGCTTTGGTAGCTTTTTCATCTACTTCGATGTTGTTTTCTTTCGCGAAAGCAATGAGTTCATCTTTTTTCATGGAAGCGGAAACCTTCTTTGCAGGTTTTGCTTCTTCCTTTGCAGGCTCAGCCTTGACTTCTTCAGCCTTTGGAGCTTCCTTCTTAGGAGCTGCTCCGGATAAGCTTTCAATCTTAACCATGGTGTATGGTTGTCTGTGACCCTGTTTCTTTCTGTAATCCTTCTTCGCCTTGTACTTGAAGATGATTACCTTCTGGCCCTTGCCATTTTCTACTACTGTTCCTGTTACAGCAGTTCCTACGTAAGGAGCACCTACTTTGATATCCTTACCTTCGCCGAGAACGAGTACCTTGTCAAAAGTTACAACGTCACCAACCGCAGCATTCAGCTTTTCGATTGTGATGATGTCACCTTCCTGTACTCTGTACTGCTTACCGCCTGTTTCAATTACTGCGTACATTTAATGAATTCCTCCTCTATCCAGTCTCGCCATTGTGGGTGGCATTCCGTATTGATTGCACTTCAAAACCCAGTCTGCGCGGCTCAACTCAGTTATCATACCATTGAAACAGCTGAAAGTCAAGTACTTTCAGCTATTTTCTTTGATCTTTCAATATTTTTTTATTCAGACAGTGTGGCTGCCCGATGCTGAAGGTCAGACGTTACGGTAAATCCTTCCTATTCCTCGATGATTACACCGTCCTCGTCCACGAACATATCCATAATTTCGGAAATATCGGATTCCGGAATCTCCGGTTCGGTCTGCGCGTCTTCTTTTTTGATTTGATCCAAAAGCTGTCCTTCCAGTCTGTCCATAACCTCCGGATGGTCTTTGAGATAATTCTTGACATTCTCGCGTCCCTGCCCGATGCGTTCTCCCGCGTAACTATACCAGGAGCCGGCTTTTTCGACAAGTTTCGCCTCAACCGCACAGTCCAGGATATCTCCGGCCTTGGAGATTCCCTCTCCGTACATAATGTCAAATTCCGCCTGTTTGAACGGAGGCGCGACCTTGTTCTTGACAACCTTGACGCGGGTGCGGTTACCGACCACGCTGTCCCCAACCTTGATGCTCTCGATTCTTCTGACATCCAGACGCATGGAGGAATAGAATTTTAACGCGCGGCCTCCGGTCGTTACTTCCGGATTGCCGAACATGATGCCCACCTTTTCACGAAGCTGGTTGATGAAGATCACGCAGGTGTTGGATTTGTTAACCGTTCCGGTAATCTTACGGAGGGCCTGTGACATCAGTCTGGCCTGCAGACCGACATGGCTGTCGCCCATTTCTCCCTGAATCTCAGCTTTCGGAACCAATGCGGCGACAGAGTCGATGACAACAACGTCCAGCGCGCCGCTGCGCACCAGCATATCACAAATCTCCAGTGCCTGTTCTCCGGTATCCGGTTGAGAAACCAAAAGACTGCCGACATCGACGCCCAGATTCTTCGCGTAAACAGGATCCAACGCGTGTTCCGCGTCGATGAAGGCCGCCTTGCCGCCTGCCTTCTGTGCTTCGGCGATGACATGCAGCGTCAGCGTTGTCTTACCGGAAGATTCCGGTCCGTAAATCTCTACAATTCTGCCTTTTGGCACGCCGCCGATGCCGGTCGCGATATCCAAACTGATGGAGCCGCTGGAGATCGCGTCGATATTCATCTGCGCGCTTTCATCACCGAGCTTCATAATGGCACCCTTGCCGAATTGCTTTTGGATCTGTGCCATTGCAGCTTCCAGTGCTTTATCTTTCTCTGTTTTATTTGTATTTACACTCATTCTCTTTCCCTCCGAAATCAGTGAAGCATCCGTCACACCGAATAAGAACGTTTGTTCTGCATGTTCTCATTTTATCGTATTCCGTTCTTTTCGTCAAGCGTTTTCTTTATAAAACAAGCATATTTTGTCTGCAAACGTATGATGTTCTAATTTATGGTATAATAGTATCACAATTACATGTAAAAAGCAACCATTATTTTTGTCCACTTCATTTCTCATCTCCGCGCGTATCCAGGCACAAAGCTGTTCGTCTTTTTAAGCCGGTTTCTCCGGACTGATGAGGCGATAAACCTCAAAGAGCATTCTGAGCAGAGTATAATGCCGATTCCACTTGCGGCTGACATTGCGGTAGTAAGATTTTACAGCATAAAGCCTTCCTTCGTAAGAAACACCGATATATGCCAGGCCTACCGGCTTTTCGGCGCTGCCGCCGTCCGGACCCGCAAGCCCCGTGACGGAGATACACAGCTTGGCGCCGGTTTTCGCGGCCAGTCCGGCTGCCATTTCTTCGGCAACCTGCGGACTGACGACGCCGTAAGTTTCGATCGTCTCCGGTTTGACCCCTAACTCCGTTTCCTTTGCCTCACAGCTGTAAGTCACATAGCCGTGTCCAAAGACCTCCGAGATCCCGGAGGTATCGGTCAACGCTCCCGCAAAGAGACCTCCGGTGCAGGACTCCGCGCACGCGATCGTGATTTTCTTTTCGAGCAGCAGTCTGCCGACAACGTCGATCAGATCTTCGTCATCATAGCTGTAAATATAGTCTCCAACCAGAGATCTGACCTTTTCGGTCATTTCGTCTACCGCAGCTCTCGCTTCCTCCTCTGTCGCGCGCTTGGAAGCAATGCGAAGACTGCACTCACCCTCCTTGGCGTAGGTTGCCAGTGTCGGGTCGGTCTGTCCGTCGATCAGAGGCAGCAGCACTGTTTCCAAACTGGATTCCCCAATGCCGAACATGCGCAGCATGCGGTAATAGATCACGCTGTCCTGCTTTTTTTGCAGCAGCGGTTTGACCTGAAGTTCAAACATTCTCTGCATTTCGCGCGGCGGCCCCGGCATCGCGATAATGATCTTGCCGTCCTGCTCCAACGCGAAGCCCGGCGCTGTGCCCGCGTCGTTAGGCAGAACCGTCGCTCTCGAAGGCATGTAAGCCTGTTTGAGATTGTTCGGCGTCATCTTCCTGCCCGCGCGCTCGTAGTTTTCTTTGAGATATTTCATGCAGGCCGGATTTTCCACAACCACGTCACCCATGGCCTTTGCGATGGTTTCCTTGGTTAAATCATCCTGTGTCGGTCCGAGTCCTCCGGTGGTTAAAATCAGATCACAGTCCCGAAATGCCAGATGAATCAGCTCCGCGAGGCGTCCCGGATTGTCTCCGACCGTATAGTGATACATCACGTCATAGCCTAGATTGTTCAGCTGCTGCGACAAAAACGCGGCATTCGTGTTCACGATCTGCCCGAATAAAATTTCCGTTCCTACTGTTAAAATTGCGGTTTTCATTTTTTCCCCTTTTCCATTTCGGTATTCCGGCATTCCGGTACTGACCGCGATACCCATCCCTGTCAAAGTACAGCAGTCTCTTTCGCGCGCGGCTTCCGGATTTTTTTGATTCTGTAAGTTCTACATCGAAAAAACATTCTTGTTTTTGAGTACATATTCTACGCCGGAGTAGACCGTCATCACGAGGGAAGCCCACAGGAAAATCTTCGCTGCCCAGCACAGCGGCATGAAGTCCGGAAACGCGGGAATCAGCAGGAGCATCGGCACCGCGATCATCTGCAGAACCGTTTTAATCTTGCCGCTCATGCCCGCGGCGATGACAATACCCTCGGAGGCGGCAACGGTACGCATGCCTGCGACCGTAAACTCTCTCGCCAAAATAATGATCAGCATCCAGCCCGGCACCAGATCCGGAATCATCAGACAAAATGCCGAATAGACCAGGATCTTGTCTGCCAGCGGGTCCATGATCTTGCCGAAGTTTGTCACCAGATTATGCTTTCTGGCGATTTTACCGTCGAGCATGTCCGTCAAAGACGCCAAAACGAAAATCACGAAAGCCGGCAGATACCAGCCTGTCAGATAAGCCGCGATAAAGAACGGCACAGCAATCACTCTGGCAATCGTCAGTTTATTAGGTAAATTCATCTTTACACCTCCACACCGATTAAATCATAGTCAAACGCGTCGTTGATCTGTACCAGCGCCAGGTCTCCGGCTCTCAGATCGCGCTTTGAAGTAAACAGCACCGCATTATCGATTTCCGGCGCGTCATAGACCGTCCTGCCGACATAGCTGCCGTCCTCGTCACGTTCCTCTACCAGGACCTCCAGGCACTTGCCGATCTTGGCCTGATTGACCGCAAGCGAAATGTCCAGCTGCCGTCGCATAATTGCGTCCAGGCGTTCCTCCTTGACCGCTTCGTCGATCTGATTTTCCATCTCACCCGCGGGCGTTCCTTCCTCTCTGGAATAAGCGAATACCCCAAGGCGTTCCAATCGCGCGGTTTCCACAAAATCCAGCAGTTCTTCGAAATCTTGTTCGGTTTCCCCCGGAAAACCCACAATCAGCGTCGTTCGGATATGGATGTCCGGAATCGCCTCACGCAGTCTGTGAATCGTTGAACGGATGGTTGCGCCGGTCGATCTGCGGTTCATCGCGCGCAGCACCGGATCCGCGGCATGCTGAATCGGAATATCAATGTAATGGCAGATCTTTGGTTCTGCAGCCATGACTTCGATCAGTTCATCTGTAATCCGATCCTCATAGCAGTACATCAGCCGAATCCAGTGAAGAGCATCAATCCGGCAAAGCTGGCGGAGAAGCTCCGGCAGTTTGTATTCCCCATACAAATCGATGCCGTAATTCGTTACATCCTGCGCGATCAGAATCAGTTCCTTACAGCCGGCTGCCGCAAGCTCCTCTGCCTCCGCCAGCACATCTTCCATCTTCTTGCTGCGAAAACCGCCGCGAATAGATGGAATCACACAGTAAGCGCAGTAATTGTTACAGCCCTCGGCAATTTTTAAGGTTGACGTAAAAGGATTACCGTCAAGCTTTCGCCGCATACGCGGTAAGGTGTCACCGACACAGCCGCTGACAAGATTCTCGCGCGAATGCAAATTACGCAAAATCTCCGGCAGGCGTTCATATTCATTCACGCCGATAAAACAGTCTACCTCCGGCATTTCATCAAAAAGCTCCTTGCTGTACCGTTCGGAAAGGCAGCCGGATACGACCAGCTTTTTTTCGCTTTCTCCGCTTTCCTTGTAACCGCTCATTTCCAGGATTTTATCGATGGATTCTTTTTTCGCGTCATTGATAAAGCCGCAGGTATTCACCATGATGATGTCCGCCTCCTCCGGCGAATCGGCCAGCGTGAAATCACGTTCCTCGCAGAGGAAGCCCTTGGCGACCTCTGTATCGTTAAAATTTTTGGGACAGCCTAAGGTTTCAATATATACTTTCATATTTGCTATGCTTCCGTCTCCTTCCCCATATTCTCAAATTCTTCTTCTGTCATCAGAACCTGCCGCGGTCGGCTTCCATCCTGCGGTCCTACAATACCGCGCGCCTCCATCATATCCACGATTCTTGCCGCGCGGTTATAGCCGATGCGAAAACGCCTTTGCAGCATTGAAACTGATGCCTGTCCGCTTCGAACCACCAGCTCGATCGCGTCCGGCAGCAGATCATCCGTATCCTCGGCGTCATCCTGCACATTGCTGCGCTCGATGCGGGTCAGTACATCCTCGTTATAAGCGGGCTTGCCCTGCTCAACCTGCTCCTTGACAAATTCTATGACCTTATGTACCTCCCCGTCAGAGACGAAAGTACCCTGTACGCGGATTGGCTTGCCCATACCCATCGGATTGAACAACATGTCGCCCTTGCCGACCAGCTTTTCCGCGCCCTGCATATCGAGAATCGTTCGGGAATCAACCTGTGAGGATACCGCGAACGCGATGCGGGACGGGATATTCGCTTTAATGACGCCGGTAATGACATCCACCGACGGACGCTGCGTCGCGACAATCAGATGCATGCCGGCGGCTCTCGCCATCTGCGCCAGTCTGCAAATCGATTCTTCAATCTGCGACGGCGCGGCCATCATCAGATCCGCGAGCTCATCGATAATAATGACAACCTGCGGCATGACCTTTTCCGCTTCCTCGTTGGCACGCACAAATTCATTATAGGATTCGAGGTCGCGTACCCCTTCCTCCGCGAATTTTTTATATCGGTCTGTCATTTCCGCGACTGCCCAGTTCAACGCTGCTGCCGCCTTGGTCGGATCGGTGACCACCGGAATCATCAAATGTGGAATTCCGTTGTAATTTCCGAGCTCCACGACCTTCGGGTCAATCAGAATCAGCTTCACCTCGTCCGGATTCGCTTTATAGATAAAACTCGTGATGATACTGTTGATGCAAACCGACTTGCCCGAGCCGGTCGAGCCCGCGATCAACAGATGCGGCATGGACTTCAGATCCGCAACGATCGCGTTGCCGCTGATATCCTTGCCGACTGCGAAGGTGATCTTGGACTTGCTCTTTTTGAACGCCTCCGAGTCAATGATTTCGCGCAGTCTGACCATCGTTACCGCATCATTTTCGACCTCGATGCCAACTGCCGCTTTGCCCGGAATCGGCGCTTCAATACGAATGGACTTTGCCTCCAGGTTCAGCGCGATATCGTCAGCAAGCCGTACGATGCTGCTGACCTTCACGCCGACAGACGGCTGAATCTCATAACGCGTGACCGTCGGTCCCTGCGTCACCTGCACCACTCTGGCATCCACATGGAAGTTTCTCAATGTTTCCTCCAGCTTCTGTGCCTTTGCCGCAAGCACATGCGTATTCGTTT
>Ga0129310_1000542_pt1 | contig 44737 bp, 40 predicted proteins | sample Go1ome_2_FD_94433 | JGI IMG/M metagenome (GOLD analysis project Ga0129310, IMG submission 94433) | Western lowland gorrila individual fecal microbial communities from Wisconsin, USA - Go1022A metagenome | ecosystem: Host-associated > Mammals > Digestive system > Large intestine > Fecal | place... | reverse complement strand
TTATTCTCGCTGGGTTTTAATTACAGCCCTAATATTGCAATGTATTTTTCTTTCCTCTTGGCGTTATGTTTTGTGGCGTGCAGGCAGAAAAATGCTTAGTCATATGAATATCATGCTTATTGGCTCTAAGGAAGAGTGCAGTCGGGTATATTACAGATTGCAGCAACAGCCACAGCTTAATCTCAAGCTGAAATATATATGTACAGATTTATCTAATGATAGATGGAAGAGAGCTGTAGAAAATGTAGAGGCTGTTTTGCTGTGCAATGGGATAGACAATAAAAGCGATGCAGAAATCATCAATTATTGCTATTTGCATGGCCGAAAAGTTATGTTTCAGCCAGATATGTCAGAGTTTTTATGTATAGGCGCAGAACTGGATAAGATAGATGATATACCGGTTTTTCGTATCCATAATTTACAGCCATCCTTGGAAGTCCGTACTATGAAGCGGATTTTGGACATATGCGTGTCTTTTATAGGCTTTGTGTGTGCTTTGCCATTTATGGCAGCAACTGCGGTAGCTATAAAAATCCTGGATCCAGGCCCTATGCTATATAGCCAGATTAGGACGGGCAAGCAGGGAAAGGAATTCAAGATTTACAAATTCCGTACCATGCGTGTGGATGCTGAGAAATATAGCGGTCCTATGTTGGCTAAGGAAAATGATACTCGGATTACTAGACTAGGGAGATTTTTACGGGCAGTACGTCTGGATGAGTTGCCACAGATATGGAATGTACTCAATGGCGATATGAGCATTGTAGGGCCAAGGCCTGAAAGACCTTTCTTCGTAGAAAAATTTACGGCAGAAATGCCAGAATATGTCTATCGTCACAATGTTAAGCCAGGTATCACCGGTATGGCACAGGTATATGGCAAATACAATACAACAGCTTTTGACAAGCTGGTTTATGATTTGATGTACATTCAAAAGTGTAGTATTCTGACTGATTTAAGTATAATAATCCAGACTGTAAAGGTGCTGTTCACCAAAAGTGCCACTGAGGGCACTGGAGTAAAGCAGGAAAAGCTGGATATTGATAAATATGGGATTGATAAAGATGTATATGGAGATTTCTGATGCAGGATAACTTAGTGTCAATTATCATGCCAGCATATAATAGTGCAAACTATATAAAAGATAGTATTGAGTCGGTTTTGAGACAAAGCTATCCTCATTGGGAGTTGCTAGTAATAGATGATGGTTCTTCTGATAACACTGCTGAAATTGTTAAAGCATATAATGATAAACGCATTGTTTATCTACATCAGTCAAATCAAGGTGTAGCAGCTGCAAGAAATTACGGATTGGCAAAAGCCAACGGCCGTTTTATAGCTTTTTTGGATAGTGATGATATCTGGTTATCAGAGAAACTATCCCGTCAATTAGCATTTATGCAGGGCCATGATATTGGTTTTAGCTATACGGAATATTGCCAGTTTTGGGACAATCCTGCCGAGACAGGTGAATTAATAAAAATACAAGATTCTGTAGATTATCATGAATTGCTAAAGGGAAATGATATAGGCTGTTTAACTGTCATGCTGGATAAATGTAAATGCCAGATTCCGTATATGCCAGCTGATAGGCATGAGGACTATATAACATGGCTTAATATAATGAAATCAGGTATGAGAGCTTATGGTCTGCATGAGGATTTAGCGAGATATCGCAAAAGCAGTAATTCTCTGAGTGGAAATAAATGGAAAAGCTTGCAGTGGACTTGGCAGGTATATAGAAAGTCTCAAAGATTGTCAATATTGAAGTCAATATATTATTTTGTATATTACGTTGTTCGTGGCATAAAAAAGCACTTTTGTTAGTAGTAAGGAGATATATTAGATGAAGGTTTGTTTTATAAATCCACCGTTTAAGTCTGAATACGGGAAGTTTTCTCGTGAATCACGTAGTCCTGCTATTGGGCATAGTGGTGTTTTGTATTATCCGCTGTGGCTTATATATGCGGCTGCTTTGACAGAAAAACATGGTTTTGATGTCAAATTCATAGACGCTCCAGCACATCCTTGGAATATAGAGCAAACCTTGCAAAGTGTAGCTGATATAGCCTTTGACAGTAAATTGTTTGTTTTAGATACAAGTACACCATCGATAAACAGTGATTTAAAATTTGCTGAGAAATTAAAAAATATATATCCAGATAGTTATATAGTGCTTGTTGGAACACATCCTACAGCTACAGTTGATGAGACAATGAAAAATGGTCCTGCAATAGATGCTATAGCTCGTCGGGAATATGATAGGACTATTGTGGAATTGGCACAGGTATTAGCGGATGATGGTGATATAGGAAGTGTGGCAGGACTTTCATATCGAGTAGGTAGTGGAGAAGTAAAGAATAATCCAGATAGAGAGCCATTGAATAATCTGGATGAAATACCGATGGCAGCGAAATTTATAAAAGAACATCTAAGTGAGTATGACTATGTTTTTCCAGCAGCTACCTATCCTGCTATCCAAATTTTTACAGGACGTGGTTGTCCAGCTCGTTGCAATTACTGCGTATATCCTCAGGTTATGCATGGACACAAATACCGAGAACGCAGTGTAGAAAATGTAGTGGCAGAATTTCAGTATATTGCCGAGAATTTTCCTGATGTTAAAGAAATTGTTATAGAGGATGACACATTTACTATAAATAAAAAACGTGTTGTTGCTATTTGCGACAAATTGATTGAATGTGGTTTGAATAAACGCTTTCGTTGGCTTTGTAATGCTAGGGTAAATCTTGATCTAAATACAATGAAGAAAATGAAAGCTGCAGGGTGCAGGTTGTTGATTCCTGGCGTAGAAAGTTTCAATCAGCAGATACTTAATAATGTCAAAAAGGGAACAACTATCAAGCAGATAGAAAATTATATATCTAGTGCCAAAAAAGCTGGTTTATTAGTCCATGCCTGTTATATGGTAGGCAACAAAGGCGAAACTAAGGAAACCATGGAAGATACACTAAAGGCTGCAATCAGGTTTAATACAGATACAGCACAATTTTTCCCATTGATTCCATATCCTGGTACAGAAGCTTATGAATGGGCCAAGGAAAATGGATATATAAGTGGTAATTATGATGAATATGTTCATGAAGACGGGACTGTAAGCTGTGTTTTAAATTTGCCTAATTTATCCGCAGATGATTTAGTGGATTTTTGCTCTTATGCAAGGAAGAAGTATTATCTGCGTCCAAAGTATGTAGGACATAGAGTGTTGATGGGGTTAAGAGATAAAGAGGATTTAAAGAGATCATTTAAAGCTTTTAGAAAATTAAGCGAATCATTATTCAAAAAATGATATGTAGAAATATTAATATTTAAAGGAATATTATGCAGATAAAAATTATATTAGCAAAATTTATAAAATATAGTTTGTTTTGGACAAGAATTTTTACTGTAAAGACAAATAAAATATTACTTTTTTCTTATCAAGGTAAAAATTATTCCTGTAATCCTAAATATATTGCGGAAAGATTGGTATATGATAAGGAAGCTGATAATTTAAAAATTTTATATGCATTTTTAGATACGGATAAGTATATTGGCAAGTTGCCTGCCAATATTAAAATTATAAAATATGGGAGTCTTAGCTTTTTTTATCATTATTTTACAGCAAAGATAATAATTACAAATTCATCTAATTTACCATATTTGCCTAAGAAAAAAAACCAGTTATTAATAAATACGTGGCATGGTGGTGGTGCGTATAAAACAGAATTATATGATTTGGAATTAACACATTTCAAGAATGAAAATGTGGATTATTTTATATCAAGTTCTACCGTATTTCATAAATTGCTAAAAACCAGTACAGGGTTATCTGATAGTAAATTTTTGGATGTTGGTATGCCTAGAAATGATTTTATGATACATTGTACACCAGTTCAAATAAGCAAAATAAAAAATAAAATGGGCCTTGAGCATAATGTAAATTATTTGTTATTTGCACCAACCTATAGAGAGACAAGCAGAAAAATTCCTTATCCAGATTTTGAGAAAACTTTAAAAGTGTTCTCTCAAAGATTTAGTGGAAGATGGAAGTTGATATTGAGAGCACATTACAATTGCAGAAATGAATTTAAAAATATGGGATTGGATTATGTAGACTTGTCATCTTTTGATGATATGCAGGAAGTATTGGCTGTATCAGATGCTGTTATAACAGATTATTCTTCATTGATATGGGACTATTCGTTTTTTAAGAAACCATGTTTTCTATACACTCCTGATTTGGAGCTGTATGAAGCAGAGCGAGGATTCTATTATCCATTGCCAACGTGGGGATTTCCATATGCGTCGGATATGGACGGATTATGTAAATCAATAATTGATTTTGATCAAGAAGAATTTTGTAAAAAAATGGAAGAACACCATAAGAATCTTGGAAGCTATGAACATGGAAATGCTACAGAAAAAGTAGTAGCAATTATATTGGATAGTATCAAAAGAGGTTAGTTTATGAATATAGCAGTTATTTTTGCTGGTGGGGCGGGTAAGAGAATGAATACTCGTGCAAAACCCAAACAATTTTTGGAGATGCATGGCAAGCCCGTACTTATATACACTATGCAACATTTTCAAGAGCATAAGGATATAGACAAGATTGTATTGGTATGCATAGAATCATGGATTGACTATGCCAGAAAATTGGCAAAAAAATTTGATATTGGCAAGCTGGTAGATATAGTGCCAGGAGGAAATACAGGTCAGGAATCAATTTTTCATGGCTTGCAGAAGGCAAAGGATTTAAGTTGTGACTTAAAGGATATAGTGCTAATCCATGATGGCGTTAGACCACTCATAAATGGGGAATTGATTAGTAATTGTCTTGAGAGTGTAAAAAAATATGGTAATGCTATTACTACTACTCCAGCAATAGAAACTGTTTTTGTCAATGAAGATGATAGAAATGTGGGGAAGATATTTAATCGCTCGAGATGTGCTATGGCAAGAGCACCACAGTGTTTTTATTTGCAGGATATCTATGCAGCTCATATGAAAGCAAGGCAAGAGGGAAAAGATGATTTCATAGATTCTGCCATGCTAATGCAACATTATGGTGCGAAATTGCACACTGTAGATGGACCGGTTGAAAATATAAAAATAACCACACCGACAGATTTTTATTTATTTAGAGCTTTGTTGGATGCCCAGGAAAATATGCAAATAGTTGGTATATAAGGAGACATTATGGATATATTTGCGGAAGATATAAACAATGTAGCTGCAGCGGATTTTATTCCGTGGAAAAAATTATCTGGTAAAACTGTTCTTATAACAGGCGCTACAGGTCTTATTGGTAGAACCTTGGTTTATGGATTACATCGAGCCAATAAAATACATGGACTTAATATGAGAGTATTGGCATTAGTCCGTAATAGAGCACGTGCCGAAGAAAGATTTAAGGCGATTCTTGCAGATGATATGCTGACATTTGTAGTAGGCAGTGTAGAAAACATGCCTGTTATTTCTGAGCCAGTAGATTATATTGTACATGGAGCAAGTCAGACGGCCAGCAGAGAATTTGTTAATCATCCAGTAGAAACCTTGCAGACTACTTTGAATGGTACTATGAATTTGTTGCAAGTAGCCAAAGAGAAAGATGTTAAAGGGTTTGTTTATCTTTCCAGTATGGAAGTATATGGCTATCCAGAAAAGGGTCATAAAGTAGCAGAAGATGAGATTGGCAGATTTGAGCCACAGAATATGCGCAACTCCTATCCAATTGGCAAAATAGCTTCAGAAAATCTCTGTTGTGGTTATGCCAAGGAATATGGTGTTCCTGCTATGAGTATCAGATTGACTCAAACCTTTGGGGCTGGTGTTAACTACAATGATACTAGGGTATTTGCTTATTTTGCGCGTTGTGTCAAGGAAAAGACCAACATAGTTCTCAAGACTCGGGGTGAAACAGAGCGGTGTTATCTATATACCACAGATGCAGCTACAGCTATTCTGGCAGTATTGCTCAATGGCAAAGCAGGAGAAATCTACAATGCTGCCGATGAAGGTACATATTGTTCTATAGCAGAAATGGCAGAACAAGTAGCTAAAAGTGGTGGAATTGAAGTCGTCTATGATATACAGGACACAGCCAAGAATGGTTTCCCAGACACGCTGTATATGGATTTAGATACAAGTAAATTGCAGAAAATAGGATGGTGTCCATTTGGGGGGGGCAGACGACTGATTGACATGTACAAGAGAATGCTTATTTCCATATAAAATTGGAAATAATATTATAATCCCTTTCGCCATCTATGGAGGTGGTAAACATCAGACACCTCGTTATACTACATTGCATTTGTGAAATTTTAGGGAGGAAAAATGGCAGAAGTAAATCCGTTAATTAGTGTGATTGTGCCCGTTTATAATGTGGCGGAGTATTTACCAGAATGTGTGGATTCTATTATTAGTCAAACTTATACTAATTTGGAAATTATCTTGGTAGATGACGGCTCCATAGATGATTGCCCTAGAATATGTGATGCATATGCTAGTAAAGATAGTAGAATTCGTGTAATACATAAGAAAAATGGTGGCCTCAGTGATGCTCGCAATGCAGGTTTGGATATATGTACTGGGGAATGGATTGGTTTTGTGGACAGTGACGATTTTATTGCGCCCGATATGTATCAGCAGCTTTATAAAGCAGCTATTTCTCAAAATGCAGATGTTGCTGTTTGCCAATCTGTACGTTATGAAAACGGTAATTTTGTTAATTTAAATAAGAATAGGAAAAAGGAATTATTGCACTCCAAATCTGAAATGATTAATCGCATGTTTTGTGGTGGTGGGCAAACTATTGCGGTATGGTTGAAACTATATAGGGCTTACGTATTTGCTAATATTAGATTCCCTAAGGGGCTAACAAATGAGGATGCATTTATCATATTGGATGTACTGAATAAAAGTTCCTGTATGGCTATAATACCAGAGGCTTTATATTTTTATAGAATAAGAAGTGGTAGCATTACGAATGCAAAAAAATGGAACGAAAATATTTTTGATACAGTTTTAGCCTATAAACATAATATGGATGTTTTAGAAAAATATTTTCCTGAAAATATAAATGAAGGTTTATGTAGATTAATTTGGGCCTATCGTTATGCTATAAGATCTGCCATCAAAACATCAGATGCCTGTGAGCATGTAAAGGAGATTCAAAAATATAAGGATGAATTTTCACAATTATTCTTTTCATCCTTAGATAATAAGTTTCTCTCCGTAAAGGCTAAAATCGATGGTATGATAGTAGCGCTTCTGCCAATTAGATTATTGATGGTGTATGTTGAAATAGTAAAAAACTTAATTAAATAGGAGCGAATCTGCAAATGCTTTTTTGGATAATATTTTTTTTACTAGGTGTGTTCATATATATAGCAGCGGCTATATTAGACAAATCCCATACAAAGAGTATTGCAATTGTTTATACGATATTTATTTGGTTTATAGGAGCATTTCGTCTAAATATAGGAACGGATTACTCTACATATGAAGTGATGTATGATTCTACAACTGATTTCCTTTCATTTGAAGAAGGCTTGGAGCCAACATTTACCATTATTTCAGGTCTGCTGAATTATTGTGAATTTACCAGTCAAATGCTTTTTGTGGTTTATGAAGCAATAATAATTTATTTTTTGTATGCAGGTGCTCAAAGATATCTTCCAAATCAATTATGTATATTGCTATTTATGGTTCTATATGCTGTTTTTCCCACAAATGGAGGTTATTGGTGGGATTTGAATGCTATGCGTCAAGCAGCAGCTATAAGTGTAGCATTTTGGAGCAGTGGTTTCTTTTTTGAAAAAAAGTATGCTAAGTTTTTACTGTCTTTTGGATTAGCTGTTTTGTTTCATTATTCCGCAATAGTTTTTATTATGTTGCTTCCTTGGGGAAGAAAATTTTCTGCTAAATTAGTCTCAATTTTACTGTTATTAGGCTTTGTATTTAATTATACAGGAATCACAAGTGTTGTTGCGATGAAGATTTTTGCACAGATTATGGAGCTGTATGGTAAATATGAAATGGCAATTTTCTCTGCTGTAGCGGGAACAGCCTCTTTTTCCATAACGGCATTTTATTTTGCAGCTTTGTATATTGGGGCCGTGTATTATTTCGGTAAACAAAATCTATCAGTTTTTGTTTTCAACGGTGCCAGCATATATATATTGTTGCGAGTATATATGAGCTTTGGCGTTGAGAATTCAGTTTTTGCAACAGTTGTCCATAGATTTGAGGCCTATTATTTGCCGTTTTTCCTAATTATGTTAGCGATGGCAATGAACAATTTTGTTGAGAAATATAGGCATAATATTAAATCTGTCTTTGCAGTTAGTACATTGATTATATCTTTTGTGATTCTTTCTCTGAATACGGTGTCTAATCAGGATAATGATGTTCTAGCTAAAATATCTCCTGGTGCCTCAGGTGGCAATATAGAATATGAATTTAATTTTGATTTGTTTAAATAAAAAAGGTGGTATTATCTTGATTCCAAAGAAAATTCACTATTGCTGGTTCGGTGGTAATCCCCTGCCGGACGATGTAAAGAAATACATTGCTACCTGGAAAGAATATTGTCCGGATTATGAAATCATAGAGTGGAATGAGCAAAACTTTGACATTAGCTGCAACGATTATGTCAGAGAAGCATATGAGGCAAAAAAATGGGCTTTTGTGGCAGATTATGCGCGTCTAAAAGTTCTGTATGATTTTGGCGGAATATATATGGATACGGATGTAGAAGTGGTGAAGCCTTTCGATAGCCTACTAAATTGTCAAGCTTTCATGTGTTTTGAAAATGATAGATCTGTTTCAATAGGTACTTTAGGAGCTGAAAAAAATAGTTCTCTGGTTTTGGAGTTTTTATCTGCGTATCAGAATAGGCATTTTTTGAAGAAAAATGGAAGTTATGATACAACGACCAATCTAAAAATTGTAACGAATATTTTAACACAAAATCATGGACTTAAAACTAATGGTAATATGCAAATACTAGGGGATGTATATATATATCCAATGGACTATTTCATTGCAAAATCTTACCGTTTAGGCTGGATTCAAAGAACAAATAATACATATGCCATTCATCATTATTCAGCTTCGTGGGTAAATGATGAAGAAAAGCTTCAACAGGAATTATTGAGAAAGTATGCTTCTGATTATATGAAGCGTGTAGAGCAATTCGTTTTAAAATTAGCTGGATTAAGGATTGCTTATGAAAGTAAGGGCTATATGGGGGTAATTAGTAAAATTATGAATAAAATAAATAGAAAAATACTCATGTCTATTCGGGGGGGACATGAACGTATATGTTATGGCAATAAGAACCTCGTAGTTGGATTTGGCGGGGTGTTATCATGATACCTCGTAAGATTCACTATTGCTGGTTTGGTGGTAATCCCCTGCCAGATGATGTAAAGAAATATATTGCTAGTTGGAAAAAACATTGTCCAGATTGTGAAGTCATAGAGTGGAATGAGCAAAACTTCGACATTAGCTGCAACGATTATGTAAAAGAAGCATATGAGGCAAAAAAGTGGGCTTTTGTGACAGACTATGTACGTTTGTATGCGTTGTATCATCACGGTGGAATTTATATTGATACTGATGTGGAAGCTGTAAAATCGCTAGATGAATTGCTTGCATATAATGCAGTAATTGGATATGAGTCAGAGACTTGCATTTCTACAGCAGTCATAATGGCTTGTAGATATAGTGAGTATATTGGGATGCTATTAACAGATTATGATAATAGACATTTTCTTCAAAAGGGTGGAAGCTTTGATATGACCACCAATGTTAAAACGATTACTAGATTGACCGCTGAAAAATATGGATTGATTTTGAATGGAATAACAAAAAAATTTGGCGAAAATATGATTTTGTTGCCATTTGAGTATTTATGTGCAAAGTCTTTTACTACTGGTAAGCTCAAATGTACAAATGATACGTTTGCTATTCATCATTTTAGTGGTTCATGGCTTAGTGATACTGAAAGGATAAGAGATGAATTTAGAAGGCATCTTATTCCATTTTTTGGAGGATATGTAAGTGGAAAAATAGCAGGTTTATATTATTATTTTTTGCTTGGTGGTGTTTCTGGCGTGTTTAAGAGAATCATTTTTAAGTTGAACAAAAATAGATGCAAGATATAGCATACAGAGGAATAGATGATTGGGGAGTTGAATAGTCTTTGAAGTTAAAAACACTAGTTGTTATTACATCACTACATAGATGGTCATATTTTCAGTGGTTTATTTTGGGTTTTTATCGACTTCAGAGGAGGTCTAAGATTAAGTTTAAATTATCCTTGAGCATTAATGAACGATTGAATGCAACTATATTGTCATCTGTATTTAAGCGTGCAGATATTTCAATAGGGACAGATTCATATTTGATGGAAGGATATATTCGATTTCCAAATGGTGTTACTAAAACATTTTGTGTAGATAGTGCAGATTCACCATTTTTGTTCCACGAAGACAAGTTAAGGCACTGTGATATTTACTTTAAAATGCAATATCCTAAGTGTTTGGATAGTGCGGAAATTCCAGATGTATTTTCGTTAGCACCTGGCATTGATATACCATGGACAGATCACAGACATGAAGAAGAGAATAGATTGCTTACCGATCGCGGAGGTCGAAAACGTATTTATAACATCAAACAGTATAGGGATAAAATAAAGCCACTAATGGTTGGACCTAGACGATTGAGTATGCGTCTAAACATTGACAATTTGTCTGAGACAGCGTTGGAAAGAGGATATCGCAATCACGTTGGTAGTGGTAGTTTAGTAAAAAACAAGAAACTAATGTGTTATTTTGGAAATGCAAAAGGACCAATACCAAATATAATAGATTCAGTTCCTGATTATGATAATGAGGGAGATTTATTGACATATTTTGAAAGCAAAATAAATCATCCCAATGAAAAACGAGCTGTGGTTGCAGATATTATAAAAGAGTGTGATAGTAGTGATGCTCGTATTATCAGCAATGATAATTCTGATAATAAAGATAGTATTAGAAACAATCAAATTGTTCCGTTAGATAAATTTTGTGATCATGTATCTGCATTTCAATATAATGCCAATGTATCTGGATATAGATTGTCTATACCAAACAGGTTTATAGAAAGCTTTATGGTAGGAACTGCTATTATTACGGATAAGCTTCATGTAAGATGGTACAAGCCATTTGCTGATGAAGTTATAGAAAGTGTTGAGATGGGATATCTGCTAAACGAGGATGTAAATTGGGAGCAATATAAGATAGATTTAAGCTCTTTGCCAGATATTGCTGCTGATAATGTACTTGCAGAATATGAAGAAAAATGGCTACCAGAAAAAGTGGCAGATTATATTGTAGAGTCACTTAAAGCGACATTGTAATCCTTATTTTAGTAGTGTTTGCCGGGGAGATAGAATTGGAAAGATACAAATATTTATTAAAAAATATAGGGCTTCTGACGGTAAGCAGTATTTCGACAAAGTTATTGATGTTTTTGCTTGTACCATTATATACATCAATATTATCTACATCTGATTATGGAAAATATGATTTCATTCAATCAACAGTAGGCATTTTGGTTCCTATTTTAACATTGAATATGTATGAAGCTGTGATGAGATATGCAATGGATAAAAATTACAGCATTTCAGATGTATTTGCTGTAGGAATTCATTATTGTATTATTGGCAATTTGATTGTCATGTTTTTTTTATTCGTTAATTGGTTGTTAACTTTTAACGCTTTTATAAAAGAATTTTCGGTTTGCTTTTTTTCCTTATTTTTTGTAAATTCCCTATTCGGTATTATATCATCTGCTGCTAGGGGGTTAGGACAAATAAAATCAATATCGATTTCTGGTGTTATTGGTTCATCTGTGGCAATTTTTATGAATATACTTTGTTTGTGTGTATTCAAATGGGGATTAGATGGATATTTTGTGGCCAATATAATGGGGATATTGAGTCAATTAGTGTATTTGATGGTTAAGATTCATTGTTGGACTTATTTATCATTATGTTTACCTGGCGAAAAAGTAAAAAAAGAAATGCTAGGCTATAGTATTCCGACGATTGCCAATTCAGTAGCATGGTGGGTAAATGGTTTAGCTGATAGATATATAATAATTTTCTTTTGCGATATGTCAGTAAATGGAGTATATTCTGTTGCCTCAAAGATTCCCGCTATTTTGAATGTCTTACAGGGAATATTTTCGCAGGCATTTATTCTTTCAGCTGTTAAAGAATTTGATGCTGATGATAGAGAAGGTTTTTTTAGAAAGACATTTGCGGCATACAATTTTGTATTGATCATACTATGCTCATTAATAATATGCTTTGATAAATTTTTGGCACAAATTTTATATGCTAATGAGTTTTTTACAGCATGGAAATATGTACCGTTTTTGACTATTTCTATAATTTTTGGTTCTTTGTCTGGCTATGCAGGAAGTATATTTGCTACTATAAAGCGTTCTGATTATTTTTTTAGATGTTCAGGAGCTGGTGCTGTGATTAATATCCTAATGAATCTTATTTTAGTACCTATGATTGGAGCACTAGGAGCAGCAATTGCTACGACATTTTCTTATTGGATAGTATATATGGTTAGTATGTACTATTTAAATAAAAGCATGAATGTAAAGTTAGCTCAAATGAAGGACAACGTGGCATATCTAGTTTTGCTATTTCAGTCATTGATGTTGTTGATAGAATATGAAATACATTTATTGGAATACCTAATCCAGTTTGTTACTGTTATTTTTTTTATAGTGATGTACTTTAAAGAAATTAAGTGGATCGTTTATAAAGGAACATGACAATGTATTTGAAATGTGCTTATGTGAAGATTGTGATATTTACATAGAATATGCTGATGTTACTACTGTTTTTAATAAATAGGAGTCTAAATTGGAGGTAAATTTTATATATGAAATTATGTATTATCACCATGGAAGGGGCCTGGGAAAATATTACATGGTCTGGTACTCCCAAGGCAATAATTCAATATTTAGAAAAACATAATATTGAAATAAGCAATTTTAGCTATGCAGATAAAATACTTCATTATGGAATTCGTATTAATTATGGATGGGGAATTGTAAAGAAGTTGCTAAGTAAGTTTTTATATAGCTACGGAAGTAATTTTCGAGATCCATTTCCTTTTTGGTACCGTATAAATGCCAATTTTTTTGAAAATGAGATGCGTAGATATGATGTGAATGCGTATTTTTTTATGGGAGAACAGTGTGTAAGAAATAAGGATAAAATTAAGGGAAAAGTTTATGTTTACCTGGACAGAATGATTGGAACGATTAGTAAATATGATGAGGATAGCCGTATAGGAAAAAGATGGTATATTGATAATTATGAGTTGAACGATAAAAAAAGTTTATCGTGTATGGATCATATATTTACACAGAATGATTGGAGCAAAGAAGTAATTACATCTAGATATGGAATACCAGAATCCAAAGTTACTAATGTGGGGGTGGGGGTAAATCTAAATGCATATCAAGGGAAAAAAGATTATGCAAATCATAAGATACTTATTGTATTGAGACAAGGTACAGAACATTATAAGGGGTTGGATTTACTATTAGATGCTTTTGTAATTGCTAAAAAAAAGATAAGTGATTTGACATTACATGTAGTTGGTACCAATTATAAACAAATAGATGGCGTGCGTTATTATTATAATCAACCACGCAGTACAACTTTAAGGTTATTTCAGGAATGTTCATTGTATGCTATGCCAGCTTTATTGGAACCGAATGGTATTACATTTTTGGAGGCATTGGCAAATAAAACACCCACTATAGGCTTAAATCGGTTTGCCTTTCCTGAATTTTGTGGTTATGGAAAATATGGTTTTATTGTAGAAAATCCTGCTTCAGAAGCAGTAGCCGAGGCTATAGTAGAAGCTTTTTCTGATATTAAAAAATTAGAACAAATGGGTGAGAAAGGACAGAGATATGTCTTAAATAAATATACATGGGAGAATGTTACTAATTCTATTTTAAAAATAATAGCAGTTTAATTGAAGTGTGTGGACAGAATGGTGATGATATAAATGAAGCCGCATTTGTTAATGCCTATGGCTGGGGCAGGGTCAAGATTTTATAAAAATGGATATACTTTACCGAAGCCTCTTATAGAAATAGCAGGAAAACCTTTTTTTATTGGGCAACTGAGTCTATCGCAAAGTATGTAGATGTAAGAGATATTACATTTATAGTTTTAAAGGAACATGTGAGTAAGTTTTTTATAGATGTTTGTATAAAAAAGTATTTCCCGTATGCGAAAATAGTTGTTATACCAGAGGTTACTGCTGGGCCAGTATTTACTTGTTTGGAAGGATTACAGAAGATAGATGACAATGATCCTGTAATTTTTAATGACTGTGATCATATGTTTAGATGTACTTCATTGAATAATTTTCTAAATGAACCGGACTCAGAGATATATGGTGCGTTATTAACATTTGAGTCAGATTGTCCTAATTATAGTTATATAAAATATGATGATTTAGGTAATATAAGAGGCACTATTGAAAAAGAAGTAGTGAGTAATCATGCTATTAGCGGTGCGTATTATTATCGTTCAGCAGAATTATTCAGAGAGATTGCTGAGAAATACATTGAAAAGTGCCCATATAAAGAAACGTTCTTAAGTGGCATGTACAATATAATGTGCCAAAATCAGATGCATATCAAGGATTTTTTGGTAGATTTTCATGTTGAGTTTGGAACACCTGATGAATACGAAAAGGCAAAGGATTCATCATTTTTCAGGGAGTTGCTTTAAAACGGGGAGATAACTTTATGAATACAAGAAATTTAGGTGGCCATTCTGGTTGTAAGATTTTATTATGCGAGGAAAATGATAATAAAGTATTTGTTAGGAAAATATCCAGCAATTATGAGTACAATGAACGTTTAAAGGTGCAGGCATTTAAGCAGGAGTCCTTTGCTACTGGACAAGTAAAAACTCCTAAGGTATATGCCAAGGGATATACCCAAGATGGTCTATTTTACTTTGATATGGAGTATATTCAGGGTATAACAATGGCTGAATATATGAACACCATAGAAATAGGTAAAGTTAAAAATTTGGTAGAATCTCTAGTTACGAATATTTTATCCCCAAATTCTGACAGTACAGCTGTAGATGAAGCTGTATTCTATAATAAGATTTCCAGCTTAAAAGAAAAATTGTCTAATGATAATAATCACATAATTGATGAAGCCATTGAGATGCTTAATTCTCATTCGTGGAAAAATTTTCCAAAAACTTTTTGTCATGGAGACATGACATTGGAGAATATCATTGTAAAAGATGGGCAGATGTATCTGATAGATTTTTTGGATTCCTTTTATGATTGCTGGATTATGGATATAAGCACCTTATTGCAGGATGTTCAAACCTTGTGGTCATACAGAAATCAAAAAGAGATTAATGTTAATACTTTAATTAGATTGATGGTTTTTAGAGATATTTTGATAGATACAATGAATAAAATGTCTAGCGGAATTATTGTGGAAGCGTATTATGCGTTATTGCTTAAATTAATAAGAATATATCCATATACACATGATGCACTTACATATGAATTTTTGAATAGAAAAACAGCATCTATAATGAGAATTATTAGAAACGGTGGTAATTTATGAGAACTTTGATTGTATTATGTGCAGGTGAAAAAACACTTGATAATGTGCCTGTATATCTAAATCGCCATCCTGATGGGAAATTGCTGGCTGAAAAATCTATTGAAGGGATATATGCGGATTCATATGATGCACTAATATTTACCATATTGAAAGAACATGAAGAAAAATATAAGTCTTCTGAAATATTGAATGCTGAATTAGGCAAAAAATTTAATATAAAAATAGTTATATTAGATAAACAGACTCAAGGCCCAGCAGAATCAGTGTATCTTACTATAAAGAAACTTGATCTTGATGGAGAATTTGCAGTACGCGATTCTCTTAATTGCATAAAACTTAAAGATAAAGCTATGGGAAACTGTGTAGTAGGCCTGGATTTAACACAGTACACAGGAGATGTACCTAATGTACGAAACAAGAGCTTTATCGTAAGAAATGAGCAAAAACAGATTTTGGATATCATCGAGAAGAGATTTAGATCAGATATTATTTCTGTTGGTCTTTATAGCTTTAAAAGCGTTTCTGACTTTTTATTGGCTTTCAAAAATTTAAACGATGTAAATTATCCTATTAGCAAATTATATTTAAGCAATATTATTTCCTATTTAATAGGGTATAAGCAAAGAATGTTTTCTTGTATGGAAACTATTTTTTACGAAGATTGGGCAACTACAGAAGCCTGGAATAAGTTGCAACGTAAATATAAAGTATTAGTGATAGATATTGATAGCATAATTAATAAACGTTATGAGGATAAATTTGTGGATGAGCTAATATTACGGTTGAAAGGATTATCTGGTACCAATATGTCATCTGTATTTATAACACATGCGACTCAGATTAATAAAGATGCTTTGCTGGTGGAATTAAATGCAAATGACATAAAATGTTTTGATATTATAAGCGGCATGCCGTATTCAAAGGAATATTTTATGGTGAATTCATTAACTGATTTTTTACATTCTATACAAGATATATAGATGTTGAATATATTTTAAGGAATGATAGTATGAAATTGATGATGATTGATCTTGATGGGACTTTGTTTGATACAAAGGAAGTTAACTATAGAGCTTATCAAGCGGCAATGGCTACCTATGGTTTTAATATTGACTTTAAATATTATTGTGAGTTTTGCAATGGCAGATACTATATGGATTTTTTACCTCAGATAACCACAAGTGACAAAACTATACTGAGTAATATTCACCAACGTAAAAAAGAGTTATATAGTCAGTATCTAAAGTTTGGCAGAGTCAATCAAGGTCTTGTTAATTTGATAAAGAGCTGTAAGAATAATTTTAAGGTTGCACTTGTAACAACAGCTTCTAAACAAAATGCATATGATATATTAACAAGATTTTCATTAGTGGAATTGTTTGATTTAATACTTACCCATGATGATATAGAAAAATCTAAACCAGACCCAGAAGGATTCTTGAAAGCCATGAATTTTTTTCATGCAAAACCCGAGGATTGTGTTATCTTTGAAGATTCTGAAGTTGGAATAAAAGCTGCCGATCAAACAGGCGCAACGGTATTTGTGGTAAGAGGTTTTAACTAATATGCATTTCGATAGCAGGTGTAAATAATGACTAGATTTAGGGAGCTGCGGTTGCAGCGTGGGTTGTCCCAGGAGCAGCTTTGCAGGCAATATAATGAAAAATATAATAGGAAATATACTACTGCGGCTATGTCGCTGATAGAGCATGACAAGCGCTACCCTGAGCTGGGGGCATTGTTGGATTTTGCGGATTTTTATGGTGTGTCCTTGGATTATCTTTTGGGCAGAGATTTGGCTGGGGAGGCTGCGTATGAGTTTTCTGTGGATAGCAAGACACGTAGCTGGCAGCTTTCGGAACAGCTAAGAAATATTATCCTTGGACTGTATAGTATGAAGGGGGAGCTGCCACAGGAGAGACAGCAGGTAATGGATGAGCTAAAAAGGCTGGAGGGCATGAGTGAGGATGAGGAGAATCTGGAGATGCTGCGCAGCCTGCTGAAGCAGTCTATTATTTTGGCTCGTCGGGTGGAGAAAAAGCGCAAGGCATGGTATAAATATTAAGAGATAGAAAAACCCATTAAAATTAGATGAAATTTCTAATTTTAATGGGTTTTGTTTTGGGAAGAGTTATTTCAAAGCATAGTGAGATTAATTATTTTCCGATAATAGCATTTAGATTAAATAGTACCTTATCCAATATATAATCAGGAACAGATTCAAGATAGTGCCAGTTGCGTGCTTTGTAGTCCAAGGATTTGACTTGCTCGCAAACTATATCTCCGTGGGTGTTGGTTCTGTCATCTAATATTACGTGCAATGGATAATCTCTTTGGGTTGAGGTAATAGGGCAGACTAATGCCAAGCCTGTAAGTTTGTTAAAGGCATTATTGGAAACTACAAGTGCAGGACGCCTTTTCATAATTTCTATGCCGCTTTGGGGATTAAAATCAATGAGAATGATATCGCCTGTACATGGAAAAGATTGACTCATTCTGCAATCTCCTTTCCAAGTTCATTGCCAGTGTCTATTTCTTTGCAACTCCAATCTCCCTTATAATTGCCGAAGAGCTCCATAAAGCGTTCTGCTTTAGTCTTTGGAACCTTTCGTAGCACAATACAATTCTCAGAAGCCTCAATATTCAAAGTATCATTGGGGGAAATATGCGCCTGTGACATAACAGTTTTTGAAAGACGTACAGCATGACCATTTCCCCAGCGTGAAACAGCTGTAACCATAGTAAACACCTCCTAGTATATATAAAGTATATACATTGTTTAGAAAATGGTCAAGTTATCGGCTGGTGTTTAGATTATGTTTATTGTCAAAAGTATGTAAAGACTCTGGATATTGAATAAAAACTTGAAAATGATATAATATATGTATGAAGTTCAGTGTTAGGAGGGGTGATTATGAAGAAGTATCGTGTTGCAGAGGTTTTTCGCCCTAATACTATGCCGTCATATACGTATATAAATAGACAGGAAAAGCGTGGTACTACTTATGAAACAAAGCTTAAGCGGGCATTGCAAAAGGTGGGAAGCTTGATTGCTATTTCAGGAGGTTCTAAAACTGGCAAAACTGTACTGTATCGCAAGGTGGTGCCAGAGGAAAGATTAGTGGAGCTTAGCGGTGCACAGATAAATTCTGTGGAGGATTTTTGGCAGCAAATAGCAGAAAATTTGCGTATTCCAGACGAACTTTCTATGGCGTATTCTACCCAAGAAAACAAAGCTGGTAAGGCTGCTATAGGAGGTAAAACATCATTCTTTTCTATGCTGACAGGTTCCTTGACTGGGGAATTTAGTAAAGTCGCTAGTCAGGGAGAAAATGTTACGCAGAAGGTTATGCGAAATAATACCTTAGTATTGAAAGCTTTAATAGCAGGAGAGTTTGTCTTAGTAATAGATGATTTCCATTACATAAATCCAGAAATTCAGCTTTATTTGTCAAGAATATTAAAAGCAGAGCTGTTCAATGGTTTGAAGGTTATACTTTTAACCTTGCCTCATCGTGCTGATGATGCTATCAAAAGAAATCCGGATCTTATAGGTCGTACTGTTTTTATAAACCTCAAACCTTGGACTAGTGATGAATTAGAGCAGATTGCCAGCACTGGATTTGAATTGTTACAAATAAATGTGCCTAATGATCAGATAGCACATATTGTGCAGGAAAGTGCCTTGTCTCCTCAGTTGATGCAGGAAAATTGTTATAATCTGGCTATGCGAATACTAGAGGATGGAGAAACAATCTCTATGGATACATTGCATAACGCTTTTGGTGACACTGTAGAGGCATATCAGCATTATCGGGAAAATGTTCAGCGTATGTGGGAAGGTCCCGCTAAGGGTAGAAGTAGGCGTAAGCAATATATCTTAAAAGATGGTAAGCATTGTGATACCTACGGGTTATTTTTGCTCAGTATTAGTGTAGATCCACCTGTATTGAAGGTGACTGCCTCAGAAATACATCAGCGTATGCAAGCCATCTTGCAGGATAAAGAGGATGCTCCTAATGGTATGAATCTAGCCAATGTAGTCAAACACACGGAAAGTATTATCAAAGCTTCTGTACCAGCTCTAGATACATTGGAGTGGCAAAATAGTACACTATATATTCTTGACCCATTTTTGCTGTTTTACCTTCGTTGGGATGATGAGTGGAAACAAGAAGCTATTTGTTGATACAGCATTTGAAATAGATATATGATAATTTTCATAGCAAAAAGCCAGTCGGGGAAGTCGACTGGCTTTTGCTTTTATATTGTTAGACGTCTAAAAAATAGACGTATTAGGGATTGGTTAGATACATCGAATTTAGGAAAGATGGGACAGAACCCAATCTACATCTTTAGTGGTTTTGAGTTCTTCAAGAACCTTTTCGTCCTCCAGCATGGTGCAAATATTGGCTAGAATCTCAAGATGCTCGTCGCCTACACCTGCAATACCGAAGATTAGCTGGGCCTTTTCGCTACCAAAGTAAACACCCTGTGGGTACTGGAGGCAGACAATGCCGCTTTTCTTGACAGTGCCCTTGGCCTGGCTGGTGCCGTGAGGAATGGCAACACCCATGCCCATATAGGTGGATACCAGCTTTTCCCGCTCCAGCATGGCTGGAATATAGGATTCATCTACATAGCCTAGCTTTACCAGCAGCTCACCAGCCTTGGCAATAGCTTCTTCCTTAGTTTCTGGCAGCTGTCCCAGCATAATGCCATCTTTCACAATAATAGAATTGTTGTGAGTATGTTCAGCTTCTTCTGCCACAGCAGGCTGTACCTCTACGGCAGGGGCATCGCCAGTAGTTAGCTGTACATAAAGAGCGTCCAAAGCAGGATCGGCCAGGAAATTGCCAATAGTTACCAGCTGAGCCTGAGGAGCAGACTTTCTGGCTCTATCTGCCAAGGTAGTCTGTACTACAGCAATATCGCAATCAGCAGGAATATTATCTACAGAGGTATTCTTCACCACAATTTCAGGGCGCTGAGCTTTGATGCGATTGCGGAATTTGGTAGCGCCCATAGCGGAGGAGCCCATACCTGCATCACAGGCAAAAATGATTTTCTTTACATTGGTCTTTTCCAAACCAGTAAAGCTAGGAGCTTCGCCCTTGGCCTGAGCCTTTCTGGCAGCTACCTCTTTCTGGGCATCCTCCAATGATTTGCTGCCTGCCATTTTGATAATAGGCGTAGCAATGGCAAAGGATACGCCGGCGGCGATTAATACACCTGTCAGGACAATCAAGGTATCGGAGCCTGGAGCCATCATCATAAAGGCAATAATGGAACCAGGGGAGGCAGGGCCAGCAAGGCCGGCACCAGTCATGGTAAACCAGAAAATAGCAGCAATATTACCGACAATAGGAGCAACGATAACCATAGGGTTCATCAGAACGTATGGGAAATAGATTTCATGAATACCGCCGAAGAGGTGAATAATTACGGCACTTGGTGCAGAATCCTTGGTAGTCTTGTCCTTGCAGAAGAACATATAAGCAAGAAGTACGCCAAGACCAGGGCCAGGATTGGCCTCCAGCATATAGAGAATGGATTTGCCATGCTCCAGAACCTGAGCCGTAGCCAAAGGGGTAAAGATACCATGATTAATAGCGTTGTTCAAGAAGAGAACCTTGGCTGGCTCAATGAAAACAGCAATTAATGGCAGCAAATTGTGCTGTACCAAGGTGTCTACACCTACAGAGAGTACCGTTAAAATGGCAGCCATTACAGGGCCTACAGCCCAATAGCCGAAGATGGCCAGTATCATGCCAAGAATACCGATGGAGAAATTGTTAATCAGCATTTCAAAGCCGGCTGGCATGCGATCTTCCATAAAGCTGTCAAAGGTTTTGATAACCAATCCAGCCAGAGGGCCCATAATCATAGCACCCATCAGCATGGTAATATTCAAATCGCTGAGAATAGCACCAACTACGGCAATGGCACCGATTACCCGTCCTCTTTCTCCGGCCACCAGATAACCACCGGTGGAGGCAATCAATACAGGTATTAAATAGGTAAGCATTGGGCCTACCAAAGTGCTTAGCTGCTTGTTAGGCAGCCAGCCAGTATCAATAAACAAAGCGGCCAGAAAACCGAAGGCAATCAGGGCGCCAATATTTGGCATAACCATAGAAGAAAGGAACTTGCCAAATTTTTGAATAGAATTTTTCATGGTGGCTCCTCCTAAAATATAATTAAAGATGATTACATAGGAAGAACGAAGAAATAGTATTTAGATAACCTTTACATTGTGCTGCTGGCAGCAGGTCAAAAAATCCTGGGGCAGCTTGCCATCAGATACGATAATATCCACATTATCCAGATGGGCAAAGGTAAAGGTACTGTGCTTTTGCAGTTTGCTGGAGTCCATAAGGAGAATAACCTCCTGAGCATGGTCTATGGCCAGCTGTTTTAGCCTGGCTTCCTCGTCAATACTGCAGGTAAAGCCTGTGTCATAGCTAAAGCTGGTAACACCAATAAAGGCCTGCTTAAAGTGAATCCTTTCCAGCTCTCTGATGGCTGAAACACCACATACGCTGTGACTATAACGGTTCAGCACTCCTCCCGGCAGACAGATGCGGGGCTGGGCCAGATTGGCCAGCTCAATGGCGCAGGTTAGGCCAGAGGTATAAATCAGCCGTGGTTCATCAGGTATGGCTGCTGCCATCATGGTGGTGGTACTGCCTGAATCCAAAAAGATTGTTTCCTCAGGCTGCAGCAGTTGAATGGCTTTTTGGGCAATTATCTGCTTTTCGTCTATATTCAGGATAGACCTCTTGTTGAGAAAATCATCCTTGCTGATAACAGATTGGATAGTGCCTACAGATTTGGCCCCACCGTGAATACGGACAATTGAGCCTGCTTTATCCAAAGCCTTTAAATCAGTGCGGAGAGTCATTTCTGAAACCTGGGGAAAGCTTTCCTTCAAATCCCCAAAGGAAACAGAGCCTCTTTCGTTAATCAAAGACACAATAGCATTTCTTCGTAATTCCATTGAATCCATAATACAAAGCCTCCCATAAGGTCAGAAAACCTAGGGGAGGCTTTCTGACATATTATTCTTTGATGAAATTAGCCAGCAGGTATTCCTCAGCCTCTGGGCACCACAGTCCCTTGTTGGCTTCTACAATATCTGCCAAAGCCAGATAACGCTGGTCATTTTTTGCTTCACCCTGTGCTCGCAGGTCAGTGAGAGCGGTCAAAGGCATTTCCAGATGGGTGTAAATCAGCTTCTTGCCACCTGGAATCTTTGGCAGGTTCAGAGTGGTTTCTGCTGCAGCATCCAGACCGCCAATATGAGTTACCATAACAGCAGGATTGATTCTCTTGGCAGCAGTAAGCTCCAGTGATTCAATCATGTCAGCAGTGTTACCGCCGGTAGTGCCCATAACATGAGTGGAATTGTAGTGTACATCATAGAAATTCATGGTAGCACTAAATAATTTGTCGGTAGGGCCGGCAAAGAAGTTGAGACAGCCATCTCTGCCCAAAATACCGCTGGACTGGGTTACAACAGCGGATACTGGTGCATAGCAAAGTACATCGTCATAGCCAGTGCCGCCGGAAAGCTCTCTAAGCTCTGCTACAGGATCTGCCATTTTTGCAGTGTTTACAAAGTGCAGCTCAATACCATCTGCCTTAGCTTCCTCTGGTGGGAAGAGATGAGCAGCTCGGTCCAATCTATCCTGATTAATATCAGTAACTACAATCATGGATGGACGCACATCCCGATGGAGGGCATAGGTGAGAGCGCCTAATCCCATAGGGCCGGCACCAGCCATAATAGCCAGCTTGCCATCCTTTTTGATGCCCATTTCATGAGTGTAGACACCCATCTGTGTATGATAAGCTGCATTGAAAGCACCAATGCTGCAGGACATAGGCTCTGCCAAGGAAGCCTCATAATAAGCTTTGCCCTTGTATTCCAGTAAGCAGCCCAGCTCCATAACCTCTGCTGGGATAATGCAATAGGTGGTGTCGCCACCGAAGAATTCATAGGAATAGCCAGGGCTCCACATGGTTCCCTTGTAGTTCAGAGCTGGCTGCAGGGTAAATTTCATACCTGCCTTGAACTGGTGTTGATGGTTTTTACCTACCTTCACAATATCGCCAGCAAATTCATGGCCCATAATAGCAGGATGCTCTGCTACATCCTCATGTACACGCTTGTGCTCAGTGCCCAGAATGGCGCATTTGTAGGTGGACATGCAGATGCTATCAGATACCACCTTTACCAGGATTTCATCATCAGTAATCTCAGGCAGTTCAAACTCCTCCAGACGGAGATCGTTAGCACCGTGAAGTCTTACAGCCTTTGCTTTCATAATAAGTTCCTCCTTAATCATAAATGAAAATGACTTTTAGTTCAACAGTTTTTACTTAGCAACGAGATTTTCTGTTGCTCTTCATAAGAGAATAGAATTAGAATTGAGAAAATAACGCTTTTGAAATAACAACATAAATTGTTGTTTCAAAACTATGGCTATATCATAACAAGTAAAAAGCCTTTTGTCAACTGTTATTTTGAAAATATTTATTTTCGTTTCAAAAATAATTTTGATTTTGCTGGTAAATGCTATTGACTATTGTGCATGAATAAATTAGAATAATGGAGAGTTTTCAGATAAGCTTTGCTTTAGAAAACCATTTCCTGTAGATTATTCTTTCTAGTCCTGGGGAGATTATGTTGGCGGGAGAAAAAATATGGTGAATGTCTTTTATATAGAAGTTTTCACAATATTTAGCGCATGAGCCTGATATATGGTCAGGCTGACGAGGAAAGAGGTTGTCGAATTTTCAGCGGATGCCTCTCGGTGGTGCCCCATCGAAAGCCTATGTCAAAGCCACAGGTAACTGATGGTACAAAGCAGATGGCGCGGGTAGACAGGACTTCCGGATAGATTGTTGTAGTAGATGTTAAAGAGACTTTCTATCCTGTGCCAGTATTGTGATACTGGCAGATATGGAGGTATATTATGTGTGGTATTGTTGGTTATGTAGGCGACAAGCAGGCAGCAAAGTTTTTGTTGGAAGGTCTGAACAAGCTGGAGTACAGAGGTTATGACTCTGCTGGTATTGCTGTATACAATGATGAAGCTGACAAAATTCGTGTGGAGAAAAGCGTAGGCCGTCTGGCAGAGCTGGAGAAGAAGATTGATGGCAATGTGCCTGTAGGCTGCATGGGTATTGGTCATACCCGTTGGGCAACTCATGGTGCTCCATCTGATTGGAACTCCCATCCTCATACTGATTGCACTGGGGATTTTGCAGTAGTACACAATGGTATTATTGAGAATTATCTGGTGCTTAAGGAGCAGTTGATTGAGAAGGGCCATGTATTCAAATCCGAAACTGATACTGAGGTACTGCCTCATTTGTTGGAAGAGGCTTATGATGGTGATTTCGAGGTTGCTGTTCGCAAGGTTTTGAAGCAGATTGAGGGTTCCTATTCTATCGTTTTCATGTCCAAGCATGATCCTGATACCTTGATTTGCACCAAGCAGGATAATCCGCTGGTTATTGGCTTGGGTGAGGGAGAGAACTTTATTGCTTCCGATATTCCTGCTATTATTGCACGCACTCGTCGTACCTATATTATTAACGATGGTGAAATTGCTGTAGTAAAGAAGGATTCTGTTTGGATTACCAACCGCCGTGGCGAGCCTATTACCAAGAAGGTATTTGAGGTTAATTGGAATGCAGAGGCAGCTGAAAAGGGTGGCTATGAGCACTTCATGTTGAAGGAGATTCATGAGCAGCCAAAGGCTGTAAGAGATACTCTTGCCGGCCGTATTGCCCATGATAATAGTGCTGTAGTACTGGATGAGCTGAAGTGGACCAAGGAATATGTAAATTCCTTCTCCAGAGTATTTATTATTGCCTGTGGTACTGCTTATCATGCTGGTTTGGTAGGCAAGTATTATATTGAGAATCTGGCTCGTATCCCTGTAGAGGTGGATATTGCTTCTGAGTTCCGCTACAGAAAGCCAATTATTGATGATAGCACTTTGACCATCGTAGTCAGCCAGTCTGGTGAGACTATTGATACCTTGGCTGCTTTAAAAGAAGCAAAGCGTCTAGGCTCCAAGACGATGGCTGTAACCAATGTAGTTGGTTCCTCCATTGCTCGTGAGGCAGATCAGGTGGTTTATACCTGTGCAGGCCCTGAGATTGCTGTAGCTTCTACCAAGGCTTATACTACTCAGCTGATTGTTATGTTCCTGCTGGGTGCCTATATGGCTGGCCTCCGGGAGACTGTAGATACTGAGCGTATGACTCAGCTTTTGACTCAGTTGAAGAATATTCCTAGCCAGATTAGCGAGACTCTGGAGGATGTGGAGCCTATTATGGCCTTTGCTCAGCAGTATGGCTATAATAACGATGCCTTCTTCCTGGGACGTGCCTTGGATTATTATGTAGCTTTGGAGGGCTCCTTGAAGCTGAAAGAGGTTTCCTATATTCATGCTGAGGCCTATGCAGCTGGTGAGCTGAAGCACGGTACTCTGGCCTTGATTACCAGTGGTGTGCCTGTTATTGCGCTGGCTACCCAGAAGAGTGTTTATGAAAAGACTCTCAGCAATATCAAGGAAGTAAAGGCTCGTGATGCTGTGGTTATCGGTATTGCTGCTCAGGGTGATACTGAGCTGAAGAAGTATACTGACCATGTTATCTATGTACCAAATACTGATGAGCTGATTATTCCATTGCTTACTGTACTGCCATTGCAGTTGTTGGCATATTATACTGCCATTACCCGCGGCTGCGATGTAGACAAGCCACGTAATCTGGCCAAGTCCGTAACTGTAGAGTAATTTGATTTTCTTTTGCCCCTGTGACTCCGCTCACGGGGGCTTTTGTTTTAGGTTGTATAAGAAAAATGTTTGACAAATTGGCTTCTTTGTACTAACATTAAAACAATATCTTTAGATATGATTCGGTTAGCAAGGCCCCTTGGGCATTCATTTTGATTTTTACAGAAAGTAGGGATTAAGTTGGCATTCTATTTCAGTGAACCATCTCATACCTTTGGCGAGTACCTTCTGGTACCTGGTTATTCTTCTGATCAGTGCATTCCGGCAAATGTTTCCTTGAAGACTCCATTGGTAAAGTTTAAAAAGGGTGAGGAACCAAAGATTTCCATGAACATTCCAATGACCTCCGCCATCATGCAGTCTGTATCTGATGACCGCATGGCAGTAGCATTGGCTCGTGAGGGCGGCGTTTCCTTTATCTATGGTTCCCAGAGTATTGAGGAAGAGGCAGCTATGGTAGCACGGGTAAAGAATTTCAAGTCCGGCTTCGTAGACAGCGATTCCAACATTACTCCTGAAACAACTATTGCTGAGATTCTGGCACTGAAAGAAAAGACTGGCCACTCTACTATGGCTGTAACTGAGGACGGTACTCCTACCGGCAAGCTGCTGGGTATTGTTACCAGCCGTGATTATCGTGTAACCCGTATGAGCCTGGAGACTCCTGCCAAGGAGTTTATGACTCCATTTGAAAAGCTGGTTTATGCCAGCGCTGATACCAGCCTGACTGAAGCTAATGATATTATCTGGGAAAACAAGCTGAATATGCTGCCATTGGTGGATGAGAATCAGCGTCTCCGTTATATGGTATTCCGCAAGGATTATACCGATAACAAGGAGCACGAGCTGGAGCTGATTGACAGCAACAAGCGTTATATCGTTGGTGCTGGTATTAACACCCGTGACTATGCAGAGCGTGTACCTGCTCTGTTGAAGGCTGGTGCTGATGTACTGTGTATTGACTCATCTGAGGGCTTCTCTGAGTGGCAGAGAATTACCTTGAAGTACATCCATGAGAATTTTGGTGAGGATGTAAAGGTTGGTGCTGGTAATGTTGTAGACCGTGAGGGCTTTATGTTCCTGGCCAAGGCTGGCGCTGACTTTATCAAGGTAGGTATTGGCGGCGGCTCTATCTGTATCACTCGTGAGACCAAGGGTATTGGCCGTGGACAGGCTACTGCTCTGATTGATGTATGTGCAGCTCGTGATGAATACTATGAGGCTACTGGTATCTACATTCCTGTATGCTCTGATGGCGGTATCGTTCATGACTATCATATGACCTTGGCATTGGCTATGGGTGCTGATTTCATGATGCTGGGACGTTATTTCTCCCGCTTTGATGAAAGCCCAACTGATGTGGTTAAGATTAACGGCACCTATTACAAGGAGTATTGGGGCGAAGGTTCTAACCGTGCCCGTAACTGGCAGCGTTATGACCTAGGCGGTGCCAAGAAGCTGTCCTTTGAGGAGGGCGTTGACTCCTATGTACCATATGCTGGCAGCTTGAAGGATAATGTGGGCATCACCCTGAGCAAGATTCGTTCCACCATGTGTAACTGCGGTGCTCTCAGCATTCCTGAGCTGCAGGAGAAGGCTCGCCTGACCTTGGTTTCCTCTACCAGTATTGTAGAGGGTGGATCTCATGATGTTGTGCTTCGTGACAGCATAAACCACTAAAATTTGTTTGCTAACAGCTTGGAAGTTTTTTTCTTCCAAGCTGTTTTTTTAGTCTTTTTTCATCTATAATGAGTATAATATTAGAAAATTACGCAATTTTAAAGGAGGCCTGGCTATGCGGGTTTTGCTGGCTGAGGATGATCTCAAGTTAGGTAAGCTGATTCAGTACATGCTGGAACAAAATCAGCTTGCTACAGAATGGGTAAAGGATGGGGAGCAGGCATATGATTATGCTTCCTACGATGAATATGATGTGGTAATCTTGGACTGGATGATGCCCAAGATGTCCGGTGTGGAGGTCTGTAAAAAACTGCGGGCCAATGGCTATCAAAAGGCTATTATGCTTTTGACAGCCAGGGATGCTGTGGAGGATAGGGTTGCAGGACTGGATGCTGGCGCTGATGACTATCTGGTAAAGCCCTTTGAATTTGATGAGCTTATGGCTAGGTTAAGAGCCTTGGGACGCCGCAGCAGCCAGAAGATTCAGCTAGATGTTATGGAGCTGGGAGAGTTTTCCTTGGATAGAACCTCTAAGGTTTTGCGCCACAAGGATAGCATTATTCAGCTTTCCCCTAGAGAATTTCAGATTTTTGATTTGCTGGTACAGAATGTGGGGATTGTGGTGCCAAGAGATATTATTTTGGATCGTATCTGGGGGCTGGAATCTGAGGTTAGCTCCAACAATATAGACTCCTATGTGAAGTTGCTGCGAAAAAAGCTGGAGGCTGCTGAGGGGAAATTCCTGATTAATACGATAAGGGGTGTTGGCTATAAACTGGAAATTAAATAAATGTAAGCTTACCAACATGTTTTATCAAAGCCGTTGGCGACTGGCAATTCTCTATACCTCCATGATGTTCTGTATTTTTGCGGTGATGATCTTTATGGGCTATAGAGGAATGTTGTGGGCAGTAAGCTCGGAGCAGGCTAGGGAACTATCGGGAGTGGTCAAGGATATAGCTGATGCTGAAGCCCTGCTGATGCAGAAAGACGATATGCCAGAGGACTTGGGGTATAGAGAGAGAATGTTTTTCTATGCCTTTGATTTGCATGGGGATTTGCGACATTATTCCAAGGCACCTCAGCGGCTGGAGGATGATGTGTTGGCCCTGATTCAGGATGGCCAGGTGCCCTTTTATGACGTGGCCACCTTTGAGCTTAGTGATGATAAGGTAATGATTATCACTGCCTCTTATATCACTTTTAATGATCGAATTATCGGTGTGGTATATCTAGGTAAGGATATTAGTGCGCTCTATCGAGGGGCTACCAAATATGCTTATTTCCTTTTAATGCTGGCTCTTGTGGCTCTTATATTGGCAGGTATTTTAGGATATTATTTATCTGGCTGTGTGATACGGCCTATGCAAAATGCTTATGAAAAGCAAAGGCAGTTTACGGCAGATGCCTCTCACGAACTGCGGACACCTCTTAGTGTGATTATGTCCTCGGCGGATTTGCTGTATAATGATCCATCCATAGAGTCCCCGTTCCTAAAGCAGGTTATTGCGGATGTAAAGGATGAGGTTAAGAAAATGAGCAAGCTGGTAGGAGATTTGCTGGTAATTGCTCGCAATGATAACAATGCAGAAAAGCTGAATCTGCAGGATTTTGACCTTAGTGGCTCCTTGCAGCAGGTGGTGCGTAATATGCAGCCTGTGGCAGAGAAAAAGCAGATTGAAATTCAGGATAATGTACCAGAGGGGATTGTTTGTCATGGTGATGAGCAAAAAATCAAGCAGCTGATACTTATTCTGGTGGATAATGCTGTAAAGTATACACCGGAAAATGGCTGTATCAAGGTTTCCGCCCAGATTTTGAAAAACAAAAAAATCCGTTTCAGCGTGGCAGATAATGGTATTGGCCTTAATGAAGAGGATAAGGCCAAGATATTTGAACGCTTCTATCGGGTAGATAAGGCTCGTTCCAGAGCTATGGGAGGCAGTGGCTTGGGCTTGGCTATCGCCAAGGATATAATAGATGGTCACAAGGGCTTTATTTATGTGGAAAGTCAGCTGGGCAAGGGTACTACCTTTACTGTAGAATTACCGTGAAAAAGCAAAAAGACAAAAAGTCAAAAATAAATCTTGACTTTTTGTCTTTTTTGTTTATAATAAAAATCAAAAGAACAAAACCATGTTAAATGAGATCATCTCATTGTGAAAGGTGGAGAGATTATGGAACAGGAAAAATATACTCAGAGAGTTTTGAATACATTGCAGGCTGCTCAGCAGAATGCCGCTCTGCATTACCATCAGGAAATCACCAGCCTTCATGTGCTGCTGGCCTTGGCTCAGGAACCAGAGGGGTTGTTGGAAACAATCTTCCAGGAAGCTAATGTTGACATGGGTATGCTGAAGGAAAGAGTGGAGCAGGAGCTGCGGAAGATTCCTAGTGTCAAGGGACAGGATAGATTGTCCATGAGTGTGGAGCTGAGCAGAGTTATTGGTAAATCTGAGCAGCTGGCTAACAGCATGAAGGATGATTATATCAGCACCGAGCATTTGCTGTTGGCTATTGTGGAGGATGGCAGTGACGAGGCTAGAGATATTTGTCGTGCTTTTGGCTTGACCAAGAATGGTATAGCCAACTCCATTAAGAAAAACAGAAAGCAAAATGTAAACTCTGCCAACCCAGAGGATGGTTACAAGGCTCTGGAAAAATATGGCCGTGATTTGACTCAGGTGGCTCGTCAGGGCAAGCTGGATCCAGTTATTGGCCGTGATGATGAAATTAGAAGAACCATTGAGATTTTGTCCCGCCGTACCAAGAACAACCCTGTGTTGATTGGTGAGCCAGGTGTTGGTAAAACCGCTATTGTAGAGGGACTGGCTCGGAGAATTGTGGCTGGCGATGTGCCTGAGTCCTTGAAGAATAAGACCTTGTTCTCCTTGGATATGGGTGCTTTGGTGGCTGGTGCCAAGTATCGGGGTGAGTTTGAGGAAAGATTGAAATCAGTTCTCAACGAGGTAGTAAAATCTGATGGACAGATTTTGCTGTTTATTGATGAGGTACATACTGTGGTAGGTGCTGGTGCTACTGACGGTGCTATGGATGCCGGCAACCTGCTGAAGCCAATGATGGCTCGTGGTGAGCTGCGCTGCATTGGTGCTACTACTTTGAATGAGTACCGCAAGTACATTGAAAAGGATACTGCCTTGGAGCGTCGTTTCCAGCCGGTTATGGTTGGTGAACCATCTGTAGAGGATACTATTTCCATTCTCCGTGGCTTGAAGGAGCGTTATGAGGTACATCATGGTGTACGGATTCGTGATGCGGCTCTGGTATCTGCAGCAGTGTTGTCTGACAGATACATTTCTGACCGTTTCCTGCCAGATAAGGCTATTGATTTGGTGGATGAGGCTGCTGCCAAGCTGAGAACTGAAATTGAATCCATGCCTGCACCATTAGATGAGGTGCGCCGTAAGATTCTTCAACTGGAAATTGAGGAGCAGGCTCTCCAGAAAGAAACTGATGAAGCCGGTCAGGAAAAACTGGCTAGCATTCGCAAGGAAAAGGAAGACTTGCAGGCTCAGCAGAAGGATTTGCAGGCTCAGTGGGATTCTGAGAAGCAGGCAATTTTGCGAGTTCGTGGCATCAAGAAGGAAATGGACAATGTTCGCAGTCAGATGGAAAGTGCAGAAAGAGATTACGATCTGAACAAGCTGTCTGAACTGAAATATGGTCGCCTTCCAGAGCTGCAGAAGAAGCTGCAGGCTGAGGAGGAATCCATTGCTGCCAAGGGCGCTGACAGCCAGCTTTTGAAGGAAGAAGTTGGTGAGGAGGATATTGCCAAGGTAGTAAGCCGTTGGACTGGCATTCCTGTTACCAAGATGCTTACCGGTGAAAGGGAGAAGCTGCTTCATTTGGAGGATGTGCTCCATGAGCGGGTAATTGGTCAGGATGAGGCTGTTAAGGTAGTCAGCGAGGCTATTTTGCGAGCTAGAGCAGGTATCAAGGCTCCAGAACGGCCAATTGGTTCCTTTATCTTCCTTGGCCCTACTGGTGTTGGTAAAACTGAGCTGGCCAAGACTCTGGCAGAGGCTCTCTTTGACGATGAACGCAGCATGATTCGTATTGATATGAGTGAGTACATGGAGAAACACTCTGTATCCCGTTTGATTGGTGCGCCTCCGGGATATGTGGGCTATGACGAGGGTGGCCAGCTGACAGAGGCTGTTCGCCGTCATCCATATAGCGTTATTTTGCTGGATGAAATTGAAAAGGCTCATAGAGATGTGTTTAATGTCCTGCTGCAGATTCTGGATGATGGTCGTCTTACCGATGGCAAGGGCAGAGTGGTAAACTTCAAGAATACCGTTATTATCATGACCTCTAACCTGGGTTCCCATGAGATTTTGAACAAGGCTCCAGAGGAAGCAGAGAAGGCTGTTAAGGAAATTCTGAAGGAATATTTCCGTCCAGAGTTCTTGAACCGTGTAGATGATATTGTGGTATTCAAGGGCTTGGCCAAGGAGCAGGTAAAGAATATTGCCGCTCTCCTGCTGCAGCAGCTTAATGACCGTCTGGAAAAGCAGATAAAGATGCATCTTACCTGGGACGATAAGGCTTTGAATCTCTTGGCAGAGCAGGGCTTTGATCCAGCCTTTGGTGCCCGTCCACTCCGTCGTCTGTTAAGCCATACTGTAGAAACTGAGCTGAGTAAATCCATTATCAAGGGTGATGTTAGCGAAGGTGATACTGTGGCTATGACAGTGGAAAATGGCCAACTGGTATTCAACAAAAAATAATTTTTACTTGAAATCAAGTAAATGATTTGCTATACTCTTAACTACACAAGTTAATAAGCAAATGCGAAGATGGGGAGTAGTAGTATTGCAGTACCCTTCAGAGAGCTGTCGGTTGGTGCGAGACAGCAGGCAATGCAATGTGAACTGGCCCTGGAGCAGCACCCTGAACCTTTGGTGTAGGCGGTGCCGGGAACTGGCCGTTACAACAGGAGGATATGTCAGTATCCGTAAATGAGTGCACACAGCAATGTGTGAATATGAGTGGTACCACGGAGTTTTAAGCTTCGTCTCTGTAAAAGGAGACGGAGCTTTTTTGTTGCCATCGTCTCCGTAGATAGTTTTTGCGTAATCAAGCAAGGGAGAGATTGATGATGGAAAATGTAAAAAAGTATCAGCCTGGTTATTTTATGCCACCAACTATTGATATGAGCTGGGCTCAGAAGCAGTTCCCAGACAAGGCCCCAACCTGGTGCTCTGTTGACCTGCGAGATGGCAATCAGGCCCTGGTTATTCCTATGAGTCTTGATGAGAAGATAGAGTTCTTCAAGATGCTGGTTAAGATTGGCTTCAAGGAGATTGAGGTAGGCTTCCCAGCAGCCTCTGAAACTGAATATACCTTCCTGCGCCGTCTGGTGGATGAAAATCTGATTCCAGATGATGTAACTGTTCAGGTATTGACCCAGGCTAGAGAGCATATTATCAAAAAGACCTTTGATGCTCTAAAGGGTGTTAAGAACGCCATTGTTCATGTATACAATTCCACCTCTTTTGCCCAGCGTCAGCAGGTTTTCCGCAAGAACAAGGAAGAAATCAAGCAGATTGCTATTGATGGTGCCAAGCTTTTGCAAAAGCTTACTGAGGAGGCTGGAGCTAACTATCGCTTCGAGTATTCTCCAGAGAGCTTTACCGGTACTGAGCCAGAGTACGCTTTAGAGGTATGTAATGCCGTGCTGGATGTATGGAAGCCAACTCCAGACCGCAAGGCCATTATCAACATTCCTGTTACTGTGGAAATGTCCATGCCTCATATTTATGCCATGCAGGTAGCTTATATTTCCCAGAACCTGAAATATCGTGATGCGGTGGAGCTTTCCCTCCATCCTCATAATGATAGAGGCTGTGGCGTAGCTGATTCCGAGATGGGCCTGCTAGCTGGTGCTGACCGTATCGAGGGTACTCTCTTTGGTAATGGCGAGCGTACTGGTAATGCTGATATTGTAACCATTGCCATGAATATGTATGTATTAGGCGTAGATCCAAAGCTGGATTTCTCCAATATCCATGAGTTGGTGGAGCTTTATGAAAAGGTTACTAGAATGCATGTCCATGAGCGTCAGCCATATGCTGGTGCTCTGGTATTTGCAGCCTTCTCTGGTTCCCATCAGGATGCTATTGCCAAGGGCATGAAGTGGCGTGAGGAGCAGGATCCAGATCATTGGACTGTACCATATCTGCCAATAGATCCTCATGATGTAGGTCGTGAATATGAGGCAGATGTTATCCGCATCAACAGTCAGTCTGGCAAGGGCGGTGTAGCCTACATTATGGAGCAGAAATATGGTATCTCCATGCCAAAGAAGATGCGGGAGGATTTCGGTTACTGTGTTAAGGATGTATCCGACCACAAGCATAAGGAACTGCTGGGAGATGAAATCTATCAGATTTTCCATGATAATTATGTAAATGTTTCTACTCCGTATAACCTCATTGATTTCAGCTTGAAAAAGGAAGTAGATGGCACCCGCTCCGGCTATGTGGAGCTGGAAATCAACGGCAAGCCAACTGTATTTAAGGCCAAGGGTAATGGTCGTCTGGATGCTATCAGCAATGCTATTCAGGAAAACACTGATGTAAGATATACAGATTTGACCTATAGCGAGCACGCTCTGGAAATTGGTTCCACCTCTCGTGCTATGGCCTATATTGGTGTAACTGGCACAGATGGCAAGATTACCTGGGGTGCTGGTATGGATACAGATATTATTACCGCTTCCGTGATGGCTCTCTTTAGTGCTATTAACCGTATGGTAAAGAAATAATAAGCTTTGATAGATAACATTCTCTTGTCAGTTGGCGGGGGAATGTTATTTTCTTTGGGTGGTGACTATGCATACAGGAATATATTTCCTTGACTTTACGACGGATAATTCGTAAAATATAATGGTATGGTTGTATGAGAATACAGCTCATGAATGATAATAAACGCCATGAAATGGCAGAATAATAAAAGAAGGAGGTGTGTTATTATCATTGAGATTATACTTGCAGCAATTGCCGCTTTGGCAGTAGGTGGTGCCGGAGGCTATATGATGCGCAAGCAGGCTGCCGAAAAGCAGATTGGTTCTGCTGAGGAGGAAGCTCGTCGTATTGTGAAGGCTGCTGAGTCCAAGGGCGAGGCTGCAAAAAAGGAAAAGCTATTAGAAGCAAAGGAAGATGTACATCGTCTTCGTCAGGAATTAGATCGTGAAACCCGTGACCGCCGTAATGAATTGCAGCGTCAGGAGCGCCGTCTGGTGTCCAAGGAGGAGAATTTGGACCGGAAGCTGGATTCTTTGGAGAAAAAGGAAGAAAACCTTGCCTCCAAGGAAGCAAAGCTGGAAAAGAGCCAGGCTGCTATTGATGAGCTTCACGAGAAGCAGAAGTCTGAGCTGGAGCGTATTTCCACTTTGACCACTGAAGAAGCCAAGACTATGCTGTTAGCTGAAATTGATGAGGAGCTGCAGCATGAGAAGGCAATGAAAATCAAGGAATATGAGCAGCAGGTTAAGGATGAGGCTGACAAAAAGGCTAGAAATATTATTTCTATGGCTATTCAGCGTTGTGCTGCTGACCATGTAGCAGAAACTACTGTATCTGTAGTTGCTCTGCCTAACGATGAAATGAAGGGCAGAATCATTGGTCGTGAGGGCCGTAATATTCGGGCTTTGGAAACCATGACAGGTATTGACCTGATTATCGATGATACTCCAGAGGCTGTTATTCTCTCCGGCTTTGATCCTGTACGCCGTGAGGTGGCTAGAATTGCCTTGGAGAAGCTGATTGCTGATGGCCGTATTCATCCTACCAGCATTGAGGAAATGGTGAAGAAGGCTCGCCGCGAAGTGGATCAGCGCATCAAGGAGGCTGGTGAGCAGGCTACCTTTGATACCGGTGTTCATGGCCTTCATCCAGAGCTGATTAAGCTGCTGGGCCGTTTGAGATACCGTACCAGCTATGGTCAGAATGTATTGAATCACTCTGTAGAGGTATCCCATTTGGCAGGTATGATGGCTGCTGAGCTGGGCGTAGATGTTATGCTGGCCAAGCGTGCCGGCCTGATTCATGATATTGGTAAATCCATTGACAATGAGGTTGAGGGTACTCATGTAACCATCGGTGCAGATATTGCCAAGAAGTATCGTGAGTCCAAGGATGTTATCAATGCCATTATGGCCCATCATGGGGATGCGGAGCCAAATACTGTGGAAGCAGTATTGGTGGCAGCAGCTGATGCTGTATCCGCTGCTCGTCCTGGTGCCCGTCGCGAAAGCCTGGAGTCCTATTTGAAGCGTCTTACCCGTTTGGAGGAGATTGCTGAGGGCTTTAGCGGTGTAGAGCGTTGCTTTGCCATTCAGGCAGGTCGTGAGATTCGAGTTATGGTTAAGCCTGACAAGGTTGATGATGCCGGTGCTGTTATTCTGGCACACGATATTGTCAAGAAGATTGAGTCTGAGCTGGAGTATCCAGGTCAGATTAAGGCCACTATTATTCGTGAAACCCGCGTAGTTGATTACGCAAAATAATTTTGACAAATAAATTGGGCTGTCGTCCTGGGGCGGCAGCCTGTTTTTTTTAAGACACTGGGCAAAAATTCTCTCATAATATCTGTGAGAGGAGGTACCAATTATGAAATTTAAGAAAAATCGTAAAACCACTAGTGAGGCATCTATGGACAGCATCCAGCTGGTAGCCTCTCTGCTGATTTGCTTCCCAGAAATGGGTAAGGTTACATTGGACAGCAAAGAGGAGGGAATATGGCTGGATTTTACCCTGAGCCAGAAGCCCTCTGAGGAGAGGATGACCAAGGTAAATCAGCTGTTGACAGACAGCCTGAGACTTTATCATGAGCTTGAAGGAATACAGGGAGCCAGAATGGCTTTCTTTTATGAAACAAGAGCCTTGCATATATTTAGAGATCTGGACAGCCTTACCAAGACCGAAATAGATATGCTGGTTACCTTGGTAAGAGAAAATTTTGCCGATTTGCTTCTGACAGATGGAGTGAAAAATCTGGATGAAGATGCTGTAGAGGCTCAGTCTGAAATGATAGATTATCGTATTCGTTTCCTGCGGGAAAATCACATTGGGGAAAATATGGTAGGCATCCGTGAGGAAGGCCGGGTTATGGTATATTGACAAGGAGATTGGCATGAAAATTATGCTTGTAGGCGATGTGGTAGGACGTACTGGCCGCAAAGCCTTTGATAGATATACAAAAGAACTGCGTCAAAAATATAATGTGGACATGGTTATTGTGAATGGCGAAAATTCTGCTGGTGGCAAGGGAATCAGCCGCAAATCTATGGATGAGTTGCTGCGGGGAGGAGCCGATGTTATTACCTCTGGCAATCATATATGGGATAATCGAGAGGTATATGGCTTTATTGACCAGGAGCCTTATCTGGTACGGCCTGCCAACTATCCACAGGGAGCGCCAGGGAAGGGCTGGTGTATTTATCCTTTCCGCAGCGCCAACGTGGCTGTAATCAACCTTTCTGGCCGGGCCTTTATGCCGGATATGGATTGTCCTTTCCAGAAAATTGAGGATATTTTGTCGGAAATCGGCAATGAGGCAGATATTTTTGTTTTGGATTTCCATGCAGAGACTACCTCAGAGAAAATGGCTATGGGTTTTTATCTGGATGGCAGGGTGCAGGCGGTAGTTGGCACTCATACTCATATTCAGACCTCTGATGCCAGGATATTGCCTAAGGGTACTGGCTATATTACAGATTTGGGTATGGTAGGCCCTTGGCATTCCGTACTGGGGGTAGAGCCAGAGATTATTATTAAGAAGTTTACTACCTGTATGCCAGCCCGCTTCAATGTGGCAGAGGGGCCGGCTGTATATTCTGCTGTAGTAATGGATATTGATACTGCCACGAAAAAAACAGTAAATATAGAGCGTATTTTTATTACAGAATAAATATATTTATGAATAAAGCAGGATTTTTTGGTTTTTTGGCGAATAAGTAGTGAGTGTAAAATATATTTTTCCTTGTTAGCGAGGTATGATTAATGTCAAGCGATTTGCATATGCACACCAGCTGTTCTGATGGTTTGTTAACGCCGGAGGAGCTGGTTCAGGCAGCGAAAGAAGCAGGTCTTAATTTTATAGCAATTACTGATCATGATACAGTAGATGGACTTTGTCAGCTGTATGAAACAGGACTGTATCCTAATGCAGGTATCAAAATTATTCCTGGTATAGAATTTAGTGCCCATCATGATACCAGCGAGATTCATATTCTTGGTTATAATGTTGATATTTATAATAGGGAATTGGTGGAGCGGTTAAATGATGTGGTAGAAGCCCGGTGGACGAGATTTTCTACCATGGTGGAAAAGCTGCAGAATTTGGGTTATGATATATCTGAGACAGATGTATTGGAGATTGCCGATGGCAGTACCTCCATTAGCCGTTCTCATATTGCTCAGGTTATGGTGCGGAAGGGATATTGTGCCAGTGTCAAGGAGACCTTTGAGCAGTTGCTGGAAAAGGGCAAGCCTGCCTATGTATCTCATTATCGTTTAGAGCCAGAGGAAATCATTGATTTGATAAAGAATAGCGGTGGTACGCCGGTGTTGGCCCATCCTAAGCTGATACATAATGATGCTTTGGTGGAGGAGCTGTTGAAAAACGGTATTGAAGGTATTGAAGCTATTTATCCTAAGCACGATGAGGAGGATACCAAGCGGTATCTGGAGCTGGCAGAAAAATATCATTTGCTAGTAACTGGCGGCTCTGATTTTCACGGCATACCAGGCAGATGGCCTCAGCAGATAGGAGAATTTGTAGTAGATGATTGCTATGCTGAGGAATTGTACAGAGAACCTGAGCTATAAAAGGGGTTCTTCTGGAAAGTTGCTGCAAATAGACAAGATTGGATTTCTGGATATAGAAAATGGAGGGTACTATGGAGGTTATAGCTTTAGTGGGGCCAAGCGGCACCGGAAAAAGTCATCGTGCTCTTTTGGTTGCCCATAACAACCAGGCAGATGCCATTATTGATGATGGCCTGCTGATAAAGGACGGCAAAATAATTGCCGGTAAATCTGCCAAACGGGAGCAGAATAAGGTACTGGCTGTGAAGCGAGCTATCTTTGTGCTGCCAGGTCATGCAGAGGAAGTGCGCAAAGCAATTGAAGAAACTAAGCCAGTGCGGATTCTTATTCTGGGTACATCCGAGAATATGGCACGAAAAATAGCCAAAGCGCTGAAACTGCCAGAGATTTCTCATTTTGTGCATATTGAGGAAATTGCTACTCAGTCTGAAATGGAAAAGGCTCGCTTCCATAGATTGCGGGAGGGCAAGCATATTATTCCTGTACCAACCATCGAATTGAAGCCGCATTTTTCTGGTTATCTGGTAGATCCTATAAACTCTTTCTTGAAGAAGAAGCGAGGAGATGGGGATAGACGGCGGACTCTGGGAGAGAAATCCATTGTGCGTCCCGTATTCAGCTATTATGGCAAGCTGATTATTGATGACTGGGCCTTGAAGGCTATTGTTCGCAAGCTGCTGGTAGACGGAGAGAATGTTACCAAGGTAGCTGATGTAAAGATAGAGCATGTCTACAAGGGAGATGGGGAAGTAGGTTTTGAATCGGCTGGTATCGTTATTGGTTGTGAGGTAGTTATTACCTACGGCAAGCATATTCCTACCCTGGTACAGAAGCTGCAGACTCAGGTTCGCAAGGATGTGGAGTATATGACAGGCATGGTGGTTAAGAAGGTTAATATTACCATTAAGGCCTTGTTTGTTCAGCCTAAGCGGTTCTAAAACAGAATAATTTATTTTAGGGGAGTATTTCTGGTTTATGCTGGGAGTGCTCCCTGTTTTCTTGGACGCAAAAAACCGCCTCCTAAGAAGCGGTTAATACTCAATGGCAGGGGTAGCAGGACTCGAACCTACGAATGCTGGATTCAGAATCCAGTGCCTTACCAACTTGGCGATACCCCTATATGAAGTTCCGTTGCTCAATCACAACAATGAACATTATACAGATAAGATGAGAGGATGTCAAGGAAAATTTTAGAAAAAATGTTTACAAGAATAATGGATTTTTGCTCAAATTTGTGTATAATAAGGGTATGAAGATATAAATCTGATTGGGGAGGTTTTTTTATGAAATACGAATTTACGGAAGAATATTATACCGGTATTAAAATGATTGACGAAGAGCATGCTAAGCTTTTTGAAATTGCCAATAGAGCCTATGAATTGCTGACAAATCAGTTCAAGCTGGACAAATATGATGAAATTGCAGCTGTTCTGGAGGAACTGAAGGATTATACCAAGTACCATTTTAGTCATGAAGAAGAGTATATGAAGAGCATAAACTATGGCAAGCGGTTTAGCCAGATGCATCAGCATACTCAGTTTATTGAAAAGCTGGAATCCTATGATCTAAAGGATATTGACGAAAATCAGCAGGCAGGTCTCTTGGAGATTATTGATTTTCTGGCTGTATGGCTTCAGGGCCATATTAAGGGTATGGATAAGCGCATTCCTAAGGTAGAAGCATAATTTTTTTGGAAACATCTCTATGTACCATGCATAGGGATGTTTTTCTTGTTTGCCTTGTACTTTACTTTTGCAATAGTATGTGTTAATATGACAACGATGGACGGTATTCATTACAGCCTTGGCTGTGCAGGAACTGTACTATCTTTTTCTTGAATCGCCAATTCATCCGGGTATGAAGGTGGTGATATATATGAAAATTGGTTTTATTGGAGCAGGCAGGGTAGGTTTTACCCTAGGCAAGTATTTTTGTGAACATGGTGTAGAAGTTGCAGGTTACTATAGCCGCAATATTCAATCTGCCCAGGAGGCAGCAGAGTTCACCAACAGCCTGGTTTATGATTTACCAGCAAAGCTGCTGGAGGCTTGTGATATATTGTTTTTGACTGTTCCGGATGGAATAATTCCTCAGATATATAGGGAATTGTGCCAAGAATCGATTCGAGGGAAGATACTGTGTCACGCTAGCGGTGTTGCAGCTGCCGGTGAGACTTTTCCTGATATAGAGGCTCAGGGAGCCTGTGGATACTCAGTTCATCCGTTATTTGCTGTAAGTGATAAATATCACTCCTACAGGGAATTAACGGATGTTTTTTTTGCCTTGGAGGGAACAGCTGCCAGGCTGGATGATATGCTGAAATGGCTAAGAAGTACAGGCCTTAAGGTGCAGGTTATTGATTCTAAATGCAAGCCCAAGTATCATGCTGCAGCTTCCATTGTCAGCAATCAGGTAGTAGCTCTTTTTGCTGAGGCTCAGGCTATGCTGATGGAATGTGGGTTTCAGCCAGAAACAGCTATGGATGCTTTGAAGAAGATTTTTCTGGGCAATGCCCAGCATGTGGCTCAGGTAGGGCCTGTTAAGGCACTGACAGGACCAGTACAGCGAGGAGATGTTTCCACAGTGGCCAAGCACTTATCTGTGCTGGAAAAGCCTAAGGATAGACTGCTGTATCTGCTTTTGTCAGAAAAACTGATGGAAGTTGCCCAAAAGGGCAAAGCTGATTATCAGGAAAAGCCTATGAGAGAATTATTAGAGGATAGTTATAGTCAACTATTAACAGAGGAATATAGCCGGCTCAAAGGGGATAGAAATTGAGTCGATTTTGGTAGGAAAGGAAGATATATTATGAAGAATACAGTAGCAACCTTTTTGAAGATGAAGCAGCAGGGTGAGAAGATTTCCATGCTTACCTGTTATGATTACTCCACCGCCAAGCTGGAGGAGGAAGCTGGTATTAATGGTATTCTGGTAGGGGATTCTCTGGGAAATGTTATGCTGGGACTGCCCGATACCATTTCCGTTACTATGGAGGATATGATTACCTTTGGCCATGCTGTAGCCAGAGCTTGTCATAATACTATGGTAGTTATTGATATGCCATTTATGTCTTATCAGGTGTCTGTAGAGCAGGCCGTCATGAATGCAGGCCGCTTGATGAAGGAAGGTCGGGCCAATGCTGTTAAGCTGGAGGGAGGCGCAGCCGTATGTCCTCAGATTAAGGCCATTACAGATGCAGGTATTCCTGTTATGGCACATTTGGGCCTTACTCCTCAGTCTGTTAATGCCTTGGGAGGCAATCGTGTTCAGGGTAAAACCGAGGCCGGTGCTCAGAAGCTGATTGAGGATGCTTTGGCTATTCAGGAGGCTGGTGCCTTTGCTGTGGTTCTGGAATGTATTCCTGCCAAGCTGGCAGATATGATTACCAAGAAGCTGGATATTCCTACCATTGGTATTGGTGCGGGAGCTGGCTGTGATGGACAGATTTTGGTTTATCAGGATATGCTGGGCCTGTTTAGCGAATATACACCAAAATTTGTGAAGCATTTTGCAGAGCTGGGGGGAGCTATGAAGGAAGCCTTCCAGGCCTATGATAGAGAAGTTAAGGCAGGCAGCTATCCTGCTCCAGAGCATACCTTTAAGATTGATGATGATGTCTTAGAAAAATTGTATTGATTTTCTATTCACCATTAGCTTCAAATATGTTAAAATAGAGTGTGAAATTTAAATTTGAGGTTGATTATGCGTATTATTACAGGCTCGGCCAAGGGCTGCAATTTGAAAACTCCCAAGGGAATGAGTACCCGTCCTACATCTGATCGGGTAAAGGAATCCCTATTTAGTATTCTGGGCAGTGATGCCTGTGGCAGAGTGCTGGATATTTTTGCTGGTACTGGAGGTCTGGGGCTGGAGGCTCTAAGTAGGGGAGCAGACAGCTGTACCTTTATAGACAAGGCTACTACAGAGATTATTGCGGATAACGCAAAACATACCCGCTTGGCAGATAAGTGCCAGATTCTCAAAGGAGATGTTTTTGCCCAGCTTCGCAGGCTGGAGACATTAGGTCAGCAGTTTGACCTGGTATTTTGTGATCCTCCCTATCATCAGGGATTGGCCCACAGGGCTTTGGAGCAGTTGGATAATAGTCAATTGCTGGCTCCAGATGCCATTGTGGTTATGGAGTACGGTGGCGATGAGCCGGAACTGCCAGCTACAACGCGTCTGCAATTGGTCAAAAAACAGCAATACGGTAAAACAACTCAGATAAATTTTTATCATCTGCCTGTAGAGGAAGGTTGATTGCATATGAAAAGAGCCATCTGTCCGGGCAGCTTTGATCCGGTTACCCTGGGACATATTGATATATTTCAGAGAGCTTCCCATATTTTTGACGAGGTTTATATAGGGGTTTTTAACAATATTCGCAAGAAGCCTCTTTTGTCTGTGGAGGAGCGTATTGACCTGCTGGCGCAGGCCACAGCCCATCTTGATAATATCAAGGTAATTTCCTTTGACGGTCTATTGGCTGATTATATGGTCAAGGAAGATATTCAGGTTATAGTCCGGGGCCTTCGCTCAGTAACAGATTATGAATATGAGCAGGGGCAGGCTCAGATTATCAAGGCCATGCATCCGGAGCTGGATACCATGTTCCTGTTGGGGAAGCCGGAATACAATAGCTTTAGTTCCTCTGTGGTGCGGGAGATTATCAGATTTGGCGGAGATTGTTCCAAACTGGTACCCAACAATGTATATAGATATTTGAAGAGTAGGATTTGATTTTAGAATAAAGGGTGGTATTATCTATGAATGAAGAAGCTATGCTGAAGATTGATGCGGCAATAGACGAAATTGAGAATTATGTGTCCGGGGCACATAGAGTTCCTCTTTTGGAAAAGGTACTGGTCAAGGATGATGAGCTTTTTCATTTGATGGATAATCTTCGTAATGAGATTCCTCGGGAGGTCAACGAGGCTCTGGAAGTGTGCCATCGCAGGGATGAAATTATTAGTGTGGCTCAGAATGAAGCAGACCAGATTATTGAAAGAGCCAACAAGGAAGCTCAGGAGATTATTGATAAGGCTAAGCTTTTTGCCCAGAAAACCGTGGATGAAAATGTCCTGGTGATTCAGGCCAAAGAGGAAGCTATGAACGTTAAGAATCAGACTGAGGAAAGTGTCAAGAAGCTTCAGGATGAGACTACTGCCTGGGTACAGCAGCAGAAAGAAGAAACTGATGCCTATGTGAAGCAGCAGCGGGAGGAAAACGAAGCTTATGTAAAGCAGCTAAAGGAAGATGCTGAGCGCTATGCTGTGCAGATGTTTGACCATGTACTGGCTAATATGAATTCTGCTATTAATGCCATTCACAACGATGTGGGCGGCGTAATGCAGGCTATGAATCAGGCCAAGGAGCAGATTCATTCTGCCAACAAAAAGGTATAACCAGGTATCCTATATTCCCAACCTCTAGGGGGCGGGATGTAGTGCTAATGCTAGGGAGAGTCATGATAATGCCATTTTGGGCAGATATCATGGCTCTTTTTCTTAAAAATAGAAAAAATGCTTGCTGAATGTCAAAATGTCAAATATAATATAGGTAAAGGTCAAATTGTCAAGCAAATTAAAAAGAAACAGGGTGTTATTATGAGCAATATAGCAGATTTAATTGAAGATTATATTTTGACCAGATTGGCGGAACAGCAGACAGGGCAGGTGGAAC
>Ga0129310_1000541_pt1 | contig 44742 bp, 41 predicted proteins | sample Go1ome_2_FD_94433 | JGI IMG/M metagenome (GOLD analysis project Ga0129310, IMG submission 94433) | Western lowland gorrila individual fecal microbial communities from Wisconsin, USA - Go1022A metagenome | ecosystem: Host-associated > Mammals > Digestive system > Large intestine > Fecal | place... | reverse complement strand
TTTCTCCCGGGTGATGTCCGCGCCGTTTTCCTGCATGAGCCAGTCCAGCTGCTCGTCGGTGATGCCGGGAATCTTGTTTTTCACATCTTCGCGTTTCATGGTGGAAAACTCCTTTCTGGGTGTGAAACCACGGTTTGGTAACGCGGTTTTCCTTCCGCTGGCGGTTTTGGGCAGGGTACGCACTGCCCGCTGCGATGGCACCGTTTGCAGGGCTCGAACCTGCGGCACACGGTTTTGGAGACCGGCGCTCTGCCAACTGAGCTAAAACGGCATAAAAAAAGCACCATGCATTTTGCACAGTGCTTTGAAGAGGGGAACGCGATTTGAGAAATTGTTTGAATTTCCTCTAAAACTGAAATGAGAATTTAAGATTTCTCCAAAATTGCAATGAGATTCTCCAAAATTGCAATAAGAATGGATGTAATAATGTAGACCGCAAGGGCAATCCACTCAGGCGACAGCACCCAGAGCCATGACCAGTTGATAATGCCGGCCAGCTTCAGACCGATGAACAGAACCGTCAACAGCTCACAGACACCGATACGGCCGGTGAATTGGTTGTTGTCTTTCATAACGTACCTCCGAAAAATGGGCATGAAAAAACCACGGTGCGAGTGCATCGTGGTTCATACGATGATTAAATGCGGCCTTGCTTCTTCAACTCGGCAACTTCTTTCGGGGAAAGGGTTTCAAATTCCAAAGTTTCTTCAGCGAGAGCTTGAAGACGTTCTTGCCATGCACGTTTATCGTCTGAAGCATCAGTTGTTTTTTGATTTTTATTCATGGCAAAATCACCTCCAACACAATTTGATCTTCTTTGGCTGATAATACTCTGTAAAAGTTATCTTTGTCAAGAAGAAGTTCGTGCTGATTTTTGAAGTTGCTGATATCTTCCACATATCCCGCAAATGTTCCGGCCTTTGCATAAATTGTTATCTTGCAATCAGCATTTTGCAATGTTCCTGTTTTAACTACAGATGTGCTGAAAAACTGTTTTGGTCTTACGATATCACCTACAACATTGCGAAAAAATGGATTCACGGTAACGGTTCGATAGCAAATAACGTCATATTTTAATGTGCTGCGCTTCAACGCTCCGGAAATTCTTTCGGCATATTCTCTAAGCATGGAATCTTCTTCTGCAGCACCACGAAGCATCCGGTTCAATCGCTCAAAGAAACGGTCAGGCTTCTTGTCGCCAGGGTTGAACGTGTATTTTTGAAGAGCAATCCGTTCGGCATCTGCCAAGCTTTCAATCCACGGCTGTGCTTCTTTTCTGAGTACTGCAACAACCTTGCTTTCGGGGAGCGGGTTAAAATTCGGAATCTGAGGCAGGGCTTTCCTCGCTGCATACGCCGCCCGTTTCTGGGCATTGATGGCATCCTTCCGGGCCGCATAGTCAATGCGCCGCCAGGCGTTCACATCGCCGCCCGCCTCCCGGTACTGACGCAGGTATTCCGCCGGGTCATATCCGGCCACGGTGGTGCTGCGGTCAAACCGCACCGCAAACTCACAGTCGCAGTTGGCATGGATGTGCGAGGCGTGGCCGCCTTTCAGCAGCTTGGCGCTGGCCTTCTGCCAGCCGTTGGAGGCCAGCATCATGCAGAAGGGGCAGGTGTCCCCGTGGGGCACCCAGGCCCATTCCGCCCCGTCCCGGATGGCGTTGTGCAGGGTGGTGTCGGCCCCGGCCCGCTTCACCAGGCGGCGCACGCCGTTGGGCAGGTTGGCCGGGTTCTGGCGCCTGGTGGCGTTCACCATGCGGGCCACCTCGCCGTAGGCGGCCGGTTCGGCCGGTTCGGCCGCGGGTACGTTGGCCTTGGAAGCCTCGGCCAGCGCGTCGTACATCTGGCAGGCCAGCTCGGCGCTGCCCTCGCCGTACTTCGTCACCAGCGCGTTGGCGTAGGCGATCAACGCCGGGCCGTCCTCAATGCCGTGGGCGGCCACGTATTCCTGCATCAGCTGCCCGGCAACCAGATAAAAAACGCGTGCACATTCCGGGAAACTGTGCTAGACTATTAGCAATGGCTAACTACGGAGGAGGCGACCCGACCGAATGACTGAGCAGGAATACAAGGCCATGTCCATCCGGGAATTTACCAAAGCGGCAGCAATCTATGATTCCGGGCATGCAGGCCTGTACGAGATGTGCAAGGACGATTATCCGCCCGTTCTGGAGGAATTGAAGCAATGTCCATTTCAGACGCTGCTGGATGTCGGCTGCGGAACCGGCCCGATGATCGAGCTTTTGCTGAAGGAATTTCCGGATAAATGCTGCACCGGAATTGATCTGACGCCCCGCATGATCGAGGCGGCGCAGGCGAAGCACCTTGCCAACGCCAAATTTCTGGTGGGGGACAGCGAGCATCTGCCCTTTGAAGCGGGGGCCTTTGATGTGGTGATCTGCACGAACAGCTTTCACCACTATCCCAACCCACAGGCGTTCATGCAGGAAGCCGCGCGCGTGCTGAAGGACGGCGGCAGGCTGATTCTGCGGGACTACACAAGCAGCCCCTTCGTCCTGTGGCTGATGAACCACATCGAGATGCCGCTGGCCCATCTTTGCGGGCATGGAGACGTGAAAATCCACAGCTGCAGCGAAGTGCGGGAACTGTGCGCCGTGGCCGGATTGAAGGTGCGGAAGCTGGAGCCGCAGAAAGGCTTCCGGCTGCACCTTGTGGCGGAGAAAGGCGAACCGCGGTAAGGCGGCAGGCAGAGCGCAGCCCCGGCACCGAACTGCAGCCCCGGCGGGCACCACATAAACAAAGGCAGAGCGCCACCCCAGCGGGCGGCACCCTGCCTTTTTATGTTTTTATGGTGCAGGATGAATCAATACACCACAGCGTCCGCGGCGGTGTAGCCTTCCAGAGAGTTCTCCTGCACCTGGATGCAGATATAGGTAAGCTCAGAATCGCTGGCGGCGGAGAACTGGCGCTTGGCCGCGGGGGCAACTTTCAGCCAGTCGCCCGCAGCGAGGGGTACCTCTTCGCCGTCGATCACCACATGGCCCTTGCCGGAGAGAATGCCGTAGATCTCCTCGTTTTTCTTATGGGAGTGAACAAACGGAACGCCTGCACCTGCCGGCAGGGTGTTCAGGCTGATTTCGGCACCGGTCAAAGCGAGTGCGTCGTGCAGCTCCGTCCGATTTTCCTTTGCGACCGTCGTTTTTGTATAGTTTGCCATTGTGCATACCTCCATTTTGATGGGCTTGTTGTGCAATGTTTCATTGCCTGCTTTGAGTATAAAAGCCCACACATGCCAAAACAAGTACGCACCTTTTTGTAACTGTACATTCAAAAATGACTGTGCTATAATAAACGGGGGTGAAGGATATGCGTACAAAAGACGAACTGCCGGAATGCCCGGTTGCCACCGCGGTTGCCCTGATCGGCGGAAAGTGGAAACTTCTGCTTCTGAGAAACCTGCGGGAGCGCCCGTGGAGATTCAATGAGCTGCAGCGCAGCCTCGAAGGGATCTCTCAGAAGGTTCTGACCGAAAGCCTGCGGCAGATGGTCGATGACGGGCTTGCGTATCGGCACGATTATCATGAAAACCCGCCAAGAGTGGAATATGGCCTGACCGAGCTTGGCATGCAAATGCTGCCGATCGTCAATGCACTGGAAGGCTTTGGCAGCTACTACAAGTCGGTGGTGGAACAGACCTGACGCGGCAAAGCCGGGGGCAAGTGCGACCTGGAAAAGACTGCGTTTGCGGGGTAAAAAACGCCCCGGCGGGGCGATGAAACGGCAAATTAAAAAGAATCAAAGCAGAAAAAAGCGCCCGGGGTGCGGAGGGAGAAACGTGAAAAAACAGCAGACGATCTGGCGGTTCGGCATTTATCTGGCAGGCATGGCCATTCTGGCCATGGGGCTGATCCTCAACACAAAGGCGGGGCTGGGGTCCTCGGCCATCATTTCGGTGCCCTACACCACCAGCCTGGCCAGCGGCTGGAGCCTGGCGGACCTGACCCTGATCACCTATTGCGTGCTGGTGCTGGCGCAGTTTTTTATTAAGGGCAAAAAACGCACGCCGCTGGATCTTCTGCAACTCGTGGTGAGCGTGGTGTTCACCCGGTTCATGGCGCTGTTTCAGGCCTGCGTGCCCTACCAGAGCGGCTTTCTGCCCACAGACCTGCTGGTGCTGGCCCTGGGGCTGGTGCTCACCGGCATGGGCGCGGCCATGACGGTGGACATGCAGCTGGTGCCGAACCCCGGCGACGGCATTGTGAGCAGCATCTCCGAGCGCACCGGCAAAGAGCTGGGCCTGTGCAAAAACTGCGTGGATGCGTGCTGTGTGGCCGGTTCGCTGGTGCTGGGGGCCGTGTTTGGCAATGTCCTGCTGGGCGTGGGGCTGGGCACCATCCTCTCCATGATCGGGGTGGGCCGGGTGATCTACCTGTTCAACCGGTTCGCCCGGGTGCCCCTGCGCCGCAAGGCCGGGCTGGAGGGCTGAACCGCCCCCTGGCCTTTGGCTGACATAGAGAAAACAAACGAAATAGGAAAACACCGGCCGCGGCCGGGAAGGAGCGCTTGCAATGCAGTGGAATTCCACATTGTACGACCAGAAGCACGATTTTGTGGCGAAATACGGGGAAGGGCTGCTGGCCCTTCTGCCCGAAAACCCGGCGCAGGCCATTCTGGACCTGGGCTGCGGCACCGGCACGCTCACGGCCCAGCTGGCGGCCCGGGGCAGCCGGGTGATTGGCGTGGACAGCGCCCGCCCCATGGTGGAGCGCGCCCGGGCGCAGTACCCGGAGCTGACGTTTCAGGTGTGCGACGCGCTGGCCCTGCCCTTTGAGGGCGAGTTTGACGTGGTGTTCTCCAACGCGGTGTTCCACTGGATCGCCGACCACGACACCCTGCTGGAAAACGTGAAGAAGGCCCTGAAGCCCGGCGGGCAGCTCATCTGCGAGTTCGGCGGGCCCGGGAACATTGCGGTGGTGGAGCAGGCCTTCAACCGCGCCTGTGAGGAGATGGGGCTGGCGGTGCGCGCGCCCCGGTTCAACTTCCCCACGCCGGAGGAGTTTTCGGCCCGGCTGGCGCGCCATGGCCTGACCCCGGTGAATGTGTATGACTACGACCGGCCCACCCCGCTGAAGGACGGCGAGCAGGGGCTGGCCAACTGGATGCGGCAGTTCTTCGCCGGGCAGCTGGAGGCCCTGCCGGAACAGACGGGGCAGGCCCTGCTGGCCCGCGCCGAAGCGCTGGCCCGCCCGAAGCTGTGGGACGGCGACCACTGGACCGCCGACTACCGCCGCCTGCGGGCCGTGGCACGAAAACCTGCCGAATAAGTCTGTTTTTGCCAAATAGGCTCTTGACATAGGATTTTTGGGGTGCTACAATGGCAAGCGTTGAGACCAAATGATAAACGCGATGAACCGGAAAAGAGCGGAAAACAAGCCCACAGAGAGCTGCCGGGTGGTGTAAGGCAGTGGTACGTTTCCGCTTTACTGGCCGGGGAGCGGGCACGCTGAACCGTACATGGCAGTAGGCGGCACGGAATTCCACCGTTACAGGGAAAAGCAATCGCCGGGGCGGAAAGCCTGAGGCCGTTGCGCTGAGTGGGCGCATGAACAATGCGTCAAAATCGGAGTGGTACCGCGGAATGTTCCGCCCCCGATGCCCGCAATGGGCATCGGGGGCGTTTTTATTTTCCCGTGCTTGCGGCGCGAAAAGCCGGTACCCGAACAATCGTCTGCAAGAAATAGGAGGCAGAAAATCATGATTCCCGTTTGTTCCCTCATTGTGCTGGTGGCCGTCATTGCGGTGAGCGCCATCACCAAAAAGAACGCCGGCATTCTGGCCATTATGGCGTCCTTCGTGTTCGCAACCATCGCCGCGGCCAACGGCGTTGACATTAAGGTCAGCAAGATCGTTTCCGGCGGCTGGCCCATGAGCGTGTTCTTCATCGTGATGGCCACCACGTTCCTGTTCGGCATCGCCAACCTGAACGGCACCACCAAGGCCCTGAGCCAGAACATCGCCTGCCTGGCCCGGGGCAACGCCCGGGTGCTGCCCCTGCTGTTCTTCGTGCTGGGCGCGGTGATCTCCGCCGCCGGTGCGGGCGGTCTGATCGTGGCCGTGATCATGCCCGTGGCCCTGTATGTGGCTGTGGACAACGGCATTCCCGTTCTGATGATGAGCCTGGTCACCATGGGCGGTATCATGGTGGGCGGCCTGTCGCCTCTGGCCATCAACGGCATTGTGGCCAGCCAGCTCTCTGCCGAGCAGGGCATCACCAACTACAACCCCCTGTGGGCGGCCTACGCCGTGAGCATGACCATCTTCTCTCTGGGCGCTTACCTGCTGCTGGGCGGCCTGAAGTGCAAGAAGATGACCACCACCCCTCAGTTTGTGAAGTTTGACAAGAACCAGACCATCACCCTGGTGGCCATTGTGGCCGTTGTGGTCTGCGTGGTGTTCTTCAGCATGGACATCGGCCTGGTGTGCTTCACCTGCGCCGGCATTCTGCTGATGCTGAACGTGGCCGACCAGAAGAAGGCCATTGCCGCCATTCCCTGGGCCACCATCCTGCTGATCGGCGGCATGGCCGTGCTGATCAGCGTAGTCAAGACCTGCGGCGGCATTGATTTCCTGAGCGACAAGCTCTCCAACGTGATGGGCCCCCGCTCCGCACAGCCCATCTTCGTCATCCTGGGCGGCCTGATGGGCGCTGTGTCCAGCGGCACCGGCGTGGTTATGCCCACCCTGATCCCCCTGGCTTCTCAGCTGGCCGGCCAGCTGGGCACCGTCAGCGCGCAGAAGCTGATCGTGGGCGTCATCGTTGGTACCAACGGCGTGGTGATCAGCCCCCTGTCCACCGTGGGCGGCATTGCGGTTGGCAGTGCGCCTGAGGCTGTGGATAAGGACAAGCTCTACAACGAGCTGCTGCTCTCCGCCATTGCGTTCATCCTGCTGAACGCCATTGCCAGCGCTCTGGGTCTGTTCACCATCTTCGGCTAAGCCCCGGAGCAGCCCCTGAAAAAACACCCCTATCAAAGCATGGCCCGCCGCCGGGGAACATTCCCCGGCGGCGGGCCGCTTTTTATGGGCAGGGCTGCACCTGGCGATGGAACAACCCCGGCCGATTTGACCGGCCGGGGCGATTTTGCTATAATAAAGTACAGAATCGTTCCCCCGGTGCCCGCCTCAGGAAGGGGCGGCGCGCCCTCAGGAAGAGGGCCTTGGCCGCGCAAAACAGGGGAGCTTTGTTTCAACAACGTTTTATGGCTGCCGGTGGGTGCACCGGCCGGCCTTAGCTTTGCATTTGTCTGCCATGAAGGCGACTGCCTGGCCCGGGAAGGGCGGGGCGGCGGCCCTCATGGCCTTTTTTATGCCCGGCGGAACGCGCCGCCGGTGGAATTGCTTTTGGAAGAAGGAGAACGAAACCATGCATATGTCCGATGCACTGCTGTCCCCCGCGGTGGGGCTTACCATGTGTGCCGTCAGCGCCGGGGCGCTGGCGGTGAGCGCCGCCCGGGTGCAGCGCAGCCAGCTGACGCGCCAGAAGCTGCCCATGATGGCGGTGGGCGGGGCCTTTGTGTTTGCGGCCCAGATGATCAACTTCACCATTCCGGGTACTGGCTCCAGCGGGCACATCGGCGGCGGCATTCTGCTGTCCGCCCTGCTGGGCGGCGGGCCGGCGCTGCTGGCGCTGGCGGCGGTGCTGGTGATCCAGTGCCTGTTCTTTGCAGACGGCGGCCTGCTGGCCCTGGGCTGCAACATCTTTAATATGGGCGTGCTGCCCTGCCTGGTGGTGTATCCGCTGGTGGTGCGGCCCATTCTGCGCAAAGGCCTTACCCCCCGCCGCCTGAGCGCGGCGGCCCTGCTGGGGTCCGTGCTGGGGCTGCAGCTGGGGGCCTTCGGCGTGGTGCTGGAGACCCAGCTCTCCGGCATTACGGCGCTGCCCTTCGGCACCTTTGCGGCGCTGATGCAGCCCATTCATCTGGCCATCGGCGTGGGCGAAGGCCTTGTGACGGCCGGTGTGCTCTGCTTTGTGGCCCGGGTACAGCCCGAAGTGCTGGAGAGCACCCGGCAGGAGCGGCCCATGGAGAAAACGGCCAGCGTGAAAAAAATCGCGGCGCTGCTGCTCTGCCTGACGGTTGCGGTGGCGGGCGGCCTGTCGCTGTTTGCGTCCCAGAACCCGGACGGGCTGGAGTGGGCGGTGCAGGCCGTCACCGGCAGCACCGAGCTGGAGGCCGAGGGCGCCGTGCAGGAGAACGCCGCCGCCATTCAGGAGAAAACGGCCCTGATGCCCGACTATGACTATGCGGACGGCGAGGGCAGCGGCACCAGCACCGCCGGTGTGGTGGGCAGCGCCCTGACCTTTGTGCTGGCCGGCGGCGTGGGCCTGGCCCTGGCGGCCGTAAAAAAGCGCCGCGCAAAGCAGGGGGCGGCCGAGCAGGGCTGATTTGACCGGGCGGGAAGCCCTCGAAACGACTTGAACGAAAGGAGGACACCCCATGGGACCCATTGCAGCGCAGCTGGGCCAGCTGACCCGGCTGGAAGAGCTGGCGGGGCAGAACAGCCCCATTCACCGGCTGCACCCCGGCGCAAAGCTGGCGGCCACCGGGGTGTACCTGCTGTGTGTGCTGTCGCTGGGGCGGCTGCAGTTCGGGCGGCTGGCCCCTTACCTGCTGTACCCGGTGGTGGTGCTGAACCTGGCGGAAGTGCCGCTGGGGCTGGTGTTGCGCCGGGCCGCGCTGGCCCTGCCCTTCTGCGCTTTTGCGGGGCTTTCCAACCTGCTGCTGGAGCGGCAGGTGCTGCTGCGGCTGGGGCCGGTGCCCGTCACCGTAGGGCTGGCCAGCTGCGGGGTACTGCTGCTGCGGGCGCTGCTGTGCGTTTCGGCGGTGCTTGCGCTGGCAGCCGTTACCCCATTCGGGCAGCTCACAGGCCAGCTGCGGCGCATGAGGATGCCGAGCTTCTGCGTAGCCCTGCTTGAAATGCTGTACCGCTACCTGGGGCTGCTGGCCGGGCAGGCGGGCAGTATGCTCACCGCCTACCGCCTGCGGGGCGGCAGCGGAAAGGGGCTGCCGGTGGGGCACATGGGCAGCTTTATCGGGCAGCTGCTGCTGCGCAGCACCGCCCGGGCCCAGCGGGTGTACCAGGCGATGGAATGCCGCGGCGGCTTTACCGGCGGCAGCGCAGCGCAGAAGCGCCCCTTTACACGAAACGATTGGCTGTATCTTGCGGCGGTTTGCCTGCCCTGCCTTGCGGCACGGGCGGAGGACCTGCCGCTTTTGCTGGGGAGGCTGTTTGTATGCTGAAACTGGAACATCTCACAGCCGCCTATCCGGACGGCACCAAGCCGGTGCAGGACGTGAGCCTGTGCGTGGAGGACGGCCAGCGGGTGGCCCTGATCGGGGCCAACGGGGCGGGCAAAACCAGCCTGATCCTCTCGCTGGTGGGGGTGCTGCCCGCCGATGGGGCGGTAACGGTGGACGGCCTGACGCTCTGCCCGGAGAATCTGCCCGCGCTGCGCCGGAAGATCGGCGTGGTGTTTCAGGACCCGGACGACCAGCTGTTCATGCCCACGGTGCTGGAGGATGTGGCCTTTGGGTTGGAGAATCAAGGCCTGCCCGCCGAGCGGGCCCGCCAAAAGGCCCAGGCCGCGCTGGACGCCCTGAACATCGGGGCGCTGGCCGGGCGCACGCCGCTGAAACTCTCCGGCGGCGAAAAGCGCATGGCCGCGCTGGCCACCGTGCTGGCGCTGGAGCCGACGCTGCTGGCGCTGGATGAACCCACCGCCTTTCTGGACCCCCGCGCCCGGCGCACCCTCATCCATTGCCTGAACGGGCTGGACACGGCCATGCTCATCGCCACCCACGACCTGGCCTTTGCGGCCCAGGTGTGCCCGAGGGCGGTGCTTCTGCGGGAAGGGCGGGTGTTTGCCGACGGCCCCTGCCGGGAGCTGCTGTACGACCCGGCCCTGATGGAGGCCTGCGGCGTGGAGGCCATTGGGGCGGACGGCTGAAAAATGGGCAAGGCCGAACCGGCCGGAACCGGCGGGGCTTTGGCAAAATCTGTAATTTTGAGCAATAAATGTACAAATAGTATTCATAAAAGGCGAAAACAGGCCGCAGAAACGGCACGAAAGGAGTCGAACCAACATGACATTGCAGGAATTCTTTACCGAACATCCCAAAGCGGCGTTGGGATGTTCCGGCGGGGTGGATTCTTCGTATCTGCTGTGGGCGGCGGTGAACGCCGGGGCGGACATCGCGCCCTATTACATTCAGACGGCCTTCCAGCCCGCCTTTGAGCTTGAGGACGCCCAGCGGCTGTGTGCGCAGATCGGCGTGAAGCTGAACGTGATCCGGCTGGACGCGCTGGCCGACCCCCGTGTGGCGGCCAACCCGGCCAACCGCTGCTACTACTGCAAGGTGGGGTTATTCGGGGCGCTGCGGGCCAGAGCGAAGGCCGACGGATACGACCTTTTGCTGGACGGCACCAACGCCAGCGACGACGCGGGCGACCGCCCCGGCATGAAGGCCCTGCGGGAGATGGAGGTGCGCTCGCCCCTGCGGGAGTGCGGCCTCACCAAGGCCATGATCCGGCAGGAATCCCGCAAGGCGGGGCTGTTCACCTGGGATAAGCCCGCCTATGCCTGCCTGGCCACCCGGGTGCCCACCGGGCGCACCATCACCTCGGAGCTGCTGCGCCGGGTGGAGGGGGCTGAGACGGCGCTGTTTGCCCTGGGCTTTACGGATTTCCGGGTGCGGCTGTACGACGAGGCCGCCCGGCTCCAACTGCCCGAGGGCCAGCTGGCCAAAGCGGTGGAGCAGCGGCAGGCCATCCGGCAGGCGCTGGCTCCCTGGTTTGACGTTGTGTTGCTGGACACCCAGACGAGATGAGGAGCGGCCCATGGAACAGCAGGAAATTCTGAACCTTTTGCAGCAGGTGGCCGATGGAAGTGTGACCCCGCAGCAAGCCCAGCTGCAGCTGAAAATGGCCCCCTTTGAGGACCTTGGCTTTGCCAAGCTGGACCACCACCGGGCGCTGCGCCAGGGCGTGGCCGAGGTGATTTACGGGGCGGGCAAAACGCCGGAGCAGATCCGCGCCATTGCGGCGGCCATGCTGGCCCGGGGCCAGCGCACGGTGCTGATCACCCGTATGAGCGCCGAGGCCGCCGAGGCCATGGAGGGCCTGCCCTTCCGGTATGACCCGCTGAGCCGGGTGGGCATTGCGGGCACTCTGCCCGAGCCGGATGGCCACGGAACCATTCTCATTGCCACCGGCGGCACCAGCGACCAGCCGGTGGCCGAAGAGGCGGCCCTCACCGCTGAGGCCCTGGGCAACCGGGTGGTGCGCCTGTATGACGTGGGGGTGGCCGGGCTGCACCGGCTGCTGGCCCATCTGGATGAGATCATGTCCGCTCAGGTGATCGTTGCCATTGCGGGCATGGAGGGGGCGCTGGCCAGCGTCATCGGCGGCCTGGCCGACTGCCCGGTCATCGCGGTGCCTACCAGCGTGGGCTACGGGGCCTCGCTGGGCGGGCTTTCGGCGCTTTTGTCCATGCTCAACTCCTGCGCCAGCGGGGTGAGCGTGGTGAACATCGACAACGGCTTTGGGGCGGCCTATCAGGCCAGCCTCATCAATCACATGGAGGTGAAGGGATGAAGACCCTGTATCTGGAATGCAATATGGGCGCGGCGGGAGATATGCTCACCGCGGCCTTGTGGGAGCTGCTGGACGAGACCCGGCGGGAGGAGTTCCTGAACACCATGAACGGTCTGGGCCTGCCCGGCGTGGAGGTGCGGACGGAAAAGGCCGCCCAATGCGGCATTTGGGGCACCCATATGCAGGTGAAGGTGCACGGCGAGGAAGAGGAAAGCCTGGACGTGAACCAGGAGCACATTCACGAACACGGCCATGAACACGCGCATGGTCACGAACACACCCATTGCGGCGAAGTTCATCCGGGCCATACGCATGACCATGTGCAGGAGCCTGTTCACGGGCAGGAGCACAGCCATGAACATCCCCATGGCCACGGCGGAGAGGGGCACCACCACCACACCGGCATGGCCGAGATCGAGGCGCAGATCGGCGCGCTGACCCTGCCCCAGGCGGTGCGCCAAAACGCGCTGGCGGTGTTCCGGCTTCTGGCCCAGGCCGAGAGCCACGCCCACGACCGCCCGGTGGAGCAGATCCACTTCCACGAGGTGGGCACCATGGACGCTGTGGCGGACGTGGTGGGTGCCTGCCTGCTGCTGCATATGCTGGCCCCGGATGAGATTCTGGCCTCGCCGGTGCATGTGGGCTGCGGCCAGGTGCGGTGCGCCCACGGCATTCTGCCGGTGCCCGCCCCGGCCACAGCGTACCTGCTGCAGGGGGTGCCCGCCTACGGCGGCAGCGTGCAGGGCGAGCTGTGCACCCCCACCGGTGCGGCCCTGCTGCGGCACTTTGTAAAACACTTCGGCCCCATGCCGGTGATGGCCGCCCGGGCCATTGGCTACGGCATGGGCAAAAAGGAATTTGCGCAGGCCAACTGTGTACGGGCCTTTTGGGGAGAGACGGCGGACCGGCAGGATGAGGCAGCCCAGCTGAGCTGCAACCTGGACGATATGACCGGCGAGGACATCGCCTTTGCGGCCGAACAGCTGCTGACGGCGGGGGCGCTGGACGTGTGGACCCAGGCCATCGGCATGAAGAAGGGCCGCCCGGGCGTGATGCTGTGCTGTCTGTGCCGCCCAGAGGACGCTGCCCGGCTAGGCGAAGTGATGCTGCGGCACACCGCCACGCTGGGGGTGCGCAAAACCCTGTGCACCCGGCAGGTGCTGGAGCGGGAGAGCCGTGTGCTGCAGGCCGGGGAGGACACCGTGCGGGTGAAAACCGCCGCCGGGGCTGGGGCGCGCAAGGCCAAGCTGGAATATGAGGATTTGGCCGCCATTGCCCGCCGCCGCGGCGAGACTCTGGCCCAGGTGCGCCGCCGCCTTGCCCCGCTGCTGGAGGAGTGAACTTTTCCACAGAAGCGGCGCTGCTTTGTGGAAAATCGAAGCGGCCAAAGAAACCGCCGGTTAAAAAAGCAGAAACCGTCCCGCAGCCGCCGGAGCGGTGCTTAAGCCGTTAGGCGGGAATTGCGCGGTGTTGCCCTAAATAAAGAGGACAAAGCAAAAGGCAGGGGCCACCGCCACGGTGACACCCGGCCTTTGTTCGTTTCCGCTTACCGCTTTGCGTATTCTCTTTTGCAGAATCTCCTGCAAACAAAAAGAGAATGTACAATGACTTGCGCAAACTTGCGCTCCATATTTCTCTGCATACTTCGTTCGTGATTGCCTGTAGGCCATGCCTTGTGTTATATTTTGCTCATGGGGAATAGAGTTTCCTTTTTTCGTTAAGCTGCTATGTGACAACTCAACTTTAACACATGGGGCTCTATTCCTCCTGTTTTTTCATTTCACGGTCCAGGATGTATTGTAGTTCTACGAAAAAATGCAATGATTTGCCCGGCCCTCTCGTTTATAAAGTACAAGCCATTTATAATAAGAAGCAGCAGAACCTCTGTTGCTTTGGACGGCCCGAAATGCAGCGTCCCGGGCCGCGGAGGCTCCCCCGTTCAGAAAGGAGCGTGTTCTCAATGACCCCATCCCTGTTGTTCTGGCTGGCCGCCGCTGTGGCCCTGCTTGCGGCGGAGGGCCTGACCGTCAATCTGGTCTCCATCTGGTTTGCCGTGGGCGCGGTGGGCGGCCTGGCCGCCAGCTGGCTGGGCGCTTCGCTGCTGGTGCAGTTTGCCGTGTTTGCGCTGGTCAGCTTTGTGTGCCTGCTGGTCACCCGGCCGCTGGTGCGCCGCCTGCGGCCCGCCGCCCCCAAGGGGCTGGATGCCGACGGCAACCTGGGGCGCACCGGCCTGGTGCTCACCCCCATCCGCCCCGGCTGTGAGGGCCGCGTGCGGGTGGACGGTGTGGACTGGCGGGCCGCCTGCAGCACGCCGCTGGAGGCCGGGGCCCGCTGCCGCGTGACTGCCGTGGGGGCCACCACCCTGACGGTGGAGCCGCTTTCCGTCCCTTCCCACAGCGCAACCTGACCGCCCGCTCACCCACACACTGGGGCGTTTGCCCCGCACGCAAAGGAGAAACTCTATGCCTGCTCTGATTGCCCTGTTCGTCATCGTTCTTGCGGTTGTCATTCGCAACATCGTCATCGTGCCCCAGGCTTCGTCCTATGTGGTGGAGCGCATGGGCATTTACAGCGCCACCTGGGGCGCCGGGCTTCACTTCAAGATCCCCTTCATCGAGCGGGTGGCCAAAAAGGTCAGCCTGAAGGAACAGGTGGTGGACTTCAAGCCCCAGCCCGTCATCACCCGCGACAACGTTACCATGCAGATCGACACCGTGGTGTTCTTCCAGGTGACCGACTCCAAGCTATACACCTATGGCGTGGACCGCCCCCTCTCTGCCATTGAGAACCTGTGCGCCACCACCCTGCGCAACATCATCGGCGAGATGGAGCTGGACCACACCCTCACCAGCCGGGACGTGATCAACACCAAGATCACCGCCATTCTGGATGAGGCCACCGACAAGTGGGGCATCAAGGTGAACCGGGTGGAGGTCAAGAACATCATCCCGCCCGCCGAGATTCAGGACGCCATGGAGCGCCAGATGAAGGCCGAGCGCCTGCGCCGCGAGAGCATTCTGCGGGCCGAGGGCGAGAAGCGCAGCGCCATTCTGGTGGCCGAAGGCGAAAAGGAGAGCGCCATCCTCCGGGCGGACGCCGTGCGCGAGCAGCGCATCCGGGAGGCCCAGGGCGAGGCCCAGGCCATTCTGGAGGTGCAGAAGGCCCTGGCGGACTCCATCCGGATGTTGAACGAGGCCGCCCCCAACAACCAGGTGCTGGCCCTGAAGAGCCTGGAGGCCCTGGGCAAGGTGGCGGACGGCAAGGCCACCAAGCTGATCATCCCCTCCAACCTGCAGGATCTGGCCGGCACCGTGGCCAGCATTAAGGAGCTGATCACCGAGGCCCCGGGCGGCGAGGGCGGCCCCAAAGCGTAACGCCGCTTTGGCATTTTTCCCAATTTATCCGGCCAAAGCACCCATGAAAATTGTTGCCTGCGCGGCCCCGCCGGGCACCGGTTCCGGTTGCGCCGGGCCGCATTCCATGCTATAATAATTGCCAGCATAGGGCAATGGTGCCTGCGTGGGGGAGAACCCTCCCACGCAGGCACTTTTTTATTTTATCGCCCAGAACTTGGCGGCACACCGCCGGAAAGCTGTGAGGTAAGAGCATATGGAACCGCTGAAGCGCTACATTCCCATCGACTATTCCAAATACGCCCCGGACATTCCCGAAGACCAGCTGGAAACCTACTACGGGCTGCCCCAGAAGGTGCAGTTCTGCAAAGAGTGCGTGATGAGCAACCAGAAGCCCAACAGCTGCTACGAATTTGAGCACACCATCCGCTCCAGGAAAAAGACCATGGTCATTCAGCCGGACGGCGTGTGCGACGCCTGCCATGCCTGCCACAACAAGGAAAACCACACCATTGACTGGGCTGAGCGGGAGCGGGAACTGCGGGATCTGTGCGACCAGTACCGCAAAACCGACGGCAGCTACGACTGCCTGGTGCCCGGCTCCGACGGTAAGGACAGCTTTTACGCCGCCCATCTGCTGAAATACAAGTACGGGATGCACCCCCTCACCGTCACCTGGGCACCCCATATGTACACCCCCTGGGGCTGGGACAACTTCGAGGCCTGGATCCACGCCGGGTTTGACAACTACCTGTGCACCCCCAACGGCATGACCCACCGGCTGCTCACCCGGCTGGCCACCGAGAACCTGTTCCACCCCTTCCAGCCGTTCATTCTGGGCCAGAAGCAGCTGGCCCCCAAGATGGCTGCCCGCTTCGGCATTCCGCTGGTGTTCTACGGCGAAAACGAGGCCGAGTTCGGCAACCCCATTGCCGACAACAACTCCGCCTTGCGGGACGAGCACTTCTTTGCGGTGAACGACTACGACCACATCTATCTGGGCGGCGTAAGCCTGCGCCAGCTGGAGGAGGACTACAAGATCGACAAGGCCGACCTGGCCATCTATCTGCCCAGCGAAACCAGTGACCTGGAGAAGAACCACATTCAGGTGCGGTATCTGGGCTATTACGAGAAGTGGCATCCCCAGGGCGCCTACTATTACAGCGTGGAGCACGGCGGCTTCCGCCCCTCGCCCGAGCGCACTCAGGGCACCTACTCCAAGTACAACTCCATCGACGACAAGATTGACGACTTCTTCTACTACACCACCTACATCAAGTACGGCATCGGCCGCACCACCTACGATGCCGCCCAGGAGATCCGCAACGATGAGATCACCCTGGAAGAGGGCAAGGCGCTGTGCAAGAAGTTCGACGGCGAATACCCCGACCGGTTCGAGAAGGAGATCATGCAGTATCTCTCCATCGACCCCATGCACTTCCCCGAGGCCAGCAAGTGCTTTGAGCAGCCCATGATGGACCGGGAGTACTTTATGCACCTGGCCGACCGGTTCCGTTCGCCCCACATCTGGAAGTGGGAGGACGGCATGTGGAAGCTGCGCCACACCCCCTATGAGGGCGACAGCGAAGTGCTGTGGGGCGACCCCCGCGGCACCCATCACAACGGCTGATCGAGCGCCGTGAGAAAGCAGGAAAAGGACCATGGAAAAGAAAAAAATCCGCCTCATCGCCCGGCTGGACGTCAAGGACGTGAACCTGGTGAAGGGCATTCAGCTGGAGGGGCTGCGCAAGCTGGGCGACCCCAACGGCTTTGCGCGGGAGTATTACCAGCAGGGCATTGACGAGCTGCTGTACATTGACATTGTGGCCAGCCTGTACAACCGCAACAACCTTTCGGACATTGTGCGCCGCACCTGCGATGAGGTGTTCATCCCCGTCACCGTGGGCGGCGGGCTGCGCAGTGTAGAGGATGTGCGCCACATTTTGCAGATGGGTGCCGACAAGGCGGCCATCAACACCCAGGCCATCAAAACGCCCGAGATCATCACCCAGGTGGCCGAAGCCTTCGGCAGCCAGTGCATGGTGCTGTCCATTCAGGCTAAGAAAAGCCGCGCCCAGGAGGGGAAGTGGGAGGCCTACTACGACAACGGCCGTCAGCACTCGGGCCTGGACGTGGTGGAATGGGCCAAGCGCGGCGTGGAGCTGGGCGCAGGCGAAATTCTGCTGACCAGCGTGGACTGTGAGGGCCTGCAGCGCGGCATGGATCTGGAGCTGATCCGCGCCGTGACCGAGGCCGTGGACGTGCCGGTGATCTGCGGCGGCGGCGTGGGATGCGCCCGGGACGTGGTGGACGCCGCCAACGCCGGGGCCAGCGCCGTGGCCACGGCAGCCCTGCTGCACTACAAAAAGGCCACGGTGCCCCAGCTGAAGGCGGACATTCGGGCCGCCGGTGTGGAGGTACGGGTATGAAACAGATCAAGGTCATCAACTACGGGCTTTCCAACCTGCTCAGCGTGCAGCGTGCCTTCGAGCATCTGGGCGCTCAGGTGGAATTTGTGAACACCCCCGAGGGGGTTCTGGCCGCCGAGGCGCTGGTGCTGCCCGGCGTGGGCGCGTTTAAGGATGGCATGGCAGGGCTGGAACGACTGGGCCTGATTGAGCCGATTCTGCAAAAGGCCGCCGCGGGCACGCCGCTGCTGGGCATCTGCCTCGGGATGCAGATGCTGTTTGACGAGAGCGATGAATTCGGCCTGCACAAGGGCCTTGGGCTGATTCCCGGCCGAGTGGAGAAGATTCCCGCGCTGGACACCGACGGCGACCCCCAGCGGGTGCCCCACATCAGCTGGAACGGCCTGTGGCCCGCCGGCGGCCGCACCGATTTTGCGGGCACGGCTCTGGCTTCGGTCACGCCCGGGCAGGAATGCTATTTCGTACACAGCTACGAGGCAAAGCCCACAAATGAGGCCGACCGCCTGGCCGACACCCGCTACGGCGGCCGCGCCGTGTGCGCCGCCGCCGCCCACGGCAGCGTACTGGGCTGCCAGTTTCATCCGGAAAAGAGCGGCCCCGTGGGCCTGGGCATTCTGGAGGGCTTCCTGGCCGGGTGCCCGTGAGCGGCAAACCGTTTCTCGCCCGCCGCACGGGCCTTTTGGCCGCGCATCAAACAGCGCCGTACTAAAATACAAACGAAAACAGGCCCCTCTGCGCGGCATCGTCATGGTGCCGTGCAGGGGGACCTGCTTTTTTATTTGCCGTATGGGCTGCTTCAATCGGCGCGGCGGGTGCGCACGCTCAAACCACCCGGCACTCCAGCGTCAGGTGGAACTCCTGCACCACCGGGGCCGTTTCATCCAGCGTGATTGAGCAGCGCGGGCGGCAAAGCCCGCACGGGATTCAGTCCGCCTTGTCGGCTGCGTCTCCGGCGGCCAGGGCGGCGGCCAGTTCGGTCATGGGGGCGGGGTTGAACAGCACCTTGCCGTCCTTCATATCCAGCGTGGAGGCCAGCGCCTCGGCGGCGGCATAGGCATCGGCACGGCGGCCATCCGGCAGCAGCACCCGCACATACAGCTGCCCGCCGATGGCCGGCATACCCGGCCGGGCGTAGGGGTTGGGCAGCACTTCCAGCTCGGCATCATAGGCCTGCACCAGGCACAGGGTCAGGTACGCACCCAGGCTTTTGGCCACGGTGGCACGGTTTTCAATGCGGCCCTGGTGCAGGGTCTGCCGGTTGCCTGCGTACTGGGCGGCGATCACAGGGGCGATCTCGTCCCGCTTGGCGGCATCGAAGGTCAGGGGTAGGTCGGCGTTTTTGGCGGCTTCCAGAAAATCCGAGCAGTGGGCCAGCGTAAGCACCCGGCCCAGATACTGGGCGCCGGTCTCATTGGGGCGGCGCAGGCGCTGCTCCATGGCGGCATAAAACAGCTGCCGCGCCTGGGCAGAAAGCCCGGCCGAGGGCGGTGCGCACAGGGCGAACGCCTTCAATTCTTCCATTACGTTCATGGCAAAACGCTCCTTTGCTTCCATTGTGGGCCATCAGCCCTTCTGATATTGCAGGGTGGTGCGGCCGCCGGGCCCGGCGGGGCCGGCCTGCAGGTGGGCGGTGGCGTTGTCCTCCACCAGAATGGTGAAGCCCATGGGGTTCACTTCGGCCGCCTTGCCGAAGGCGGTGATGACGCGCAGCGCGTTCGACCGGTTCAGGGCGATCTCGGCGGATTGGGTCGGCCCAACGCGGCGGTAGTGCAGCAGGTCCGGCCCGGCCTCCACCAGCTCAAAGCGGCCTTCCTTAAAGGCGTCGCAGCTCTTGCGCAGCAGGGCCAGCTGGGTCAGGATGGGGCGCAGCCGGGTTTCGGTGCTGTCCCACTCATAATAGCCTCGATTGAAGGGGTCTTTGTAGCCCTGCATGGCTACCTCATCGCCGTAATAAATGCTGGGCACGCCGGGCAGGGTAAAGATGGCGGCGTAGGCCATGGCCAGCAGCTTCACCCCGTGTTCGTAGGCCTCGGGGCTCATGCGGCGGCCGCTCTGCCAGTTCCGGTCGTGATTGTCCAACGGTTCGCCGGCCAGGGCGGTGATGGCCCGCACCGTGTCGTGGGTGGACATAAAGTTGAACAGGCTGTGCAGGGCCGGGGCGGGGTAGTGCTCGCAGATGTCCAGAATGGCTTGTGCGGCCGCCTGGCCGTCGCCGCCTCGCAAAAAGTTCAGAACGGCCTCCTTAAAGGGGTAGTTCATCACGGAATCCAGCCCTTTGCCCAGCAGGTAGGTGCGGCGCACGCCGTAGGCTTCTTTGGTGGTGGCGTCCTCCCACACCTCGCCCAGCAGCAGTTTGTCTGCGCCGTGGGCCTTGACGGCCTGGCGGATGCGCTCAATGAAGAAGTCGGGCAGCTCGTCGGCCACGTCCAGCCGGAAGCCGGAAGCGCCCAGCTTCATCCAGGTGTCGATCACGCCGCCCTCGCCGCAGATGAAGTCCTGGTAATCGGGGTTTTCCTCCCGCACCTCGGGCAGGGTGTCGAACCCCCACCAGCTGCGGTAGCCGCAGGGGTACTGGGAGCCGAAGTCGTACCAGGGGCGGTAGCGGCTGTTGGGGTCGTGATAGGCCCCGCCCACGCCGTAGCGGCCCTCCCGGTTGAAGTACACACTGTCGGAGCCGGTGTGGCTGAACACGCCGTCCAGAATGATGCGGATGCCGTGCTCTCTGGCCTCGGCGCACAGGGCGCTGAACTCCTCGTTGGTGCCCAGCAGGGGGTCGGCGCGGAGGTAATCGGCGGTGTTGTACCGGTGGTTGGAGTGGGCCTCGAAGATGGGGTTCAGGTACAGGTAGGTGACGCCCAAGCTTTCCAGATAGGGCAGCTTCTGGCGGATGCCCTCAAAGTCGCCGCCGAAGTAGTCCATATTCAGGTAGCCGCCGGTCTCGTTGGGCCAGAAATAGGGCTCGCCGTGCTTGTTCTCACGGTACACCCGCCCGGCGAAGGGCATGGGCTTGTTCTTCACGCCCTCGCAGAACCGGTCGGGGAAGATCTGGTAGAACACGCCGCCCTTCAGGCAGACGGGGGTGGCGAAGTCCTTCTCATACACGGTGAGCTGCCAAGCCGCGCCTTCCACCCAGGTGAGGTAGCCGCTGCCGTTGGGGCAGCGGTGAATGCGGCGGAAGTCGGTGTACAGATCAAAATAGTAGAAGTACAGCCCCGGTTCGCCCGCCTCAAACTGGATGGTGAAGTGGTTCACCTGGGGGGTCTGGTGGGTGAAGGTCATGCGGATGTACTGGCGGGGCTGGCCGTCCCGCCAGAGCACCAGATGGGGATCCACATAGCCGTATTGTTCCGGTACCGTCAGGTTCAGCGTGACCTGCTGGCCCTGCGGCACGGCCCCGAAGGGCGTTTTATACTGGGATGAAAAGCTGTTGAAAAACTGCTCGCTCACGAAATAGACACCTCTTTATAACAGGGGAGAATCCAAAAAAGCGGCCCCGGCGGGCCGTGGTCGGCTTACCGGGGCCGCACAAGTGCGTAGGCTTGGATTGCCAGAACTGCTCAGCGCACGGGATGAGCGTCCCAGATGTCGCGGGCGTAATCCATCACCGAACGGTCGGCGCTGAAGATGCCGCTGGCGGCAATGTTGGCCAGGCTCATCTGGTTCCAGCGGGTGCGGTCGGCGTAGGCGGCCTGCATCTTGGCCTGAGCCTCACGGTAGGCCTTGAAGTCGGCCATGACCATGTAGGGGTCAGAAGAGCGCAGGTTGTTCACAACCTCGTGGAAGTCGTCGCCGTTGAAGCCGCGCTCCAGGAAGCTGAGCACCTGCATGGCCACATCGTCGTTGTTGATGAACATGCTGGGATGGTAGCCCATGGCCTTCAGGCGGTTCACCTCGGGGGTGAGCATACCGAAGATGAACTCGTTCTCATGGCCGGCGGCGTCCGCGATCTCCACGTTTGCGCCGTCCAGGGTGCCCAGGGTGATGGCGCCGCTGAGCATGAACTTCATGTTGCCGGTGCCGGAAGCCTCGGTGCCGGCCAGGCTGATCTGCTCGGAGACCTCGCTGGCGGGCATCAGCCGCTCGGACAGGGACACGCAGTAGTCCTCCAGATAGACCACGCGCAGCTTATCCCGCATGGCGGGGTCGGCATCGATGAGGGCGCCCAGCTTGCAGATCAGACGGATCATCTGCTTGGCCATGTAGTAGCCGGGGGCAGCCTTTGCGCCGAAGATGTAGGTTTTGGGGGTGAACTCGGCGTTGGGGTTCTCCTTCAGGTACAGGTACTGGGCGGCGATGTTCAGCGCGTTCAGGTGCTGGCGCTTGTACTCGTGCATCCGCTTGACCTGGCAGTCAAAGATGGAGTCGGGGTTGATGACCTGGCCGGTGGTCTTTTCCAGATAGGAGGCGAAGGCTGCCTTGTTCTGGCGCTTCACCTCATCCAGCCGCTTGAGCACGGAGGCATCATCCTTGTAGGCGGCCAGCTTGCTCAGCTGGGAGGCATCGTGCTTGAAGCCGTCGCCGATCAGGTCGTCCAGCAGACCGGTCAGGCCGGGGTTGGAGGCCAGCAGCCAGCGGCGGTAGGCAATGCCGTTGGTCACGTTCTTGAAGGCAGCGGGCTTGTACAGGTAGTAATCGTGGAACACGCTGTCCTTGATGATCTGGCTGTGCAGCTTGGACACGCCGTTGATGGAGTGGCACACGTAGCAGCAGATGTTGGCCATGCGCACCTGGTTGTCGCCCAGAATGGCCATGTAGTCCACCTTGCCCACGTCGCCGGGGAAGGCCTGGAACAGGTCCTCGCGGCAGCGGCGGTCCAGCTCCTGCACGATGGTGAAGATGCGGGGCAGGGTCATCTTGAAGATGTCGATGCTCCACTTCTCCAGCGCCTCGCTCATGACGGTGTGGTTGGTGTAGGCGAAGGTGCGGCGGCAGATGTCGAAGGCCTTCTCCCAGGTGTAGCCGCACTCATCCAGCAGGATGCGCATCAGCTCGGGGATGGCCAGGGTGGGATGGGTGTCGTTCAGCTGGATGGCCACCTTCTCGGGCAGGTTCTCCAGGGTGCCGTACACGTCCAGATGCTTCTGGATGATGTCGCCGATGGAAGCGGCGGACAGGAAGTACTGCTGGCGCAGACGCAGGATCTTGCCCTCCACGTGGTTGTCGTTGGGGTACAGGATCTTGCTGATCAGCTCGGCGGAGGCGTTCTTGGTGATGGAGCTGCCGTAATCGCCCGCGTTGAAGCTGCTCATATCAAAGTCAGGGGCCTTGGCCTGCCACAGGCGCAGCTTGGCCACACCGTCTCCGTCGTAGCCCTGCACGTACATGTCGCTGGGCACGGCCAGAACGCTGTTGTAGTTCACATGGTTCACGTGATGGAAGTCGCCGTCCCAGGTCTCCTGGATCTGGCCGTCAAAGCGCACTTCCACGGCCTGGTCGGGGTGGCTCTTCAGCCAGACCTGGCCGCCGGGCAGCCAGTTGTCGGCCCGCTCCTGCTGCCAGCCGTCCACGATCTTCTGCTTGAAGATGCCGTACTCGTACAGGATGCTGTAACCGGTGCCGGCAATGCCGGTGGTGGCCATGCCGTCCAGATAGCAGGCGGCCAGGCGGCCCAGGCCGCCGTTGCCCAGGCCGGCGTCCGGCTCTTCTTCATAGATGGTGTCCAGCTTGATGTCGGCCTTGGCCAGCGCCTGCTGGGCCACTTCGTTCAGGCCCAGGCTGAACAGGCTGGTTTTCAGGCTGCGGCCCATCAGGAACTCCATGCACAGGTAGTACACCTGCTTTTCGCCGTTGGCGAGCACCTTGCTCAAAAACTTTTTGTGCTGGTCGCTCATCATCTGGCGGCTGATCAGGGCCAGCGCGCGGTAGATCTGCTGGTTGCTGGCAACCTCCAGGCTGACGCCGTATTCGCTGGTGAGCTTATCGCGCAGCAGCTTGTCAAATTCTTTCACGGAATAATGTTTCATGTCTGCACTCCTAACTTCTGCGGGCGGGGTGGCGGCCCGCTTCTCCCCCTATGTCCCGCGGGCCGTACCAAACAAACGCGGCCTGCATACTGCTTATTATAGGGGATATGAGCCGGGGTTTCAAGAAAAATCTGGCGGCATACGGATGATTCAGGGCCGCCAAACCGGGCAAACTGCGCAAATATGGCGCCCGAAAGGCCCGGCTGAAACAACGCAGCCGCGGCGTTTTTGAACGGGCGGCAAACTTTTTTGCGGCGCAGGCTTTCCCCGCCGTGGTTTTTATACTATAATAAAACTGCATATGCCCAGATGTTCGCCCTGTGCGAAAATTTGACAATTTATGCGGATAAAAATACAACACGACGGCTGGGGCGGGGCAAAAAACGGCAGGTTTGCCGCCGCCGCGCCCGGCCGCCGGTTTGAAACGCTGCATCCCATGCGGCGAACCACAGAATTAAAATGTGAACCGGAAAAAAGGAGGAAGACCCATGGCTGCCAATCGTGTGAAGCTGACCATCTGCGGGGCCAACTATGTGATCGTTTCGGAGGACGAGGAGAGCTACGTGCAGGAGCTGGGTACCCGTCTGGATGAGGAGATGAATGAGCTGATGACCAAGAACCAGGCCATCAGCGTGACCGGTGCGGCGGTGCTGAAGGCGCTGGATTATCTGGACGAGCTGCGCAAGGCCACCATGAGCGCCGACAATATGCGCGGCCAGGTGCGGGATTATCTGGAGGACGCAGCCAAGGCCCGCCTGGCAACCCAGGAGGCCCAGCAGGAGATCGCCCGGCTGCGCCGCCAGATCGAACAGATGAAGGGGCAGCAGCATTGAGCGCCCGGAACACCCCGCTGGAGATTCTGGCCCCGGCGGGCAATGAGGAAATGCTGCGCGCGGCCGTGTACAGCGGCGCGGACGCGGTGTATCTGGGCTTCTCCGGCTTCAATGCCCGGAAGAGCGCAGGCAATTTTACCGCCGAGACTCTGAAGGACGCGGTGGCCTTCTGCCACGGGCGCGGCGTGCGGGTGCACGTGGCCCTGAACACCACGGTGTATCCGGGGGAGGTGCAGGACCTGGCCGATGCCATCCGGGCGGTGGCCGCGGCCGGCGCAGATGCGGTGATCCTGCAGGACATGGCCACGGCGGCCCTGGCCAAGCGGGTGGCCCCGGGGCTGGAGCTGCACGGCTCCACCCAGATGAGCGTGCACAGCCTGGCGGGCGTGAAGGAACTGGCCCGGCTGGGCTTTTCCCGGGCCATTCTCAGCCGGGAGCTGAGCGGCCGGGAGATTGCCCGCATTGCCGCCGAAAGCCCCATTGAGCTGGAGTGCTTCATCCACGGCGCACTGTGCATGTCGGTGAGCGGCCAGTGCTACATGAGCGCATTCCTGGGCGGCCGCAGCGGCAACCGGGGCAGCTGCGCCGGCACCTGCCGCCTGCCCTTTGCCGCCGACGGCGCAAAGGAGGGCTACCACCTGAGCCTGAAAGACCTGTCGCTGGTGGATAAGATCCCCGAGCTGATGGAGGCCGGCGTGGTGAGCGTGAAGATCGAGGGCCGGCTGCGCACCCCCGAGTATGTGGCCGCGGCGGTGGCCGCCTGCCGGGCCGCCCGGGAGCACAAACCCTACGACAAGCAGCTGCTGGAGAATGCGTTCTCCCGCTCCGGCTTTACCAGCGGCTGGTACGACGGCAAGATCGATGGCACGATGTTCGGCGTGCGCACGCAGGAGGATACCGCCGCCAGCAAGGCGGCCCTGCCCGGCCTGCGGGAGCTGTACCGGCGGGAGTACTCCCGCATTCCGGTGCAGTTTGCCCTTTGCGCAAAGCCGGAGGGGCTGGAGCTGACCGCAGACGACGGCCAGGGCCACACGGCGCGGGCCGTGAGCCACAGCCAGCCGCAGCCTGCAAAAACCGACCAGCGCCCCGGCATTGAGCGGGCGCTGGGCAAAACCGGCGGCACCCCCTTTGTGTTCGGCGGGCTGACGGTGGAGGGCGAGCCGGGCTACCTGCCCGGCAGCGAGTGGAACGAACTGCGCCGCACCCTGCTGGAGGACCTGCTGGCCCAGCGGGAGAAGCTGACGCCGATTCCCTGCACCGGGGTGCAGCCCAAGCCCCCCGTGCGCCGCACCGTGCCGGTGCATCCCGGCCTGCGCGCCCGGTTTGAGCGCTGGGGCCAGGTGCCGCCGGAATGGGCGGAGAAGCTGGGCGGCATTACGCTGCCCATCGCCCAGGCGGGGGAGGTGCCCGCCGAACTGCGCCATAAGGTCACGCTGGAACTGCCCCGGGTGATGTTCGGCGTGCTGGAGGCGGACACCCGCCGCCGCATGGAAGAGGCGGACGGCCTGGGCTTTGCCGCCTTTGAGGCGGGCAACCTGGCCCACATTGAGCTGGGCCGGGGCCTGAACACCCCCCTGACCGGCGGCTTCGGGCTGAACATCACCAACCATCTGGCGGCCCGCCAGTATGCGGCCCTGGGGCTGAAAAGCGTGGTGATCCTGCCGGAGGTGACCGCCGCCGACATGGCGTACATTGCCCCCGGTGTGCCCAGCGGGGCCATGATCTACGGGCACATGCCCCTGATGATCACCCGGGCCTGCCCGCTGCACAACCGGCACACCTGCCAGAGCTGCAACGGCCGCGGCACCCTCACCGACCGGAAGAACAAGGTGTTCCAGGTGCGGTGCGGCCTGGGCGTGCGCACCATTTACAACCCGGTGCCCATCTATATGGGCGACAAGCCCGGCGCCCTGCCGGTGGACTTCGGCCTGGCCTACTTCACGCTGGAAAACCCGCAGCGCGCGGCCCAGGTGCTGGAGATGATCGCAAACCGCGCCCCCTTTGACCGGGAGTTCACCCGCGGGCTGTATTTCAAGGGTACGGCCTGACCTATCCTAATTCGAGCATTCGAGCAACGTTGTTTCAGAGAGGTTCTGTTATGATTCCCACCGTTCGTTTCCGCCTGACCCGCCCCGGGGCAAAATCCCCTTTTTACGCCACGCCCGGTGCGGCGGCGTCCGACCTGTGCGCCGTGCTGGATGAACCCCTGACCCTGCCCCCCATGGGGCGGGCCATGGTGCCCACCGGCCTGGCCATTCAGCTGCCCGGGCCGGAGTATGTGGCGCTGGTGTGCGCCCGCAGCGGCCTGGCGGTGAAGCACGGGCTGGCCCTCTCCAATGGTGTGGGCGTCATTGACTCCGACTATCGGGGGGAGATCCAGGTGGGGCTGGTGAACCTGGGCAGCGAGACCTATACCCTCCAGCCCGGCGAACGGCTGGCCCAGCTGATGATCCTGCCGGTGGCGCAGGCCGCCTTTGTGCAGGCCGACGCGCTGGACGAGACCGACCGGGGCGCGGGGGGCTTCGGCTCCACCGGGCGCTGAGCGGCCCGCAATTTTGAAGCAGCGGCAAAAATCGGCACAAAAGTTGAAATATTCCGTCCGCCCGGCTCGTACCAGTAAAAGGAACGCGCCCGACGGATGCCAAAATGATTCAAGCGCGCGGTACACTGAACCCCGGACCCGTTCCGGTGTGTGCCGCCCAGTTGCAGAAAAGGAGCATCCCATGGCATTGATCCTGGCATCGGCCAGCCCCCGCAGACGGGAGCTGCTGAGCCTTATTACCAAAGATTTTACGGTGGAAACCAGCCAGGTGGACGAGGCGGCCATCACCGCGCCCACCCCGGCCAAACTGGCCCAGGCCTTGGCGGACGCCAAATGCCGGGCGGTGGCGGCTAAGTACCCCGAGGACATTGTGATCGGCTGCGACACGGTGGTGGATTACGCGGGCCGGGTGTTCGGCAAGCCCAAGGATCACGAGGACGCGCTGCGGATGCTGCGTGCCCTCTCCGGCGCACAGCACCACGTGCACACCGGCGTGTGCATCGCCTACCCCGGCGGGGAAGAGCGGTTCACCGTGACCACCAAGGTGAAATTTTACCCCGTGGAGGAAGCCCAACTGGAGGCTTACGCGGCCACCGGCGAACCCTACGACAAGGCGGGCGCCTATGCCATTCAGGGCGGCGCGGCGGCCTTCTGCGAGGGGCTGGAAGGTTGTTATTACAATGTAATGGGCTTTCCGGTAAGCAGGGTTGCACGGGCACTGGCAAAAATTGTGGAAAAAATTTGAAGAAAGTGAAAAAAACGGCCTTTAGCGTTGAAAAAGCAGCCCCTTGCGGTTATAATAAAGCTGTGCAACTAGGTGCCCTCTTCTGCGGCCGGGCCGGCCGCGGCGGGGGCATATAAGGCAGAGCCTGTGCCGCGTGGGGGCGGCAGCTCTGCGCTTTTGGGCCGGCCGGCTGCCGGAACAAGAGCCGTATAGAGAGGAAAAAAGGAGTATAACAATTATGTTCAACAAGGACATTGGTATTGATCTGGGTACTGCGAACACCCTGGTTTATCTGCGCGGCAAGGGCATCGTCATGCGGGAGCCCTCCGTGGTGGCTGTGGACACCAAGACCGACGACGTGCGCGGCGTGGGCCAGGAAGCCAAGGCCATGATCGGCCGTACCCCCGGCAACATCGTGGCCGTTCGCCCTCTGAAGGACGGCGTGATCGCCGACTACGACATCACCGCCAACATGCTCAGCTACTTCATCAAGCGGGTGTGCGGCAGCAATAAGTTCTTTGGCCCCCGCGTGGTCATCTGCATTCCCTCCGGCGTTACCGAGGTGGAGCGCCGCGCCGTGCGTGAGGCCAGCCTGCGGGCCGGTGCGCGCCAGGTGAGCATCATTGAAGAGCCCATGGCCGCGGCCATCGGTGCGGGCCTGCCCATCAGCGAGCCCACCGGCAGCATGATCGTGGACATCGGCGGCGGCACCAGCGAGGTGGCCGTGATCAGCCTGGGCGGCATCGTGGCCAGCCGCAGTGTGCGCGTGGGCGGCGATGAGTTCGACCAGTCCATCATTGCGTACATCAAGCGCAAGTACAACCTGCTGATCGGCGAGCGCACCGCGGAGGACATCAAGATCCAGATCGGCTCCGCCTATCCTCTGGAAGAGGAGACCACCCTGGAGATCAAGGGCCGCAACCTGGTGGACGGCCTGCCCAAGAACATCACCATCGGCAGCGAGGAGATCCGCGAGGCCCTGTCCGAGAGCCTGTACAAGGTCGTGGACGCCGTGAAGGAGACCCTGGAGCGCACCCCGCCCGAGCTGAGCGCCGACATCATCGACCACGGCATCACCCTGTCCGGCGGCGGCGCCCTGCTGCGCGGCCTGGATCAGCTGATCTCCACCGAGACCGGCATTGACGTGCACGTTGCCGAGACCCCGCTGGACTGCGTGGCCCTGGGCAGCGGCGCGGTGCTGGATCACATCGACAAGCTGGGCGATGTGCTGGATTCCAACAGCAGCCACTTCTGATTCCTATTAAAAAAGAGCCGGGTTTCGCTGCTTTGAAAAACGGCTTTTTTGAGGCATTCTCCCTTCGGCCCGTCGGCCCTGCCGCCCGGAAGAATGGGGAAGTGACCGGAACTTTGTAAATGCAGTTGCACCGGCTTTGTGCCGGTGTAAGCGCGGGCGCGGCCAGCCGGCCCCGCCCGCGCTTTGCATTTACCCCACAAACCGCAACACCCGGAAAGGGGGACGCGCAGTGAAAGACTTTTTCTCCACTGCTAAATTTAAGATTCTGGTGGCGCTGGCGGTGGTTCTGGCGGGCATGATGGCCTGGGCCGGGGCCAACAACCGGCTGACCAGTGCCCCGCAGGAGCTGCTGGGCGCGGCGGCCATGCCGTTTCAGAAGATCGGCGCGCTGCTCAGCGAGGGCGTGTCGGGCGTGGTGACCAAATACGCCGAGTACGACTCCATTGTGGAGGAGAACGAGCAGCTGAAGCAGGAAAACTACGACCTGCGCCAGCAGCTGGTGGACTACGACAAGCTGAAGGCGGAAAACGAAGCCTTCCGGGATCTGAACAACATCCGGGAGCAGAACCCGGAGTTTGAGTACGCCTCGGCCTTCGTCATCGGGCGGGACCCGCTGGATCAGTTCGGCGGCTTTACCGTGGACGTGGGCACGCTGGACAATGTGAAAAAAGGCGATGTGGTGGTCAGCGATAAGGGCTATCTGGTGGGCATTGTGCTGGAGCCGGGGCTGACCTCTTCCAAGGTGCTGACCATTCTCAGCCCCAGCCTGAACGCCGCGGGCGTGGTGAGCCGCACCCGGGACAACGGCATTCTCACCGGCGACAGTGCCTACAGCGGCGACGGGCTGACCACCTTTACCGGCCTGCCCCGCGACACGCTGGCCACCGTGGGCGATGAGATCATCACCACCGGCCTGGGCGAGGTGTTCCCGGCGGACATTCTGGTGGGCACCGTGCAGGAGCTGGTGCCCGAGGCCAGCGGCAAAACCACCGTGGCGGTGGTGAAGCCCGGCGAGGACATTCTCACCCTGAAGCACGTTCAGATCATCATCAACCGGTAACGGCGGCCGCGAAGCCGGGCTGCCCGGCTTCGATGCACGTAAGGAGGAAAACGCACCATGGAATCACGGCGCAGACGCAACCTGCAAACCACCGTGCGCTGGCTGCTGTATGTTTTGCTGGCGCTGCTGTGCGCCGCCGCCCAGACCACACCGGGCTTTCTCGCCATCGGGGAGGCAAAACCGGTGTTTCTGCTGCCGCTGTGCCTGGCGGTGGCCGTGCGGGAGGGCGAGTATCCGGGGGCCTGCTTCGGGGCCGGGGTGGGCCTTTTGTGGGACTTCACCTCCGGCCGGGTGGCGGGCCTTCTGGCCCTGAGCCTGCTGGTGCTGTGCTTTGCCTCGGCGGTGCTCATCCGACTGTATCTGCGCATCAGCCGCCTGAACTTTGCCCTGGTGGTCAGCCTGTGCGCCGTGCTGGTGCTCAGCGAAGATTTTCTGTTTTATGATCTGATGCGGGGCTATTCCGGATTGGCCGCCCGCTATCTTACCGTAACTCTGCCCACGGCGGTGTTCACCGGCGTGGTGTCGCCTTTGATCCTGCTGGCGGTGGATGCCATTCGCAGCCGCACCACCCCGGAGCAGGGCCTGTAAAGGGCGGCGGGCCTGCACACCATCGGCAGGCCGGAAAGGAGACCGAAGCCCATGAAGAACAAACCGGAGGATCATCAGCCCCGCGTGGTGCTGATGATCGCCCTGGCCTCTGCGGTGCTGGTGCTGTTTTTGCTGCGCCTGGTGTACCTGCAGGTAATTGAGGGCAACCACTATCTGGAGCAGGCGGACAACACCACCTCCTACCGCTTCAACATCACGGCGGCCCGCGGCGAGATCGTGGACTGCTATGGCCGAAGCCTGGCCACCAACACCACCGGCTACAATCTGGTGATGAACAACCTGATGCTGGGCGAAAACGACCTGAACGATACCCTGAAAACGCTGGTGGAGATCCTGCAGACCTCCGGGGATTCCTGGAACGACGCCACCCCCATCAGCAGCCCGGACGCGGACGGCCATTACAGCTTTACCGACGGGGACAACACCTCGGACCAGAACCGCCTGGCCGCCATCAAAACCAACCTGGGCCTGCAGCAGTACGCCACCGCCGACGAGGTGATGAGCGCCATTGTGGCCAAGTATGAGCTGGAGGACTATGACCCGGCCTGGCAGCGCATTCTGGGCGGCATTCGCTGCCAGATGACCAGCGAGGATTATTCCAACTACACCAACTTTACCCTGGCCACCGGCATCAGCGACCGCACGGTGGCCACCGTGAAGGAGCGCAGCCTGAGCCTGGCCGGCGCGGAGATCGTGGAGACCTCCATGCGCAGCTACCCGGACGGCACTGTGCTGCCCCATGTGCTGGGCTCGGTGGGCAAGATTCTGCGGGAGCAGTGGGTGGCCGACGACTACGCCCTGCGCCGCAAGGGCTACGCCATGAACGACCTGATCGGCCGTAGCGGCCTGGAGGCCGTGTATGAGGACCGGCTGCGCGGCCAGGACGGCTCGCTGCAGGTGGTGAAGGATTCGGACGGTGTGATCCAGTCCAGCCAGGTGGTGGAAAAGCCGCAGCCCGGCCAGACCGTGATGCTCACCGTGGATGCGGACTTCCAGAAAGAGGTGCAGGCCGCTCTGGAGAACCGCATTCTCACCCTGCAGCAGACCAAACCCGCCCACAGCGGCCAGGAGGCCAACGCCGGTGCCGTGGTGGTGCTGGATGTAAAGACCGGCGGCATTCTGGCCACGGCCACCTACCCCACCTATGACCTGAACCAGTACAGCGCCACCTACAGCGATCTGGCGGCCCAGGACCCCAGCCCGCTGCTGAACCGTGCCTTCAACGGCCTGTACACCCCCGGCTCGTCCTTTAAGCCGGCCGTGGCGGCGGCGGGCCTGCTGAACGGGGTGATCACCCCCACCAGCACGGTGAACTGCGTGAACCCCTACGTGTATTACGACTATCGCCCCACCTGCCTGCAGCACGGCCACAGCGGCCCCATTGCGGTGAGCGATGCCCTGAAATACAGCTGCAACATCTTCTTCTATGACACCGGCGTGCGCACCGGCCTGGAAACCTACAACGCCATGGCCCAGCGCCTGGGCCTTGCGGTGCAGACCGGCGTGGAGGTGGGCGAGTCCACCGGCTGGCTCACCACCCCGCAGGACGAAAACTTCACCAGCAGTCTGATCGTTCAGGCGGCCATCGGCCAGGCCAACACCATGGTCACGCCGGTGCAGCTGGCCACCTACGCCGCCACCATCGCCAACAAGGGCGTGCGCTACCGCACCCACATGGTGGCGGGCTTCCGCGACACCAACACCGGCGAGATTCTGGAGACGGTGGACCCGGTGGTGGAGGACACCATCGTGGACAACGTGGGCGCCTTTGACGCCATTGAGCAGGGCATGATCGGCGCGGCCAAATACACCAGCGCCACCTCGAACTACCCCTACACCATCGCCGTGAAAACCGGCAGCCCCCAGCGCGCCGAAACCTACGGCACCGGCAGCGGCCGCGCCAACTACAACAACGGCGTCATCGTGGCCTACGGCCCCGTGGAGGACCCGCAGATCGCCATTGCCGCGGTGGTGGAATGGTCGGGCGGCGGCTCGAACATTGCACAAATTGCCGTGGATGTGTTCAATGCGTACTTCTTCGATCAGTCCAACAGCCTGAACAGCGAAGCAGCGGGCACCCTGCTGCCGTAAAGTATGACTTTTTTGCGCTAAATCGACGGTGTTTGTGAAAGTTGAATGAGACGATTGTATATATTTGAACAAAATCACTATTGCGCACACCAAAAAACTGTGATACTATGATACTGAGGGAATCCCTCTGAAACGGTAGAAAACGACAAGCTGTGCCTCCCCTTTTGTACAATTGTGCTGCGCTTGGGAAGGCCGCTTGTTTTGTGCCGTTTGGCAGCTGGCGCTTGCCCTGCTGGAAGGGGAGCGTTGGAGGGCTGCTTCATGCGGATCGAACCGAAAGTTACCATGATCGCCTCCGGAAAAGGAGGCACCGGAAAGAGCACCGTGTCGGTGCTTCTGGGCAGCCGTCTGGCGGCCCGGGGCAAAAAAGTGCTGCTCATCGAGCTGGATTCCGGCCTGCGCAGTGTGGACATCATCGCGGGGGTGTACGGCAAAACCGTATACGACATCGAGGATGTGCTCAGCGGCCGGTGCGAGGGCAGCAAAGCCGTGGTGGAAAGCCCCATCTATCCCGGGCTGTCGGTGATCAGCGCCCCCTATGAGGGCGGTGCCGTGCGGGGCGATGCCCTGGAAGTGCTCACCAAACGGATGACCGATTATTTTGACGAAATTATTCTGGACACCGCCGCCGGCATGGGCGAGGCCTTTCAGGCCGCCGCCCGGGTGAGCGACCGGGCACTGCTGGTGCTTACCCCGGACCCGGTGGCCCTGCGGGACGGCCGCATTGCGGCGGATGCCCTGCTGGACGGCGGAATGCGCACGGTGCGCCTGGTGATGAACCGGGTGCGGGCCGACAGCTTCCGCACCAGCGGCGTGCGCGACCTGGACGAATGCATTGATACCGTGGCGGTGCAGCTGATTGCAGTGCTGCCCGAGAGCGCTGAGGTTCAGCGTGCCGCGGCCCAGGGCCAGCCCCTGGCGGCCGGCTGCACGGCTTGCCGGGCGGTGGACGCCCTGGCGGCCCGCCTGCAGGGGGAACTGGTTCCCCTGGTGGTGCGCTGAGCACCAGAAATTAAAGAAAAGACGACTGGAGGATGAGTTTGGATGACCATTGCATTGATTGCCCATGATTCCAAAAAAGAATTGATGGTGCAGTTCTGCATCGCATACTGCCGCGTGCTGAGCCAGCATACGCTGGTGGCCACGGGCACTACGGGAAAGATGGTCAGCGAGGCCACAGGCCTGCCCATCCAGCGCTTCCTGTCCGGCACCCATGGCGGCGACCAGCAGATCGCAGCGCGCATTGCCTGCAACGAGATCGACCTGCTGCTGTTCTTCCGCGACCCCATCAACGCGAAGCCCCATGAGCCGAACGAGCTGAATCTGCTGCGCCTGTGCGATGTGCACAACATTCCCCTTGCCACCAACATTGCCACCGCCGAGGTCCTGATCCATGGCCTGGAGCGGGGCGATCTGGACTGGCGGAACATTCTGCACCCGCAGAAGTGAGAACCGGCCGCTTTGGGCGGGCGCCTGCAAAGACCCTGCACCGCCGGCCGCAGAACCATGAAAAAACAGCCCCCGGCGTTTTTTGAAAACGCCGGGGGCTTTGCTGAATCAAACTCGATGCCGCCCTGTGCGCGGCAGGAAAAGGAGCGAACCCCCATGCCGGAAACCAAACAGCCGCTGGTCAGCATCATTGTGCCGGTGTACAATGCGGCCAGCCACATTGCCCGCTGCATTGAAAGCATCCGCCGCCAGACCTACCAGAACATCGAGATCATCCTGCTGAACGACGGCAGCAAGGATGTAAGCCTGCAGGTGTGCGAAATGTACGCCAAGATCGACCGCCGCATCATCCTGCTGGACCGGGACAACCGGGGCGTTTCGGCCACCCGCAACCTGGGGCTGAAGCTGGCCCGGGGCGAGTACCTGCAGTTTGCCGACAGCGACGATTATCTGGAGCCCACCGCCACCGAAACGCTGGTAACCGCCGCGGTGGAACATCAGGCGGACATGGTCATCGCCCCCTATTTCCGGGTGGAAAACGTGACCAAGCTGGAGATCGACGGCATTTATAAAAAGGAGCAGGTGACCCTGCGCGGCTTTCTGGCTCCCGGCTTTTACGACAAAAAGGGCTTTGCCGTGCATCTGATGGAGCAGCCCGCCAGCTTTTTCTACGGTGTGATGTGGAACAAGCTCTACCGCCGCGCCCTGGTGGAGGAGCACGGCCTTGCGTGCAGCGAAGAGCTGGACTGGAGCGAGGATCTGCTGTTCAATCTGGAATACATCCGCTACGCTGAGCGGTTCGTCTCGGTGCCGGTGCCGGTGTATTACTACGTGAAAACCCCCGGCAGCCTGGTGGCCACCAAAGTCGGCCTGAAAAACATGGTGGGGGTGGTGGCCACCAAGGCCGCGCTGTTCACCTACTACAAAAAGCTGTATGAGGACATTGGCCTGTACGAGGAAAACAAGGTGCAGATCTACAAGTATCTGGTGGCGGTGGGGGCGGACTGCTGAGAAATCGCGGAAGCCGGGACTGCCCGCATCCACTGCAAACTGTGCGGAACAGACTGCTCAAGATGAAGAAAAAATCAAAGAGCAGCAGACCAAAAGCGCCCCGAATTGTATTATATTTATAAAGAGAGGAGGGGCAGAACAATGCGGTACGTTGTAAAGCAATTTGATAAGCCGCTGCTGGTTTTCGATGCGGATATGGATAGCAGCAACGTGAATCTGCATATTGAGAATGTATATGACGAACATCGCTCGCTTTTCCCTCTGAATCTGAATGCAACGGATGACGGACTTGTAAGTTGGCTGAAACATCGGGTCGTTTCCAAGAACCGGGCGTATGCAGATGCCCTGCTGTCCAAAACGGGTCTTTCTGGGAATCGGCCGCTCGGCATTATCGCGATGTGCAAAGGGCTTTCTCTGAATGACTGCTACTGGGTAGACTCCGCAGACAACGAAACTACGTTTACAAAAGTGAATCTCTATGATAACCGGTTCAGCAATGTGCTTGCGGCGATTGCGTTTACCGGTTACGGCAGCAGCGTCCGGTCCTCCTTTTTCAACAGCCCGGAATTTTCTACCAACGGTATGCTCCCCAAATACTGGCGGAGAATCGGCGGCAAGATTTATCTGTACAAGGGCGGTACATCAGGGTCCCCGAATATGGGGTTCGAGCCATATTCAGAGCTGTATGCCTATCAAGTCGCCGAAACCATGGGCGTCAACGCCGTCCGGTATACCCTCACAAAAGACCTGAAAAAATCCCTTTGCTCCAAGTGTGAGCTGTTCACGAGCAAAGAATATTCCTATATGCCGATTGGTCAGCTGGTTCGCGGAGGGGGCATGGCCGCGATCCGAGATTACTGTCACACCCTGGGCCAAGTCTTCGCAGATGCGCTCGACGATATGATCGTTTTCGATGCTATCACCTGCAATGTAGACCGGCATTTCGGCAACTTTGGTGTTCTTGTGAATAATGAGACCAATCAGATCGAGAAGCCCGCACCGCTATTTGACCACGGAAATTCATTGTTCAGTCGGGGCGGACCGGACTTGTGGGATAATGAGGCAGCATTCCGTGAGTATGTGGATACGCTTCTCCCGGTAGGGTATGACGATTTTATTGAGGAAGCCCATAAGGCGATGCAGCCGCGGCATCAAAAAATGCTGCGCCGTCTACTGAACTTCAATTTTGACCGGCGGGCAACGCGCTATAATTTGCCGACTAACCGGCTACACATGATTGAGCGAGAAATCCAGCGTCGCGCCAGGATACTGCTCGATGAATAGCAATAAAAAGGCTGCTGTACAAGGTTACATCCTCGTGCAGCAGCCTTTTTCTGTTATTGAACCTCATAGACTTTCACGCGCCTGCGGTTCTTCCTCTTGGCGGCCATCGCACATGAAATCATCGGAGAAAAGGTATAACCCGTTAAGAAAATTGCTCCATCTGGGTTCAGTGGATTGCAATGCGCCACCAGCGGAGCGATATTCCGATGAAAGTCTTTCTCCTTGGCATTGTCGGTCATGGAGTATATCTTCGGTCATAGCACTGAACACCTCCTTATTCTACAAATATATACCATAAATCACACTATGTCGAGTCAAAATGCTGCTTGACGAATAGCAACAAGAAAGAGGGGCCTTCGTGGCTCCTCTTTCTTTATTTTTCGGGATTAGGATTTCTGAGATTCCTCAGCACGTTTTGCAGCGTTTCAATGCCTTTTCGTTTCAGCTCATGGCGTGGGCGCTCCATCCGCTGGAGGTGACCACGCTGCCGTCCGGGCTGGCCCAGAGGGCTTCCACCCCGTCCAGGCGCTCCACCAGGGCCTGCCCGTCGGCAAGGCTCATGCAGAACAGCCCGGTGGAAAGGCCGTCCGCCAGGCCGGAGTCGCTGCACAGCACCGTGACCGAATCAAAATAGGCGGCGGGGTAGCGGGTTTCGGGGTCGATGAGGTGGTGGTAGCGCACGCCGTCCAACTCAAAGTAGCGCTGGTAATCGCCGCTGGTCACCAGGCTGGCCCCCTCGGGCAGCTCCAGCGCGGCCAGAATGTCCTGCCCGCCCCAGGGGTTCTCCACGCCGCCGGTCCAGGCGCTGCCGTCCGGCTTATGGCCGATGGCCCGCAGGTTGCCGCCCACGCTGATGAGGGCGCTGGTCAGCCCCCGCGCCTCGGCCGCCTGGGCGACCTGCTCCACCGCGTAGCCCTTGCCGATGCTGCCCACGTCCAGCTGAAGCTCCGGGTCGGCATAATAGACGGTGCCGGCGTCCTCGTCCAGAATCAGGTCGTCGATGTTCCGGTGGGCGGCAGCCTCCTCCAGCGCGGCTTCGTCCGGCAGGTACGCCGCCGACGGGTCAGCCTCGGCGGCGGTGCGGGCGTCGTGCCACAGGGCCAGCAGCCGCCCCATGGCCACGTTGGTGCGCCCGTCGGTAAGGGCGTACACCTCTTTGGCCTGGGCCAGCAGGTCCAGAATCTCCGGCTCGGCGGCCACCGGCCCCGCGGCGGCGGCCTGGTTCAGGTCGTACAGATTGGTCATGCCGTCGTAGTGGTTGTAGATGTCGAACAGCTGGTGGTAGCGGGTCAGATCCTGATGCAGCTGGGCCATCTGCTCGTTCCAGGCCTCCTGGCTTTCGGCGTAGCCCTGCACCTGGGTCACGGTGTCGAACACGTCAAACCAGGCGATGGAATACTGCTTCCAGCCCTTCATGGCCGGGTCGGCGGAAGCCTGCCCGGCGGCACAGCCGGGCAGTGCCAGGCAGAGGGCCAGGGCGGCGCAAAGCCCCCGGATCCCCCGTGGAAAACGAAAACGCTTCATGGGAACGCTCCTTCAAATTGCGCAAGTACAAAAAAACACCCCGCGGCGAAGTGCGGCCGCAGGGTGGAAAAACCTGTGGGGCAGCGGCTGCAAAACAGCAGCCCTGCTTTAGTTTACCGGTTTGTCGGCGTTTTCGCAAGCCTTCTGAATGGCTTTCACGAAATTTTCGATGGGCATGGCCGTGCCCGCCAGAATGTCCTGATCGGTGGGGCGGCCCTGCTCGTCCAGCCGCAGGGCGCTTACCTCGTCAGCGGTACGGCCGCTCAGCCAGCGGGCGAAGGCATCGGCCTGCCGGTACCAGCTGCCCGCGCCGTCACTCTCCGGGCCGGAGGAGGCGGAACCGTCCGCCATGCCGCTGCCCAGCAGGCTGTCCGCCCCATAGGCGTCGCCCTGGGCGTATTTGGAGAGCAGGGCCTCAGGGTAGCTCAGCGCCCCGGCGGCGCTCAGGCCGAAGCCGGCCTCGGTCTCATCCAGCCGGGCGCTGGTGATGCGGCTCTCGCCGTTCAGGGTGAGGGCGGCCACGGTGGTGGTGGCCCGGGCCGTGCCCGCCTGCTGGGCGGTGGCAGCCATGCCGTCCGCCCGGGTGACGAGGCCCAGCGTCAGGGTGTCCTCGGGGGAAGCGCCCATGGGCACGGCGTTTTCGCAGGCGGCCAGCACCCCCTGCTGGAATTCGCTGATGTCAATGGTGCAGCCGGCGGCCAGATCCGGGTCGGCCGCATGGCCGCCGGGCGCGGCGATGCCTGCCACCTCCATGGGCGTTTTGCCCTTCACATAGGCGCAGAAGGCCTCCGCCTGCTCATCCCATTCCCGGCCGATGCCGCTGGCCTGGCGCAGGCCGTAGTCGTCCCCCAGCTCCCGCTTGGTGGGGAAGGCATCCTCCGCCGTAAAGCCCAGCTGGCCGGAGTCATCCACCGGCAGTTTTGCCTGTACCACGTCGATGATGCAGTCGGCAATGCGGCCCTCTCCGTCCAGCAGAACGGCGGTGGCGGTCACGTCCGCCTGGGCGTACCCGGCCTCGCCGTCAAAGGGGTCCATACCGCTGGTTTTGGCGGTGAGGGCCAGCCCCGTGCCGCCAGCGGCGTAGCTGGTGCCCGCGCCGGAAGAGGCGGCCGAAGCCGACGGGGCGGGGGAGGCGGACGAGGCCGAACCATTGCCCCGGCCAAAACAGCCCGTGAGGGCCAGCGCTCCGGCCAAGGCCAGAACCAGGGGGCGGCAGATGCGTTGTTTCATCATACGAAAAAAATCGCTCCTTTCCTGCGGCAGGCAGCGCCTGCCAAACCTGTGGGCGCACAAAAGCGAAAGGCAGACTTTCGCTGCGGTTCCACAAGGTGTTGTACAGAAAAGAAGCGCATGGGGCCGGCTGGGCCGGTTCCCCTCATTCCCAACGGCGGTGCTCAGACCCGGTTCCCGGTCAGGGCGGCGTGCTCGCCGGCCAGCTCGGTGAGCAGCCGGGAGAAGGGCCAGGCCAGGTTGGTGGCGGTGGCTAGCGCTTTCAGGGGGATGTTCACCCCACTGGCCTTCAGCGCCTCCAGAAATTCATCCAGCGCCGGGTCCTTGATGCCCGCCAGCACCAGAGCCGGAACCTGCGGCAGGGTCTGGGCGGGCTGGCTCAGCGCTTTGCCGCTGCCGCCCAGCAGGCGGGAGACGGTGCTGTCGGCCTGGCTGGGGGCAACGGCCCGCAGCGCCATGCCAAAGGGGGCCGCGGCGGCCTCCAGCGCCTGCCAATCGGCGCTGCCCGGCTGAATGCCCCACACAAGGCCCTGTGCGGTGGATTTGGCGGTATGGGAAATGTGTGCTTTCATGGTACGAACCTCCTTGCGGCGGCCCTGGGGATAGTATGGCCGCACACTGAGATAAGTATACCGGAAACTGCCCAGCGGGGCAACTGGCGGTGAGAGAGCAAAACGACACAGAAAAAATATTGAAAAGAAGAAACGGCTGAACACAAAGCGTACGGAAGCTCTGCGGCATTTAACATAGAAACAGCAGGTGCCCGCCGGACGATTCAGGCGGGCACCTGCTGTGTGCGTTAATTAAAAGTGGCGGCTGCGCCTCAGTTCAGGGTCTTGCCGAAGAACTCCAGCTCCGGCTTCAGCTGGGCCATCAGGGCGTCGAAGGCGTCGGGGGTCAGGCTCTGGGCACCGTCGCACTTGGCGCGGGCGGGGTCGTTGTGCACCTCGATCATCAGGCCGTCGGCGCCCACGGCCACGGCGGCCTTGGCCAGAGGCTCCACCATCCAGGCAATGCCGGCGGCGTGGCTGGGGTCAATGATGACGGGCAGGTGGGTCATGTGCTTGAGCATGGGCACGGCGGAGATGTCCAGGGTGTTGCGCATGCTGGTTTCAAAGGTGCGGATGCCGCGCTCGCAGAGGATCACGTTCTCGTTGCCCTCGGCCATGATGTACTCGGCGCTCATTACGAACTCTTCCAGGGTGTTGGCCAGGCCGCGCTTGAGCAGCACGGGCTTGTTCATGCGGCCCACGGCCTTCAGCAGCTCAAAGTTCTGCATGTTGCGCGCGCCCACCTGAATCAGGTCCACATTCTCGAACAGGGGCAGGTGCTCGGTGTTCATCACCTCGGTGACGATGGGGCTGCCCACCTGCTCTTTGGCGTGCTCCAGCAGGGTCAGGCCCTCGGCCCGCATGCCCTGGAAGGAGTAGGGGGAGGTGCGGGGCTTGAACGCGCCGCCCCGCAGCAGGCTGGAACCGGCGGCCTTGACCCGGCGGGCCACTTCGGTGATCTGTTCCGGGCTTTCCACGCTGCAGGGGCCGGCGATGACCGCGAAACTGCCGCCGCCGATCTTGGTATTGCCCACCTGCACCACGGTGTCGTCCGGGTGGAACTTCCGGTTGGCCTTCTTGTACGGCTCGCTTACGCGGCGGCAGGCTTCCACCACCGGGTGGGCCATCACCCAGCTCTCGGCCACGGCCTTGGTGTCGCCCACCAGGCCCATGATGTGGCTCTCGCTGCCGACGCTGTCGTGAATGGAAAGGCCCATACCCTCCAGCTCTTTGCGAAGAACGTTTACTTTTTCCTGATCGGCGTTGCGCTTCAGAATGATGATCATAACAGCTGCTCCTTTTTGTCTAAAAGCAAATTTGTGTTTGTGGGGGGCGCAGGGCGGCCCGGCGGTAAAAACCGCATGAAAAAACCGGAGATCCGCGCTGCGGACCCCCGGCTGTACTGCGTGTTCCGGCCAGAATGCCGAACCCTTACGCCTCCAAGTGACCGCACAAAATGGAACCCTTGCCATAATAATAGCAAAAGCTGCCATAATAGCGGTTAAAAGAGAACGAACGGTTCATGGCGTTGGCCTTTCTGCTCCCGGCGGGCGGTGTTTTGGAATGCCCGCGTTTGAGAACATGCTTAGTTTAGCACGTTAAAGCACTGCCGTCAACCCCTGAACGCAAAAAAATCCGGCTTGACATTTTTTGCCGCCCGTGCTATTTTAAAATGCACTAAAACCCGTGTGGATTTTTACAGCTTCGTCTATTTTTCGCCACACAATGGTCCTGCGTTGGGGCCATTGTGTGGCTTTTTTGCTGCCGGGAGGTATCAACCTTGAACAATCAGTTTATGAAAGAGCGGCCGGTGTTTCCGCTGCTTGTGTCCATGGCGCTGCCCATGGTGATTTCCATGATGGTGAACGCCCTTTATAACATTGTGGACAGCTTTTTCGTGGCCCGCATCAGCGAGCAGGCCATGACGGCGCTGTCGCTGGTGTTTCCGGTGCAGAACCTGATCAACGCCATCGCCATCGGCTTCGGCGTGGGCATCAATGCCCTCATTGCCCTGTACAGCGGCGCGGGCGAGCACGATAAGGCCGACACCGCCGCCACCCACGGCATGGTGTTTGCGCTGCTGCACGGCGTGGTCATTCTGGCGGTGAGCATTCCGGCCATGCCGGCCTTTCTGCGCCTGTTCACCAGGGACGAGGCGGTGGTGGCCATGGGCGTGCAGTACGCCGCGGCGGCCTTTGCCTTTGCGCCGGTGATCATGGCGGGGCTGGCCTTTGAAAAGCAGTTTCAGGCGGTGGGCCGCATGAGCACAGCCATGGCGGCCATGCTGTGCGGTTCGCTGGCCAATCTGGTGCTGGACCCGCTGCTCATCTTCGGGCTGGGGCCCTGCCCGCAGCTGGGCATTCGGGGCGCGGCGCTGGCCACCGGCGCGGGGCAGGTGCTCACGCTGGTGGTGTATCTGGTGGTGTACCGGGTCAGGCCCATCCCGGTCAAGCTGCGCCGGGCCTGCCTGAAGCGGGACGCCGCGCTGGACAAAAAGCTTTATTCCATCGGCGTGCCGGCCATTCTCAATCTGGCGCTGCCCTCGCTGCTGGTGTTCTGCCTCAACTCCATTCTGGCCGCCTTTGCGGACAGCTACGTGGTGGTTCTGGGCATTTATTACAAGCTGCAGACCTTTTTGTACCTGCCCGCCAGCGGCATCGTGCAGGGCATGCGGCCCATTCTCAGCTTCAACTACGGCGCGGGGGAGAAGGCCCGGGTGCAGAAGATCTTCCGGCTGGCGCTGGCTTTGTGCGGGGCCATTATGGCGGCGGGCACGGTGCTGTGCCTGGCCGCGGCCGGCCCGCTGATGGGCCTGTTTACCCAGAACCCGGAGACCGTGGCCGCCGGCGGCACGGCGCTGCGGCTGATCTGCCTGGGGTTTGTGGTGTCCGCCGTGTCGGTGGTGGTGTCCGGCGCGCTGGAGGCGCTGGGCCGGGGCCTGCCGTCCCTGGTCATTTCGCTGTGCCGGTATGTGGTGGTGATGATTCCGCTGGCCTTTGTGCTGTCCCGCTTTCTGGGGGCGAGCGGCGTGTGGCACGCCTTCTGGCTCACCGAGGCGGTGACGGCGGCCATCTCGTGGGGCATCTACCGCCGCACCTTCCGCGGGGAGGGCCGAAGCGCCGCGCAGTAAACCGGGCGTTTGGGCAAAACTGTCCGGTGACGGGGCGGCCCGGTCTGGTTGAACGGGCAAAACAGGTGTGCTACAATAAAACGATCTGGTTTCAAATCGCCTGCATTTGCAGGAGAACAGGCGGCCGTTCGTCGGCTTTTATAGAAAGGAGCACACCCTTTTGCATACAGACAATGTGGGGCGCAAACGGTGGTGGCTGGTGTACAGCCTGGGCTTTGCGGCCCTGGCGCTGGCCCACGCCTGGCCGTTTTTGAAAAGCGGCACCTATTTCATCTGGGGCGCGGACGGCTATTCCCAGATGTACCCGGTGTTCTGCTACTTTGTAAGCTATGTACGGCAGGTACTGGCGGGGCTGACCCACGGCCAGCTTTCGCTGCCGCTGTATGACTTTACCCTTGGGCTTGGGGGCGACATTCTCTCCACCCTGAACTGGCACGGCTTCGGCAACCCCTTCTATCTGCTGGGGCTGCTGGCCCCGGCCAACAAACTTCCGCTGGCCTTCAGCCTGATCGTGGAGGTGCAGTACTTTCTGGCCGGGCTGTTCTTCATGGGCTACTGCCGCAAGATGGGCCTGCGGGGCTTTGGCCCGGTGGTGGGGGCCTGGCTGTACGCCTTCACCGGCTACTTTGCCATGACGGTCACCCACCCCATCATGGCCCACGCCGCCCCGGCGCTGGTGCTGATGCTGTGGGGCGCGGAGAAGGTTCTCCGGCGGGAAAGCCCGCTGCTGCTGGCCGTCAGCGTGTTCGGCACGGCCCTGTGCGGGTTTTACTTTCTGTTCATCTGCTCGGTGGCGCTGGCGCTGTACATCCTGCTGCGGGTGTGGGCCGACCGGCCGGCCCATTACCTGAAAACCATGGTCTGGCAGGCGCTGCGGGCGCTGGCGGCCTATCTCAGCGGCCTGGGGCTGGCCTGCGCGGTGTTCCTGCCCAGCGTGCTGGGGTACCTGGGTTCCAACCGGACGGGGGAGGGCCGCACCGGCCTGCCCGCCCTGTTTGTGGGCGGCCGCGGGGCGCTGGACTGGTTCACCCGGCTGGCCGACCCCGGCTATGACTGGTTCATCGGGGCGCTGGCCCTGCTGTGCACGGCCTTTGCCCTGGGCGCGGCCCTGACGAAGCAGCCGGAGGCGCGGGGCGTGGCCGGCGGCGTGATCGCCGCGCTGGTGTTTGCCCTTTCGCCCCTGGCCCAGGCGGCGCTGGTGGGCTTTGGCAGCAGCAATTACACCCGCTTCTGGTTTGCCCTCAGCTTCTTTTTTGCCTATCTGGCGGCGGTGTACTGGCCGCGGCTGTTCCGCCTGAGTAAGGCCCAGCTGGCCGCGGGCGGCGTGCTGGTGGCCCTGTACGCGCTGGCGGCGGCCCTCACCGGCTGGCAGCGGGACAGCCGCGTGGGCCTGGCCTTTTTTGCGGTGCTGTACGGGGTGGTGCTTCTGGGGCAGCAGAGCCTCTGGAAGGCCTGGCGGCCCGCCTGGCTGCAGCCCGGCTGCGCCCTGCTGGCGGTGGGGCTGACCCTGGCCCAGGTGGGCCTTGGCCTGAACCAGAACGCGCAGGTCGCCCAGCCGCAGTTCCGCACGGCGCGGTTTGCCCGGCAGATGCCCGCCGTGACCGGCGAGACCCTGCCGGAGGGCGTGTACCGCACGGACGTGAGCGACGTGGGCCTGCGCCGGTGGTGGACCTCCTGCAATACGCCGTTTGTGGGGCGGTACATGGGCGTGAGCGAGTACTTCAGCATTCTGAACGGCGACTATGCCAACGCGGTGCTGAACGACTGGGCGCTGGCCGCCGCCCAGCAGGGGGATTTTTCCTTCCGCGGGCTGGACGGCAGCACGGTGCTGAACACGCTGGCCGGGGTGCGCTACACCTTTGTGCGCCCGGGCGAGGAGGGCTATGTGCCTTACGATTATGTGTATGTGGGCGACACCGAGCAGAGCAGCCGGTTTACCATCACGCCGGACAATGGCAGCACCCTGCACCGCTATGAAAACCAGCACGCCCTGCCGCTGGGCTTCACCAGCAGCCGGGTGATTTCGGCGCAGGACTATGCGGCCCTGAACGGGCTGGAAAAGCAGGCGGCCCTCATGCAGGGGGTGGTG